>ERZ778027.556-NODE-556-length-82956-cov-11.907601_pt1 | contig 82956 bp, 90 predicted proteins | sample MGYA00375757_ERZ778027 | MGnify/ENA primary metagenome ERZ778027 (study PRJEB29350, sample SAMN05389817) | bioreactor metagenome | isolation source: Ammonium sulfate bioreactor | place: South Africa: University of Cape Town | collected 2014-02-18 ...
GTCAATTCTCATCATTATGGCATGGTGTTGTCCAGAAAGCACGCAAACGTATCAATGATTTACTTAAAAAAGATTCAGTTGATTATGATCAATTAGCGGAGAACATTCGTAAACAATTTTAAACCATATTTTTGTTTTCTTGTTTGATTCTAACCGTGTGATTTAGTCTTTTTATGTTTTTTTTTCAGAAAATTTAATGAGAATATATAGTATATACAGAAATTACAGTTGAAGAACAAATAATTATAATACAAATTGACATGTTCATGCTCGATATATTTGCTTCATAATAGGTTTCTATCGAAGGATATTGAAATAATAATTTTACAGTTGATTGATAATCATTTGATAATGTTTTGTTTTTTAAAATTCATTAAAACTGGAGAAACTACATAAATTATTTAAGAAATATTCCTTAGAAAAATATAGAAAAAAGTAGAATATAAAAGAGTTAATGATATTTCAAAATGTTCATTTACTATTGTACTTCTCAAAGTAACAATAACTTGTAGTGTCGTCATAAAAGTTTGTTTCATAGATATTGAAAATGTTTGTAAGTCATTTATTTCATAAATGGTTACTTTTATCACTCGTCGAACGTTTATCAAGTGAGTTTTTCGAATAGATTTTCTCGTCAGTAGTTGTTTTCATTCTAGGCATATCATTTCATCGACCAAATTTCTGTCCAAATTCACAATGGCAGTCAACAGCAACAACATTTGCAGATATCAATATAGTTGGCACTCATCCTTGGGGAATTTTTATTACTAAAGATAATACTGTTTACACTCTCAATACAGATAGTAGTTATGTCGGCGTATGGCCATCGGGAAGTACATCTCCTGCAAGATATATTTCTGGTAATTTGCAATATCCATACAGTTTATTCGTTTCGGATAGCAATGATGTTTATATTGATAATGGCTACTCATATTTACAAGTTGATAGACGATCGCCTAATTCAACTAATAGTACCCCAGCGATGTTTGTCTGTGGAGCATGTTATGGTCTTTTTATTGATATTAATGATAATATTTACTGTTCAATGTATAACGCACATAAAGTTGTTTCACGATCCTTAAAAAGTCGTTTAAATGTTTTCAATGTTGTTGCTGGAACAGGTAGTAGTGGATATACAGCAACTACTTTGTATGGTCCTAATGGTATATTTGTCGATACCAATTTGGATTTGTATGTTGCTGATTATGGAAATAGTCGAATTCAAAAGTTTGCTACTGGTCAACTCAGTGCAACAACAATCAATACGGGTCCAATTGTTCTCAATGGTCCAATTGGAGTTCTACTTGATGCTAATGGATATTTATACATAGCAGACGATTATAATCATCGTATTATTGGTTCTGATCAAAATGGTTTCCGATGTATAGCTGCTTGTAATGGTCTGACAACTTCTGCTTCGAATGCACTTTATTATCCAACTGGTATCAGTTTCGATTCCTATGGAAATCTATATGCCGTCGATTGGGGTAATTCACGGGTTCAAAAGTTTACATTATTGACAAGTTTATGTAGTAAGTTAATTAGAATTCGAGAAAGTTTAATATTCTATTTTATTCACTGTTTGTAGGCAATTCGACAGACTCAACATCTATCATCAATAGTAATTTCGATTTTACTTAGAATTTTCTGTATTTTTAACAAATATTGTATATTTTTAGCAACAAATACAACAGTTTATCCTGAAATAGGTAACTGATTCTCATCAATTAATAATAACACTTTTGTTTTTAGCTATTTCGTATAATCGACCTACATTTGATCCGTTGGCTACATGGATTAGTGATGGAATTACTTTGACGAATAATATTACAGTTGGTGCAAGACCAAATGGACTATTTATTGATCGTAACGATATCGTTTACATTGCTAATCGTGCAAACAGTGTAATTCAAATATGGTCAACAACAAACAACAGTTTAATCAAAAATATAACTACTAGTCTTATCAATCCATATAGTCTATTTGTAACAATGAATGGTGATATTTATACTGATAATGGAGCTTCAAATAGTCGTGTTGATAAATGGACAACAAACGGAACAGGATATATCACTGTTATGTCTGTTAAAGCTGCATGCTATGGTCTATTTATTGATATTCAAAATAGTCTTTATTGTTCAATGTATGATAATAATTTAGTTGCAATGACATCACTCAATCAGAATTCAAGTATTTGGACTATTGCTACTGGAACAGAGTGTATTTTACCAACTTCTAATGCTCTTATCAATCCTTGTGGAATATTTGTCGATACTAATTTAAATTTATATGTTGCTGATAAAGGAAACAATCGAATTCAAAAATTCTCATCATCACAATTAATTGGAATTACAGTTGCAGGTAGTGGTGCAACAAATACAATTACATTAAATGGTCCAACTGGAGTTATCCTTGATAGTAATGGATATCTTTTTATTGTAGACAGTGGTAATCATCGTATAGTTGGTTCAGGACCGAATGGTTTTCGGTGCATTATTGCTTGTTCGAATACTTCTGGTTCATCAGCAAATCAGTTAAATTCTCCTGTCAGTATGAGTTTTGATAGTTATGGAAATATATTCGTTGTTGATAGAAACAATTCCCGAATACAAAAGTTCATGTTGAACTCAAGCACAACTGTTCGTAAGTATCTCATCTTTTAAATCAGAAAATGAGAATTCTTACTTAGATTTTATCATTTTACATTTTCTTTTAGAGCCACAAACTACTAATCAAACTACAATAGTGTCTACAACAAGCGTTACTACAACCACCAATATCAACAACACGACTTCCATTGGAATTGCCAATATAACTACTAATGTTGTCACTACTACATTTTCTTCGACAACAACTGTTACTACCACTACTACAACAAGAACGTCAACAACAACTGTTACTACCACTACTACAACAAGAACGTCAACAACAACTATTACTACTACTACTACTACTACATCAACAGCATTGCTGACCACAACAACAATTATTACTACAACAACAATAGTAACAACATCAACAACGACCGAATCATCAATAACCGAAACCACAACGGCAATCGGATCCATGAAAAATTATAATTTTGCAATTTTATTTCTCATGCCAACAATAATATTCATTTATATACATTATATCAAAGATATGGCTACATGAAGATAAACATTTCATTTTAACATATTATTATATTCTTTCTGTGTTGTCTCTCGCTTTTTAGAACAAAAATAGGTACACAAACTAGTATACAGCTAAGCTTCATTTTTATGTTTCCACCAAAGAGTCATCGTTGTCTTGTACTTTCTATTCATTTATCAATAAACTGATTCTTCCCACGTTATTTTAGAATACAGTATTGAAAAGCGACATCTATATCAAAATATTATGATTTTTTTTCGTCTATTTGAAAAGTTAAACACAAATGTGTAATAATCAAATGTTTTTGTTTTGAAAATGAAAATATAATTTCGATTTTGAAATTAAAAAAATTCGCATTTATCCAGTCGAAATTGAGCTCTTTGTTTCATCAACCAGTCAGAAATCGTGCCAATATGAATTCATCGTTGTTCAATTGTGATTTTGACTCAACATTGAAATGTCTCCTCCAACAATTCGTCAGCCTGGCGATGTTGTCAACGAAGTTTACTCTCACAATATCAAAACCATTCTCGATCTCTGCTCCGAAGCGGGCGATGATCCCACTCCTCTCATCGAACAAACCAAAACCGAACTTCAAAAAATGGTCGCCGAAATGATGGCCGAAGACGACGCCTTACTCGAACGTAAACGAGCCGAACTCGCTCCGATTCGCGTTCGTTTCGAATCACTTTACCACGAACTACATCCGGACAAATCCTGTCCTCAATACGGAACCACTTTGCCTGTCCTTCAAGCTCTTCGAACCTACGTCGACGAACATAAAAAACTCAAAGAAGAACACGAAAAACTACTCGAACGCGAGCCTGATCTCCGACGAGAGGAACGACAATTGTGTAACGAACTAAACGAACGTTCGTTACAAATCGACAATCCCAGTTTTCTGAATAAACAATTAGTTGCACAAATGAGTCTTTTGTCTGAACATATCAACGAATTGCGTCAAGAAAAAGTATTTTGATTGAGAATTTATTCGAAATGAATCGAGATTTTCGGTTTTTAGACAAAACGTATCGATCATCTATCGGATTTGCTTCGAAATTTACACGAATTCGAAGAAGTTTACGGATGGAAACGACCGTCGACCGACACAATGGTCGCTCGTTTACTCAAACTCGGGCCGATTGAAATCGAAAAATTCACTTTAACAAAAGACGCCATCGAACTCGTCGACAAAGAATTCGCTCAAGTAAATCCACGGACTTCATTTTTTGCTCATTTTCTCTACGAATTTTCTTCCAGATCAACGAAAAAATCCAAAAAGCCGAAGCTTGTTTTGAACAATCGCAAAAACAATTGACAACTCTCATCCGCAAACATCAATCGTTGATTCCCAACGAGAAAGTTCTCGTCGCTGCCAAAGCCAAACAATGCCGAATGTCGAAACTCCCCGATGTAAATCCGATTTCGACCTCGTTTTTTCATCGAAAATTTCGCTTTTCTAGTTGATCGCAGAGGTCGATCGGTACACCGAACACGCGCTCGAGAAGATTACGAACGATATTTTACAAGCTCGAGAGCGAATTCACATGTTTCTCAACAAACTTTCCGTGGGCGACGTGTCCAACGACCCGAAATACGCAATTTTATACACGAGTACGCGTGGATTTTTCGTTTTTTTTGGAGATTTTAAATCGATTTTTAGATGATTTTACGGAGGATGTTTATTTTATGCATGAAGAACTTTTACAAGAACTCGAAGCGCAATACGAAGTCAACAAATCGATGTACGAACAGATCGAAAATTGGAACGAACTGTTTCTCGAATTTCAAGAATTCGAAGTAAAACCAACGAAAAATCGATTTGATCTCGAATTTTCTTGTGTTTTATAGAAAAACGCGAGTGATCCTCAACGATTTCACCGTCGAGGTTACAGCGCTCTCGCCGAAGAAAAAACTCGAAAGAAACTCGAAGCCACTCTTCGTGAATATGAAATTCGTTTGAATCATTTAGCTGAAGATTTTGCTATAAAAAACAACGGACAACCGTTTGTCATGGGGTCAATAGGCAAACAAATACCTGAATATATTCAACAACGAAGAGAAGATTATGTTAAAACCAAAGAAAAAGAAAGAGAAGCTTTGAAAGTAAGCGAATCGAAAGAAAATAAATGTCTATCGGTTTGTTGATATGTTAGACTCCATCGGGCAAGAAAAAGGCTCGAACGGAAACGGTTGTTCGGGTTCGACCGGCGCCGTTGCAATCAGTTCCTGGAAGTGATGAAAATAATAATTACAGCGAAGATAATCAATGTGCAACTACACTTTGTGTACCTGTGTCGAAAAAGAAGAAATGTCTTTTCTAATTTTCTGTATTATTTATTTCTACGATTTAACGAACCAAAAATAAAACGCCAATTCTTTTCTTTTCTTTTTTTTTGTCTTATATTCTGATCAAAATGTAAATTTTAGGCAGCTGCTCATGCGACGCCGAAAGGCACAGTCGTTGGTCGAACGCCTTTGAAAAGCAAAGTCTGGCCAAGTAACATCTCAAGTGTTTCGATTAAACGCGTAAGACAAATGAAAACAACAAGACGAAATCGTTTCTTCGTTATTTCTTTAGTCAGAAACAAGCGCAAGTCTACGAACACCATCGGCAGTGGCACGTCGAGCCAATCCTCAATTACCAACTGGTAAAACTCCTTTTCTCAATTCAACAATGAAAACACGAATTCAAAATCAAACCATCAAACGAGCGAATAACGACACAATGTCGTCGACGATTGTTACTCCAGCTAAACAACGTCGAGCTGAAAATATTTCTGCGGCGAATACATCGACGGTTTTCAAAACTTCAATGATCGTATGACAGAAAAAACGCATTTTCGTGAGATTTTTTATTCTATTTGCATTTTTAGATAACGCCTGGCAAACGTGTTTTACCCAAACGAGCAATTCCAACTCCAGTTCGTACTCAAACGAAAAAATAATCGATCTTTATTTTTGTTTTTTTTCTCTGATTTATTGTAAATAACAATTCTCGTTGTATAGATAGATTATTGATATATGTGTATACGTTATGTACAAAATAAAGAAAAATAAATACATTTGACAAAGAATATCTGACTAAACAAGAATCGATTTTGATAATGGTTTTTTCTCTTTGTATTCATCAATTGTCGGCATATCGACATAATTTGGATTGCTAAATGCTGGTGGAGGTTTTTCTGTTTGTTGAGTAACAATTGTTGGTTTATGTTGTCGACGTAGTTTAACACGTTCGACACGATCATTTTCACGTTGAAGAAATCGATCGATTTCATCGACGGATTCATTCGTTGAAAGAACACTGACATTAGGCATTTTCGTACAAACGACTTGAGCTCGTTCAGCTTTTATTGAATCGCGCATTGATTTTCCTACCAATGAAAGTCGAGTTGTCTTAGCTGGAATTATAATCGGATCGTCTCTTAAAGTCACGCAACGTTTTCGTGGTTTTGCATAGAGTGGATCGAAATTTTCTTCTTCAATTCGTTGATTAACATAATTATGTTGATTCGATCTCGGTGGACTAGTTAAACAATTGGCTAAAAGTAGAAGTGGAATTGGATTCGAGTGAATTGTCGTTGAACATTGAGGCTCAATGTTAATGACTAATGGTTGGCTAAATGAATGATTCGGCTGATCGATTAAATCATAAATTGGATTCGAATAGGATCGTGGATTATTTGGCCACATCGAAGTCGAATCATTAATCTACAAATAAGTTCACATAAAGAAAACAGAAAAACGAAAGAGAAAGAGAAATGTTCAAGATATCTGATAATGTTATTACTAAATTTCATTTGATAAAAAAAGAACTATTTCCTATTTGACAAATTCTGATGACTTAATTCTTCCAGAATGTTAGATCGTTATGAGCTTCAGCTAGACGAGCTCGATCCAAGATTTCACAGACATGATCATGTTCATATTCATAAATTTCCAAGATTTTTCTCACGCAATCGATCGAATACAAACGAATTTGATTCGGATGATTTGTTAAATCTAACGATTGAATTAATTCCGAATAAAGTTTCGAATTTGTCACTTGATTGATGACAATTGGTTTGAAACCTAGTTGATTTGCCTAAGAGAACAAAAAAAACAAAGCTTTCTGATTACCAAACAGATGAAATCAATCGAACTAGTTTTTCGATTTGTTCTTCATTCGATTGTTTGACAAGATCGGCGATTGACAACCATGGCAACATGATATAACTCTTATATCTTGCAAAAACGATTTGTTCATGTGAATTGATTCGAATAATTTTCGTCGAGAAAATATTTTCCGTTGGAACAAACGATCGATTCGAAACAACCGATTGATGATTGTTAATTTCTTTGTCATTATTCGATCTTTCAAACCCAAAATCAATTTACAAACAAAAATCAAAAGTCCAAGCAAAACTTACTCCCCACCTTTCCAATAGAGTGCAATCATCGGATGTAGAATATCTCCATTTTTATCTGTCATATAAATCAAATTCTTCTCATTTGAAATATCATCGAATGGTTTAGCCATTTGACAATGAATTAGAAAATCATTGACACAAACATACGCTTCTTGATGTGCAGCAAACAGATTCACGTAAAACATTTGATCACGTCCTTGTGACAAAATTTCGACGTCACATTGGCAATCTTCGATCACATTTTGAAATGTTTTTAGTACCACATCATCCGTTTGCGAGTCGGACATTTGTTTGGATTGAATCGATGCTAAACGACATGTCAAAACATACACCGGTTGGCACGAATATTTCGTTAGAATAAAACGTAATCGTGTACGTGCGACATTCTCTTCCCAAGAATTCAAATCAACCAAGAAAACACTGACAGTATCACGATGAAAATCATATTCTAAAATCTGAGAACGGTTCCACGTTTGATTATTCTCATCGTATGTCACGCATAAAAGATTCGGACGAAGGTATTCGCGAGATATGTGTAGATCGCTGATTGAATTATAATATTCACTGAAAAACAAATCATTCGAATAGATACGGGAGATAAATTAGTTTGTTTTACTTCATTGATTTGAGAAACTGTTCCGTTTGTTGTAAATCTTTTGTTAATTGAACGGTAAATGCGTATGGCGATGTGATGGAAATAATCGAACATGAATGAATTTGATTGAATTCCATCGTCGATCGAGCGTATTTATATTGATTTGAAACGAGATCAACCGTTAGAGTTTCTTTTTCAACATGTTTGAAACTTAAATTTTGCAATTGTTGTTCACAAAAATCAATTTCATCTGTTGTTTGCTTCGTTTTCGCGAACATACAACGATTATATGATTCAGCTTGTTGAATAAAACGTCGTAGGACATCACTTCCATTACTATTCGTTCGAGACATATTGCCAAATTCTGTTCTATATACACACACACAACATACTTCTGGAAAAGAAAAACACAAACATTCATCCATTTATTTATTTGTTTGTTTATTTCGTGCGAATAGAAACAAGTGTAGTTGTTTTTTTTATTAGTAGATCGAAAATATGTATGGAAAAGAAGACGACGAGAGAAAAAGATTTCGAAAAATTTGTTTCCACAAGGTTTTTCTGTTTCTGCTTTTTTTTTATCATAACAAAATAGAAAATAGAAAAAAAACACATTTGAACAAAGGAAAAAAAGAATTCAACAAGATCAAAGATTTGCTATTGATTTCTCTTTGATTACTTAAAAATATTCATTTGTTGTTGTTTGATTATTGTTCTTGTTTTCATTGACCAATACATGTTCAGGAGGTTTCGTTTCTTCTTCAGAAGGTGTGGCAAGAATAGGTGGCCAATCAGGTGTTTGCCGAAGAATATGTTCGATTTGGGAATGATGAGTTCCTGCACGAGATTTTTGATTTCGAGTTGTTGAAGATAGTGGCGCATGTTTGAAACTGATTCGATCATTTTCGATAATGTATTCCTTTCAAAATTACCCAAACATTGTTGATCAGAATTCAAACGAAATAAAAACACAACGAGTTAAACTTACTTCGAACATAAACATAAGAACGAAATTGAGCAGAGCAAGACCAAAAATAATTAATTTAAATTTCACATCAGGCATTATTCGAAGCTAAATCGAAAAATAAAAATATTAGACTTTGTTTCAAACACTGACATCTGTCTTTTGTATTTCTGAGAGCAAAACGAGACATTGTACTCACCTCAAAAAAATTATAAATTGATTTCACAGGTATAAATAATAAGACCATGCTGAAAGCGAACGTGCCAATAATTGCCAAAAGAAAAAGCCCTGGAAGTCAGAAATTAAAAAAAAACGAGAGAATATTTTTTTTGTTTTAGCAAAAATTCCGTTTCCTTGACATACAATTAGAAAAGATAGATCTTCGATAGGGCGCACCACGCGAAAACACAATCGACTCCCAGATATACTGAAACATGGATTGAAGAAACACTGCTGTATTAATATGTGACACGTAAATTTTATCTTCATTGAACTCATACGGTTCATACCTAGATAAATAATTAATAGATGACAAATGTAGTTTAGAAAGAAAAGGAAGTTTCATGTGTTACCATGGCTGTTTTTTGACATATTCGAAAGTGAATGCTTGAAAAGCAGCACAAATACCGAGATGACCAAAGAGAGAAACTAGTGGACGCCTTCGATTAAAAGTAGAATAATGAAGAAAAAAAACAAGTTTAGATCGAGTAGATCTTACCAGGAAATCAATTTTGTTCGAGGTGGTTTTGGATCCAGATGAGGATAAGCTACTGTTCGACTGACTGAAATTAAATCACAAAAAGATATTGTTCCTTTTTAATTAACAACATAGAAATTAAATAAATTCTTACAAAGTAACACCAAAAGTGTTATGAGGCCCAAATCAATGAATAAAAATTCATAATCTGTTAAATTATTTCCAATCTTAAAATCAAATCGAAATTTTTATTCGTTTTTCTATAAAAGAAAATTACTGTATAGAGCATGATAACTGTTAAGAACTGTGTTAAACTATAGGCAACCATATATTTAACAACACCAAACGATGTAACCAAGGCTAGACAAAGAAATTTCAATAATTAAAAAAAAAAAAAGATTGTCAAGAAAGTTATGTACCTGCACGGCCTTCCCTAAAAAATAAATTCAAAAAGAAAATCATGTTTTTTTCTTTATTTGAAACTATAAAAATGATTAGAAATTTTACCTAATGATTGTTGGTACGCATTCAATTGTTGGCGTTCTCGATGTAAATGGACTGGCAACCGATGCGTCTGCTGTTGAAAGAGATATGCCGGCATGAGCTGCTTTCAATGCACCAACATCATTAGCTCCATCGCCGCACATGGACACAAAATACCTAGATTTACAATAAAATGTATGTACGTTCTTCGTTTTCTTATATAGAGATTTTTATTGACTATTAATTCATTCTATATGAAAAGAAAGGAATCGTTCTATCGATGATTAATAGTGGAATAAATGCACTTTTATAGATACAATCGGAAGTTTATTTTTCTCTATTGAAATAACATATAATAACAAAATAATAATACCTGAAGAGCGAAGGAAAGAAAACTCGTAATCTAAGATTATCAATAGAACATTGAATAGATTTTACTATAGGAACAGAGCCTATGATTATTTCGATACAACTAATATTTTAACAAGAATTCTATTCTTAGATATGAAAGCACTTATAAATAACTTCGAAGAATATCTCTTAGGATAAACACAATTTATTATGAACATGTAACTTATATTTGTTTCGTAATTTGTAAATCTTTGTCAAACATCGAGGACAAAATAATAATAATAACGATTAAAGAAAATTTATCTCGATTAATAATTAACAAAAAAAAATTAGATATTCGAAAAAAGAAAAATATCTTTTTTTGCCTTTTTTCTTCTCTGCATCCGATTTAGAATTATTAGAAAATGTAAAATAAGTTTTATTTTATCTTCTCTATGTAACTGAGTCGGAATAATTATTATAGAATATTTAACATGATTGTTGTCATTATATTCGAAGCCTAAAGGTATCATTCATCCATGATTTTCTTTTTCCTTCTTCAATCCAGACATGCTTAGTCTATCATAAGCCGGAACTTTCGTCCTACTAGACTTTTAATCATTCGTGAAAATAAAAGTAATAATATGCTCTTTTCTTTCTTTTCTTCTTCTTCTTCTTTCGTATTTAATCTTCTTCTCTGTTGTTTATCTTTTTTTTTTCATTTGACTTCGCCATAGGAAAGGAGACGTTCAAGTATTTTAACGAATACTAATCGGTAAATAGCGTAAGATATGCATGTAACACATGAATCTTTTTCATTAGGATTAACTTATGCAATATTTAAAAGTTTCGGCTACAATGTTTCTTTTGATTAGAAACAAAAGCGAAAATAAAGTGAGAAAATGAGACGACAAATTAAGATGAACATAGATATATATATATCTATGTCCTTCATTGACAGAAGTCTATTCTTCGACGAAGTATTTGCCAAGATCTTTTCGAAAAACAAACAGAAACTGAGGGAGAGGGAGAGAAAGAAAGACAAAAAAGGAAATATTTCTGTCAAATCATTAAATCAGTTAAACGTAGTTCTTTATCATGTTCAATGATATTTCAATTTCAAACCTGACAGTCCCTTCGCTCTGTTGATTTTCTTTTGTCTATAATAAAATATACTTATTGTTAAGTATCCATTTTTATATTTTACTTCATAGTAAATCAGACAAAAATAGCACGTCAACGATGACTTTGATCGAACTCGACTAGTGATTTTACTTTTAGATTGAACTGTTATTGTTTTTAAAAACAAAATGATGACTCGGTTAAACTCAACATCATCAATAACAACAATGACAACGAATGCACATCATTTTGTTGTGGTAAGTGTTTGTGTGTAGGTTTCTCTATTTTTTTTAAAATAATTTTTACGGCAAATAGAAAAAGAAAGTCGTCGTTGAACTTCAACGAACGATAGTTTTTTTTTTTGAGAAATAAAATATTTCTTTTAATAATAAATATATGCTGTTGAAAACTTAATCGAATAATTTTGATTGATGAAAGAAAGAAAGAAAGAAAGAAAGATAAATTTGTTAATTTTATTGAGATTTTTTTGTTCTCCTTTCGTTGATATTCATGGGTGATAGAGCTATTTTGAAGGTCTCAAGAGAGATTGTTTTGTTCTATAAGGAATTTAAGTTAATAATCTCGTTTGATTAAATGAAGAAAAAAAAGTTTTCTTTCGTCTTTTATCTTTTTATCGGTTCAGAAAAAACATATTTCTATTTGATTAACAGCTGCCGAATAGAGAGAAAGACCTTCGATTTAGTCAACGTCTATCTGATAGAACAAAAGCACAATCTAAGAAATAAAAGTGTTTTTATTTGATGTTGTATTAAAACTAATAGAATGAAAAATATCGAAAATATAGTGTAGGGAGAAGAAAAAAAAAGAAGAAGAATTTTCTCGATTATGGGACGAGCGAACGGGCGTCGTAAGTGAAATGCGATGAAGGAGAAAAAAAAGAGCGGCAACAAACGAGAAGTTCCTCGTCTCTACTATTATCAGTCGTCAAAATAAAGAAAAAAGAAAGAAAAACTACTCGTAGTAGACACTGAAGAACAAGAAGGAGGAGGAGAAGAAGAGATAATGTAGTCGTTGTCTTCAATCAATGTTCGACCGGCCATATACCATTGAGTTTTCTTTTGTATTGTGTAAGTTCGTTCACAAAAAAACCGACTGAAAAGAAATCTTCGCGTTCTTCTATTCTTCAAACGAAAGAGAATCCAAGACAAAAAGAAAACACTATTTCAATTGAGTTTTCTCTCGCTTCTATCTGTCGAAGTATCTACACTTGTTAGATTTGATTTAGTCGTGTTTTCTCTGTTTCTCGTATTTATCATCTGTTGTTCTATTCTATATATAGGGAATAACAACAACTTTATCAACATCTATCTGGATAATTGATGAACAAAATTCCACACTATTAAATATTGATGTTCAACAGCCAGTTGTTCGAATAATGTGGTATCGTTTCCTGTTAATTATTAGTAAATATAGATTTTGATTTATTAGTCTGTTTTCTTTTTGTTCTGTTGTCTATACTACATATGTCTCGTTCTCGTTCTCGTTCAATCGTAAAGTTTGCTTTTGACAAGTACTAGATTGAAAAGAAACAAAGAAAAAACAAACTAATACTATTTCTCAATGATGATGTTTATGTATTCGCTTAATCGGGTTAACAGACGACAGATTGACGTGATTGTATGTCGAGTACTCTTCACAACTATACGGAAACATAGACAACAAAAAAAAACGACACACTTTGCAATATGTTCGACATTCTCATAGATAATTATCGATTTATTCAATCGATCAATGTTTATTATTAAACTTTGCTTTATTTTAGTCATTTTTATTACGGCTGCTGGCAATATCTTAGTTTGTTTAGCCATAGCACGTGAACGAAAATTACAGAATACAACAAATTATTTTCTTATGTCCTTAGCTGTAGCTGATTGTCTCGTCGCTATTCTTGTTATGCCAATGGGCATGATTGCTGAAGTTTTAGGTAGAATTTCAAAGAACTTTTCTCTAGACAAAACAGACATCTAATTTTAATCGTCGTTTTCTAGGTCATTTCCCTTTACCGCATTATGCATGTATTATATTCGCTACGTTGGATGTGTTATGTTGCACATCATCCATCTGGCACATGAGCACAATGTCAATGGATCGTTATTTTACAATTCGTTTTCCATTTCGTTACGGAAGAAATAAAACTCGTCGAATTATGTTACTTAAAATCGTTGCTGTTTGGGCAATAAGTGCAGCTATTTCATCGCCTGTTTTTGTCTTAGGTGTTATTAATAAAGAAAATGTTCTCTCGAACGGCGTATGCGCACCTAATAATGCGTCATTTAAAATTTATGGGTCGATATTTGCCTTTTATATTCCATTTATAATTATGATCACAACATATGCATTAACAATGCGATCATTACGAAATGTTCTAGTTAATAAACGAAAATATAATCGAGAAAAACGTCGCAAACAAACATTTCGACCGTTAGCACAAATTATAAATCAATACGCTGAAATCGCACAAAATATTCGACGAACCTCAACAAATAATAACAATAATCAAACAACAACATCAAGTAGTACGAATAACAACAACAATAATAATAACTCATCGAGTCCAAATCATAATAATACGATACTAGCTAAATCACCATTTAGTATAAATTTACAAACAGCAGCACTAAATGAATCGTCAACAGGACCTGTTGATATTCGACAAACAAATTCAACTGATATCAATCTTTTACAAGAACCGAATCATACACAATATGGTTCAGTGAATATAACAAACCCAACGAATTTAAATTCTGAACATAATAATCAACATCTAACAATCAGTTATATGAAATCAAGTGGTAGTAAAAAGAAACGTCAACAACAACAACAGCAGCAACAACAACAGCAACAGGCACTAGCACTTAATCCAGCTATAAATCGACTTAAAACTGATTGTGATATGAGTACAGTTTATGAAATAACCGAATGTTCGAAATCGACATCAAGTTCGCATGATGTCTTCACACTTGTTACATCGACTACAGGAAGAAAATCAATTATTTCGACTGATTTACCCTCACAAATTCAACACCCACAAATCTCTGGAGTGAAAACAATTGACAATAAAGAACAACAAAAGACTCGTGCTGTGCCAAGTCCTTTAACTATCAAAGCGATTTCTCCACTTAAAGAAGAAGATATCATTCCAATATCAAACACAGAAAGTCCAAGTAAGTTCTCCTAATCAAACAATGACTATATAGGACAGAGAAACTTGTCGAAGAATGATTAATCGAAGAGAAAAACTAAACGATTCGATGAATTCATATAAATCATTTATTCATGCTTATTAATGAACAAATATTATAAATGATTGATTCATTCGAGAATCTCGCGAGATAAAAAAATGAAGAGAAAAGCGATTTATTTCAGTAATTAATCGGAAAAAAGATGTCCTTCAAAGCAAACTATTTGTTTGTTAAATCATTTTTCGATCTATTTTGAATATTTCTAGCGAACAACAAAGAAACACCCTATATGCAAATCATATCTTCCGATGCAACGAAATCATTTCATATGAACACAATAAACTTAGACATTTCTTGGCAAGATTATCTTTATATCATTGAATATATCATTCAATATTATTTATTCATTTATCCGTATCAATTATGTCGATTGGCTATTCAATCGCCAGCGAATACCAATGAAAATCCTCTCAAACCTCGCGTATTTCATCAGTCAACGTCGACAACATTTGTTAACTCGAATTCAAAGAAGAATTCTCGAACGATATCAACTCAAACGAATTTTCTTCCCCCAATCGATCTGTCAAATATATCTCCAGCAACGAATGATAATCGGCAGCGTATTGTCAATGAAACCTATCTGTTGAGTTCACCTAAACGACGTCGATCGCCGTTTAATCGTTCGTTATTAGCATCATCGAATTTATTCGCCAATTTCTTTCGTCCCTCGTCCTCCAACAATCTCCGTTCACGTCAATGGTCAACAAAATCTTCGTCATCGTTAGGTTCGTCGCCTCATCTTGTTCAACCAACAACTTATCCCTATCGTCAACATTCATCAAGCATCTACCGTCGAAATGAATCCGAAACCGATCATATTCTGTCCGATGATCATCGTCCACGTGCATCATCATCGTCGTCTGCATTCCGGCGTTCCGCTTGCCAACAGGAAAACTATTGGAATCGACCGTTACGACGTCGACAACAGTATCAATCACGCTCAGCCTACTTTCTTACTCGTCCACATTCGTACAGTTTTCGTCGAGGTCAACCACTAACTTCAACAACCAACACGAACTCATCCGATTCATCGTCTGTTTTCCATCGGTTTAATTCTCGATTTCTTTCGACAATCTCTCATCAATACTATCAACAACAACAACAACAACAATATCAAGTTCATTCGCAGCGTTTACGCGACGAACATATCGTCGCAGCCAACGAACGCAAAGCTCTCCGAGTTTTACTCATTATTTTCTGTGTTTTCGTTACGCTTTGGACGCCGTTTTTCATTTGTACATTCATATCTGCGATATGCGAGCAATGTCGCGAACGAATCTCTTCGACTCTTTGGTTTTCAATAACCTGGCTCGGCTATAGTTCATCGATGGCCAATCCGTTTATTTACACGATCTTCAGCGATGTCTTTCGTCGTGCATTTATCAACATTCTCTCCTGTCGATCGAACGATTCGAATTTATCTCGACAAATTTCAACGAAATTCTCCTATCAAAAAGGTAGTCCGATTATTCATCAACAATATTCGTATCGACGAAGTCGGAATCATGATCAATCGGGCACGTCAACGCCGTTACCGTATCAGCAACATCCTCAAGCACATTTACATGACAATGACGTGACAATTTACATCAATCGATGTGCATCGGACTCATTTCGATGAACAAAACTGATCGGCTTACCCGAGTTCTTGAAGTGTTTCGATGAGTTGTTGTTTTTGTTCGGGTAACATTCGTGCAAAGACTGTGCCACGTACACATAACTGAATTAGGAAAAAAACACACACACACACACGAAAAATAAATCGATATGAATCAATGAAAGTGCTGCTTACTCGACGTAACAGTTCAGGATGTTCGGTACGAACGATTTCGAAGGATTTGCCGGATATAGCGAAATGATACGGACTTCGACGATCGAGTTCGATTAAACGATGAGACTAAAATTTTGAGGGTTTTTATTTTGTTTATTAAGACGAATGTTGACATACGTTGAGATCGTATCGAACTTCTTTGACGCGTCGATTGAAAACTTCAGCATAAGTAAATGTTGGTGAACTAGTTGAATCAGCAGCTTCGATAACGATGATTTTAGCATCATCAGGAATCATATCACAATCACGTGCAACACTTAATGCAGTTAACATATTATCACCTAACAGAATTTCGAGTTCGAATGTTAATATTGAATCTCAATCAAAATCTTACCAGTACACATAATTGTTCGAATATTTGCATTCGAAAGAATTTTCAAAACACCTAAAAACAGACGAGTTTCTCTCAAATAGCACGATACGAGTATTCACTACCTTCAGTTTGTGGTTTAAGACGATTTTCCATGACGACTAATCCCAAAAATGTTAGATCATGCTCGATTTTTTCTCTATTAAAACACGACGTAGAACATTTTTTCTTTTGTTTTTCACGTAAAAAATAAACCTTTCGACTCGTTGTACTTTAACATAATTCAATTCCAATGGTTTATAGGCCAATGCCAAAACACGATAACCTTGTTTGGCATAAGACGAAAGAATTTCATTGAAATTTTTCGGAACTAAAACATCGAATAAATACGAAAGACTTTCGAAAAAGTAAAACAACAACGAACTTGTCTCGGGTCGAGATAATTCAGCGATCTTCTCTGGTGAACCTTTGGTTAGCAAATCGAATGAATCTTTGGCAAGAATTCGAACAATAACACTCGTTCGTTGTAAAGACGAACTAAATGGTAATTGTCGAACGATACCAATTTCGAATGGAACATTCTGAAATTTATGTTTTTCGTTCAATTTAAACAAATCATAAGAGTCAACTCACTCCAGCAATTAACGAACTAACAGAACCTGAGAGTTTTGAGCGTGCTGCTCCGACATTCGGTGGGTTAATAGGTCGGACAATTGTCGGAAAAAGCATATCGTAATTGGCCTTTTCATCCGTTGCTGGTTCATAGAGTTCATATTGAGTAAATCCAAGCATTTTAAGATCAAGTGGATCGCCAGCTAATTCACCATTGATTCTCGTTACTGTATGACACGCAGCCATATTAACAATGATCATACTATGAGCTTCATCATCACGCCAATTCAATTCATTCATGTCGGTGACTTCGGAACTGAAATCGACTATTGGAGAATTTTCAGTTGTATTTGGATATTGACGAACAATCGGCAGAACACAATGAAGATCGAGACCGTCTTCAGTTAATGTTCCTGTTTTGTCGAACACGACCGTATTCAATGAACCGCAAATATTGATCGAACGAGGACTTATACAGAATATGTTCACTTTTTTCAAGCGATTTTGTGCGTAAACTAAACCAGCAGATAGAGCTGCAGGAAGAGCCGGTGGTACAGCAATTGTAATAACATCGATTGTACGTTTGATAATTACACCAACTTGTTCTTTTCGTATAATTCGTAGAACAATCGAAAAAATCATTCCACCCAATGCAATCAACGCCATTCCACCGACATATTTGTATGTGTCAGTATTAAATTTAAAATCAACAGGTTTAGGATAAAGAATCGATCGAATAAGTTCACCTTTAGCTGTATTAAATCCTGTTCGGACAACAACAGCGCGTACATCGCCAGCACCATAATATCGTGTTTGAATAACTTGAGTACCACTAAATAATATATATCGATTATGTTCGTGAATATCAAATGATTGCTGTAATGATGGCATGTCGATCGTTGATTGATAATATGGAATTTGAACTTTAGTTACAGGTATACTTTCACCTGTTAACATTGCTTCATTGACAATCACATTTCCATTTAATAGAACAGCATCACATTGCATTGTCGTTGCACTTCGAACGACAATCATATCACCTGGAACGAGATCTTCACTGATTATATCGCGTTGTTCTTCTACAAAAAGGAAAGTTTCATTTTCATCAAATTCAACAAAAATTCTTCGGTGAAAACCTTCTTCCGTTTCGGGATTATAAATAACAACTGTTGACACTTCCGATTGATGAACTGTATCTCGTAGAGCTTTTTCATTCTAATCCAGCGAGAGAGAACAACCATAAAAATAGATTTCAATTTTCAATAACAAACCTTTCGAACTTCATACAGCGTAAAGATAACCGAAACAATACTGATAAAGACAATACATGATGCATAGATGACATATTCATCGGCAAACCAAGAGATGCATGAAAATATTTGAAAGATATAGAATGGAGAGAGAACCTGGATGAAAGAAAAAAAAATGAACGAAATATGAATCGAATTTTATTTGAAGAAAATCTTGAGAGTACTTCTTGAATGAGTAACTTTATAATTGGTGTCAGACGAATACCGATACTATTTTCACCGTGAATTGTTTTTCTTAATTAAATAATAATATTGATTGACTAGTTTTTTTTTGAAAGATAATAAATTCTATACTTTTGTGCACGTTCTTCAACTGTTAATGGACGAATCTGACGAAAATAATCACATTTGACATTATTTTCAACGCCTCTATTTTACATAAACCAAACAGATTTCGAATAAAGAAAAACAAACAATAATTGAAATGTTTACAAGAGCTTAACGAATTTGTATTCAGCTGCTTGCCAAACATAACGCCATCGTTTATTAATAAAATATCGATGATTAAGTCTCTAAAATCATTGAAAATAAATTTTAATTTCTAATCGTTTAGTAAACAGATTAAAATATGTGTATTCAACTATCACCATCGTCATATCGTGTGTTTTGATTTCCTTCGAGAGTAAAAATTGACTGATCCTCCTCTAACATATTTCGATTCGAGCACATGCAAACTAGTTTTTCGAACTGTTAATAAACATCAATCGAACAACAACAACAACAACAACAAGAAAATGAAAGCTTGAGGGTAAGTTCGAAGGCATTTTGAATGAAACTAAATATATTTTTGTTCTAGTAATTGCATGTTTAGTATTTGTTATGAAAAACAACAGCACATCTTAGTGTTACTATTACGTTTTCATATTCATATGAAACCATTTCATGATAATGACGACGATGATAGGTCCATCTCCGAAAGGCAAACTATATAGAAATAGAAATAAAGGAACACCGTGCATTTACATAGTCACACATGCAAAATATAATCAATAGAGATAGAATGGGAACATTGAAATATATATGTATACGAAAAGACCATGTCACCAATGAAAGCAACAACAACAATAAGTTCACCTACCGATTGTCGAAATTTAGTCTTGTTTGGCAGCATATTCGAGCTGCTCACGAGAAAAGGTTCACCTGTAGACTAAATACTCGCGTTTAGATTTGTTTTCATCTGATTTCTTTTACATCGATCCGATCAATTCGAAAAATTCGACTGAAAAAAGACTCCACTTACATCATCTGCTGGTTCTCGTCCAACAATACTCGAATAACGTGAACGAGTTGGTGTTGCAGCAAAATTACTAAACATAATCAAATGAAAAAAACTAAGATCTACTCATTTCAATCTTACCGAGCATCATTTGGATCATTTGGATTGAGAGTATTATCGATTTTGAGTACATCTTCCACGTACCATTGCTTGTATCGATCCTACAAGCAAATAAATCCATTGACATTTCGAATATTTCTCCATTACTTTCAACAGAACATATTCAGCAACAGATAGATCAGCTCGATAACAACAACATTGAAGAAACCAATGAGGTTTCCAATAGAATATCAGTCGAAGAAATCCAGCAGTTAGAATAATACAAATCCATGTTAGAACCGTGCGTACTACCGATCGAGAATATCCATATAAAATCTAATTGAACAAGAAGAACGAATAAATCAGCAAAATTAATATTGAATTTTCTCATACAAATTGATCGTCTGTTCCTTCATTAACAACCTGATATGACCGGATGCCACCTGACTGAGGCATCGATTGAGAAGAGTTTACTGAACCGATCTGAAAAAAACAGAGAGAAAACAAAACGAAATTGACGAGTGAATTTCGATGATTCGTTCGTGTTCAAGTAAACTACTTGTTCAAGCTCCACTGATTTGTCGTTATCTAGATGATTAGTCATTGAGAACGCGATGTTTTCTAGTTAGACACGTTTAGCCTTCACCAGGGTTGTCATAGATAAATATCATAAATGACGAGATGGATTTCAACGTTCTCGTATTTAAGTTAGGACAGAAAAATCTCTTCCTTTTTCTTAAACCTGTTGTTTTTATTTTATTTTTTATATTTACTTCTAAGGATTTCTCTTTTCAAAAGAGCATATCATTAAAAAAAACAACACAAAACTAGTTCCTTCTCTCTCTTTTTTATTTAGTCTGTCAAGAAGAAAAAATAATAACAACATTTTAACCAATTTATCAACTGTTTTCTCTTTTTCTCTTCAGTGGTATTTACCTACGGATAATTTATTAATCAAAGAACTGATAAAAACAGTAGACGAACAATATGTCGAACAAGATGAGAATGTCGATAATCAACGAAAACGAAAAGAACGAAATAAAAGAAGAAGAAGAAAAAAATTCACGACACGGACCTTGCTCTGATAAGAAACGTATATTTATGGCAGTTAACACGACAATTCAAACGGATACCATGCGAACATAATTTCTGTCTTATCGAAACGAAATGTCATTTGTACGAAATCTCACTGCATAAACTGAAAAGAAATAACGAAGAAAAAAAATCGGTCAGAAACCAAATTATGCTCAAGAACAAGAACAGGAATGAAAAAAAAATAATCGTGATAAATAAACAAGAAAAATTTTATCATATTGGATAGTCAATCTACCAACGAGAAAAGGGCAAAATATTTCTTTTCTTAGATATATGTCTTGCATAAATCCGGTTTTTTTCAGTTAAACATGTGTTTGAATAAAGGAACATTGTAAAGATATGAGATACTCGACATCTGTCTATTTGTTATTCGCATCAAGATAAGAAACAAATGAAATTTTTCATAAAAATCTCACAGGAAAAAGAAAATCAATTCGAGCTCTTTGCATTCAATTTTCGCTCGGTAGGCAGAATCGAACTGCTACGCCGCGAAGCGTCCCTAGGTTTGAAGCCTAGCCCCAGCACCAGCCGAACTCAACCGAGCACTTTTTCATTGTCGATCGACCGGCTTATAAATTGAAATATGATTTCAATAATATGTAAAACAAAACCGGTGAATCTGTTCTCGACTAATCTTGTCAGATAGTGACACCTGCTCGTCGGACTTAATTAATTACTCGACATGTATCGACCGACAGAAAAAAGAGAATTTCTTAGCGAGTCAATTTTGTTCAACAATCAAGTCGTGATATAACACTATTGACATCTATCTGTAAAATTCGATTTGATTTAATCGTTGACTAATGATTGTCTCTCTTTTTTTGCCATCCATCCATCTATTCATTGCTGCAAAACACATTCAAATATCTTTTACTTGATCGTTGAAAACAAACGAACTCATGTCGGCCGATAGTAACAGTGGAAATAAATCGTTTTGGCCCGTTAAATCAGCGCTAAAGGAAAAGATCATCGTGCTCTACGATGCATTATTAAGCGTATGTCCTTGTTTTTTTCTCGATCTATCATTTTTTCGTGATATTTAATACTCATATTTAGGGTGATCAACCTTGGTTGGATAATGGACATTTTTGGGACGATTTTTTTCTTCTAAAAGTCAATTCGAAATATCTGTTAGAAGAATTAGAACGAATCTATATCGAAAAAGCAGCTGTACTTAAACCTCAATTGAATGTAACCTTCGATCAATGTTTAGTTTTCGTCAATTCGACACATCGAATTCGACAATTAAATGCATATTATGTATGTTATTCGATTCGAAATGAAAAAAAAATAGTGAATCTAAAATTGAAATTTGTTCGTAGACAATCTGTGTTCTTATTCACGCAATCAGTCGAGTCAATCAAAAGAATGGTTTTGGTTATCCAGCTCTCGAGTTTCTCTGCGGAACCGAAGGAGCCGAACAAAAATTCGAAGTAAATCAACTCGATTGATCTTTTGTTTTCGAACACGAAAACTAATGTTAACTTACTAGACGTTGATCGAATCGCTTAATCACACATTTCTTATCGATGAAAGTTTTTCCGGAAGTACACTTTTGAAAAATGCAGCTTTCGATGTTAGTCTAACTTGTTGTACAACTATGTTGAATATCAACGAAAATATGCTGATGGATTTTATGATGGCAAATAGCAATTTATTTGATTCAATAACTCAATTATTAATTCGGTCTTCAGCGAGTCATGGCTACGATGTTTGTCTTTTACTTGCACTTCTCTTACAATATCATAAATATGATGTAGATTTATTCATGAAAAAAAAATATTTGTTTGCTCATGATTCGTATATTTATAGACTTCAAATACATACATCGTACGGTTTTCAGTATTCGATGATGAGGTCGCTTTAACCGTAAGAGATTTATAAATGTAAATCAAGGGCAAAAGAACGTGTTTGTTTTTATTCGATTTACAGAGTTTAGCACAAGTTATTGGCTCATCTTTGAATGAATATAATAAGTAAATAACACAACAACAACAACAAAAACAAAACGATAAATTTATTTTGTGAATAGAGCGTATGATCTCGAACGAACAGCAAATGAGTCTTCGTCATGGTGGAGTTCGTTAACTACGTTTGTATGTTGATTTTCTTTTGAAACGAAAAAAAAACAATCGAAAATCTTCTTTCAGGTTGGATCCGCAATTCAATCCGGTGGTGCAAATCGTCGAATGAAAAAGTCTGTTGTTTTTCCCAAACTTCATTTAAATTTTTTCTAAACTGATTTTCCAACATTTCAGAGTTGATGATTGTCTTCTATTAGCATTTTATGAAGCTGTTCATCTCAATCGAAATTTTATTTCTGCTTTAACACATGTAACTAATCTTGATTAAAATGAAAAAAAAACGAACAGTTCAATTTTGTATGTGTTTTCAGACGGCTACAAATTTATGGACGCCGAAAAGTCCATCGAATGAATCTTTACCTCCTTCATTACCAGGATTGGCAGTCACTTCGACGCTTGCTGGTGAAAAACAGACTCTATCTATTAAATAAAATCCAAGCGTTGTTTTTTTTTCTTATTGTTTTAGCACAAGAGCCAATTGATTTCTCTGATATCGATGATTATTCCGCATCAAATAATCTTCTCTCCGTATTTCTTGAATATTGTTCAATCATTCAGCAATTCTCCAAGAGTAAATCGAATCTGATTATTTTTCAATTTGATTTCTCCTGTTGTTCTAGATGAAGACATGTGTAATACAACAAAACTATGCTATTTAATTCTTCTTTGTATAACTGAAGACGAATTTGCCAATGCAACAATGCACGATGAAAATGTCATATTTAGTGTTTATCTTCATAAAGCTGTGAGAATTTTCGTCTTTCTTGATAAAGAATAAATGAATGATTTGATTCAGCCAATGCGTCATCGTAAACATACGAACGAAAAAAATCTTCCATCACGTCCGTTAGCTGTTGCACTTTTGGATTTAATGACGGAATTCATTTGGAGTCATATGATGCGTAATTTTCCATTTGATCTCTACACGTAAATCGTCAATTCTCTGAGGAAAAAAGAAACGAACAACTCTCGAATAAATTTCTCTTTTAGAAAATGTATCGGAATCATTCAACGTATACTTTCATTTCAAAAACGTACTCGAACACGATTGTCATATTCTTGGCGACCTTTATGGAGTGGTAGTTATCATTTTCTTTGCCATTCGAATCAAATCGAATCTTTTCTTTTGTTCAGCTTTAATTAGTTTATTGAAATTTCTTCAAAATTGCGAATCCCAATTAGCTAAACATCGAGATTTATTTCAATTAGCCTCACGAATTATTAATATCTTCAATCTATTCATCACATTCGGTGATACGTTCTTGCGAACGCCGGAAGCTTACGACGAAGTTTTCTATGAAACAGTTCGATGTTATCATGTTTTCGATAATTTATATGCATTTGGTAGAAAAAAAAAAGCTAAAAAGAAGAATTTAGTGATGGAATTTCATTTTTCAAATTGTTTAGCTTGTCGATATGCGAACAATGATAGTGAATTCAAAGAATCTGCTCTTAAATTAATGGTTAATTTAACGAATATCAAGTAATGAAAATCTTCGAGAAAATTGACCAAAAAACAAAACAAAGAATTTGTTGTTTAACATAGATTGATAACTCAACATTTTAATACAAAGATCGAAGCGTTTTCCAATAGTCAAAATAATCCGTTAACAGAAAATCAAGTAGAATTCATTCATAATTTAGCCAAATTTAAATCTTTTTCTGTTCAATTATAAAAGGTTCTCGATATTATTCGAAATAATTACGATACATTAGCACTTAAATTGCACGATGATCTCGATCAATACGATAATTATTCGGAAAAAGCATGTGAAGCTTCATTCTTTGCGAACATTGTAAGCGTAAATTGATATTCGAATATTTCCCTATGAAATTTATTTTACTTTCAAAGACTCGAAATATAATCGGTAATTATCGTCGACAATATTCGTTGGACACCAATAGTTCGGTACAATTATCAAACATTCTTTTAAAAGAAGTTCCAACAATAAGCTAATTGATAATGAATCTCGATGGAACAAATTGCTTTTGAGTCTGTTCAATCTGTAATCGGTATCACGAGTTTCTGTTTTATGTTTCGGGGGGATGTTCCTGTGATAGTCATTAACTTATCGTTTTTCTTTTCTTTTCTTCTTGTTATTATTATTATTTTTTCTTTATTATATTCAAACAAAAAAAAAAGAAGTCTTGCGTGTATATACGAAGTCTTGATTATGATTCTAGATGACAACGCTTACATTAAGTGTGACTCCATTTCGAAATGAGTAAATGATTTCAATTGAATCGATGTCTTTTTATCTTGTGATTTAGTCAAGAAGTACGACAGTTGATTGATCTTGCTTATTCGAATGAAATCGAAGATAAACGAGAAGCAATTGAGAAATTAAAAGAATTAGAAGCAAGGTTTGTCGTGATTCAAGTGAAGACAAAAAGTATTTTGATTTTTTTAAACAGAATGAGTCAATTACCAATGGGTCTTGGTTCGTTAAAACATATTCTCAAAGTTGAAATCATTCGATCAGAACAAGAAAAACACAATCAACTCGATGATAACAGTGCTTTGCAATATGCATGTGCTGTAGCTGTGCTCAAGTTAGTTAAAACATTGAATTCAATAGTCATTTTTCCTTTCGTTGAAAAGATTTGTCGATGCTGTTAGTGTGCCGTATCGTGCCTATCATTCTCGTTTATCCTATCGAAATATTGCTAAACAAGTTATACTTTTTTTTGCCTGATTCGACGAATCGTTTGAATTGTAAAATAATTTAGGTCGATTTACCTGGAAATATAATTAGTATTCGTCATGATATTGCTCATAATCATGAGTTACCCTCGCTATTCGAACTGTTAATAGCGGTAGATTATAGTAAAAAATGGCTTCGAGTAAAAATTGAAAATGATGAAGAATGAAAAGATGAAAGTTTTGAATTTGTTTTCTTAGAAAAATTGTTTAGATGAATTAGTTGAAACGATGGCTTTGTTTAGTCAGGGTTCATATAGTGAATTTCTAGGAATTGTTGCTCGGGAAACTGTTCAAGCTTTTGTCGAAGCTCGTCTTAATGTTTGAACATTTGTTTTTGTTTTTGCGAAACAAATCATTTTATTTAGTTTCTAATGAAAAGAAGCAAAAAACGATTGAGAATCGTCGATGAACGTGTCGAAGAAATTCAAAAAGCTTTACAAATGTGTAACGGAAAGTATGATTTCACTTTCAGGTCTATCGATTATTCGTTGTTTTATAATAGAGAATTAATAGCTGAAGCATTGATTCAATGTGGAACTTTAATTATGACACCAAAACAACTCTCACGTCTTGACTACTATTCAGGTAAACGCAAAACAATCGATTTCAATTAACCGTAGAATTGAATAGAATCTTCTGATCTACTTCCATCCTGTGTAACTCAATTTTGGACACCGATTCTGTCATTACTTCTGTCGGATTCGAATTTAATTTCGATTCTAATCGATAAAATTTTGATCTATGTTAGTGAAATCTACGGTTTAACAAACGATGATCCATCGATCATCGATCGTCAACGTATTGGTTGGATATTTTATTTCGTTGAACAACCGACATTAAAACTCGATCTTTGCTCGATATTCATTCGATTAGTACGAATTTTACAGCCTTGGTTTGCTGAATATTTGTCGCAAATGGTTGTTCGATTATCGGATGACAATGATGGAACACAAAAACCATTGATTAGCGAACAAAAACGAGATCTTCTCTTGAGAACTATTTCAATGTATGCAAATCCATATGAAACTATTCATAATCAATCAGCAACGACGACGATGACAATGAGTTCACCTTTAGAAATCTTACCGAGAAATCAATTATATAAAAAAGAACTTCAGATGTTTAAAAAACGTACGAAAAACAAAGCGAGAGAATAGATCGAATCGATTGAGTGTCTTTTCTAGGTTCGGTTTTAGCCGAAGTTCCAATTGGTTTACTTGGCGAAGAAGATGATCAGAATCTGGAAATGAACATTGATCTTTCGAAAACTGATCGAAATTGTAATATTTTCGTTTTTATCTATTCAATTTCAAAACAATTCTTTCGTTTGTTTAGTTCTCGGTTGTATTCCAAAAGAAAAACCAGTGGAACCAGTACCAACAAAACGAAAACGATTGAGTTCAGGTAAGTCATCTTTTCTTTTTCTTTTATTCGATTTTCTTCTATCAATTATTTGTTTATTTAGCTACAATCGATCCGAGTTTTTTTCGTGATCAATTCTATCCTCGATATCATCATCGATATTAGACATGTTCGCAGTCAGATCTATCTTTCTTTTCATTATCTTGTTCAATAAAAAAAATTATGTTTTCTCAATTTTATTTCATTCATTGACATATTCTCACATAGAATGTTTCTTGTTTTTACATATTTGAAAGAGGGAACAAAATATGTTTGGTATTGTTTTTGAGTACGTTAATCGCCTGACTTAAATCGAAAGAGATGCTCGTACATCGATCAATTTGTTTTTGTATTCGTATAAAACACATAGAAACAGATCGATAGAAAACAACTAGTGAATAGAATCATCAATTGCAATCTTATTGATAAATGTTTTCCTTTAATTTCATAATTATGTGTAGTTTTCAATCGTTTAACTTGTCGATAGAAAACGCTTCGATCTTTATTAGGATTCGAAAGAAGAATTTGTTGATTTTCAGTAAGTAAATCTCGTTTCGATAGAATCGATCGTTTAGCTCGAATGAATTTCTTTCGTTCAATCGAATGATTTTCGGATGAATTCGATAGATAATTATCGTTTTTATTACTATGACTCGATGAAAACTAAAACGAATTTTAAACAAACAAATAACGTCTCTCAATAAAATGAAATTCAATTGTCAAGTTGACGTTGCAAAAGCGAGCATGATCTCACGTACTTTCGCATTACATTGTAAAAGATCTTGAATTTGTTGTTCAAATAGAAAGTTCGTTTTTAATTGACAATGAACAATTGAATTTTGTTGTTGTTGTTGATCGTTATCATGAGATGTTTCCGAATCATTCGATTCGATGATTGTCGGAAGAACAGTTTGATATTTGTTCGATGAATTCGATGATCGACTGGTTTTTATTTGTGGATTTTGTTGTTCGATATCGATGGAATCTGAACATTGATTATCTTCATCAGTTTCTTCTTCGAAAACACATTCGAGATTCGGTGCAGATGATGATGAACGCATGAGGCTACTAGTTGGAGAATTTTCTTTGACACGAGGTACTGTTGATGTTAGACAAGATGAATAATGAATTTTGATCGATGATGATGATGAAGACAGAAGATTTCGTTGACGAATAAATTTGTAATTGATATTCGTGCTCATTTCGAAACGAGTTTTCCACATTCGAGTATGGTTGGTTCACGTTTTTTGTTTGTTAAATATCAGTACACATGTGTAAGAGAAGATTAACCAAGGAAAAAATTTGATTAATAAATAGAGATGACACGTTTGTTTTTCAAATGAGCAACAAGAAGCGGGCAAAACAATTGTTTTTATAGATGAAAATTGAAAAGCAACAGTAATGATTCATTTTTCTTTCTTTCTCGCGTTTTTTGACTTGGTTTAAATCGACATTCACTCACGTTTACAGAGAAAAGTATGCGTATCCGATTTTTGTTTAATAAGACATCGGAATTTCAATGAAGATTCTCTTTATTTATGCACTTGTGCAAAAATATTCTCTCCATGGCAATGTACGACGAACTTGAATGTGCCTCTATGAGCAATGATCTTTCTTTTTTATTTATTTTTGACATTCAATTGTTTATACACGAATCAGCATTTGAAATTATCAATTTTGATTATTCAGTTCACGAAAAGATTATCTAAGATTTCAATCGATAGAGTATCAATTGAACAAATGAGAGTATCATCCAAGGTATTGACACAAGAATGGCACCAGAGAATGTATAACTCGATCTACACAGATAAACAAAATTCTTAGGAATGTTTTTGAAGAAGTCAAAAGAAATTCCTTACAAAGTATACGAATAAACGTATCGACAATCGGTAACAATCAGAAACCAATTGAGATAGATTGATGGTGTGCAAACTGTTGTTAAACACAACTGACTTGTATATGCAAAGAGAAGAATATTCGTAAGAAAATATTTGCTTATAACTATTGAATTAGTTGAATCATATTCTTGTTGATAACCAAAAGGTAACCTGAGTAATAAACAAAAAAAAAACGCGAAATCGAATTTGAAAATCAATGAATGATATCTACCAAGTAAGATCCAATTTAAATATTGATGCTCCAAGTCGTCGTGCATAACGAAGAAGTAATAATAAAAATAAAACGACAAGACCGATTTCCCATGGAAGAATTTTATTGTAAGAAAGAACAAATATGAAATGGATTATCGTGAAAATAATCGTTGATAAATAATGATTAGGAAATAAAACGGGATTTCTCACATAGTGATATTCTTTGAAGAGAAAAATTACATAACCCAACAAGGAAATAACGAGAAAAACCCAATGTAAAGATGAAATTAATGTCAATGATAATTGCAGAATTAAATGAGAAAATATCAATGGAATTGCAAGACGTTTTTTTATCATCTAGAATTTATATTTAAAAACAAAAAACAAAATGCAAACATTCTTCAATAATTAATCCTATAAACGACACAGATATTTATTCAGATATCAATTGATTTTACTATTCGTATAAAAAAAAGATATTGTTTAATTGTTATGTAGATTTATCCATGAAAATCATCATCTAATAGATGATCGATTGTTTTCGTAGCTGAACGTGTAAAATTAACTAAGATGTACGTGTACAATGATCGTAATTCTATCTGAGCTACTGAATAATCTAATGAACTAAGTTGACGAATACCATCATAGGAATATCGAAGCCATTTACTCAACGTTCCGTATCTAAATACGATTTGAATTTTATATTTCAATGATGAAGTTTTACCTGTTTGTTGCAGGTGCTTGTTTTTGATGACGAACCATTTTGTATCGGCCAATGAAATTAGGTGGACGACTCACACGAAAACCAGCATGACGTAATCTAAAAACTTGATCTTGATCAAACTATGCAAGGACTCATTTTGAAATAATAAACCTGTGATTCATATCTGCAAATACATGTCAATGAAAAAAAAAGTATTTTGTTTATAGTTTTGACTCACCATCATCTTCGAACTATTGAATTACGATTGACGGTATTAAAAATACGAATTTAGCCTCTTGAAAATGAATATCAAACTTACTCCCCAACCCCAGTAGAGATTTGACCAACCATTGGCTTTATGAAATTGATCTTTGGTCAAAGCGAGAGCACCACCAATCAAATCGTTATACATCAAACTGAAAATAGAAGAATCATGCGTAAATTCGAATATTCAACGTCTAAATTATTACAAATATCTTAATTCATCAACAGCTGGTGCTAAATGTCGTGGTCCTTGTGAATCACATTCGTAAACATTGAAATCATTTTCAGGTATTAGATCAACATCATGAAAAATAAAACAATCAAACACTGGTTTCAATATGTTCGATGCATGATTAAATGCTACATTCATAATTAATCCTTTATTGAATGTCCCATTGCCAAACTGAAATATTTTCTAGATGATTTTTTTAAAAATTAGTTGGCTGATGAAACCTGTTCGACAACGAAGACTTGATAGGCTCGTTTTTGTCGTTGTAGAAATGGATGAAGATGACGTAGGAGAACTTTTAATTGAGGCTCACGAGTACGAAATGGAATAATCACTGCAAGTTGTTGACGAGATGTACAATCAGTTGGTGAATAAATTCCACCTATACAAAAAATTATAACTAATCGAATTACAAAATCTCTTCGATTAAACTCTACCTTTTTGTACATTATTAATCTCTTGTTCAATTTCTCTCCATTCAATATCAGTTGTCATATCAACTAAACTGTTGTCTAAACAGATTAGAGAATAAATACAATCAACAAAGGAAAAGAGCGTTGTTTTTTTTTGAAAACCTTGAAGTGTCGATGGATATAATGGACATGTTTGGCCGTTTTGTTTCTCATTGTCGATCATTATAAATTGATTTGCTGTCTTTTCATCATGTTTATTGCAAAGATGAATCACCAAAATGATAACAAGAGCCAAAATAACGATTGGAAAATGTTCGTCATTTTTCAATCGAGTAAGTCTTCGCGTACTAAACATGAATCTGAAAGAAACGATCTCGTTCTTAAATCTTTGATTCTAAGCAGAATAAATAAGAAATGAAAAAGAAAACCCGAAAGATTAATACGTAAAATCAACGTCACTTTCAGCTTTTTTTTTGTATTCAATTTTATCTTTCGTTACTTCTTATCAACACGTTTTACATATTTTCTGTTGAAAGATATAATCTTCATATTAACTGTAGCTACGATAAAATTGAGCAAGCTGTGTTTGCGAGTGAATATCTTTCATTTAAAATAAATCTAAAACTAGATATTATTAGTAGGACAATAAACGATAGCAACGGTGGAGATGTATTTCCATCTCATTCGTTCGTTCGTCAATATTTATAAAGGCAACATTTAATACCATTAAGCTGAAAAAAATACAGAATAATCTTTTAGATTGCATTTCGTTGACGTACTTTATATCATAACCTAAAATTATAGGTAATATGTAAGAACAGCTGTTTGAATGAATACCTAACAAATATTTCATCGACATGACCGGTTTAAAAAGTCTCTACTAAGATGTAATTTTCATGCTTGATTTCTTTCGTTCTCTTTTTCTCTCTCTCTCTTACTCTCTGTGTTATATTTTACTCATAGTCGAGTGTTTGTCAATGTGCTTTTTCTTTCTAAACTAATTTTGTTTTTTGAATAGATTTGCTCGAGCTACATTTCCTTTCCAAGTTAATTCTTAATACATGAAGAATTTTGTCTGTAACTGATACTTTCTTATACATAATTAATGACGAGGTCAGAATTAAACTACGATTAGCAGAGTAACTATTTCCTTTTAGAACATATAAACGGCGGATATAATTTCATTGAAGTAACGAATCACTGATTTATCTGGACTAAGATAGCAAAAAGAAACTAGTATTTCTTTCAATCAACTCGATGAAAGATGAAGAACTTTGTTGCCCTCAGGTGAGATTTCACAAAATATTATTTATTCCTCATATAGCTCTACTTCTTGAATAAATATGTATTTTTCTCTCGTCAAAATCCACAAAAAAGACTAACTCCGATGTCCGTATACTGTCTATGACTTACTGAATCGAAAAAAAAAATCCATTTATTAACTGTAATAATCATAATTTGATTGCGTGTCATATAATATCGTTTGATTAGTATCTCGAATACATTTATCGTTTTTTATCGATTGAATGTCAATTCTTATGACAACAAAAATATTCATCTGAAAAAAAAACTATACGCGTGTGTAACGAGAGACCTCGACGTTCAATTGTTAGCAGGAAAAAAAACGTGCTCTTGGTATATAAATAAGAAAAAAAAGAAATCATTGCCATATTTCAAGAACGACAGAAGAGAGAAATTATAATGCAGTTTCAAGGTAAACAAAGGCCTGACAACCAAATAAAAAAGTTTGTTCGGTGTTCGCATACGATTTGTAAGAAGAAAAATAGAATAAACGCACATTTTTTTGCTTTAGAAACTAACCATGTCTGCTCTATTTTGATTGACATTCATGAAAACAAAAGTCGATCTATGTGTTCATTGACTGATTTCAGTATTTTGTTGTTCTAAGACTATCGAGAAAGAGAGAACTTCTTCAATATAATTGTTCTTCGGGGAATTTCATGTTCAGAAATAATCTCTATCATATCAACTGTAAAACTGATCTCGATATACTTTTTTTTCATCGATGAATTGCATCTATCCTTAGAGAACAAGAAGTGCTCAAATGTGCTTGAATTCTAATTTGATTATCTATTAATTCAGACGCATTCGCAAGTATGTGTGAGATTCTATAAAAACGCGGAACTGCAGTAAATCGTTGAGTTTTTTTCGACAAATAAACCAGAAAATATTATGGCTACTTACAATGAATAATATACATTATTTCAATACATTCTTGAGAGAATACCATAACAATAAAAAAAAGTCAACTAGTCAACATGAAAAAGTCGTCATAAATCTCAAGGCTTTTACAGTATAGTCAACGAAATGCAAATTTTATTTTATCACATTCACAAAAGAGAAAATCCGTAGAGAACAATTGTGTTGGTGTTTAACGACCTCTACGATTCCATTGAAGAAACTAACAGAGAAAGAGAGCAGTTGCCTTAGTTTCAACATTCATTCATGATGGATCACATATGTTTAAAAGAATTCTTTTTCATTCAACTATTGAGATACATGAACGATTTCTCAGTTAATATACTGTCTTTTTGTTTAGATGGCTTTAACAGATTCAAATGCCTTTGTTTCGATGTCATCGAGTGCTGATCAGGATTATCCTGCAAGTAATATTCTTGATTCGTAAGTAACAAACAAAGAAATGAATGTTTCGTTTTGAAGAAAAGTCTCTTTCGTTTGTTCAGAAGTGACAATGTCTTTTGGATGACAACAGGCTTATATCCACAAGAATTCATCATAACTTTCAAAGAACCAATTGAATTTCGTCAATTACGATTTGTAACAACTAACGGTATGTGTTTTGTCGAAACACGAACAAGTAGTTTTTTTATTGATTTTAGTTAAACGATTTGTGATGTTCACAACGAGTAATCAAGAACCGAAGAATTTCGAAACTATTCTCGAAAAAAGTAGGATTTCAATGAGAGAAATAAATGATCGTATTTTAATTCGATCGTATAGCTCTATCGAACACTGACAATCAACTGCAAATAACTGATCAAACACTGGAACGAGCTATGGAAGTTCGTCATTTTAAATGTGTTATTTTAGCTGGTTACGATAGTTTTGTCAGTGTACATTCGCTTAATTTTGATACGGGAAGTTCTCGTCCAGGAAAAAGATATTAATTGAACATAAGATTACCTTTTCTGTTTTCTTTTTATGTCAATCGTTTGTTTTGTTCTCGAATAAACTTAATCTGCTTCGATCTCAAAATTCAGTTGAGAGAATAAATAGACTTTTTCGTGATTATTATGATTAAGGCGATATCTAGCGTACGCTCGCATCTGATTCGTATTCTATCACATCAATGAATGCGTTAACCACTTTCTTCATTTCAGTTCAAAAGTAATTTCTATGTGATATTGTTATTCTTCTAGAAGAATAATTCGACATGAAAACAATCGTATGTTACGGAGATTCGAATACCTACGGATTTGTACCAGGTGCATACGTAGTACGAAAACGTTTTGATCGAAATACTCGTTGGACAGGTCGTTTGCAGAAATTACTTGATCCAAACGAATTTTATGTTGTCGAAGAAGGTCTGGGCAGTCGAACGACGAATATTAATTATGCAAATCGACCTGGTTATCGGGGCACACAATTATTTTTACCTATTCTTCATACACATTCTCCGATTGATCTTGTGGTTCTAATGCTTGGCACAAATGATTTCAAAAAAGAATTTCATAATCGAACAACACGACAAATTGCAGCTGGTGTCAAAGAACTTATCGAAATCGCTCGTTCGACAACTTACGGTCCTAATTTAAACACGATTCCACCGATTCTTATTGTTAGCCCACCATTGCCAGTTGAAACTGATCCTCAAAACACAGACGACACGTTCAAAGGAGCAAGCAAACGTGCTGAAACCTTAGCTCGAGATTTAAAATCCGTTGTGGATACATATCCTACTGGAGTGTATTTTGTTGATGCAGCACCACACGTACAATCGAGTCCGGTCGATGGCATTCATCTTGACGAACAAGCTCACGAAAAACTCGCGATTTTACTAAACGAAAAAATTCGAGATATTTTTAATGCGTTCTCAGAGAAATAAAAATGATACTTTTTCTTTATCTTTTTTTTCAGATAGCAAAAAAGATAACTAAAAATGAAAAGTATTTTATGCTACGGAGATTCGAATACATGGGGCTTTGTCCCTGGTGCATTTGCAGATCGCGAACGTTTTGATCGAAACACACGTTGGACAGGTCGTTTACAACAATTGCTTGGCTCAAAAGAATTCTATGTTATCGAAGAAGGTCTCAATCGTCGTACTACAAATGTAGATTATCAACAGGATGCTTATGGATTTCGTGGAACAGAATTTATCTCTGTGATTCTCTATACACATGCACCACTTGATTTAGCGGTTATCATGCTTGGTACGAATGATTTCAAAAAAGAATTCAATCGAACAACTCAACAGATCGCAGGCGGTGTCAAAGAACTTATCGAAATGATTCGCTCAACAAATTACGGTCCTAATATGAAGAAATCACCGCCGATTCTTGTTATCAGTCCACCATTACCTGTTAAGACAGAATGTCAACATGTAGTTGAGAGTTTTTTTCAAGATTCCGATGAACGGGCTCAAACTTTAGCTCGAGATTTAAAAGCTGTGGTAGATGAATATCCCGAGGATGTTTATTTTGTTGATGCAGCACCACGCGTAGAATCGACTCCAATTGATGGTATTCATCTTGATAAACAAGCTCATGAAAATCTTTCTATTTTAATACACGAAAAGATTCGAGAGATTTTTAATTCGTGATTATGCCAGTTGAATGTTTCTTCATTTTTTTCAGATAGAATTTCTTAGAGATCATTCGCTTAGCTATGTCGGATAAAGACTCAGAAGATGTGAAAAAAGAAGAAACAACAACTCCTAAAGAACCCGAATTACCACCTGAAGTCGACGCTTTTTTGAAGGGTAAAAATAAATACAAACATCCTTACGGAGATTGGAAGACAGTCGTCAAAGCTGAACCATTAAAACGGTTTGTTTCAAATCTATAAAATCTCGTTTTTTTTTTGTTCATCTATTTTGTCTCATTTTTACAGTAAAACATTTGCCGATCAGCTCGATTTACCGGCTGACAATTGGCATTTACCTGAAAATCAATTGACGCCAATTATTCCTGAAACAAAAGAAGAAACACAAGTGAAATTAGTGTTCAAAGAACGTGAAATCACAAGTATACCATCGAGTTCATCATCGAAAGCAAGTAGTTCAACAGAATTCAAGAAACGAAAAACAGTTACTAATAGACAACTACGAGGTGCAACCGGAAAAGATCAACAAACGAAATCGGATCTCAGTGAAAGTTAATTGATTCTCTTCTCGTCTTTTCTTTTTGTCTCATATTCATAAACTTTGTAAATAAAATATTGCGCGTAAATCAAATTTCTAAGTTCGTCAGTTCAGTTCTGTTCTAATCCATTCAATTCTATAAATTCTTTCTTTTGTACATGTGAACATGAGTGACTCAAGTATGACGTCAAGAGATCGTAATGGTTACCACAGAGGGTATCGAAGAGGGGGAAATTGTTGGACTCGTATCGGAGCTACTGTGTGCTTGGTTATATCAATATTAATCAATGTTCTTTTAGCAGCAGTTATTGTATATTTGATGCGTGAAAACCGTCTACTGAAGAGAAATATGTCAACCAGGAAACAGGTGGGAAGTGCCGCACTTGAAATAGTGGATACCTTCCTCGGAGGAGGATACGAATAGCATAGTCTTCAATCTTATAGAACGTTTATATTTTCATCGACTCTTAATAACGACTAACTATCAATGGGAAAATATGAAGATATTTGTTTTCATTCTGTTTATTCGACTTGTGAATTTATACAAAGATTCATCATTTTATTATTTCAAAAAACAAAATATATGTTCATAAGGATAAAAGAAAGTACTATAAACGTGTGAACGTCGTTTTGTCAATTTTCAATCAGAATCATCTGAAAATGAATTAAATCGATGTAGATTCGATTTCAGTGAAATGAAAATTGACTTACCCATTGAATAATGTAAAGCGATAGACGATCGTTCGAGTTGAACGTAGACACGATTGAGTTCTTCATCTTCTTCATATTCCAATTGTTTTTTAGCTACGAAAAAAAAAATTAAAAAAAACTTTGAAAACAACAATGAATATTGAAAATACCTGATGCTTGTTGTTGAAGTTTTTTAGTAACACTACGAAGAAGTCTTGGTGAATCGATACTAACTTGAATATCATTGACATCCATTGGTGTTGCCTAATGAATAACTCGAGATTGAAAATCGAAATAAAAATAAAAAGGAAATTTACTTGGAGAGATGATTGATCATCAATTCGATTTCGTCGGCCAGTTCGTGGCGTTTTCGGCGGTGTGCCATGTTCTAAATTCGATTGACAATAGAAAAGAAAAAAAGGAATTGAGAAAATCATACCAGCAGCAAGATCATCATCACCTGTTCGATCTGCTGTAGGCCGTTTACGTGCTGTTGGTGGTGTGAACAACGATTCGATATTTGAATTTGTCGACGAAATTGTCTTTAAAAGAAAAACAAATGTCGAACTCAAATCATTACAAATAACTAACTGAAACATCTGATAAATTGTTGTCTTTTTTCGTTGTAATCGTAGATTTCGGTTTTGATTTCGTTTTTCGTCGTCGTTCGAAAAGTTTTTTGAATTGTTCATTTTCATCATTGTCTGTATCTTCATCAGTATCAGGACTTTTATCATCATCATCGTCATCTCGAATTTGCATGGCAGCAATTTTCTCTCGAGCAATAGCGGCTTGTCCACGTGCTGTACTTCGACGTTGAACAGCAACAATCGGTGTTGCTGCAGATGAGAGATCAGTTGTTGTTATTGTCGATGGCGTCGGTGAACTTATACGAACATTGACCGGCGTTTCAACTTCATCGATGGCTGAAAGTGCTGTTGTATTGACATTGCCGCCAATTGTTATACGAGACGCTGTTTCACCGGGTTTCGGTGTACTTGTATGTCGAATTAAAACTAAATCATCGACATTGGGCGTCGAAGATTTCGCTGGAATTGGAGTTCGAGATGGTGTTATCAAGGATTCTGTGGGGAAAACAAAGAAGAATCATCGCTGAATTTTTTGTGTTTATGAATTTGACTTACTGACAGTAGATAAAAATCCACCTTTCTTTTTATTTTGACTTGAAATTGATGATAATGATGGTAGAAAAGATTTGCCTTTATTTGGTTCTAAATTTTAATAATTAAAGATTCTATTTGAATCCAATGAAATTTTTACCAATAGGTGTTGACGTTTTCTTCATTGTTTTTTTCGATTTCGGTGAAGGAATTACTGATGTTTCTACAATTCAAAATCGATGAAAACAAAAAGAAGACAATTGAATTCATTCGTACCGATATTCGATTCAATCAGTTGACTACTCGATGTTGTTTCATTTCCGAACGAATCTTTTCGAGTTATTAAACCTTCAGAATTAAGACTTGAACCAGACAATGGACGAATCTAATCACAAAAGGTCAATAAACTCGAAATTAATATTGAAAAAAAGAAAAGCATTTACACTTGGTAAAAATTTTAACAAAATCTTTCCGTTTAAAGTTGTTAATCGTCCCATTAAACGATTCGTTTCATTTTCAATATAAGTTTGTTTCACATTACTTTTGACGAAATGAAATGGTGTTGGAACGTTTTTCTCTTTATTATTAACTAAAACAAACCAAAGAACTTTTATTTTATTAAAACAATACGGAAAATTTTCTACATTGATCAAGAGCCGATACTACAAATGTTAATTCAACATCATTTGGCAGAGCATCATTCCAACTAAATAAATATTCAATTTCATGAATCAATTGAGCAATCAAACTGATCGATGTTTGTGTTTCATCATCACCTAATTTGATTTCATAATCATAGACAATTGAATACGAATCATAAACCTAAATGATTAGTTACATATTTCGAAAGATATTCCGAAGATTAATATTCACTGTATTGATATTATCTTTTTGATAGAATATTAATGTGATATTTTGGATATGTTGTTTACGTACACCATCGACTAAAACACGTAGAATTTCGGTTAATCTGTACATTAATGATGGACTTGTTTGGTTCAATGATCGAAGACCACAGACTGGCGTTTCTGAATAGGGGAAAAAATATTTATGTACAAAATTGACAATTGAATTTATTGAAAACGGACTTCCGATGAGAATTCGATTAAAACAAGAATTTGGAAGATATTTTAATTTTTGTAACATTGTTGAAATGAGTGTGTATGTTAGCATTGGAAGTAGAATAAGTCGTTTGGACCCGTCATTTTCAATAGTCGATTCTTGTCCATCGATAGTAAACATTTGATCATAAACATTTTGCCACTGAAAATCATAATCGTTTTTATTGCAGAAAGACATATCTTGACATTACTTTTTTTAATTCATCAGCCGACATCGAACGATTACGAGTCATAATCACACCGTCGATTAGTAGAAATGATCGAGAAGAACGAACGATCAAAACGGCGGACTATCCTTCTTCTTATTCTTTCAGTCAGAAAAACACATACGTGATTATCTATTAGTATTTTTATTTTTATTTTGCTTTTTAAAGTAAAAATAAAGTTTTATCTACACTAAAAGACACTGTTCAATAGTTTTATTAATTAACTAATAGAGCATGATTCATACTGTGTAGGCACTACATCATATGCAACTTGAGATGTTTTAATTGTTGTTACTGTAGCCGAATCTAGTGATCGAGTTTTTTGGAGACACTGTTTGCTAAGTAAATAACTGTGTGGAGCGTTGGCAGAATTCCTGACTTGATTAACGTCAAAACTGTCTTTTTCTACGGTCAAATGTCCATGTTGAACTGTTGTTACCGTATAGGTGGTGCATCCGAGAATCGATTGAATATTTTGCTTTGGAAACGAGATTTGAAGACTTCGCTTGATCAAAATCCAATACAGATACAAGCATATCAGTTGTATCACTACTTGGAATATGAAGAATTTTATCTGTAGTTGCTAAGAAAGATGTATCTTTCGGTGGTATGAGAACTATATTATGTTCGAGATGGTCTAAAACCATATGAGTATTACGTTGGTTGTAATCAGTGATATTCACTCGTATTGGTTCATAGGATTCATTGAAAATTAAACATCCATTTACACGACATCCTGATAAATAAATATTTTTTGAATGTTACACTCATGACCATTTATCCCAAGATCAATTTCTACTTTTGGATATTCTTCTCTCGATGGAATTAATATTAATACACCAAGTTTCCGTTTTATGATTAAACTTCGTGTAGCTTCGAGAGTGTATGCAAATGTATTTTGTTGATCATTTAATGGTATGATAACAACTGTATTCCAGCCACTTTGAGTCACGTTTGTCCATATGTCATTTGCTGGAATGATTGCAGTAGTTTCAACTTTTTTTTGTATCTAGTATTAGCAGAAATGAGAACTACTTGATTCAGTTTCAAGTTGTCCTAAGACTCGACAATGAGAAATGATTGATTGAGCATGTAGAACTATCATCATGAAATAAAATTCTATTTCATAACTGTTTATTTATACAAAAAAAACCGTAAAACAACGAACAATAGGTTTCAATCAGACTAGAAAGGCATCATCTTCCATTTTCCTTGTCGTTTATGATATTTAACTAATTCATATTTATACCAATCCGGTATCCATTTCTCATTGGGAACAGCTAACGGATATTTTGGTATATTTGGATAACCATTAAACGGACAAGTCATATCGAGATAATGTTTGATAACTTCTTCGTTGACATCTTTTCGATCACGGTATTGTTCGAGATATTCATTGAATGGAGCTCGTTCAACGCTGAATTGTTGAGGAGGAACATAACGTGGTTCGAAATCGAATTCATAACGTGGTTCTTTCATTCCTAAGATATTATGAAATGTATTGGTTACACTTGAATCCCAAGCAACTTGATAGAAAGCTAAACCAATTGGACGTAGATTTGAACAAAGTTTATCGAAGAAATCAAATGTTCGAAAAGTTCGTTGTTTTAAACTGACACTATTGCCCGGTAGAGATCCGTACGAATCAGCGAAATTAATTCGTCCGTTTTCATGTTTATATAAAATGAAAACACATCGTTGCCAACCAGTACCTTGAGCAGGAAATGGTGGCAAATATGAGCATAATGTTTCACCTTTATCAATTTGATTTCCCGGAATATTTCCTCTGAAATAGAAAAATAGTTTTTCAATTGAAATCAAATCGGAAGGTTAACTTACACAAACCAATGCAAAACTTCAGCATCATCTTCTTGTAAATGTCCATCGAGATTTGTGAATACTAATGTATAGAATTCATTTTCTTCATTTTTACTTTTCCATTCGATTTGTGGTTTTTCTTTTGCCTAAAACTCGACGAAAATCAAATTTGTTCTCGAATCAAATATTGATTTACATCGTTCGCATAGAGTCTGTTTCCACTGTAAACCGGTGTTACTTGCTCGTTATCATACGGATAATTGATTTGTAATGGTAAACGAGGAACGAAATAACCATATTTGAAAAGATCATCGAAAATTCCATAATGCTCACTGATTGCACGAAGATTTTCCGAGAAATGTCTACTAGTTAACCAATCTTCATGAACTTCATCAAGTGGAAGACGAACTGAATTAACAAAAAAAAAACGTGTTTTTTTTTAATCATAAATGTTCGATTTGCAAATACATACGAGCTCCATCATAATGTAATTTCTTTAAATCAGCACGATTTCGTTGAGCTGTGCAATGAGCAGCTCGATTACGACTTTCTCTTTTCGAAATCGGATTGAGAGATTTCAAAATACCAATATTTACTTTATCAACACGTAACGGTTGAGGATCATACTCTAATATCGAACTATTTTAGTTTTCTCTCTCTTTCGACGAAATCATCTTTTACCTTTTCGTCGTTCGTCTAGAGTTTTTAATTGCATATCTTTTGTGTAAACTTCATCATGAGTAACTTCGAATTGTGTTTTATGTCGAAATGGAAATCGTTTTCTCCAAATAGCTGTTGTATACGGCATTGGATCAGGCAATGGGATAACACGATGATGACGAACATATTCCAACTGAATGTTCGATAGAACTTTGGTCAAAAGATTCGTTCTCAAAAACGTCGACATCTAAAAATGATCCATCGGACGGTATTTAGTTTTTTTCTATTTATGGACAGAGAGGAATGGCGTTTTACTAAAATATAAATAAAGGATTTAGCATCAAAACTTGATCACAGAACGTGAATCAAAAACTACTATCTAACTGTTCAGTGGATAGAAAAAGAAAAGAAAAATAATTCGGAGAATTAATTTTTTGGTGCTGCTTCAGGATTGTTGTAACGATAATGTGCTATACGAGCAAGTTGTTGGAGGCCAGTTAAGCCAAGACAGAAATTAACAAGACCAAGAAAGTAATTCTTCGGTATGATCACCATACAATACTAAAGAAAAAAAAATCAATTGAAATGATAATCTTTGAAAAACAAAATCAAATTGAAATTTACTCGAGACCAAATTAAACCGGTAGCAGCAAGAGAGATCGATTGATTTAGTGAAAGTTTTTCAGCTGGTCGCATTAAATCACCAAGACCGGCAACAACTAATGAACTTTTCATAACAGCTAAATATCAAGAACATCAACATACGTACAAAAAACAAACAAAACGAATACATACGAGACCAAAAATGAACATATTTTGGACCAGCTGAAATTTGAAAAAACATCAAACAAATGAAATGTTTCGTTTTAGTAGAAGAATTTAACCTGGATGATCCCATTTGACGAGTTTTTTCATCGATGGTGATAAAACTCGATCACCGGCTCCGACAAGTAAACGATAGACATCGGATAAAATAAACATGACTTCTCGATCTAAAAATATGTACGTCTATGAGAAAAATCTTTTGTTAACACGAGACAAAACGAGAGAAATTAGCCATGCAAATCTTTATCTTCTAAATGCTTTTAAGAGGTTACAAAATACAGTTTAGTTAGGTTTTAGTCAACTATCTAATTTGATTGCGAAATTAGTTAATTTTTCGATGGTGCATCAGGATGGTTGTAACGGTAATGTGCAATACGAGCAAGTTGTTGTGCGCCGACAAAGGCCAAAAATAAATTTACAGCAAAAAGCATATAATTTTTCGGTGTTATAACCATCGAATATCGACTCCAAATAGCTCCCGTTGCAAATAATGAAATCGATTGATTCAAAGAAAGTTTATTTGCTGGACGAAGCATATCTCCAAAACCGGCAACAACTAATGACCATTTCATGAGTGGTGCCCAGAAATGAATATATTTCATTCCAGCTGGATGATCCCTAGTATTACAAAATCGTAGTGTTTTTTCTTTCACAGTCATCGATTTACCATTTAACGACCTACGAGAATTAAAAGATAGAAACATCGAAATTCTCTTCGAAAATCACACAAGTACCTTCTTCATGCCCGGTGTGAGAACTCGATCACCAACACGAACAGCTGCTCGATAAACATCGGAGAGAATCAACATTTTTTTTTCTTTTTAATCTAAACAAAAAATCCACTTGTTTGGAATTCTTTGTCTAATTCAATTTTTCGAAATTATTATTTCCCACAAAAAATAACCAAATAAATAAAAAGACAAATCGTATGAGCCCCAATATGAGAAGACAATGAAAAAGAAAAAAAAACACTGAAACAATATGCATTGAAAAAAGAACTCGATAATTGACTTTTGTTTTAAAATATTAAAAGAAAGGAAAATAAGGACGGCGAGATATATTTTAATTTCAAAAAAGAAACGAAACAAAAAACTGACAACTTATACGTAAAGTATGAACTTATCAGAAACATGACTAAATTCTATTTGTTCTTAATTCAATTGAATATTGCACTTGTCAAAAGAAAGATTACGGAAGAATATGAGTTGCTTAGAAAGGCGAACACCGTTCATTTCACTTAATTAAAGAAGAGAAGTAAAAAAAATATGAGCCAACATGAAAATCACTGATCATTTTCTCTCGCGAGATCATATGTTGCTTTGTTCAAACGCAAAAGCTATATATTAGCTAAAACCAGGTGGCGGCGAACCAACATCGACAGTTAAATGTGTAAACAATGGATAGGCTATCGCAGATGTGATATTATATCGAGCTGATGATACACCATCCCATGTAAATCGTTTAGCCGCTGAATAGAGTAATTTAGCTCTAAAAACAAATTATGAACAAGAGACTTTATCTTGTTAATTTGATTTACCGTTTATTCCAAATTGATGGAGTTCGTTTGACGTGATGTAACATTTTAAATCGAGCTATGGATGCTGGTGGTCGAATAATTTTTAATGAGGCTTCTTTTAAACTAAAAACAAGTTTTCTTTTGCTAAACAAAACGAATTCTTTCGAAAGATTTCTTTGATTACCGATAGTAAAGATCATCATCTTCAGCTCCCCAACCCCAATAAAGATTACTATAACCGTTAACAGTTAAAAAATGATCTCGACGAATATTCAAAACTCCTCCAATTAATTCTTCATAGGTCAATCTACAATGACAACATGAAATAATCAAGAATAATCTTCATGATTTCATACTTGTAACCCATTTCATCAATGGCAACTGACATATGTCTCGGAAACACTGGACATGAATACATATTTCGATCATCTTCGGGTATCAAATCGACATCGTGGAAGACAAAACATTGGTAATCATATTCACTCGATGCATAAATAAATGCTGCATTCATTAGAACACCTTTATTATATGTACCATTGCCGATCTGTTCCGAAACATAGATTTTATAATCAAGTTCTTGTCGTTGCAAAATCGGATGTAAATAATAAAGTAAAACGACTAAATGTTCAAATCGATCTCGATAGGGAATAATTATCGCAACCTAATAAAAATACAAAAGAAAAACCAATAATCAATTCAATTATTCGTCATCAAATCTATTCGTTAGTTTTCTCTATTTCAAACGGATATTAGTCAAACTATATTTGGTTAGTTTCAATATGAAACTTACAAAAATTTCACGAGGAAATCTTCTGAAAATAAATCTTCTATTGAGAACTATTTATGAAAATAACTCAAACATATATCTACCCGATGTCGAGCAAGACAATGTGGCGGTGACCATTGGCCACCAGATCTGACGTGAGTATAATTCATTTCGATATCGTACAATGACATATTCGGAAAAGTTGTATTTTCATCCAGAAATCTTCCGTCTAAAACATATCATTTGAATTCAATTTCAAAATATCGTGTTTTGTCTTACATAAATGACGTGGTTCTTCTTGGCAATAAGTTCGTTTTTGTTCGATAATATGTTTTAATTTCTTTTGTACATTCTCAATATTTTCTCTTAAATGTGAACTCGAATTTTCCTTTGATAAAACTTCATTCGATTTATCTAATAATCGTTTTAAATGAGTATTTGTTATCGTTTGATTATCAAATAAATGAAATAAATCATCAAAACGATTGAGATACGTTTGAATATTAAACAACAATCGCCATTTATCAATTGGCAAAACATTATCACGCAGAAGTGCTTCCATACTTTCGTCCATAACTTTCAATTCTTCTTGAAGTTTTTGCATTGATGAAAAATTAGCTCCATATCTCGATGTATGAACAACGAGAATCTGAGATAATGTTATGATTATTAAAAGTAAAAAGAATAATAAGATTAAGATCGGCGGAATATCTCGACGAAGAAGATTCGATGAGACAGGCTCATGATGATATCGATATAATTGAGGATTTAGATGAGATTTTGACTGATCTTTGTATGATGATGATTGTTGCTTATCAGGTAAATGTAACATTCGATGAACTTTCTTGTATTTTGATTTTTATTCGATCATAAGAGCATGTTGAATTTGAGATACAAAGAGCGAAAGAGAGAAAGAAAAAGAGAAATCAATCTAGAAATATAAAAAAAATGTGATATTTAAATACTTTTCTTTCTTTTTTTTTTGCCAGAAGACGAACATTTTTACAAAGACCTTTAAATGTCATTTATGAATTCTTGCTTTTTCTTTGTCTTCTACAATGACTTTCATCGTTTCGTTTGCGGATTAATTATTCTAATGCGCCAATTTATCTGAAAACCATTTTTCCAACAAAAAAAAACATAATAAAAGAAAAGAAAAGACACTAAGCATAACAATTTCCTTGTTTCTTTTATTGATAGTGATGTTCTCTCTTTCTCTTTCACATCTAATCTATTCTTTTATCTCATTCGGCGTTGTTTCACGAACAACTCGTGTCTCCTAGGAAAAAGTCCAATAATTTATTGGTTTTTTCCTGTTTCTACAGAACGAGAAAAAGAAAATCTCATATTCGTCTAAGTAGACAATCTATTTAAGTACGTCTCAACTCGAATAACAAGTATTTTCTCTATCTATATGTTTACATTAAATATCAATTTCACAAACAAAATCAAACAAATAATAATCTAAGATTCTTTTCTTTATTTTTCACATAAAGATTAATCATTGATGCGCATTGAACACACAGAAACAGAAAAAGAAAAGACAGCAATTGATCCTCCCACCAGGTTACCTCATTAATTTTAACAAGACAAGTTTGATTAAATAATCAATAACAAAGAAAAGAGAAGAAAAAAGAAGAAGAAGTAGTTACCCTATTTATTGAATAAATGATTAAGAAAGAAAATTATCGAAGAAAAACGATGAAATGTGAGATAAATAAATCGTCTCACATCGAAATTGAATATGAATTTTATTTTTGTTTCTTTTGTGAAACATAATTTGCCGATGAACTAGCGGCAACGCCGTATGTACTTGTCGAAATACGATTTATATAATAAAGGCCAATCAATGAAAAAATTAAACTACAAAACAACACAATCAAACATCGATATTATATATTTGTTATTGATTAAAAAAAACCTACCAAGTTGTAACACAAACTCGATGGACGAACGCACAACAAATCATTGCAAGAAATAAACAACTCACAACTAATATCAAAACAATGATGTGAATTTCATTGAAATACATTTGTCTCTCTCTTTCTCCTACCTTCAGGAAAAACTCGTGCCTGGAAATTTGGACCGAATGTATTCATTTCGAAATTGCTCACAGCCTGAGATTGAAAATCGAGATTTGTTGATTCGAAATTAAAGTTTTTTGTTTACCGTTAAAAGTGAAATAAAAACCAATGAACCAAGAAATCCTCCGGCAATAGTCAATGGTTGACTCGATGCCAATTGATTACGAAAAACTTGTAACGACGCGAATAATAATAAGGCAACGAGGAGTGAAAACAAGAATGATGTTGAATTTGATGAAGCTAAAGTTTTGTTTTTTTTTGCTATTAGAAGTTTATCGTCGTCAGTGACTTCGACTTACCCATTGTTGGTGGTTTGTTTTTTTCGTAGTCGAAACGAAGGATTTTAATCTGGAAACAAAAAGAAAAGAGAAATCTCGTTTAGTTTTTTATTACAAATACAAAGAAAAACACAAGTAAAGAAAAAGAAATTGTTTTGCTTGTCTCATTTATTTAATCTCATATTGATTTGTTAGTTGAAGTGCATGATCAAGTGCATGAAGATGAACAAAGATAACACGAATTTGCCGAATATTCTCTCTGCAAATACAAAACAAAAGATCAACGAAAAAAGCTGTCGTTTAGTTTTACTTGTAGATTTTTTTATCTTTGTCATTTGCATCGAAGATTTGCGTCGCATTGATTTGCGCGATTCGATTTAAAAGTGCACAGAACTTCTCCAATGCCGGCAGCGTTGTATTATCATTGTATTGTTCATGAAGAAGTTTTTTATTTTGATCTAACCATTGCTGAACTGGAAAACATTTGGCTAAGAAAAGACAACGTGTTATCATTTCATTCGACGTCAAATCCATTTGTTCGATTGACGATAAAATATAACGATTGAGAAGACCATCGATTGATAAATCGAGAACGGTTTTCAACGAGAGAATTTGCGACCATTGCGTGATGTTTCCTAAGAGTTTCACACATGTCCAATACTGACGAAAGAAATATTCGGTTGCGATTCGAGCGGAAGTGTTTGTCGAAGATTTCGAAGAGCCAATTGAAAGGATTTCTTTTGGATATAATGGAATATAGATATCGTCGTCTAACGAACGTTGAATACGTTCGACAATTGATTGAAGAAGAGTCTAATTGATGAAAAAAAGAGATCGATTGAGAAGAATATGGGAAAATGTGGGTTTACTTGAACGGTTTTACTGTCGTCAGTCATTGTAGGAAAAGTAGAGAACAGATGTTCGATGGTTTTAACGAGATTTGCCGTCTGTTTTGACGATAATGGATCGTAGATATTTTCGATAATATCTAAAAAAAAAAAGAAAATCGACTTGATCAATTGATTTCGAGCGAATGAATTTTACTTGTCAATTTCGGTAGAACAACTTTTTCGACAATCAAAGGTACTAATTGAAAATCTTCGTTTTCATCTGTTCCATCTCGAACACCGTAGAACAGTAATTGTTGATACCATTGATAATCTTCAATTGCTCGACATGATTCCTATGAAAAAAAACTCGAATTCAAATTTATTCAGTTTTAATAAACTGACTTCGAACGGCGTCCAATCGATCATTTCTCTTCTTATCAACGGTGAAAATAGTTTCGGCAAACATATTTCAATAAAAGCGTCCATATAACTCTCGTTTTGCTGATATTTCCACTGTTCGAATAGATTTTGAATTTGTCTGTACTGAGAAAATTCATCGGACACATCGTCGAATAAATGTTCGCTTTCAGTTTTGATTTCTTCTGCAAAAGACCATCAATTCTTATTTTCGGAATAAAAAAAAACGCGAAAGTTTACGTTTTTGTGTTGAAAATAAATTGATATCCGATTGATTTTCTTCATCGTCGGTTGACATTCCTTCGAAATGTTGAGTCGACGTTTGTTCTCGATTTCGTCGTCGTCGCAAACGTCGTGCGTCGCGTTCCGTTGCACGACGTTGTTGTTTCTGATCGAGACTCGTTCGAAAATCATTCGTTGGCAACGTTCCACTCACAAATGCCACTGCTTTTGCTAATCAAAACAAAAAAATCCAATGTTTATTCAACAAACAAACGAAAAGCCAACGAACTTATTGAATATTCGAGAGCTTGATCTTTGACATCTTCTTGTCGACGTGTGATGATCGTGTTGATACGCTGTTTGTACAATTGAAGGAAACGATCTTCGAGATCGGAGATATTGATCATCTAGATGAGATTTTCGTTGAATAGGAAAACGATCTTTTCGACGAACAACAAACCTTTTCGTTGTAACATTCGACGAATGAGTAAAGATAGGCTCGATATTTTTGATAGAATTGATATTCTTTTTCCATTTTCGGATAATCAACTGTATTCTTTTGCAACGATTGTTGACTGATTTCATAAGTGCCTTGGAGTTTTTCATGTTCGATCTTATGTTTGCTATTTAAATCAGTGACTGATTTCAAACTAAACAAAAATTTTTTGAAGAAAAAAACCAAAACCCTAAGGGAACATACGATTGTTTTAAACGATCACGAATGTTCTCGAACGTGACCGGAGGCAGATCAATCGGTGGTAATTCTCGTGTGATTTCGATTTCCATCGGTTGAGCTTCAGTTAACGACGTCGATACATCGTCGGTTTCCAATTGAGAATTCTATTCGAAGACAAATTCAACTTTTTTTAATTGTTCAAAAGGCAAACTGATCGTCTCATGATACACAATATGTTCTCGAACTGTTAGATTAAGGAGAAATGAAGAAAGAGCGTAAGAGGAAATCTTACGACGAATAAAACCGACTTGAGTTTTGGATGAAGAGGCCAGTTTTTTGATTGATGGAATGCCCGAGATTTTCGAACTAACACCTTTGCGAATTTGTTCGTGTTCAAAACGACGAAATTCTTCATCGTCTTCATCGTTATCACTTCCTGAAAATATTCATTTTCGTTTCGTTTTTTCGTGTCAAATGAAATTCGATAGGCAAACCTTGTTCTAGTTCTAGAAATCGATCGCGATTCTTTTGCCGTTCGCTTTCGGCACGTGTTTGATTTCGATCCATGCTCACAATATGTGGATCTTCGGCGGCACTATCATCACTCGCATCGTCTTCGTCCTCACTAAATCAAAATAAATAGCTTCTATGAACCATAGATGGCGCATGATCGTACCGGACGAGACGTGATTTTGAATTACTTCCGTTTTCGGAATTGTTTATCGAGATATAATCACCGGGTGCGCCCATTTCACGAGCCATTTGACGTCTTTTACGTGCGGCATGAATCATTGTTGAATCAGGAATAACACCGCCTATTGAATTCAATCGATTCGAATTATTTTCAAATGAATTTCAATTGATTTACTTCGTAGCATCAGCTTAACTGATCGTTGAGTTTCGTCCATTGTATTTGGATCTTCGTCTTCGTCATCGTCGTTTTCTTCGTGAATACTTTCGATATTATCGAAATCTTCGATTTCACTGTCTTGTATATGTGAGACTTTCATTTCTTTTCTAAGACGCTGGAAAACAAAAGCGTATTTTCTTCGAAATGAAATGTTGTCTTACTTGAATATCTGGATTCGAACTAGTGAATGAATTTGCTGAAGATTTATTGCCAATGATTTGTAGAGGTTTAACTAAACAATCGAAGCAAAAATTCAAATCGATCAATTAGAAATTCATTTCGTTTACATTTAATTTCGAGTTCTCCGTTGTTATTTTCTTGTTTCGGAGGAATTCTTTCTTCGACAACAGTTGTCGTTGTTGTTGTGGTGGTTGTTGTCTGTTGAATAACAACAGCAGGTTTCGAATCATTTGATGTACTATTTTGCATCTGCAATTGTTTTTTCGCTTCCTTTGTCATTTTTCGACTTTCTCGTGTTTTCTTAACTTTAAATTCCTCGGTATCACCTAAACATATCACATGATTCGAATTGAAAACGAAATCAAAAATCATATTTTCCTACCTTCGTCATCTCCGAAACTTAATAATGATTTAGGTACGTCTGTTTTTTTAATAACCGTCTTAGTGGTTACTGTTTGTTGTTGAACAACGACTGGTGGTGGCGGTGGTGAGGGCACAGATGTTGGATCATTCGTTTGCTCTTCATCGGTATTGTCCGTGTCGGTTCGACCACGTAAATTTCTTTGTTTTGGCTTTCGAAACATCTAGAATCAGTTGAATCGAATTGATGCAAGTTGGTGTCAATACTTCGGAATAAATAAATATATACACATAGGAAAAAAAGACAAATGAGACAGCCATAGTTAATCAACGGGTAAAATCGGGAAAGCTTTGTCATCAAGCAAAAAAATCGAGAATTTTTCACGAAAAAATAATTTTTTTATTTTATTTTCTTTTGAAATAAGAAAAAAACTCGATGAAAATTTTGAAAACAAATCCATTTAATTTCGCAACGACATCGAAATCGATTGGTTCGATTGTCAACAAATCCGATCGTCCAATGAATCATCGTTTCAACATATTCGTTGTTTCATATTTCTATCGAATCGACTTGCAAATTATGTCAGATCATCGTCGGCCAACTGTCCGAAAATATACTCGAAGACAGTATCAAACAAATGAATCTCTGAAAACGGCTCCGGACACGACTGTTGTACGTCAACGAAATCCAACATCGAATAAACGAACTCGATTAGAATCAGTTACATCGAATAGAGCAAATCAAAAAAAGAGAAAAGATCTCATTGAAACGGATGACGAGGATACGGAAATCGAAGAGATTTATATTGAAAATGAATCTCGAGATAAAATTGAACTCGATCGATGCGCAATTTGTTTGGATGATTGTACCAAACCAAAGCAACTTGATAAATGTAGCCACATATTTTGTACAGATTGTATTGATCATTATTTTCAATCAGTTAAACCACAATGTCCATGTTGTTTCACGATCTATGGAGAAATTCGAGGTAAATTTGTTTTGTTAGTCGAGATCGATCGATTTGTTTGAATTGAAGGAAATCAACCTGGTAATGGTACCATGCAGATTGATACATCTAAGCATCGTTTACCCGGTTTCGAACATGATTCACGTGGTACAATTCGAATAACTTATCATTTTCCGAATGGAATTCAAGATGTATGTTGACAATGAACGATTCGTTCGATCGATTGATTGATTTGTTTGTTTTTGAAGGAAAGTCATCCGAATCCTGGAATGCCTTATTACGGAACAACACGACAAGCTTTTCTACCAGAGAATCGTGAAGGTCGTCATGTGTTGACGTTATTACAGAAAGCTTTTGAATTACGACAAATTTTTACTGTTGGTCAATCACGAACGACAGGCTATGATAATGTGATTACATGGAATGATATTCATCATAAAACAAGTGTTCACGGTGGAGTTGAAAAGTAGATTGACGTGTTTTAGTTTTGTTTATATAAAAAGTGTTGATTCGATTTCTTTTTTCTATAGTTTCGGTTATCCGGATAAGACTTATTTGAATCGGTAGGAAAATCTTTTCGAAATTTGACTTCATTTGTTTTGAAATATTACTTTTTTTCTTAGTGTCAAACAAGAATTAGCAGCCAAAGGAATCAAATAATCGATGTTACTTTACGTTTCTCTCGTTTAATGTGTATACTGATTTGATTGTTCTATTATTTTTTTATGCAACGACAAATCCAAGCGTATGTGTGTGCGTGTGTATCGATTGGCAACGGTCTCTGTTCTATTCTTTGTTGATTTGGAATTGTTAAATATCATCTATGTATGGTTTTTCTTCTGAACTAATCGAAAAAATAAATAAATAAAAAAAAAACAATTCAGTTAACAGCTGAACTCAAACTAAGAAAGGATTCCTAATTGCTGTCTGACCATGTCTTTGATGAGAACAAACGAAATTCTTTGTATTCGTAGGCAATGAGATAAGCTTCTCTCTTTTTCTCTCTCTCTTTTCTGTCCTCTTGCAAAACGAAAAGAAAAGAATGTTTCTTTTCCTAGTAGTTTGTTTCCTGTCTCGTATGATGAATTATTTGTGGATGTCTTAACTTTTATTTGATCGTTTAGAACGATGATGTTAAACAATGTCGTTCGTCGTCTTTGTTCTTGCTAAGATCATTTACTTCTAAATCGAAAATTCTCTTGTATCGTTTGACAACATATTGATGAAAATCGCATTGAACGAATGTTTACATTAGAGAGAATATTTCACGGCCATTATCATTCTCTCACTCTCTGTCTATTTGTGTACTATTGAGTAAAGATAAACGAAAGTAATTTGTCAAAAACGAAGAAGAAGAAGAAGAAGAAGAAGAACGACGCCAACAACAACAACAGCGGAGGAAGTGAGTTATTTCGTTTCGAGATTCTAATCTTGTTTAATTTGTTTAGTCAAAAGAAGAAAAACGATTACAATAGAAAGTGATGACGATTAGATAAAACAAATCTCACAATCATGGATTCAAGATCTCGCATGTACGATTTCTTTAATATAAATGTGAATATTTAAAAAATAACATCATTTTACTTTGTAGAAGCGCACCGTATACCGAAGGAACAGCTGAATATATGCGAAATGGTGGTCGATATGCATTAGCAACAGCTATACTCGATAGTATCGTACTGGTATTTGCAATCGTCGTAGCTTTTCTCCTTCGGTAAGTAGTTTTTTTTTAATGTTGAACTATTTGCACATGGAAAAATCATTTGTCTAGAGCATCGGATTTATTTCCCGTTCGACAACAACGATTTTTATGTGATGATCCTCGTTATTATCAATCCTATGAAGATGCCAATACAGAAAAAAATTACATCATTATCTCCTATGTTGCTCTTTATGTTTTGTGTCTATTGATTCCAACTATCATCGTAAAAACCAAAAAAAAACAAGAAATTCTCTAATCAATCAATCAATTGAATTTATTTGATTACTTTAGATTTCTGTTATTGAACTCGCTCGTTCATTTATTTCTTACAATGCCTATCGAACACGTTTATCTCTTCGTTTTAAAGAATGTCTTTTCCGATCATTCGCTCGAATTCTTAAACATACATGTATGTATTCATTAAATATCAGAATTTATTATTGAATTAAGTTGTTTTTTTTTCGTACAGCTGTGTTTGTATTTGGTGCATTAACAACAACAATCCTAACTGATATTTTAAAAATAATGTCAGGTCGATTACGACCTTATTTTCTAACTCTTTGTAATCCCGATCAGAAGTCATGCAATGGCATGGGTACGCCCAAAAAACAACAATCGTTTGTTTTTGTTTAATATATTGTTTTATTTTCTCAAGGTTTAACTGACGCTGAATTTGTATGTTTATCAAAAAATATGGCGGGTCCATTACGAGATGCTCGGTAAGATAGAAAAGTTATTCGATGATTGACTTTTTATGTCTTGAATAATTGAAGTTTGTCGTTTCCGTCGTTACATGCGTCATTGTCAATGTACAGCGCCGTATTTCTGTCTGTATGTAATTTTAAATTGATTTAATACGATTGTTGAGCGAAGTTTTTCGTTGATTAGGTTTATTTACATCGACAGATTTATGTTGAACGTGTTCGAATTGTAAAACCATTTCTTATTCTATCGATTTTAACATTGGCGATGGTAGCCGGCGGTGTTCGTTTGGCAAGTAATAAAAATCATTGGGAAGATGTTGCAGTTGGATTTACATTAGGCGGAGCCATTGCTTTTTATCTCGTATGTTTATTCGATTTGAAATCTATAATTTTTGTTTTGAAAATTAAATATAGATAAACACCCTTCGATCATCAAATCTGTCGAGTCGATCTTTCGAAGGTCGACCCGGCAATTACGATGATTACCAAAGTTACGTCGAAGATCAAACTCAATTTAACAAAGAAGTATTTAGTTTCGATTTAAAAAAAAAGCAAAGAAAATACGACTAATTTTGCTCTAGATGGATCCAACATATGCTCCTGGCATGGAAGTAGTTTATCAAGCAACTGGCCAAAGTCTCAATGGTCCTGAACAATTTTCCTTACAACCGAGTGCATCTCAAGGTAAATCAAAGCGTTTGTTTATTCGTGTGTTAATAATCTGATGAATAATATCAAAAAGGTCATATTGCTGGTGGTTTTGCTCGGCATCGATACGATCTTCGAATGCAACTTCAACAACAACAACAGCAGCAGCAACAACAAGCAGCTGCTCTTGCTGCTGCTCAACAACATTCCACAGACAAGATGAGCACGTCGATGAGTCGCGGAGATTCGTCAGCTGGTGTTGTTCAACGGCTTGTGCATCAAATGCAACGGCCGCCATTGACATCATCAAGTAGTCAACGTGCAAGTACATCATTGAGTGCATTAAGATAATCAATTCGAACAGAAAAACGAACAGAATTTTGTTTTTTGCTTGAAACATTTCATTTTCTTTCTTTTTTGTTTTGTTGTTGTACTCAGGGTAATTTTAAATTCATCAGTAGATTTTTCTTTTCTTTGCTTGTTTTATTTCACGATTTAAGAAAATACGAAAAAAAAAAATTTATATATTTAAAAAATATTGTTCTCTGAATTCATATGTAAATATATTTAAGCAACGGTATCGATTAGATCATCATCTTCATCTTCGTCATCATTTTCGTTAGAATTTTCTTCGTTATCTACAAAATCATTGTCATCCGAAGGTTCGTCATCTTCGTTTGAGTTTTCTGATTCTTGTTCATTTGAAAAAGAGGTTTCTCTCTCTTCATCATCTTGTTCTTCATCATCATCATCAACACCTGAATCTAAATTCAAGGAAATTATTTACAATCTCAGAATTTGGGGAAAAAAATAATTACCTTGATTACTATCGTCGTTTTGATTGTTATTAAATGATTCATCAATATCATTACTTTCATCATCATCATTATCGAAAATGGGCGAATAAGTATCACCATTATTTTGATCGTCATCTTCGTTGTCTTCTCGAGATTCAGTAGCATCTTCATTTGAGAATTCATCATCATCGTCATAGGGAAGTTGTCGTTTCTTTCTGACATATTCTTCTGACTCACTGTCCAATTGAGCACGTCGATAATATTGATCGTTAATTGAACTTCGAAGACGATCTAGAAGTAATGATCGTTCTAACTCGCGTAATTCGAAGTCTAATTGGCTATCACTGTTGTCATTATCATCGTTATAATACGATTTAATCGATCTGCTTGAAACAACCGAGATGAATAGAAGAATTGCAGCAAATTTCAAACACGAATGCATAATTCTGTTTCTGCTTTTGTACGTCGTCAGTGGAATTTGATTTTTTTTGAAATGGCGAAATATTTCTTTGATTGACGAAGAAATTTCTTTTTTTTTCGTTTCGTTCTGCCGCTTGATTTTTTTCTCTATTACGTATATAGACGCAGTAGTTTTATGAAGAAAAAAAAACCGGTTCCTTCGATTAAACGAATGAAGGAGAAATGTCAATTGTGTTGAAAGAAAAAGTACATAGAGATCGAACGAAAATATAAAAAAAGAAGTGTATATGCTTACAGAATTTATACAGAGAAAACGAAAAGCGAAATTTCTCGTTTTTTTATCGTCAAAAATATCAATAGAAAATCGTTCTCTTTTCGGGTAAAATCATGTATTAGTCATCAACGACAAATTATTCATATACCTGACAGTAGAAATGCCGAGAATACCTTTGAATAAGAGAACCATTCGATTAGGAGTGTCTGTGTACAAAATGTTTTATGATCGAAGAGAAACATGATTACATAGTGCGAGAATAATAACAACGACGACGTTACTTAATAAATAGAAAAAAAACTTTTTATAGGATGAAGCCATTGAATTTGAGTTTCTGTTTTTAAACTAACATGAAAATAAGTCTTACGCCTCTGTACATTTGAACAAAAACACGAAGAATTTGATTAGTTTCAGGTTCATAAATTCACAATTTTTAAAAAGAAGATTCAAATATGAATGAAAATACCAACGAGAGAGATTTTTAAGCTTTTTGTGGATATCAATGTGTAATTTTATATGAGCGAAATAAAATATTTTCGTTTGTCAATAATCATTTTCAAGGTAACATAATACTGAAAAAGGAAATACCGATTCAGTAGTCGTACATTTGAATATATGACATGTTTATGATTGATGTTAGTTGATTTCAATTGTTTAACAATTTGTGATCATTTAGTGTCTATACTCTGATAAAATTTACACGTGATGTCACATTGTTTTTTTTTCTATTCTTTCTTTTCACTGACATTTTGCATCGTCATCGTCCTATCAAATTCTTTGTATGTTGTTGTTGTTGTTGTTGTTGTTGTTGTTGTTTATTTCATTTATGTGTTTTTGAATAAGTTGATTCTTTTAAAACGAACGAAACTATGAGCTCGATGCCAACTCGTCAATTAGGTAAAAATGGCCCATTTGTATCTGCAATTGGTTTTGGAGCGATGGGCTTGTCGGCTTTTTATGGTAAAATCGATCCGGATGAAGAACGATTCAAGGTTCTTGATCGAGCAATTGAATTAGGTAGTACCTACTTTGATAGTGCAAATGTCTATGGTGACAATGAAGATTTACTTGGAAAATATTTCAAAAAATATCCTCAACAACGTGAAAAAGTTGAATGAATTCAAAAGATTGATTATGAAATTTTAATTTTCTTTTATTGAATTAGGTGTTTCTTGCAACAAAATTTGCCATATTTCTACTTCCTGATGGTACACGAGCTATTCGAGGTGATGCTCAATATGTTCGTGAACAAATCGAAATCAGTTTACAACGTCTTGGTCTTGATTATGTCGATCTTTATTATGCACATCGAATCGATAGTAAAGTTCCAATCGAAGAAACAATGGGCGCTTTGAAAGAATTAGTCGAAGCAGGAAAAATCAAATATATCGGTTTGTCTGAATGCTCGAGTGATACTCTTCGACGAGCGTATGCCGTTCATCCGGTTGCAGCTGTACAAATCGAATATTCACCATTTAGTCTCGATATCGAACGAGACGATATCGGTCTTTTGAAAACATGCCGAGAACTTGGCGTAGCCATTGTTTGTTATTCACCATTGGGTCGAGGTTTATTAGGTGGACAAATCCGAAGTCCCGATGATCTTGAACAAGGTGATTATCGACGAATATTACCTCGATTTTCAAAAGAAAACTTCCCGAAAAATCTTCAATTAGTCGATACTTTAACAACCATAGCCAAGCAAAAAAATTGCACGGCTAGTCAACTTACACTTGCTTGGATTCTCAGTCAAGGCGAAGATTTTATTGTTATACCTGGTACAACTAAAATCAAAAATTTAGAAGAAAATATCGCTTCAACTCATATTCAATTGACCGACGAAGATAAGAAACAAATTCGAACAGCTTGCGAACAAGCTGATATTGCCGGCGATCGTTATCCCGAATATGCTAAAGTTTTATTATTCGCTGATTCAGCACCGAAAAAACAATTAAATCAATAAACTATCACACTATTCGATATTTTTAGTAAAATAAAATAAACTTTTCATTAGTAAAAACATAGACAACAATCATTTAGAGAAGATTACTTTAGCACAAATACGCACATCCACCTCTTTTTGATCTCACTTTTATCTCAGTTAAATACACACTGACAATCACCAACGAAAACAAACAAAAGAGAAAGAGAGTTAATACCCTCAAACTAGACAAAACACAAGAGTAAAGACATCTCATGGATCAATCCAACTATTTGACATTCTTCTTTCTTTCGAAACTTGTTGTTGAATGAACAATGAATTTGTTGGTATTCCACTCGATCGTGTATTTATTTGTGATAAAATATGTTCAAAGTAAGACAACCGTAGAAACAAGTCGAAGAATTGAATTAACTGAAAATATTCCAAATGGTACATTCGTTATTTCATTAAATCAACTATTTAATCAAGTTAAATTTCGACAAAAATCATTTAATCTATTAAATTTAAATGGTTTCGAAAGAGAATATTTTGAATTGAAAATTGAAAATATTTATACGAAAAATTCAATTGATCGTGAAGAATTCGTTTCGAAACGATATTGTTCGAATGAATTATTATGTCAAATCGAACTTCATCTATTATCGAATGACACATTATTTTATTTGATTATTCCAATTGAAATACTTGAGTAAGTTGATTAATAAAAACAATCGAATTGAATTCATTTTTTTTTCTTTCTCTAAAGTGAAAATGATAACGAACCAGAATTTCGTTCGAAAGAAATCGAAATCAAATTAAATGAAAATGAAATGCTCAGTGAATATTATGAAATTCCAATCGAAGGAGCAAAAGATCTCGATCAAACGAAAGAAAATCGTGAAATTATCTACGAAATATCTTGTTCAAATATTTGGATTCATTCGAAAGAAATCACGAGCAAAGATTGTTTGAAAATGTTCGAATTAATTAATCTATCGAAGTTTTCTGTCCTGTCGAAAACAAATAAATTCGATCGATTAACAATTCGAATCGATCGAAATTCATTTCTATCGAATAAAAATATTGGAAATCAATTTCAATTGAAAATCTTCGCTAAAAATCGGCATCAACTATCCAAAGGAAATTATTTGAAAATCAATTTCGACATCAAAAGAAAGTTAAAACGAATCGAATTCGAATTATCTAAATATGAATTTATTGTTTTATTAAATTCAAGTTTAATTCTATCGAATCAAACGAAATATTTCATTGGAAATGTTTCGTTTTTATCGAATGATATTTTTTTAATTGAGAACGAGTTTCGAATCTTAACAAAAACGAATAAAATCGAAATCGATTCGTTAACAGGCGAATTATTTTTAAATTTAAATCAAATCAATGAAAAAGATCATCGAATTAACATTCAAGTCGAATTTTCATCGAAATTTACTCAAACAATTCAATGTCAAATCGAGATTTTCATTCGTTTTGAAAAGTTAATCAATGAAATTTCAATTGAATATCAAAATCAAAATCTTTTAACTCAAATCAATCAAACCAATGCATTTTTTATCGATGAAAATCTCTTTCAAATCAAACAAAATCTTTTTCAAATTTCAATTTCATCATTTGTCTATCAACACGATGAATTTCATCTATCTCTTCTCAATTATCAACATTTATTTTCACTTGATTCAATAAAACAAAATCTTTTCTTATTAAAATTACAAAATCTCAATCAAATATTTGCCGAAACGATTTTCAATTTACAAATTTCGATTGAACATCGATTGACAAAACAATTTCTACCGAATCTTCAAATTCAATTGATTGTTCTTCGTACTTTGACTTCACCTTCGACGACAACGATGAAAACCACCGCTACATTTCGAATAAAATTAACAAATCAATCGAATGAATTTTGTCAACAAAATCAAACGTTGATTTTGTTCGAAAGAGAAACAAAAGAAAACATCGGACGGTTAACTATTATTGGAAAAACAAACGACATTTTGATGAATAATCAAACGGAAGATGTTCTATTTTTCATAGATGAAAATCAATTTATTTTTAATCAATGTCAATTGAAAGCGAATGTGAAGTTTATTTATGAAAATTTAACTGATTTGCCGATGGAATTGTGTTTTTCGAATCAAGAAAATCTTTGTTTTCAAATTCGAAATCTTTCAAATGAAACTCAACAATTTGTTGGCAAAACAAAAAAAATTTTACCTTCAATTCCTTTTTTATCAATCGAATCTCTGCAAATGATTCTCCTTGTTTTCTCTTGTCTCTTTATTTTTTTATCGATTCTACTCATTTTATTTGTTTGTTATTTGAAAAATAACAAATTATCTTCAATTTTTAACAAATGTTGTTCAAAACAAACTGTTCGTCAACAACCAACTCCGGATTATTCACTTTCACTCAATGTAAAATCTTTGATTCTCATTTTTAATCGAACAAATATTTTTTTCTATTTACAGAAAACAACAACTGACTTTCCCGTGTATTCATATCAATCAAATCAAATGAGTAAGTTTACGAATTTGAAATAACGTAACGAATTCGAAATCAAATTTTCAGTAAGTGTAGATGAAACTCAATTGGAGACTGATTATCAACAAGAACCATTGCCATCGTTGTCATCATTATGTTCATCTTTAACTTATTCGATCAAAGAAAATGATCAAATAACATCGATTCAACCGACACCACCGCCTCGAACATCTTCATCGTCATCGTTTTTGACAGAAACTAAACAACTTTTAGAAATGATTTCAACGAAATCTACTGTATAAATAGAAGTTTGTTTTATTCGAAGGTTTGCCTTTCGATTGCAACAACAATCAAATCTCGAATAAAACCAAGAATAAATCCTAATGGAAATCGTTTGATGAATGGTTTGATAATCTTCCATTTGGCAATCCAACCTTCTTTTCTCTTAGCTATCGCTTTTTCTTTAACTGCATCTGTGTAAATTAGAAATACGAGATATGAAACACTTCCAAGACAAATCAATGAAAGAATAATTGATAATGAAATACGAAAATAATTGTTTCCAGATCGACGATGATGATCGTGAGAATAATTCGTATTTAGCGAACGCATTTGGGTTTATACGAGAAGGAAAATAAAGATAAATAAGAGAGACAAATGGAACATAAGATCAAATGATGAGATGAATATTTCTACCCGCTATTTTCAATGTTAAATATTTCAGAAACAACAAAACGAGAATTTATAGTTCAAAAATCGTTTGAACCATTTCGGTAATAACTTGTTTAAAAATAGCCAAAGTCGAACTTTTATGTCTAGTAAACCATTTTGATACAGCTCCGTCTTTGGATACTAATTCTAAGATTTTATTTGCAACACCATGTTTTCGTTTGAATTCTTCTTGAATACGTCGACGTTCACGATCTTTTTGCATTTGTTTAAATAAAAGATACGCTAATACGCTCGAAGTAGCAAGTATGACAATCAAAAGAACAGTAACTGTTATAGTGAACCAATATCGTTCAAAAACTGATGAATGACGATTTGAATATCTCATTCGTTTTCGTTTATGACCATACGAAGATCCTCTTGAAGGGACACTTGTATCGCTCATTTTATTCAAAAGATTTTCAACTGATTGTAACTAAGGTTTTAATTATTTGTCGAAAAATATTTTTTTTGTAAATAAATATTTTTTCATGGCATCTTTTTTGTTAACTTTGATGATGATTTAAAAGCGTGTAATTTTTTTCTCCTTCAGCTTTTATTACGAGTCAATCGACCGCATCGAATCGATACACGAATGACGAAAGAAAAACGAAATGGAGTGATATTTGTATGTAGAAGATTTAAATTGTTATTAATCAATGGATATTTGCGTAATTATCAGAGGATTTTTATGTTTTAATATTTTTTGTACTTTATTACTTATGCTGTTATTTCATATACGAGAAGGAAGTAAATTTTCAAATGGATTACAAGTACAGACAATTCAAACAGGTGACTTAGATGATAAACAAAGCAAATTACTATCTGCAATACCAAAATTACTTGTTGAGTTACGTAAACAAATGGTTCCGTATCCAAATGGATATTTCTATGGTCGAGGGATTGTCCTCACTGTTGGAATATTTCAATTGAGTTTTGCAAAAGTAAATTTGAAAATGATAGAACTAAGTAACACTCGATTGCCAATAGAGGTAACAAAAATATGGAGAATAACAAAGACAAAAAAATGCATTATCTTTTCTAGATTTGGTATTCATCGGAACAGATTTCTGAAGACCAAATCATGGTTTTATTCGATAGTATTGCTAAAGTCAACTTAAGCGTTTGCTGTTTTGAGAAAAGTCAATGTCGAAATCGTGAAAAAACTTGGCAATTGAATAGCAATCATGTTTATAAACCTCAATTGAATGATATCGGCAAAGCTTTTCCTTACAAACCAGCTGCAATAATTAGTTCAACATTCACCGAAGTGCTTTTTCTTGATAGTGACGCATATGTAGCACGTGATCCTGAAGAATTATTTCATTCTGATCCAATATATCACAAATTCGGCGTTCTTTTTCATCCCGATGCTCACAAAAGTCGTCAAGATCCATCTCTCTGGCAACTGTTGAATACAACTTGTGCTAGTAATGAATACGAATTAGATAGTTCGACGATATTAGTCAATAAGAAGCGTGTTTGGAATGGACTTTATATGACAAAATTGATGAATGACAATCATCAATCATTCTACGGAGTATTTTCTGAAGATTGATTTTTCGATAAAATTCTTTATCATATATTTAGATTGTCACTGATGGTGATAAAGATACATTTCGAATAGCTTTTCGTTATCTGAATATCGAATATTATATCGTTACAATTCCTTGTTCCGTGAGTTTCTTTCTTTTGTTTTTATTTTAAAAAAATTCGAAAGTGTTTTCTTCTTTAACAGACCGGTTTATTCAATGGAACTCATTTCTGTGGTTTCACACTTTGCAAAACCGACAGTCTCGGGCAACATATTTATATTAAGTAATCACGTTATTTGTTTTTCTTTTCTCAATTTATTCGAATTGACTTTAGTCATGTTCATATTTTTAAATACGAAAGTATTTCTTATTCATTACCGAATCTCGAATACACTCGTATGGCTTTGACTGATGGAAAGCAGGAGAATTTATTTGATTTTAAACATTGTCGAACACCTAATGCATTGACAAGTTGTTTTCATATTTACAAACATTCCAATTCAACGAATTCACAATGTTTACACGAGGAAATTCAATCGGATGAAATCGATCAGAATCGAGTTTTTCTTAGTAAAACAAACAATCTCATGCCAAATTTCGTCGATAATCTATTGAAATATTTGAATTAGTTATTTTGTTTTTCTCGTCCACAAATATATTCAACACTTTCGTTTTGCTTTTCTACGCTGTCAAGGGAAATAAATCCCGTCAAGATGTAATGTGTGTGTATCGAAATAAGGAAAACTCTTGATTGGTCTGGCAATTTACCATTGCTGATGTTAGTATATCCTCAATAATGAATGTCAATGATTTTACTATTGCCATCTATCATTCTGTATATGTAATTGCATGTTTTACTCAAGAGAAAGAATAATTTTTCCCCGCCTCTCGCTATCTCAGCGAATAGGACTGAAAATGTTCTCGATTCTATTTGTCCAAGTTCTTTTCCCACTAACTAACTTGACTAGCAACGTAGAAAAGGAGGAGAAATGCCGAGGACATTCAATACCAACTGTTTATTTTGTTTATTTATTTATTTATCAATCGAATATTTTTTTATCCCTTTTTTTTTCCTTTCCTGTTCTTTTCTTTTACCTTTCCAATAGTCATTCATTAATTCGCCATATACAGGCTCTCGTTAACAAATGATAAGAAATTGATCTCTGATTTTTTCTTTTTTTTCTCAATAAACGAGAGAATGAAAAAAGAGCCTAATTGTCTTTGAAGTGCAGCTGTTAATTTTTCGAGATTAAAAAGCAAATACTTCAAATATTGTCTATCTTTACCACGATCCAGGTGTCTATTTCTAGTGAAAGCCTCTTTTTTCGTTCTTATCTGTAATTATTACTCAATTAAAAGACCTTGTAACGCTTGACTACGCTTGTATCATTCATCCAATATGAGCATATATTTAGTATCGAATAATTTTTCTCTTTAGCTTTTGTTTCATCGGACTTCTTTTTCTCTTCGCCATTCTCTGCCGACTTTTAGTTTCAAGGTCATGTAAAAATCTCATTTAAAATAAAGGTTATCTCATTCAGTTCGTTTTTCTTCGTCTTTTTCCCTTGATTGTTCTGAATCGACTGCGACAAGTGGGCTGCTATTTATTATCTTTAACTTAGAAGAAAAGTGATTCGATCGGTAGTTGAAAATATATGCATGCGTCGTTAAGATTATTTTTTCCGTTAAATAGACTTGTATTTCTTTCTTTCTTTCCGACAAAAAGAAACGTTTGATGATTTGTTGTGTGTACATTGATTTACATGAATGCATAGACAGGAGAAGAAAAAAATGTTAGTAACGCAAGAGAACAAAATGACTGAAAGAACGTGAATTGAATATGTTTTTTTTTCTCCTTGTAAACATGTCACAGAAAACCAAAGAATCCATTAACCAACCTCGACTCGCAATATATATTTCGATTGAATATTGTTTTTATAAACATCGAGTTTTCTTTTAGATTTTTTTCAAAAGCGTTTTTTTTAACTACAACTCAATCAAAGATTTTCTTTCCTTTTATTACTTTTTCGTTCTCTGAGTGCAAGCGAAAACGAACCTAACCAATTTCGTGTTTTTTTATGTTTTTATTCACGCACAATGGCGACTGGATTTCGTGCGATTTATAAATATCAATCGTTGTTTATTCGAAAGCCACAACTTAATGACTAATTTGACAATTGTTCTCGTTTAAAATCCATTTATTTCCTTTGCTTATACATTCGTTTTTCCTTTCGAAGAAAAAGTCGTTTATTCTTTATTTGTAATAATTCAGGCGAATTTTTATTCTTCAATTGCACAGTGATTTGACTGATTGATTTCTATTTGCTTTTGTGTGATATAAAAACAAACAATATTTATTTCTCAATTTTGATTTCTTTTCATTTTTTAGCGTGAACAGTTTTTAGTTTGTCAAAAAACTGATTTGTTAAATTTGATTTCATTTTTTGTTCTCTCTTTTCTCTCATTACGAAAAATGTCTTTGTTCCAAATTATTCTCTTGGTTTTATTCGTTTTGATAATTGAAACAAGTTCAAATGAAAATCCATCTGATGAAGTTAATCATGTAAGTGAACAGAAAAAAAACCCGCAGAAAATGAAAATTTTTATGTTTTTAAAAGATTTTTCGACGGCAATACAATTCACGAGTGAATAGAACGAAACAAAATGTTAATTCAGCAGATAAAAATGTTTTATCATCGAAAAGTACGACAACGTATCTATTAACAATGTTTCCAATAGGAAAAGGTGGTCACACTTTTAACGGTAATGATGAAGAAGAATGGGAAATTCAAAAGGATACAGATACAGTGTTCGTTGTTTACGGTATGTTGTGATAAATCCAAAAAGATTCGATGTTTCTTCTTTTTTTCTCGTTCAGGTGAGAACTTAGATGGAGCTGAATTATCGTTTACAACACACAAAGAATCGTGTCAATGGGAACGTAAAGATACTGTCTATCGATTGACTGTAAAGGCTGCTGCTGCTGCTGCAGCTCCACAAGGACATATGAGTGAACGAGCATTTGTTACATTTAATTTACCTTATTATAATTCAACACTCTACTTGTGTTTATCACCGAAAGGTTCCCATGAAGCATTCCATCAAGGAAATCGGTATTCAAATTCGAATGATTTTCAAGTTTTTTGTTTGAATTCTAAATGATTTTAGAGCTTCATTGAAAGTTCAAATTACTCGTCGAGCTCTACCCGTTTGGGTAACAATTCTCTTTGTGATTTGTCTTTTAACATTATCCGGTCTCTTCTCCGGATTAAATCTCGGTCTAATGTCGTTGACTCCACATGATCTAGCCGTTATTCAAGAAGCCGGCACGGAAAAAGATCGAAAATATGCGAAAAAAATTCATCCCGTTCGTAAGAAAGGTAACTTTTTACTTTGCACGATCTTATTGGGCAACGTCTTGGTCAATTCAACAACAACAATTCTACTTGATACGTTAATTAGCGGCGGATTTGCTGTTGCTGGCGCAACATTAGCCATTGTTATTTTTGGTGAAATTATTCCTCAAGCTATTTGTTCACGACACGGTCTACAAGTTGGTGCACGAACTATAACATTAACAAAATTATTCATGATAGTTACATTTCCAATTGCATTTCCATTGAGTAAACTTCTCGATATTATCTTAGGTAAGTTTATGTCTGTTTACAAGTCGATTTCGCGTTCAATCGATTAGTTCGATGAAATTGTTTAATCATGCGAAAGAATCGACTAATCGAGTAGACTAGAGCTTAGGTCGACTTGTTCTCTTACGAGAACTTTTTTTTTTGCTGATTATCTAATGAATTTTAGGGGAAGAAGTCGGTGCACGCTATACACGTGATCAAATGAGTGCACTGCTGAAACATACTCAAACAACGGATATTGAAGATCGAGAAAAAATCATTATGACTGGTGTATTGAGTTTGAAAGCGAAGAAAATTCGTGATGTAATGACGAATTTAGTTGATGTTTTTATGCTCGAAGCAAATCGTATTGTTGATGATGAACTTGTTCTAAATATTTGCGGTTATGGTTATTCACGAATACCGGTTTACGAAGGACGAAGGTTGTTGCTTTTGATTATTTTCTAAATGCAATGAATTTAAAGAATAATTCTCATTTTCTAGAGATCATATTATCGGTCTCGTTAATATTCGAGATTTTGCTTTACTCGATACTGAATCAGAAAAGTTTACTGTTAGAAATGTATTGAATTTTTATAAACATCGATATGGTACAGCGATAACACCGAATGATTCGAGTTATGATGTTTTTAATTTATTTAAAAAAGGTAAATTCAATCGAAGAATTCTCATTTTTTCTTATCGATTAGCTTAATGTTTTCAATGTAGAACAATATCATTTGGGTGTTGTTGTGGATCCTGATACAATAAATGAAAAAGATCCACAAGGTCGAGCTATTGGAATTGTTACTTTAGAAGATATCATCGAAGAAATGATTCAAGAAGAAATTATCGATGAAACTGATGTATTCAGTAAGTGAAATCACTGTGATTTTCTTCGAATTGATCATAATTTATTTTTCTTAAAGCTGATAATCGTCGAAAAGTGCGAAATATGTTATCACAAGCGCCAGATTTCTCTCAATTCATTCGTAGAACACAAGATATTCCTAGTAAAATATCAGCACAAATGCGTGTTGCAGTTTTTCAATTTCTCTCAACTAGTACGAGTGTTTCTTAAAATACGTATTGACTAGTTTCATATTGAACTCTTTTTTCTATGTAGGTCTTCATCCATTCAGTGAAAAATACATTTCAGCTAATATTCTTAGTCGATTATTAAATTTCAACGTCTACAAAGAATATGAATATGGTCCAGACGATGCCAAAGCTGGAAAAGTGATATATATTTATGAATATGGCAAACCAGTTGATTATTTCGTTTTGATTATCAACGGTTCAGCAGAATTAGAAACGGGCCAAGAAAAGATTGTTAGTGAAGTTGGATCATTTTCTTATTTTGGTGTTAGTGCACTTTATGTAAGTCAATCATTGAATTGTTTGAGAAAACTGTGTTGAATTGATATTTTAGAGTCCTGACGAGGAAGTCGATGAATTAGCTGGACAAAAACCGAATAAATCGATTAAATATCGTACATACGTGCCCGATTTCAGTCTTCGTGTTAGTCAAGATGTGCAAATCTTACGTATTCGTCGAGTACAATGGTTAGCTGCTATTCGTGCGAGTTACTTCCAACAGAAACAAGCAGAAAACGGTGGTGTACCATTGCTCGATGCTGATGGTGAACAAATCGATGTACTAACACAAGAATTAGAAAAAGTCGATTGTGTCGATCCAAATATGGCCGGTGAATTGTTAGACGATGGTTTTGGATTAAACAGAACCACGACGACTGGTACTGATCGAGAAAGAACAGCATCATTAGCACCAACAATCTCATCTGAAAAGGGTTTGAGTGCAGCAGAACAAGATAAATTATTAGCTCAACATCAAGGTTTGGTCAATCTAACGAATTCAACAAGATTGTCGATGGATAGTCCGGTAGGATCGGGACGAAGTACACCAACTCTCACAGGCAAACAAAAATCTTCATTGCCACAAGCGGGAAGTTCATCACCACCATCATTAACAGGCAGCAGAACGTCGAAAAACCGTGCATTGACTTAGTATTATTGAATATGTGCATGTGTATATAGATAGAACAGAACAGTGTTTCAAAATATTTCCAATTCTTTGTTTTTAGTTTTCGAAATAAAAAATTATTTTCTTCTTCTTTTTCTTCTTCTTCTTGTTTTAGTTCAAATCACATGCGTTTTATGTTATTTTCTTCGTGACTAAATCTGATTTCCGAGAAAATCATATTCTGTCATTCTCTTATTTTCTTTCTTTCCAAATTTTCTAATCATCATAAAAGTATTCTTTTAGTACACCTACAATAGTTATAATCATATTTTTGTTTTGTTTTTTGCTTTTTTAAAAAATATATTATGCACCAGATTATATCACTAATCGAACTGATTTAACTTTGCCGTTTTTTGTGAACAAATCCGAGTCGGTAACATTAAAAACAATGACCTACAACATTTTATTCATTGTTTTTAATCCTTGTGAATGTTTGATTGAGTAAGTCAGTGACAACATTCGTAATCTTATTGATTCAATCGTACACACATTTAACCTTTATCCTGTATAGGAACAGTGAACGATTTGGCAAGACTAAAACATAGAATTTTATTTTCAAGAATAGTTTGACGATTAATTTTTAAATTAAATTTCAGCAGGTCGGATGTTTTAAATCGAAATTTCTTCTTTAATGAGTTAATAAATACGTGTAGATTTTAAGATAATCTCTTCATTAATCGAGGACGAATCGAAAAGAGAAAAGAACGGAGAAGTATCATAGATCTTATTACGCATTAGACAAAAAAAAAAGAACATTCAAAATAAATAATCATTGTAGAGTTAAGATTTGCCTTGAGAATCAACCGAATGACTTCGATTATCACAATAACACACACGAACGTTGTTGATAACGTTAAAAAAGAAAGCAAACCATTTCGTTTATTTTTTAAAAAATGCAAAAACGATTGGTCTTTTGCTTTGTCAAGTATGTTAGCATTTCAATTGCTAATTGCTTTATTACCTATGGCCATAATTCTCTTCGGTATTCTGGGTCTTGTACTTCGAAATAATGTGAATTTACAAAATCAAATCAAAACAAATTTAATCAAAACATTTCCACCAAAAGCCAATGAAAGTCTCCGTGAAATAATTAATTTAGCTTTCGATAAATTATATCACGATGCTCGAATTATTCTTACATTTGGTATCATATTTGCGATTATCGGTTGTTTAAGATTATTCATTGCAATTGATCGATGTTTAACAATAATCTATCGTCTTCAAGAACGAACATTTTTCAAAAAATATCTCTTAGCATTCGGAATGTTATTTCTATTTATTATTCTCATTCCATTAATGATCACAGCATCATCAACTCCATCGGTTCTTCTCGATAACGTACCGAATGCAGGTGCTCGATTCGGCATTTATATTCTCGGTTTTGTTCTCGGTTTAGCTCTCACATTCGTTCTCTTTGAAATAATCTATCTTTTTGTTCCACATAAAAAAATGAAATTCAAACAAACATGGTGCGGTGCAATCATTGCAGCAAGTGTTTTGCAATTGTTTATGATATTATTTCCATTGTATGTTCGTACATGTATGTCAAGTTATACAGGTCGAATAGGTTTTGCTATAATATTAATATTTTTTATTTTCTTCTTCTCGATTATTCTCGTTATTGGTGCGCAAATAAATGCGTTCTTTTTTGAACATATTCAACCGTTACCCGATCCATTAGGAACATTCATTTGTAAACAAACTGATACGTCTTATGGATCATCATGGAATTTTTGAGCGTTTTCTTTTGTTCTAATAAAAATACTTTTCAGCTTAATCGGATTTAGTTGTTATACTTGAACTTGTTGCATGAAGACGTTTATTTTGTTCGTCATGAGCCAGTGAGAATTCAGACCGATTGAAACGATGAATTTTTTATTCTTATTTTTGTATAACAGACAAAAATATGATATTTTCCTCAAGGAAATCATGTTTCTTTTGTCATTACAAAGGTTTTCCTTCAGGTAAAGATATATTCTCTACGTACGCATTTGCATAAAACGGCGGCAAAATTCCGGTTTGATCAACCGATAATTTATATAAATTTGATTATCAAATTTGATCAAAATACAAAAATAAACTGAAGAACAACGATAGATCATTTTGATCGGTTCTTGTAAAAACAAAGAACAAACATTTTCGCTTGTGAAAATTTCTTTTCTTTCTATCAAGTCACATTTCTCGTGACAGAGATGTCAATCGAGAACTTCCGTAGGTAGGACTTAATCGATAATTTTAATCATCAATGACAACAAGTCACACCTTTATATTTATTAAGAATACAAAAAAGAAAAGAAAAGTTCAACGACGTATTTTTATTCGTTGTCTTTTATTCTAATTGCGGTTTTAATGTTTTATTGAGTTTTTCATATTAAAAAGACAGAAAACGTGCTCATTGATGATTGTTTAGTTCTTTATGTTTTTATTTATTTTTTCAAAATGAAAGTTTTCATTTATTTATCATTATCATCGCCAATTCTTTGTTTATGTAAACGAGTATGAAAATGTTCACGTGCCACATTTGGATAGTGAGATAGTCTGAAAGCTTGTTCACGGACGTCATTTCGTTTGAAGAAATCGTTGCCATTTAATGAGTCCAAGCTCTAGACAAAGAAAACGAAAGATTTTTTTTTCATTTGAATTTCGAGAAAGAAAGAATTACTTTTTTGAAAAAATCATTTCCATTCAATGAATCCAAGCTCTAGAAAATGTTTTCAATAAAGATTTTAATTTAACTCGACGATAAGAACAAACCTTTTTGAAGAAATCGTTTCCGTTCAACGAGTCCAAGCTCTAGATACGAGAATTTATTAGACTATTATCGGATCATAGACAAAAGATTCTACTTTTTTAAAGAAATCATTTCCATTTAATGAATCCAAACTCTAAAAATAGAACATCGAGTATTGACAAACAAAATCATATTTTTGTCAAACTTTTTTGAAGAAATCATTTCCATTCAATGAATCCAAACTCTAGAATAGAAATGATTTATACGTATAAGTTTATAATTAATCGTACTTTTTTGAAGAAATCATTGCCATTCAACGAATCCAAACTCTAAATCAATGTTTATCTTGAAAGAATTGTCTATGACAAATGAATTTACCTTCTTAAAAAAATCATTGCCATTCAATGAATCTAAGCTCTGAGAATATTTAAAATAAAAATAAAACATGAGAAAAAAAATCCATTAACCTTTTTGAAGAAATCTGAGCCAGATACTGAATCCAAAGTACGTTTCTATTTCAAGTGAAAAGACAAATACATCTAAATAATTAATTTCATTTTTCAAATATTTACTTCTTCTTCTCGTTTGAAAAAATCATTTCCCGAAACGGTATCAAGATTCTAATCAATCAATAGAATTCAACAATGAACATAAAACAAAATAATAATCTTACTCTCTTGAAAAAATCCGAACCAGAAACGGAATCGAGCGTTCGTTTCTACAAGAAAAATTCAATCGGTTAGTTTTTTTTAACAGATCAACAAAACAAAATACAAGAGATAGTCATTATTCGTTCAAACAGAAATCCTTTCTGTCCTAATTCAGCTTTCGGCTTTTGATTCTCAATATCCTTGAATTATAGTCGGTTATAATTAGAACGTTCTTGGGGCTCAATGTTTGTTTATTTGACAAAAAAAATATGCACGAACAAAGTTAAATTAACGATGAACCCACTCGTTTTTATTAACATGACTCGTGTAAATAAAAAATAACCGATGTTAGAGACAAGAAAAAAAAACTTTATTGATCAAATCATTCGAAACAGTTCTTTTTTATCCATACTGTCGAGTTGAATTAGATTTTAGCAATATGGAAAGTATTCCCTTAGGTGATCTCATCCTGCTGGTATATAGTTAATGTGTTAGAAATACTCAACAGCTTCTTTGTACATCTCAGTAGGCAATCTCAAAAACCTATATCTATTATTGGAAAATACAAAGGAACATTTTGTTTTCGATGAAAAATGAGTACTTACTTTTTCCTCTTCGGCTTTAACTGTTAATAAGCATACTGTTGCAAGAACTAAAGCAACGATCGTCATTGTTTTATTAGTCGACATTAAGGGTGATTTGGGCACGAAGAAATTTGTGTGTAAATGTGATGCAATTGTTAGTTGATGTTGTCGTTCAATTTATATATCGTCAATCGTTCTCTCGTTTTTCCTCTTCTTTGGTTCTTTGTTTCTTCTCTCTTTTTCTCTCTGTTTTTCTATTTTTCCGATCAGGTTCTTGGTTTCTAACAGCGAAAGAGAAGAAAAGAAACAGTCAACAAGGAGATCTAATGAAAAACTAAAACCTAGTATTTCTCTTCGAGATCGAGATCATATTATTTCGATCTTTCGTCACTCTCTCTTTTGAAGATTAATGCGCATTGATGAAAAAAATGTGATGAACTAGAAAAAAATCGAATGAGATTTATGTCCAAAAACAAGCATGACAGACACATTCGCTTTCTTATTTGCGCTTCAATAGTTATTAAAATAAGATCAAAAGAAAAATCATCAGACGAGTTTTTCATTTTCTTCTAATTGAATAAATAGTACTTATCTCGAGTTATTGAGCGGCGTGATTTCGATTGAGATTTGTCTGAATGAGAAAATGGTATTAGTTAAACCAAGAAAAGTCTTTGTCTATATTTGGATATTTTAAAAGCATCATCGTTCAACTGATGTCAATGATTTCGAAGCAAACACACATTGATCAATGCTTATTTACTCGTTGATAAAAAAAAGAGAAAGTTTTTCATCGAATAGATCAATTAGTTTCATATTTAAAAACAAAACAAAACAGTCTAATCTATTTCCTTTGGACTTTTTTTTGTTACAAATTGTCATAATTAGTCATTGAAAATCTCGAATAATAACAACACCCCCATACATCACTGTTTTTATGTTGTTCGCGTCGACAGGAAATGGACAGACGAGCCAAAAAAGCATTAGTACTACCTGTAAGTACGTCATTGTTCATAGGAAATGTGAAAACATTATCCTATTCATAGTCAATTAGGAACATGATCGATTCTCATTGATCACGAAAAAAAAAAACATCATTTGCAATGAGTCAAATAAAAATGTCATCGTGTTTTCTATTTTATTTATGTGAATGAAAATTTCATTTGAAGTTCGTTCATTTTTTATAACAATTTATTAGATTAATTTCATCTGCAAATTGGCACAAACTCAAGAAATCATAGACATCTCTCTCTCTCTCTCTCTCGCGCGCGCGCGCGCGCTCAGTGCAATATTGTAATTCTCTCGAGTTGTCAAATCGATAACACGCTCATTGATCGAGTGTTTATGAATAAAAATTGAATAATGTGATGAGATTTTGCGTGTAGAGAACACGCAGATAGACAGACAACAGGTCACAACAATCAAATTGGAGTGTTAAACGACATGAAATCGATATCAATTCAAATATTTGACAATTAATGAGCTTCGGGCATAGATAATAAGTGGCATCGACTTAGGAGACGTCGAACTTCTTTACGAAAGATCGTGCCGGCTAATGTATAAATATAAAAGGCGCAACAACAATTGATGTATAAAATAAGTGCAGAAATCTGTGAAAACAAAAAATGAATAATAATTTTGTTTTTTTTCGAATTTTACTTGAAAGAAGAAATTTTCTTTTATCAATTGTACAGAATCTTTTTGTTGATTGAATGTTATTACTGAAAAGCCTTTTGAAATGCCTGATGGCGTAACACAAATCGAGAATAAAATCACTTGAATTAAAAGCATTGTTACCATTTGACGATCTTTTTTCTTCACCGATTTTCTCTGTTGATTATTGATCGTTGAATTCGGATTAATATGTTGTCGAATTTTCTTTATATTTCGTATCGTTCCCCAGCCAAAGCAGATCATTAATGGCGGAGGAATAACAGAAAATAGAATCAAAAATAATAAATCATTATACACTCGACAAATAACATTCGGACACGTACAACCAACTGATGGCTGAACTGTCGAAACTGAATAACAATAAAATGCTTGACCGTAGAAAAACAACGAAAGTAAAACAGTACCAATAACGAGACGTTGTGCGATACGTATTCGACTGAATAAACGAATGTGAGCATTGGGACTCGATGATGCCCAACGATCAATACTCGCATAAACAAGAAAACATGCACTTAATGCCAATGCCATGTAGGTTATGAAATAACGGAATTTGCATGCGATATCATTGATACCTGCTGGATCGAGCGAATAACCTGAAAGCATTCGTGTGAATAGACCACACCATAGACATACGAGATTTGCTATTGTCGACGAAAGAAAATAGAATGAACATGAATTAGCTCGTAGACTTTTCTGTGATAATATGTAGAGATTTAATAGATTACCAATTGTACCGAAGATTAACAGAGGAATAGGTATAGAACGATTCAATGCAGCTGCTGTTTGAACATAATATGCGATGGTTTGATTTTTATCTTCCATGTTGACGTTAGAATTTATTGCAAGTCATATAAGAATGAATAATGGGAACGCGATGGTCTCCTTGTTGTATGAAAATAAATTTAAAAAAACGAGATCTCATGATATTGTCAAATAATACATAAAAATAGAAGAAAAACAAACTTGACATAGTTCCTCAGATTTTATTGAAAAAAAAAATACAAAAATATTGTCAAACTAGTTATCTTTTCTAGTTGATTTTATAACAGTATCAAATATTTAGCTAACCTAGATCAATAGTTTATTAAACTTTCAGGCAATGAACTCAAAAAATCATTTGAATTTGGTTTGAAGTTATTTCTACTCTAGGGCAAATTCCAAATCGGCAGATGTCTTTATAATTGAAAAGTTTTTAAACAAGACTATTACATTCAATTAGGAAGAAAAAAATTTTTATTTCCTTTTACGTGTTAGTTCATAACTGACGTAATTATATCTGCTACAGCTTAGGAGAAAAAATTGAAAACAATCGAAGAATGTGACTTGGGTCATGTTGAATGAAATCATGTAAGCGTAAACGATAAGACTTCTGTAAATTTATATACGTATATTAGGATTCTTTTTAGTATTCGAAAAAGGTTTTAAATACTTCCGTCGACTTGGACATGCGCATTTATGCTCGACTGTAATTAAGAAATCACAGGAGTAGAAACAAACTGAATTGACAGAAAGTCAAATTTCCTTTCTAATTATATGACTTCTTTTCGGCTCATAACTATCTATTACAGATAGTTATTTTATTTCGTTCATCGGGTAATTCCGGGTCGTTTGAATCTATTCCTTTTACCATTGACTTTCTCGAGAAAAAAAAACTAATGATGATATACACAAAAGTTCTTGTTTCTTGTGCATCATACTAAAACTTTTCGTTTATTTTGATGAAATATCGATGACATTACAATTCGGCTCATCAAAAAATAGCGTACGGAATATATCATCAATAAATGTCGGATAATATAAACAAGCACGTTCAATATCCGGCATGAAATTCATTTCCAATAGGTACGGTTGACCTTTTTCATCGAGCATTAAATCAACTGCATAGATAGCACGTGAACGATTGCATGGCGATATTCCACATGGTGGTTTTCTTAAAATTGCACGTTCGAATACTTGTCGAATCATTGAAAATATATTTTCCTAGAAAATCAAAAGAAAAATAAATCGAAATTTCGATCGATTTGCATTATATACTTGAACATCCGTCCATTTTAATTCTTGTTGTTGTTTATCGAATAGCGGCACAAATTCTTCACAAGTAATCTTCTTTAGATTTTGTGCATATCGATAATTCATTACAGCTGAAAGATTTCTTTTATAGAGAAAAACAAAAGGTTCTTTCCACTAATTGACTTACTAAAATGAACTTGATAATCATCGTAATTATTTTCTAATGAATAAGGTCTAAAAACAAACTCATTTTGTTAGTACATCGACCTGTATTCCGGTAGAAGCCTTTACTTATTAGCAAAACGAAGCCAAAATTTTTCATAAACATAAACTTTTAATGGTTCTAATGAACGTAAGATAACAACATAACGAATATCGAATTTAACTAGACCACTATCTTCACGATGAAATAATAGTGGTTTATCAACATACTTGCAAACAATCTGATTTAATAAAAAAAAGAGAATATTTTTCTTTTGCCTATGAGAGTTAACTATGATTTACTTTTGGACCTGATTCAGCTAATCGAATAATTTGATTCAAATTTTTCGTTACATGCGTATCAATCGATCGAGCTAAATTAAACGGTTTAACAATCCAATGATTATCCAAATCTCTACACAGACATCGAAACAAAACTCATCAGTCAAAAATGAACTTGTCTTTCCACTACTTTTTCTCTCGTTGTTGATAATAAGAAACAAACTTCTGTAATTCATATGTTAGATTGAATGTCGTTGGCAACCACAATGGATACGATTGCAATGTTTGACTATCAATTGCTGGTGATGTTCGACGGCAAATGACCGCTAACAGATCTTTGATATTGATCACATTTTCAAATGGATATTGATTTATCAACTGTCGAGTATTTTCGCATAGATGTCGGAAATTTTTAAAGTGTTTTCTTGTAAAAATAATATCAGCTTCGGATTGATTTTCAACGATTTGAAAACGTTTATCTGCTAAATGATTACAAACAAGTTCAACATCAGAAAAAACATTGACTGTTCGATCGAGTTGAGTTAAATCTATCAACGGATAATCGTCCGATGATGGAAGACTTTCACTTTCTCGGCCTGTCTACAAAAACAAACAATTTCATATTGTAAATCGTATTTTGCAGTCACAAGACTAATACATTGAAATATTGTTCATCGGGTTCTGTTTGTTGATAATTAACTTCATCGGTCAAATCATCGTCAGTCCAAGGAACTAATTTAGCACGTCGAATGACTTCATCACGTGTTCCACAAACATAATCAACAGTAACCGAATCTAGACAAGATTGAATTCAATAGGACTTCTCTCGTTTCTATACGAATAACTAACCACCGTATTCGATATTCTCAGTTAACCATAGTAAAGTATACATTTGTCCATCGATCATCGAAAGAAATGGCGCCATGCGAACATTCGGTTGATCTGAATGTTCGATAGCCGAACCGAATTCATCTCGAATATACCAATACGGTTCACGATCTTCTGCAGTTCCACCATCAGCTGCAAGTGTATACGTATGATTATATTTCCACATTTGTTCGATGATTGCATCGATTTTATTTTCTTCGTCAGCTGAAATCAACATCATTCGAGTTAGTCGTTCGACTAGTTGCGGCAACTGTTCGAGTTCGTTTCGAATATTATTGATTCGATATGTATAAGCATGATCGATGAGAAAGACCCTTTAGTTAGAAGAAAACAACAACACGAATTTCTATTCCGATTCGACAAAAAATTAATGATGACAAACATTGACGGATCATCTTTGAGCAGATTGTGTTCACCGGTAACACGAACTTTACGTTGAACAGTTTCGCCTTCGTCATTTTCAACTTCGACTATTCCGAAATAATCACCGGCATCAAAGATCTAATTTGACAAACGAACGAACAAACATTTTACTTTTCTTCGAGTGGTTTTTACTAGAATTCACCTGATTTTGAAGTTTCTGAAAAATAATCGGATAGAAATATCGAGGTACACCTGATAATTCAAGTTGTGTTCGATGTAATTCAATGAAACTATTGAGCAAAGTATGATCGGTTAAAGCAGCACCATGATCAACATGATTATATTCCATATCTATCTGAAACAGATAGTTTTCATCAACTTTACTAGCATTAATAAATAGTCATCATTTTCCAAATCTTTTTTTTTTTATTAAAAATCGCAAATCCACAGACAATAAATAAAAAGAAATATATATAGTTCTGTAAAAGTAGCTTTAATGTCGACCTTTCGGACAAAGAACTGTACTCAATAAAAATGCCACAGTAAAACCCATTCCATAATAGATATGTGTATCTATATGTCTTTTTAAATCCGCCCATAACCATTCGAATTCTTGTCTGTTATCTTCCGGTAGTTCGCGTAGTTCTCGCTGAATACTTCGTTGAAAGTTCGTAAAATGCGAACGAAGATCTCTTCGAATATTTGATTGTTCGTAAGTTAAATGAGTTAGATGTGTTTTTAAATAATTGAAATGATACGCAGCATCAAGCAAACCAATCGAACTAAACGCCAAAGTAGATGATAAATAATGACCTCGGCCCATCAACACTCCAACGACACTGCCCGAAAGAATGCCCGAGCCCAATTGTTTGAGAATCGTTTCATTGGAATGTGCAGCTGCCATTTCGGATCTAGAAGACTGAAAATGGTTTTAGATTGTCTCAACAGAAAAGTCACTCGAGTATTTTATGACAAAATTTTTAGATTAAATACAAAAGAAAATTACACAAATATCAGAAAGAAGATGAATTATGTTGTTGATGTAGCTGGCAGAGCAGCACCATCCCAAACAGCCTTTTGATCTTCTTTATCACGAATTTTTTGTTCTAAAATAGGAAAAACAAAGTATAAAGAAAACACATTGAGCTTGATTTAAATTACGTCTGGCTGTTTCGATTTTTTGACGTTCTGTTTTCGTTTTATCACTACTCATTGGATTTTTCAAGCCAAGTGCAGCACATATTCGACGATTGGCCGTTAACGACGAAGTCTCCGGTCGAGTTTTGAATGGTTGAAGCAATTCTACATCAAATTACATTTATAATCATGACAAAAAAAAAGAAAACGAGAATAATCATTCTTGCATACCACTGGTATTTTTAGCTTTTTTCTTCGATGCAGCCGATGCCTGAGACATTGAGCATAATTTAAACATCGGATGTTCAAGTTGAAGAACCTCCAAAGCTAAATAAAAGAATTACACAGTTTAATATTGACATTTGATTTACCCATATTTGCATCTGGGAAAACAATAAGTGCATGTGTTTCATCAACCCATTTGATATCGAATTTGCTTCGACTGTTACGAAAGAAAAACGATAAAATCTCTTGAAAATCAGATTGCCTTACGTTAGCGTTTGAAATGCAGTAAAAAGATCTTCAGTACGAAAAGTCGATGGAAAATTTGATACTTCAACAACATGTGCAAAATCAGCTTCCTTTATTTGCATATCCTGTACTGACCATTGACTGTAATCATTTACCGGTTTTTTAATATGCAGATTCTGTTTGAATTTAGTTTGGATCTTTAGATTAAACAAGTAAAACTACAATTTTCCTTCTCGTAGAAATCAAATTTTACTTCTTGAGTAAGATCGTTATTCAGAGAATTATCACTACTATCTAATAGTTTCTCCCAATCATCACCATCATCATCATCGTCATTATTATTCTGTTTACTGTCAACTTTTTTATTCTCTTCAACCGATGTTTTCGTTTGAAGTGGCGGCGGAGTTGGTGTCGTCGATTGAGCTGGTTGACTTCGTCGGGACGGTGGTACGTATGGTTCAGCAGATGGACGTGCTGGTTTACTTTTCGTTGTTTTAGCTACATTTTCAGTTGATGCAGAAGCCGGAGTCGGACTTTCAGGATTCGTATTACTACGTCTTGGTGGTTTATATAACGCTTGATCTGGACGACGTCTAATTCAAACAATTGAGATTTACATTCACTCGTGCAAATGTTTACTTTGTATTCGATTCATTGTTTGCTGCAGATGCTCTATTATTCAATGATTAGACAAAAGGAAGAACATTTTTTTTCAATAAACATACGTATTCGTTTCCTCCATTAATTGTGATTTAAAACAGATAATAGTTCGTCGAGAATTTTTCTCCTCGCCAACCGAAAAACTAAACAAATTCGGATACTTTTTATCACGAAGTTGATGTAAAATCAAACGATGACGCGAGGATAAAGATGGAAAAAGAAGAATACTACAAAACAACAAAATCATTCAAAAAAAAATCAAGAAAAAGAGAAACTCGAAAAAGACAAAATCCCACGCACAAGGACGTATCATTCGATAGATTGTATTTGTTCAATTCATCGGTAATCAAATCAAGAAACTGATCATCAGCAGCTGTTAAATAACAACCGTACATATTCCTTTTCAAATCAAATCTAAAACTGACAATATCGATTACTGAAGAATAATATTTGGATTTTATTGTTTGACGAATAAAAAGAAAAATGAAATTTCTACGAACAATAAATGAATGCACAATATCAAAAAAAGAACGAGCTCGAATATATTGATTGACTTTCTTGTAATTAACTGTTCATCAATCAATCTGACTTTCACTCATAGAAACAAAAAAAAACAATCGGTTAGTTTAGTTTAACTACAATAAAATCAATAATAAAATGAGATAAAACTTAAAAATAGATGAGAAATATTTACAGAAAAATCTAGAGAAATAAAAGAAGTAGATCAATCATCAGAAACTTGTCCAGAGCAATCACACAGAGAACGAGAAAAAGAATCTATTGGCTCTCTCGGCTAAGATTAGATGACACTATTTATCGAGATATATGTATATTCTGTGATTGATCTGGATAAGTAGGACCTGAATTTAGATTAAAAGAGAACGGCCAGGATTGTTTTGATTGTATGACGTCGGATCGTCGTCGTTATCGAATTCATTGGTCAAACGTTGACGATCGAACGTATTCGAAATTCTAGAATAAATATTCTCGTTTTCATTGAATAAGAACTCGAAAATTTACATTGGCTGTTTCGAATCTTTTCGAATGGAAAATCGACGAGCTAATTGATTGAATTTGTCCATTGAAGCTTTTGAAAAATAGAATCACCGTATTTTATTTACAAAAATCAAGGTCAATCTACTTTTTCCCATGTGTTTTAGTCGAGCAATAAACTCTTCATTACTCTCGTGTTTGCCTGAATCAAATTCGTTGACACACGGAGCAGGTGGCAATGCCATTGGTTCTGTATTATCTACGATCGAAGAAATGAGCAAAGAAAGAAAGAAAAAAGCTCGATGAAAATACCTCTGCCGTAGGAATATTCTTCATTTTGAGTGATTGGGTTTTCGGGGACCATTGATGCTTGAAAAAAAGGACGTAGAAAACGAAAGAATATAGTGAAATGTTTGAGTACTTCGCATGGTTTGCCCGTGTTCGATTTGTGTGAGGACGTTTTGAAGCATTTTAGCTCGGATTTTTGGTGTTTTCGGTGTTTCGACTGTTGGAGGCGTGGGTATAGGCAATGGTTTGGTACTAAGAAGATTACTAGGTCGACGTTGTTGAGTTGATCGAGTCGATTGATCTAAATATTGATTTCGTTATTTAGTAGAATCGAAAATCAATCGAACCTGAACGAAGTGCCGTCAGAAAATCTTTATTATGTCGAAGTTCATTCAAAAATTCTTCATTTTGAAAAAGTTTCATTAAATATTGATCGTCGAGATATTTCGATCCGTCATTCTTTGCTTGAGCATTGAGTTCTGAGGTTTTTAACAATTTTACTTGGAGAAAATCATCAGGCAAATCTCCGATATAACAAACACGTGTTTGTCCGTATGATGTTCTCCATTTTCGAACTTGAAGTTCTTGTTGAATGGGATAGTTACTAAAACATATCGAAAGAAAAAAGAATGAAAAACAAATTTCTGTTATTATTTTGATTACGAATCATTGGAATAGTTAGTTGTTGTTGTTGTTGGTTGATACGGTGATGCAGTCGCTGAAGAATGTTGTGGAAGTGCTTGAGTAGTTGTTTCGTGACCAGGATCTAGAATTCAATTGATTAAATATGCTAATAAAGGA
>ERZ778027.561-NODE-561-length-82055-cov-11.253134_pt1 | contig 82055 bp, 86 predicted proteins | sample MGYA00375757_ERZ778027 | MGnify/ENA primary metagenome ERZ778027 (study PRJEB29350, sample SAMN05389817) | bioreactor metagenome | isolation source: Ammonium sulfate bioreactor | place: South Africa: University of Cape Town | collected 2014-02-18 ...
CCATTGATATATCATCGTTGGCCGGTCCAAGTGACTCACCTCGATACAAAGATGTTCAACCTCCGGGATCTGGTTGGAGTATGTTTTTTCTATGATTGATTACTGAAACTTATTTCTTTGTGATTTTATTATAGAATATAGTTTCAATCCATGCCAACCATTTAGTGAAGGAGTCCATTGTAAAGATGCATCTGTTTGTCAAGGTAAGTATCTCATTCAAATATTTTTCTTTTCTTTTAATCTGAAGTTTTATTTGTTTAGTCAATGGGGATGGTAGTGATCAATATATGCTTGGTACACAAAATAGTGTTTCATGGATTCCACCACCTGGTCCTGGTTCAACTCCAACTCTTAAATATTCGTATCAAAATCCAACAACAGGTGATTTGAAACAAGTGACAATGAATTTATTCTGTGTAGGAGAAGGTGAAGATAGTTTTGAGTTCGTTCTCGAATCTCCAACAAATAATTATCATTTTAATTGGAAAAACAAATGTCTTTGTTGGAATGGTTGTCTAGGTAAATCACTTTGACATGAAACTATGATTTATCTCTACTTTTCTGTTGATTTATATATTTTAAGCAACCACTACTACCGTACCACCGCCCACTACTACTGCATCACACTGTCCTACCGGCGCTGGAACACAATTGCATGGAACAGTTATATTTATTTTATTATCGGTTCTATTCCTATTTATTTAATCCATTTATTCAAAGCTAATTTCGAGCAAAACTTTCAAGCAAACTATCATAAAACAACACTTTAATTATTTTCTTTGTAATTTTTTTAAAATTTCAATAAATTAGAAATTGTTCAGCTCAACAACTGTCTCGATATACCAATTATTTTGATTTAAATATAATATGTAAAGAAACCATTAACCATTTTACACGTTTGTTTTTACGTAAAAGTCAACTGAAAATGAGCGACATTCTCTGAAGCATTCTTTACTATCTATATGATACTGTTCAGTGTATGTATGTGTGTTCAATTTCTTTCAGAAAATTGAAGACAAGAAACGTTAAAGATGAATGATTATCGAGTTTTCTAGAACATATTAGTATCATAGAAACGCTGGATTTTCATCGAATGTTCGAGAACTTTCTAGAACAATTGGAAAAGAGTACTGCTCGACAGGAAAATGGAAAGTTAGGTTGAGGGATATTCACTTTCTAGAAGGTTCAGGATATGCTATTGCCATTCTCCAATGTTCTAGAAAATTCTAGCATTTTTTTCTATCGGTGCGGTCAAGAGTGAATGAACGTTGAATTTAGCACTGAGTTCTACACGAGTTAGCTATTCGTGAAATTACTATGAAAGCATCTGAAATGACCGCATATATATGTAGTAGTGTGAAATTGTGCAAAAAATGAAATACAAGAGCATCTAGACATGCACCAATTCCAATCCCGATCAATTCCAAAATTGGAATTGGTGAGAATTGATGAGAATTGGAATTGTTGCATGCCTAAGAGCATCTGATACATTTATAAAGGAATACGAATTACGTAGTATACACAGGCTCTCGGTAATGATAAATATAGAAAATAAAGAGATAGCTATTTAGAAAAATGATGAGGCTACTTTTCGTTGTTTCGACTTTTTTATCTTTCATTTACTTCGTTTTAGCTTCAAACAAAAACACCAACGAAGAATGATTCGAGTCGTGTTAAATATCGTCTTTTTGGCTATTATATCACCACTAATTCTTGCAGATGATTCGTGCATATACACTACATCATATGGTACCGTTGATATATCATCGTTGGCCGGTCCAAGTGACTCACCTCGATACAAAGATGTCCAACCTCCGGGATCTGGTTGGAGTATGTTTTTCCTATTAATAACTGCTAAAGCTTATTTCTTTGACATTTTAATGTAGAATATAGTTTCAATCCATGTAAATCATTCAGTGAAGGCGCGTCTTGCAGAGATGCATAAGTTTGTCAAGGTAAACATCTCATTCAAATAGTTTTATTTGTTTCGCCAGTTATGATGGGAGTGATCAATTTATGCTTGATTCACAAGACAGTGTTCAGTGGATTCCACCACGTGGTCCTGGTTCAACTCCAACTCTTAACTATTCGTTTCAAAAATCAGGAAGTAATTTGAAACACGTGACAATTGACGTATCCTGTCCAGGACAAGGCGAAAGTGAAGGTTTTGATTTCGATAGGGAATCTCCAATGAATACTTGTAATTTTAATTGACAAAACAAATGTCTGTGTTGGAATGGTTGTAAAGGTAAATCACTTTGACATGAAACTATCATTTATCTCTGCTGTTCTGTTGATTGATATATTTGAATCTATCACTAATACTGTATCACCTGGCCCTACCGGCGCTGGAACACAATTGCATGGAATAGTTATATTTATTTCATTATCGGTTATATTCCTATTTATCTAATTGATTCACTGAAAGCTAATTTCGAGCAAAATTTCCAAACAAACTATCATAAAGAACAATTTAATCGCTTTTCTTGTAATTTTTTTAAAACTTGAATAAATTTTAAAAAATTCAGTTCAACTGTCACTATATATTGATCATTTTGATTTGAGTGTAATATATAGAGAAACCATTTTACATATTTTTTAACGTTAAAATCAACTAAAAATAAGGGGCATGCTTTAAAACGTTATTACTATGAATAATGAATTGCACTTAGTTAGTAAAACAAAAGTCAGTTTTTTATGACGCATTACTGAGATTTCTAGATGTTGAATAAGAGAGAAAACTCTGTTATCTTTATCATTGTATCAAGAAGCCGAAAAAAAGAGAGAACGGCAGTAACATAACCAGTAGAGAGTTTGATGAGATAATGATAAATGAAGAAAAAAAGAGATAACTATTGAAAAAAAATGATGAGGCTACTTCTTATTGTTTCGACTTTTTTATCTTTCATTTACTTCGTTTTAGCTTCAAACAAAAACACCAACGAAGAATGATTCGAGTCGTGTTAAATATCGCCTTTTTGGCTATTATATCACCACTAATTCTTGCAGATAACCCGTGCATATACACTACATCAGATGGTACCGTTGATATATCATCGGTGGCCGGTTCAAGTGACTCACCTCGATACAAAGATGTTCAACCTCCGGGATCTGGTTGGAGTATGTTTTTTCTATGATTGATTACTGAAACTTATTTCTTTGTGATTTTATTATAGAATATAGTTTCAATCCATGCCAACCATTTAGTGAAGGAGTCCATTGTAAAGATGCATCTGTTTGTCAAGGTAAGTATCTCATTCAAATATTTTTCTTTTCTTTTAATCTGAAGTTTTATTTGTTTAGTCAATGGGGATGGTAGTGATCAATATATGCTTGGTACACAAAATAGTGTTTCATGGATTCCACCACCTGGTCCTGGTTCAACTCCAACTCTTAAATATTCGTATCAAAATCCAACAACAGGTGATTTGAAACAAGTGACAATGAATTTATTCTGTGTAGGAGAAGGTGAAGATAGTTTTGAGTTCGTTCTCGAATCTCCAACAAATACTTATAATTTTAATTGGAGACACAAATGTCTTTGTTGGGATGCTTGTAAAGGTAAGCTTATTTGAGAATACGATTATCAGCGAATACTAATAATACTTCTGTCATTTTGTTAGGTGTAGGTCCTACTACTACTCCTACTACTCCGGGTGGCAGTGGTGGACTCACTTTTGGAGGATACTTCTTGATAATACTTCCTGTTTTGTTGGTCGTCTATGTTGTGGTCTTCGTTCTAATCAATCGATTTGCTCGTCAACAAACAGGACTTGACATGCTCCCTCATCGAGGATTCTGGGGTGCAATACCGGGCTATACAAAAGATGGTGTTATGTTCCTCGTTAGTCGTGTTACAGGCAAAGGTGGAAACTATCAATCGGTCTAGAAACAATCGTATTATAATTATAATTCTTAGTGTTTCTCTTTTCTAAATTAATTTTTTTATTGACGTTCTAATGTGTTGTTAGACCAAGAAAATGATTCAATTGCTTGATGTATTTTTTTTCGTAAAGTTTTAAAATTACATTGATTTTTGTTTTCTCAACAAAACACAAAAAGAAGAATTTTTCGTTAACAACATTTATTCAAGGACGACAAACAAAAGCGAACAGATTTTTATTCTTTTTTTTGTTATTCAACACAAATATCAGCGTCAAGTAACGAAAACGATATCTGTAACCGTTCTTTTGATGTCATTGTTGTTCGTAATTGATAACAATGCACCGAGATAGAATGCAAGTAAAAACAAAAAGATGAAGCTGCACTATAGAAATTCAAAAGAAAGTAAAATTTTCAATGGCTGTTCGTTCAGACGATTTCGTTCCACCAATAATCAAAATAATTGCATTGTAAAGTGTTTGAATCGAATATACAAGCTAAACTAAACGAAGTTTACAATAAACGAGATTGTAATTTTCAAATAGGAAGGCAGAACAATTTAAAATATTACGAATTACACGGACAACAAGAAGAACATTCAAAACGATAGTCAAACATTGCTCGAACATATATGTCTCGCAGCTGCATTTTTTCCATCGAAAAGAAAGCGCAAACATGTGTCATTGTAATATTCCTTCTCTACGAAATTGTGTGCACCTAGAAAAGTATAAAATGCAATGAAATTATAATATTCTAAAACCTTATGGAAAACGAAACCAATTCTTTTAATCAAAGTCAATCTGAATTAAAGCAACGTATTGTTCTAATTTTAACTGGTTCATTTAATCCAGTTACTATCGGGCATTTACATACTCTTCAATTCTCCCGAGATTACTATCAGGCTCGATCGATTCAAGTTCTTGAAGGAATTTTATCTCCAGTTAGTGATTCTTATGGTAAACCGGGTTTGATTAATGCGAAATATCGTATTGAAATGCTTCAAGCAGCAACACGTGACGAACCTTGGCTTCGTGTTGATACTTGGGAAGCTGAACAACCAACATGGACAAAAACAAAACTTGTACTCGATCATCATCATGACCTAGTCAAGAAGAAATATGGTGATGATGTTGGTCTTCGATTACTATCAGGTTTGTTAAAAATCGATTTCATCAATCAAAAACAAACGCGATGAATTTGTCTAATAGGAGCAGATGTTGTTCGTTCAATGTCAATTCCTGAAATTTGGTCACCAGAAGACATCGATGATATAGTGATGAAATATGGTATCGCTTGTACAACACGTATGAATCCGTTAGCAAACGAAGAAGATAATTCGAGAGATATCGATGCTATTGAAGGAATGCCTGATCTATGGAAAGATCATATTGATATTATTCCAGATTGGCTTATTCATAATATCTCTTCGACAAAAATTCGAAGTAGATTAGCAAATGGTTGTAGTGTTAAATATATCGTTCCTGATGAAATCATCGAAATCATTCGAAAATATAATCTATATTGCTCATGAAAATCTACGAATTTATAGTACCTGCGCGCCATCTATTTCACTGTAATCTTATTGATTAAAAGGAAAAAGAAAATATTCGTCATGAGTCATTATGATAATCATACATTTTTTATTTTCAAATCAAAATTTTCTGTTCTATAGTTTTACTAATAGTAACGTCACTCAATACACAAACACTAGTTTGTTTTTCTGATAAATCTCTCTCATACGCACACGATGAATCATTTTGACTTTATAAATAAGAGAAAGTAAACCTTTATTCTTTTCTAGACTTTGTTTCGTTGATAGCGATTTATTTATTTATTCGAATATATAAAAACAAATAAAATGAATCGATTATTTGGCTCATCAAAAGGCAGCACTGTGCCCAAACCAACATTGAATGATACTGCATCAACTCTTGATTCACGTGTTGAGACATTGAACAAACAAATTGCAAGCATTGATCAAGAATTACAAGCTTACAGCAAATTACCTCCGGCTCGAAAAGTAGATTTCGTCAGAATTCTCGAATTTTGAATGGGAATCTATTTTAGAATGCACAAAAATCACGAGCTATGGCTCTTTTGGGTAAAAAAAGAATGTAAATGAAACATTTACGATTGTTTCGACGAAAATTAACAATGGGTTTATTTTGTTGTTGCTAGGTATGAGAAACAACGTATGACATTAGAAGGCCAAGCAGGCAATATCAATGCAACTGCATTTGCAGTTAGTAATATTCAGACACAAAAAGAAATCGTATGTGAAATATTTTTAATACATATATAGAGAGAGAATCGAGATGTTTATGCTTTAGTTTAACGGATTGAAAGATGCGAAAAAAGAATTAACCAAAGGCACTAAACAACTAAATATTAATAAAGTCGAAGTAAGTTTATCCTATTTCGAAACAAGGTAAAAATTGACCTGGAGTTTAGAATCTTATGGATGAACTCGATGATCAAATGTTTGAACAAGAAGAGATGAATGATGTATTCAGTCGACCAATGGGTCAAGATGCCTACTTAAACGATGGCGATCTCGAAGCCGGTACGAGCAAAAATCCTCAAGAGACTTTTATTTGCAAAATCTTCGATTTATTTTAGAATTAGCAGGTCTTGCTGAAGAAGAATTCGGCATGGAATCAAATGCGATGTTCAATGATTTACATGCACCAAGTGTTCCAGTTCATTCGCTCGATGCTGGTCAAACTGGCACAACAACAAAAGTTTGTTTTTCTTTCGAAATCATTTTTTTTCTCTTCTATGAAAATCCGTTTTTTTATTTAAAAAGGATGGTGTCATGGTTGATGAATTCGGTCTACCCAAACTACCTGCCTCAGGCATGCGAAATTAACCAACCGATCGACTCTGTATTCTTTTTCTTTTGTATTAACATTTTATTTCTGCTAATCTTGTGCTTTGTTAATCTATTGCATAAATAAAAAGACCGGAGAACAATGTCTTTAGCGCGTATTCAATATTTATTTTTATTCGTCTATAAACAAAGGATGTTTCAATTTTAGAAACACTTTTTCAAACAGGACATTTTTCCCATGACAGACCATCGAACACATCGACATTTGCCTGAACAACATTGTTGATCACGTGAACAGTAGTTATTTCTTAAACGGCAACCCTCTGGATTCGAATCGATTAGATTTAAACTTATGCCGCTGTTAACACGCGCCGGTAGTAAATGAGACGTCCGTTGACCGAGATCGATATGAAAACGACGAGATTGTATAAAAGTCGATGATCTGTCATGTGTTCGTGTTAATTTACCAGCAGTTTCGATACGAAATAGTTTTTGATCGGTTGATAACGGTCGTATACGACCTGATGCTTCATTGTATAGATATTTCTCTAAAAGATGAAATTTCCTGAGTCAAACATTATTTTTTCGTCTATGGTGAAAAATATGACGTCTGTTTTTTTTTCCCGTTCTGCTTCTACCTTTTGTGTTTTTCATCGCATAAAAACCCGCCGTAGAAAAAAAAAAGAAATCTTTACACTAAATAATATTTTTTAGATGGCGTCAACAAAGTCAGAGACAACCTTGAACGAAGCAGAAAAGGCAGTTGAAGCTCGACAAAATGGCCCTGAACCTTTCGATGAACAGCAATATCAAATCCTTACAGACAAATGTAAGTTCCATGAGTGGTTCTTTTTTCTTACCTGCATTTATTTTCCCATCGTGGAAATATAAAACGAAAATTAGCCCGAAAAAAATCGTTCGAAACATGTTCATGATTGAGAATTTGTTGTTTTACCGACTGAATGGCAGAGGTCAACTGTCTAGTTGATCAGCGCACCTAATATTTTCGCACAAAGGTCATGCACAAATACTACGTTCATGTGATCAAATTTCTTCTTCTTCTTTAACACAGGAAGAGAACGGAAAGAAATCGTAACGTTTATTTCTATTAATAATGTTTAGTTTCACCGCCAAAACAACGTATTGTTATACTTCTAACCGGTTCATTCAATCCAGTCACTATTGCACATTTACGTATGCTTGAATTAGCACGTGATTACTATCATGCGCGTTCGATTCAAGTTGTCGAAGGAATTATATCACCAGTTAGTGATAATTATGGTAAAAAAGGATTAGCTAAAGTCGAATATCGAATCGAAATGCTTCAAGCTGCCATAAAGAATGATAAATGGCTTCGTATTGATACTTGGGAAGCTGAACAACCGACATGGACACGAACAAAACTCGTACTTGATTATCATCATGACCTAGTCAAGAAGAAATTTGGTAATGATGTTAGTCTTCGATTACTATCAGGTTTGTCAAAATCGATTAGAGAACATTTTCATCAATTAAAATCTCTAATAGGAGCTGATGTTGCTCGTTCAATGTTAAAGCCTGATGTTTGGTTGCGACAAGACATCGATGATATCATGACGAACTATGGTGTCGCGTGTATAACACGTTTAAGTGCGCCTGAATCAGGACAAGGCGGCGCAACTATACCCGATATTAAAGAAGGAATGCCTGACCTATGGAAACAACACATTGAAGTCATTCAAGATTGGGTTGTTAATGACATATCAGCAACAAATATTCGAAATAAATTAGAGAAAGGCTGTAGTATCAAATATATTGTTCCTGATGCCACCATTGAAGTTATTCGTCGACTAGGATTATATAATTCGAATAAGTCTGTACATTTAGCTGAATGGCCGTGTAAGAATTCCGAATAAATTCCGTTAGTATGATTGATTTGAGTGATATTTTTCCTCTGTTTTCTGTGCTTGTTCGATTTAAAATAAACATGAATGTAGAAAAACTAGAAAAAAACATATCTAATTGATTTCTGTAAGAAAAAAACTAGCGCAAAAATCAAAACGGAAGACATTTGTCTCTCAAGGCTGCTGCTGTTGTTGTTGTTGTTGTTGTTCGACTGTTGCCGGGTTAGTCGCCGATCGAAGAAGACTTCGTCTTGGTCGTGTTCTTTGATGACGTCCTGTTGCTGCGGTTATATTCGTCCGTGACATATCCTCGACAACAACATGTGTTCGACAATAAGCACAATACGAATGCGTACGTAACCATTCGTTAAGACACGCACTACAGAGATCAAATAACAACGAGAAAAAAAACGAAGAACAAAGATTTAACTTCATTTACGTATGAAAAATATGTTGACAAAGAAGAATTTTAATTGTGTCAACTAATTGAAAATCTTCGAGACAAATATAACATTGAGTATTCAATGGATATTTATCGTTGATTTGCGATTTTATTGAACTGTAGAGTTTTTGTGGAATATTTAAAATTTCTGATAAACGCAAGCCATGATGATGATTCGATGATAGAATCGAAAGTCGTCGTCGTGCGATTGTTTCTAATGTATTATTTTGTGAACTTTCTAAGATAATTTCAATACTTAAATCTTCATCATCATTGAAATTATTATTAATTTCCGTATGATGTTGTACGACATCGATTGGTTCATTCAATGTTGAATAATCATAAATTGGTCTTGAACTTGATCTGTAATAATATTGATCATCGTCATCAGGATCGAAATCAATTGTTGACAATGAATGTGAAGAATCTTCTTGTTGTTGCTGTTGACGATGATTTTCTATGAGAACAAAAGAGGAGACATAAAAGACAAGTGATCAATAGACAAATACCATCTGCTATTGTTAGATCAATTGGTGATGAATGAGAAAGATCGACTAGGACTTGAAAATCATCTTGATTATCTTCATCATCGAATGTTTCATCGAAAAACATCTCATTATTATCTTGATCATTTTGTAATGATGAATTCAATTCATTTGAATTAGTATTATGTCGTCGTCGTCGTCGTCGTCTCAAATTCGATGAATTCGAATTATACGGCGACGAACGTTGTGTTGTTTGTCGTCGAGTATCTCGACGAGTATACGAACGATGAGAATTTGTTGCTGATTCTTCTTCATCCATGAGAGAGAAAAAAAGCGAAGACAAGCTGCTGTGATTGCTGATTAACAAATATTTTGAAAAGACATTGATATTTTTTTTCTTTTTTTTTTGATTTCAATAGTATGTCAAACGAAAGGCAAATATTTGTTGTTAAGTACTCTTATTTTTTTTTGTTTTCGCTCAAAAAAATAATAAAAACTTTAAAAAAATATTTCTATTTGCACTGATTTCGAGAATCAACATAGTTCTCGTGGCATTTGTCAAGTACTCGTCAGCTAATAAATTGCTCTCAATAGTACGAAGAAAAATGATATATTTCTTTATTTAAATAGTAGAAAACTATCTTTAAATTTCTATCAACATACATATTCATTAGGATCTGTTTTGTTTTTCTATTTTTGTTTTGCTAATTCGTACACATCTCTTTTTTTGTCTGATCATATTCATTACATATGCATGTGCTTGCATATGGAATGATTAAATAAAAACTTAGCCTGGTAAACTGTCTGAAATAGTAGTTTCCTCTTCATCTTATCTATTCAGTCCTTTCTTTTTTCTGTCTGTCTTCTCCCGAATAAATCATTCTGAGACAGAAAAAAAAATAATGATCATTATTTCCTTTTCTCTAGCATTTTTTCTGCATTTTATTAGCAATATATTGCGAGAAAACAAACGTCTTCTCTCTCTCTCTGCTAAGTTTTGTTCTTTCTCCTATTCTGCAACTATCATATCATCGTCAATCTGCTTCCGTTTTATATCGTTCCCCTTTCTTTTTTCCTTCGTCTTCTGTATTTTATCATGGCATCTAAAACATGACAGAAGAGGTAAGCTCTTTATAGATATAGTTTAGCGACGATAAATATGTAGATAGTTGATCATCCTAACAAATGTCATTGCATGCACACAACTAAAAACCAAATAGCATATCTTAACGATAAAAAACGCTAGACTATATGTGTGTATATATCGATAGGGGATGAGAATTTGCCATTATCGAACGTGAAAGCATTGCTCATAGTTGATTGAAGAGCTATGAAAATATGAAGGATTAGCCAAATTTTCTTCCCTATAATCAGATGTTTGCCCGCTGTTTTATTAGAATTACCAATCATAGATGATATTTATTTATAGAAGAAGACTTAAGGAAAAAAAAGAAACCGTAGTTTCAGTGAAATTTAATTGAACGGCATAATTTTTCACCTTTGATGATTAGATCAATTAGTTAAAATGAAAGTTCTCAATCGATCTATTATTTACTGAATTGTTAGCGGTCTTTTCTTTATTTATGATATTCTCAGTAGGCATTTTTTATGCAGAGTAGTAGAAGACATCTAATCGGTTCGATCACAGTGTAGTTCAGTTGTTGACTCAAGAAAAAAATAAGAAAAAGAGAAAAGAAAAGCTGAAAAACAGAGAAGGAGAAATAGACAAAGAAAGCAGTAAGATCATCTTTTCTTTCTGCTCGTTTGCTTTTTTTTCTCTTATTCTAGACTGCTTATTGATATAGAAAGAAAACTTTTCTTTTTTTTTTTTCTAAAAAAAAACACCAAACTACAAAAGGTTATAATCAGATTTTTATGCTATTTTCTCTTCTTTTTCTCATTTGATATCGGAAGGAAAAAGTAGAAAACCGTAATAACATTTTCTCAAATAATCATTCTACTATAAAGAAAAAATTTTCCCCTAGAAAAACTAACAAATTCAAGACAAATATAATAATGGCGAATTCAAGTGAACCAAATCTTCATGCTTGTAGTCCCACCGACGAGAAACACGTACTTCTCGTGCAATATGTCCTCGGTGGTTGGATATCAATTCTAATTGTTCTCTTCGGCATATTCAGTAATGGCCTTTCAATCTTAATCTTAGGCAATCAACGTATGAGATATATGTCGACAAATATCTATTTACTCGCACTTTCAATTGTTAATCTCATTTGGTTGCTATTTTATTTGTTTGCTAATTCACTTCGATTTACACTTATTGTACCGAAATTTTTGGCGAATTCACATGAAAATGATCATCATGAATACGATGATTTCATTCAACGGTAATTTGGATTTGAGAAAAAACAACAATAAATAAAGATTTCTTTTTCTCTTCTGTCGTTAGACTTTATCCATATATTATTCCATTGATGAATACTTTGCAATTATGTTCGATTTATTATACAGTTGCCGTGTCATTCGATCGGTTTCTTTATTTATCATGTGGTCTTCAAGCTGATTTAATCTGCACAATTCGAAATGCTCTTCGTACGATTGGTTTAATAACCATTTTCTCAACTTTATTTATTCTCCCACATTGGTTTAAATATCAAGCCGAATTAAATAGCGACAATCGAGTTCAACTAAAACGTATTCATTTATTTTAAACGAAAAATAAATCGTTCTATTTTCTCTCTCTCTCTGTTTTTTCAGTAACACCAATTGGTGAAAATGAAATCTATCGTAAAATTATTCACATTTGGTTGTACATTCCTGTTGTTTATGCAGTTCCATTCGTTCTCTTAATTGTCATAAATTTTTTCACAATCAAACTCTTACATAAATTCTATGTAAATCGTCGTCGAAATTTCAAATTAGTCTCACAATTAACAACACAAAATAATGAACAACATGAACGTGATATAACACTAATGTTAATCGGCGTTGTCTTATTATTTTTTATCTGTCGATTTCCAATGTTAATTAATCATATATTTGAAACGAAATTTTCTCTGACATCTTACGATACAAAAGAACAGAAATATGTCAATATAACTCAACAGTCGACGTACAATTGTCGAACAAGATATCTATTCAATTCAGTTGTTAATTTCTTGCAAACAATCAATGCATCAGCGAATCTATTTTTTTACTATTTATTCGGAGAAAATTTTCGTGAGACAAGTTTTCAATTAGCAAAATTGGTACGCAAACGTGCAATACGAAGACATAATACAATGATAGAAAATGTCAGTTATTATATTCAACGACAACGAACGAATTCCAATCAGATACAACAACCAATGTCGAATGTTGACCAACAACAAACGGTAACTCTATTAAATATCGAACAAAAATTGAATAATACCGAATTGACGTAATTGAATTTTTACATTCCCTTATTGTTTGTGATAGACTTATTGATGTTTCATCTCTACGAATTTTATTTTTAAATATATATATATATATTCACATTTAATTAATCTGAGTGTTGTTTTTCTTTCTCTTTTTTTTGCTTCTTTGTATTTTAAATTGTTTTCAACGCAAAAAAAAATAAGCTCTTATTTGACAAAAAAAAACTTAGTTTTACAAATAAATATCCTTCTTTGCATTATCTTCTATTTCTTAGTAAATATTAAGACGTGTTTTTCTATTGACTGACAATTAATCAGTCATACGAGATGAATATTTTCTTTTTTTCGTATGAAAACAAATTATTTTAGATTAAAATTCAGTATACACAGGTAGCCACGACCGTATAATGCACCCGTTTTTATCGTGCACTTTGCGTTCTTATGAGAAACAGAAATGTACACGTTCGAAGATTGATTAAAAGTCAGATAAACAAAAATCAAACTTAGCTAATGACACTCATTGCAGAATACGTCACAGAATTACATCAAGCAAAAAGTCATAAACTTTGTTTTTCGATTGATTATGATCGAATTACACATATGCTTTTCTAATTGAAATTATGTCGACGATACATTTTCGATAATTATTCTCCCATTTATGAGATCTTGCTAATTAAATAAAACAGAAAGGACACCGAGTCCTTTTATAACTATTTTCAGTACATGCCTGGTCTAGGTAGTTCTTGTTTTTTGTTAAAAATAAAATCTTGATTATAATCAGATTCCACTTGAGAACATCGATGTAAGAGAAAAACAGAGAACTGCCATTGAAAATAAATTAAAAATTAATTTGCCCATCAATTAACCGATGTTTTTCATCAAATGCCCCTCGAAGAAGAAGAAAAAAAAACAAGCAAAAGTTGCCGAGACCTTCTTAAGAATATTAAATAAAAGAAATCTTTAAAAATAAAATATTTCTGTAAGATAATCACGTTTGTAACATGATGAAAGTTACAAAATGACGGATTTCAAATGAGAGAAAAGAAAGAAGAACGAGAAAAAACAACACGAGAATGTTATTTTTTTATGATATTTATTAGTTGTAAATACTAAATCTTGACTTGAAATTGAAAAGATCAGTTTAAAGTTGTAAATCGGATCGATTTTGTTTTGCTATCAAAATAGAGAACAAGAAATTTTCCCCAAATTCTGTCCGTATTTTTCTTTTCTTCAGAGCAATCAAGATCAAGGACGCACGTCATAAATATACACGATGGGTAAACAAGACAATTTTTTTTCTTTTTCTTCTTCTGAAGAAAAAAAGGAGAACAAAAAAGAGTATATTTTTAAATAGATGTAGACGAATAGAGTGAAATACTTTCTTCATCCTAACAAGTACTCCGATGTTTCTTCAATTGTTAAATACTTGTTTTGCATTAATTTTTGTTTTTATTTTGACTATCTACTGGAAACTAATTCGACCGGCTAAATTAATTTACAACGCACTTCGGTCACAAGGTATACCGGGTGAACCGTTCGTACCTTTTCTCGGTCAATTACCTCGTTTTTATCAATGTCGAAAACAGAACGAAATTATGAAGTTTCACGATGAACTATCGAGTCGACATGGATTAAACTATGTTTTTCTCTTGGGTCCGTATCCACGTTTAGTTACACAAGACGCTGATTTAATCGGTACCGTACTTAACAAAGCCAACGCACATAATTATAAAAAACCTGAAGATTTACGACTTCGATTGAAACCTTTACTTGGCTTGCACAATCTTCTTGTTAGTTACGGCGACGAACATGATCGAGCACGAAAAATGCTTAATCCGTATTTTAGTTTCGAAAATCTACGTTCAATGGTTTCAATTATGGTTAAACAAACCAATCGAACTATTGACGTTCTACTCAAACAATCCGAAGTCTCGATTAATATTCAAAAAGAAATGAGTCAATTAACATTGACTGTCATTGCGTCAAGTGCATTCGGTGAAAGTTATGAAATGATAGCTAATGCTAGTAAGATTGTTTGTGAAACATTCATTGCTGCTCTTGATGCCGTCGTCTTTCGAACATTATCGTTAATTGATCAAATACCTTTCCTATCGAAATTGCCCTTTTGGGGTAAAAATATTATTGATCGAGCGCGAGAACGAGCTTCGATATTTATCGATGAAATCATTCTCGATAGAAAGAAAGGCGTGACCAAACCAAAATGCGATCGAGAAGATATTCTTGATATACTTTTACATGCTGTTGACGATCAAGGAGAATATTTTACTGATGAAGAAATAAAAGGACAAGCGATGGCTTTCGTTTTAGCTGGCCATCAATCGACAAGTGAACTTATGTCGTGGATAATGTACATTCTTATGACAAATCCATCAGTATTACAAGCTTGTCAAGAAGAAGTCGATCGAATTTTACCCAATCGAGAAATTCCAACTTACGAAACATTACAAGAATTACATATTTGTGAATCTGTTATCTATGAAACATTACGTTTGTATCCACCAATACCATATTTCGTTCGTCAATGTACACGTGAACATCTTCTTAAAACAAACGATCATGAATATCGAATTCCTATTGATACAACTATTCTCGTTAATACCTATCTAATTCATCGTCATGAAAAATATTGGTCACGTCCGTCAGAATTCGATTATACTCGATGGCTACGTGATCCAGTTACAGGACTCAAACCGAAATTATCTCATCCATATTGTTTTCTACCGTTTGCATCGGGGAAACATAATTGTATTGGCCAAAATTTTGCTCTATTAGAAGCGAAAGTCATTCTCGCAATGTTCATTCAACAATGTCATTTCGAACTTGAACCTCTTGATCAAAAAGTAATCATCGATGTTCGGATAACAATGCGTGCTAAAGATGGAATCTTTAGTCGGATAAAAAGAAGACAATAGACGTTTAAGCAATGTATCTTTTCTTTTCTTCTCTTCTTTCGAAACATCAACAAAGTAAAAATATTCTATGAAATTTGTTTTGTCATATATTTCTCTGTATTTTATTTTGTTGTTATTATAATAAATCTGAAATTTAATCTCTCGTTGTATTTTTATTGTTATTGTGTTTTTTGCAAGTATTCTTATCAAAATGCAAACACTATTTACAAAGTGCAGTTATACTCAAAGCACGTCGAACAAGATGGTTTTTTTCTTCTGGAAGATATTGAAAAGAAGAAAAAAAATGATATTTTTTTGCATATTCGTTCGTACAAAAACAATCAAAATCAAAGTACATTCATTTGAAATGACGAACGAAAAACAATCTTTTAGATTAAAAATAGAAAGACTGCATATTTTATTTTCCTATTTATATCGTTATTACATTGAGTAGAGTCTCTTGTTATTTTCATCAGAATGATGTGATGTGTCAGATAATATGTTTAGTCTGGTTTGATCGTACTTTGAAGACAAAAAAAAACATTTTCTTTATTAATGTCTACAGTTTATATGAGGAGAACATTTTTATTTCTAGTCTGGCGCTTTTAATAAATAAAAAACAAAACTTTTTTTGTTGAAATCCTTTGCTGTGGAATAATTTGTTAATTGTTTATATTAATTTAAATTATGAGTCAAGCAAATCCGTCTTGTTTTCTACTCGATGGTAAAACCATCCTTCCGATCAATCATGAATATCAATTATTAATTTCCAATAATAAATCTCACTGTTTTTCTCATGATCTTTGTCATAAAAATCTTCATTCAATAAATAATAATAATCATATGATAAATTCAAGTAATAATGAAAAAGAACATTGTACTTGCTGTTTGCCAGCTATTGAAAGAAAACAATCGAACAATAAATATTCGAATTTATTTCAATCGTCTCGAACTACTTGTCAACATCATTTCATCGATCGATTATTAAATAAGAATAATGAAACTTGTTCGTTTCAAGCGATTTAATAACTCATTTTTAATTTCGTCTTTCTTTTCTATATAGATTTAATCACTCATATAATGCCATCAATGAACTTGACTACCAGTTCTATTCAAGAAGAAAACAATCTATTGCCTTCAGCTACAACGATTATTATTAAACCATTCATATCCTATGAAAATTCTCGAAAAACTACTTTTCTTCCTAAGAAATCCTCATTGAAACGATGCAAAAGTTCATTATCATCATCTCAATCGTCTCTCATCAGCGCATCGAAACATATCTCGACTCATCAATCTCATCATCGAATAAAAAAACATCGATTATCAACATTCAAAGATTTGACACGACCAATTCCAAACATAAAAACTTCTCATGAAAATCAATCATCAAATTTTCTTCACTCACGAACATTGCTCACTATTTATCAAAATAAAAAAACAACACACACACATAAATCTTGAATTTTTATTGATAAAATTTGTCGTTATTTTGTGATATTAATTTATCACGATTTGAATTCAATAAACGAACGTAACATACGTAGATACATTAACAAATGTCACAAATCAGTCAGCAAAGTCTAATGATGATAAATATAGAAAACTTCGAGTCAATCTGCAGACCAGATTGTGATCGTCAATCTTCTATTAACAGTCTTTCCATCCGATGATGGATAACTCATACCTGCTCGTTAAGAATTGCTTTCTTTTTCATCAGTCTCTCTGTGTTGCTCGATCTTTTTTGTGTGTATTTCCCTAGATTTCAGTCGTATTCTATAACGAAGAAATATTCTCGGAAAAAAAAGAATGGTAAGTTTATCTTTTTCGGTTTACTTCCGAAAAGTTGTTGAACTTTTCATAATTTATATTTAATTAGTCGCTAGCTTTTTTTTTGCTAGTCTATCAGAAGCGAAATGTATAAATTTAGAAGCTTTTCTTCTGGCTAATCGTTATCTTACTGAAAAATGAAGCTTATATATTCTTATACGAGTTTTTGTTTGCATTTCTAAATTCATCGATTGAGTACGCATTCATTGCAGATTTTATGGGCAATTTATCATTTGACACGACTTTTTTTTGTCTTGATTTCTTTTTCTACATCATCGAATACATTATATAAGAGAAGAACATTAGCCTATTACGTTTGAACGGTTGAGTTTTTTTTTCTGGCAGTTTCATGACATTATTTCTATGAAAACATTTTTGTGAAATGAGACGAAATAAGCGAATTATTTTTATCTGAAATATTCATTCTTTTCTATTTCCCGTTTGCTTTTTTTGTTGTTGTTGTTGTTTGATCAATTTTGCAGATATAACTCGTTAGAAAATTCCAATAAAATTCTTCTTCATTTAGATATACTTTCGTATGTTCTACTTGCTTCAACATAAACATAAGACCCCAAAGGCGTTTTTCTCCATCTTCATCGATCTTTAGATTATCAACTAAAAAGTTCACATTTTACTAATCTCTCTAGAGATATAATTCTTTAGTGGTTTTTCCTGCTTGTTTTTCTTCTCTCTCTCTCTCTGTCTCTCTTTGTCTATTTTTCTCATATGACAAACGCATACAGTGACGCAGAAAACATCTTAATGAATCGCAATGCGTAACGTTTCCTTTCCAGGTACTTGAATAATAGAGTTTTCGAAATAAAAAATAATCGGTTTGCCATGAATTGATTTTGCGGTAAATTCACTTTGTAAATCTTGATCAAGCAGATAGAAATATTTGCGCATCAGCCTATAAAAATAGAAGAGAACATAATTATGTCTCTATTGAATTTCCTCGAAAAAGAAAAGATGAAGAAAGGCGTTGCGCCGGATTCGATCAGTGCATGCCGAACACATATAGAAAGACTGATGGAAGAATGAATAAGAGACAGGAAGTCATGCGAGCAACTTTCAACACATACGGACATAATTCTAATCGACACTTAGATAGAAAAGATTGCAGAGAAGAAATACGAGAAGAAGTAAAAGAAGAAGACGAAGAAGGAGAAAAGAAAAAGAAGAAAAATAGTAAATTGAAAAAAAAACTGATGTAAGAAATTCATGAACCACCTGCTCATTGCCTTTTTTTGATGAGATTTTTGAATTCTTTCTTTTTTACTTTCTGTTTTTTTCCATACTATTAAGTTTGTTATTGTTATTGATAATAATCGGAATAGATCGACTAAGTAGCAACTTATTTTTATCTTTAGACTAACAAATACTATAAGACATTCTCATTTTTTATTTTCCTTATACATTTTGTCATTCTTTCAGATACTATCAAACAAATCAAACAATCTTTATATGTTATATGGATATATGTATGAGTAGATCCATTTACAATATGGTTTCTGTAAGAAAATAAGAAAGTATTCCTAAACGACTGTATATATATATATGTATTCATAAATGATATAATGACAGACCAAACTATCTCGAAGACTGCTATACTACTGTACTCGTGTATTTTCCCAGTCCAATGAGAATACAATATGTCTAAGCAGGCAGATATACTAAACTATAGAACGAGAATAACAACAATAATAATAATAATAGTATCAATCAGAGTGACTTGTAGATAGAGAAAAGGCGAAATGAGGCAAATAAATATGTATATACATTTATATGTACATACATACATACATAAAAAAAAGAATAGTATCAATGAGCATAGCATATGCATGTATCAATGGACAAATGATAGAGATTAATTATCTATTAAAAGCTAAACATCTAACAGTTCTTATTCAATGTATGTTATTATATTGTTGAGATGTTATTTTTACTTTGATTGTTTCTTTCTGTGCGTTCTTTTAATATAATAGTTATGATGATGACAATCATTATTTTTTTTACTAATATCCCTTTCTCTCGTTTCAAGAACATACGTATATACATCTATATCGATTTAATTAGAGCAACATGTGACTTAGTTTAACAGCTGTAGGTCCGAATAGGTTACTGAACAAAATGCTCACATATTCGCGTATACCCGAGAGAAATGTCATCATTATATCAGTTTGTACTGGGAGTAAACGTGCTTATATATGTATATATATATGCATGTCAATCGACGTATGTTTGTGTGAGTAAAAATTTTTGTAATCGACACGTTGCACCATATCAAGACGCGCGCACACACACACACAGAGTTACTAATGATCTGATATTAAAGAAATTTTTTTGACTATCTATTTGTATATGTATGCGTATAGATATATAGATTTGTATGTGATGAAAGACCAGAAGCTTATTGCATCGAGTTACATCTATTTAGAATGAAGGTGATACTACTATCATCATCATTTTCTTCTTTCTCATTCTTCTTCTTCTTCTTTTTCTTTCTTCATTTTTTTCTCTGTCACTATGTTTGTCTCTGTTTCTCTTTGAAGTCAAGGCATAAGTACTGATGCTTAGAATCTTTAGATTTAGCGTTTTCTTTTTTCCTTTTTATCTTTACATTCAATGAATACACACGCACACGCACGCATAAAATCAGATTTTGCTTCTTTTTCTCCTCGTCTTCGTCTATTGTGATTGTCATCAATAAATTGTTGACAATTGTAAAGGCGCATCTATGCATTTGTTTGTGTTAAATGAAAAAAGAAGCTCGTCGAACAGCATAGTAATAGCAGATCTTGATGATGCGAGTAACAGCATTAGCCTTGCGATGATTATCATCTTAACATATATGCATGTACGGATATACATATCTATCTATCTATCTATCTATCTCTGTGTGTCTAAACGTTCTTTCTCTATTTCTCATCTCTCTCTCTCTCTCTCTGCAAGAGTAACTAATCGAAGTTTCATACAATGATTTGTCATTTACAGATCTCTCAACAAGTCGAATTGGCGAGAGTGGTTTATGATCAGCAAAAGCGAGAACACGTTTTAACGTGCTAGGAAAATCATGACGTTCAATCGAATGACGTATGGCGTTTCTTTTATTGAAAGGCATTCCGAGTCTTGCCGGTCAAAGTCAAGCGCCTCAAGCTGATCCAGATGATTTCGTTGATCGACTTAATTATCGCTATACAGTTATTTTACTAAATGTCTTCTCTGCTATTGTTACAAATCGACAGTTCAGTTCCAAACAAATTCAATGTAAGTTTGTCGTCTGCCTCGAATTAAATTTTCTGTTCATCGTTGTTTTCAATTAGGTTGGGTACCGGCAATGTTTACGTCTGGTTACGAGGATTATACAAATCATATATGTTATATCACAAATACGTACTATGTTAATCAAACACAAAAAATCCCAGGTACACGTACCGAACGGCAAAGTTTACAATTACTTTACTATCAATGGATCCCGTTTATTCTTTGTTTTCTCAGGTAACGAAAAAGAAAAGTTCGTGTATGTAAAATTTCTTGACGCATTTCTTTGTTTCTTAGTCTTCTTTTCTACATTCCGAATCTCGTTTGGCAATCATTAATGACTCGTAGTGGTTTGGACTTGAAAGATATCATCGAAGCCGGCAAAAGCTATAAATCAATTGATCGAATGGATAAACGACGAAAAATAATGACCTACATCATTGCATCGATTGACGAATTCATTGATGATCCTCGACGAGGACGAGAAAATCGGAATATAAGTCTACTCAAACGTATTCAAGCCATATTCTGTTGTATGTATGGTAAATTTCAAGGCAATTATTTCATGATGGCTTATCTCTTAACAAAAGTTCTTTATGTCGTCAATTCCATCGGTCAATTAGCTTTATTCAACGAAATGCTCGGGATAAAATATTATCGTTACGGTCTCGAACTAATACAGAAATTGATTTTACTGATACAAAATCAACCATCTCAATATTCATATAAACAACATGGAGGACTTTCGAAATATTTCCCTAAAGTTACATTATGCGATTTTGAGTATGTTACTTTTTGTTTTTATCTAACAGCCAAAAAAAAACACAAACTTTTTATTCAGAGTACGTGAACCCAATCATTTGTATAATTCTCATCGATATACCGTTGAATGTGTTTTGCCAAATAATCTTTTATTCGAACAATTATTTACTTTTTTCTTCTTTTGGTATACAATGATTGTTATTTTAAATCTGGTGTCTTTAGTTACATGGTCATACTCATTTATTCGGCCGATTCGAATTAAATATGTAACAACACGTTTAAAATTAATTTTAATTCGACATTTGAGAAAATCAACAACCAATACCGATAATACAACACAAGAACAACAAATAGCAACAACAACAACGACAACCGTATCCGACGATTCTTTATTGTATCGCGATGATTCGCATGTAGATTTCGCGAGAAATTATTTGAAATGTGATGGCATATTTGTATTACGTTTATTAGAAACGAATACATCGGACTTTGTTGTTACACATGTGATTGAAGAATTATTCTATTCATACGAACGAAAAGCGTCTCAGCCAGTTGTTCTTGATGGTCTAGCTAAAATGATGTCAACATTAGGTCCTGATCAAGGTCTTTTAAGTCTAGGCAAATTACTCTTTCTCCCCGTTATGTCCGATCCAAAAATGGCTGCAACATTTAACAGTGGAGGAATTACAGTTGCTCCACCACCTGCTACGACAACGATTACTAATAGCAATAATAGTAAAATGCTTCTTCCGAGTCTAACAGAAACAAGAATAGCAGGATCATCATCGTCATCCTCGTCATCATCATCATCAACGACGACAACAACAACCAATGATCCATTACAAAATGCTCCCAGACTGCTTGTACCTCCGACTCCTACTCGTCGACGAACTACCACAAATGAAAAATCGTCGTCTGTTAATTCGACAGTCGATCAAACTAACGTTCTTCGACAGACTTCTTCACTGCCGACTTTTGAAGGACATCCGAAGCCAACAGTTGACGAAGTAACTGAGATTTTACGAGAACGTCGACGAAAAATTAAATGTAAAAAACGATAGTTCTAGATTTTCTCTTTTTCTTTTCTCTCTCTCTCTCTCTCTCTCTAATGCATGTGTGTGTGTGATTGGATAATGAAAAAAAGAAACGAAAAAAGATTATTCTCTATTTAGTAAATGTCAAAAAAAGAAGAAGTAATAGTTCTCATGGCAATTATCACATAACAACATGTGACATTCGTTTCAATCCTCACTTGCTGCGAGCTATCATATAAATAACCTTAAGCTAATCGAGACAAAAAAACGAAAGAAACACGTTGTTCTCTCCGATTTTTCGAAATCCAATATTTAATTCCATCGATTGTCATTCGAGTGGATTTTGAGTTAACACATTCCTTTTTTTGCCGTTACTTGATCGAATTAGCCGCAAACAAAAACCATCTTTGTCGTTGTCTATCTGTCTGTCTATCATTTGAAAGCAAAATGGTCGACATTTTCTTTCGAAATTAAATTAATCAAGACATACTAACAAGCAAAAATTTGCACTAAATGTCACAACGAATGACAGTGTCACACAACGTCGATTAAAATTTAATAAAATACTGCGAATTGTGCTCTACATTTTCGTATGACTTGACATACTACTTTGAAGAATTTCCGTTTCCGTGCTTTTTGCTCAATGATAAATAACGTGTGTCTTTTCCGATGAAAGTTTAAGTCAAGTAAATAAAACGGAATTTTAGTTGTAAATTAGATAATTTTTCCTTTTTGCATAACAATCAACAACCTCAATCTGTACTTTGATATACTTGACGATAGAAGAAATCCTTGTGAAGCAATTAGACATTTCTTCACTCACTCTCATTCTGTTACGTATTTTGATTGATTTCATTTGCCATTATGAATTAATGTTACCATAGAAAAGTCATTTCTAAGAACAATTTCTAGATGTCGCACGAGAAATTCTCATGCACCTGATTGTTGTTTGTGTTCTGTTTTTTTGAAATCATCTTTTAAAACAAAGCAGCAGCAGCGCAATTGTTCATGATCGATCGTATGAATTTTCTTTCAGATTTTTATGATGTCATCGCCAACGAATCTTGAAATTCAGGGCAGTTTTATGCGCGTTCCACCTCCGAAAGGAGTGACACGTTCAATGGAACGACGTCGATCGTCTGAAGAAGAGAAAAAAACAGTCAATCGACGTTCGATTACTTTAACAAATCGATCACCAGTCAATACACCGTCTTTAAAAAAACTTCATCCACCTCCGACTGCGCCTACATCAACGAAACTTGAGACAAGACAATCAGTCAATCGATCAGATGATACTGAATTCATGAAAACGAAAATCAACAATCTCGAAGATGAAATCCGTCGTCTTAAACGACGTATTGAAGAGCTTGAAAAAGAAGTTGCCGACTTGCAAAAACAAGTCAAAACCAAAGATAAACGAATTAACGAATTAACAAAAGAAAACGAAGAGCTTAGAAAACGTGTACGTGCTTCGTCTTCTTCGTCTTGTTGTTTATCATTATTGTTCTTCGTTTTCAAAGGAATCAATCTATCAAAAACAATTAGAAGAATTTCGTATTGAAAACGTTCGTTTAACAAATGAAACTCGACGTTTACAAGCAGAAGTCGATCGACTTCAGGCGATCGAAAAATCTGCTGAAAACACATCAGCCGAACTCGATGCATTGCGAAATCATGTTCGACGAGTCTTTTTTTGTTTTTATCAGTCTTAAATCCATGTTTTTCTTTTTATTCTTAGTACGAAAAATTAATCGAAGAAATGCGACAAGAACACGCGAAAGAATTGAAAATTCGTGATGATAAAATCGTTTTTCTCAAAAAACAGATCGGCGATTCATTAAAAGACAATTCTTGGTACGAGAGATTTTGTTTTATTTGCCATTGAAATATGATCAAATTCATCTAGGGAACGACAACAACAAATCGAAGAATTAACCAAACAATTAAAACGAACGCACGAAGAATATGAAGTTCTCCGACAAAAACTAATTCAATATCAAAATAAAAAAGGCGTAATAACTAAAAGAAACAACGATTTCAATGATTCACCATTGTTTTTCTTTTGATTCAGACATCTCATTGTGGCAATTGCTCGGACATGTTAATAAAAGTCGAAGAAAAAAACAAAGCTCTCCAAGAAAAAGACGTCATTATTCAAGAATTATTAAGTTTAATGACAAAATTCAAAAATCAAATATCGAATCAAGACGAATTAACAAGATTATTATCAACATACACGAATACGTCAATTCGTCATTGAACCAATCATATTCTCTTTGCATATGGTTTTTATCTGTCTTCTTAATCATCGTTTATTGAGATTTATTGTCTATTAACAAAGAGTTCGTTTTTTTTTCTTCTTCTCGTCTCTCATTTTTATTGTCTCAACAACGAGTGAATCTCATTCGTATTGGATTTTTCTTTTGCTGCATTTTGATAACACGAAAATAAAATCGATAAGTCGAACATGAATCAAGATTTAACTTGAAGTAGGAAAAAAAATCGAAGAGATAAGGCACGACAAACTCAGTAATGATATGCAATAGAAAAGTGTCTTTCATCGAATGTTTCAGACCCGAAAGATAAAACATCATCGTTTGCCTTCCTCTTTTCTTCTTCGAATAAGATTCGAACCCGTCGACCTTTCAGATTCGTCTCATTAATCAATTGAACTAAAAACTTTCGTTTATCTTCTTTTTATCCATTCGTACAGGTATGGAGAAACGAGCAACGGTAAATATATTTGATGTAAGAATAAATGAAAAAAAAAAACGATTCAATAATAAGTAGAAAAAAGAAAAGAAAAGAAAACACAAAGAAGAAGAAAAAATGAGAGCAAAGAAAAAGAAAAGATTATTTATTATTAATATCATTTGTTTTTGTTTTATTCAGCTATACAGATCATATTCTTCTGATTTATCATTCTCGAACATGTCAATAGTGGCCTGAGGATAAGAATAATCAGTAAAACTAAAAAACAAAAAGCGAAGAAATACACACGCACACACACGTACATATACATGAAGAATCTTTTTTTTTGTGTTATTGTTTGAATTGAATATATATAATCTGTATATATATCGAAGAAGAGTCGTGCACACACCGGAAAATGAAAAAAAAACAAAACTCTAACGATTGTCAATGTATATGGAATGCATATTTGAAGATGGCAAATCACAGCTAATGAATTCGAGAATCGTTTTCATGGAATGTTAATTGAAGGATGAATGTGAGAGAGAAAGAAAAAAATGAGAAAAAGAAAAAGCAAAATGCAGGAGATCTTTTGTTTTTTGTTTAAGTTGAAGATGATGTTGCTTGTTGTTGATTAATTTCATCTGTATCTTCAATTGATAATGAATTCGTTTCGAGATCTTCTTCTTCTTCATTTTCCATGTCTTCTTCGTCGTCTTCGGACGAGAACTCACTTGAATCTTCGTCTTCAGTCGAATTTTCCGGTAGATTTTCATGTAAATTTTGATTTAAATTCATTGATGAGATGGGAATCGATGATAGATAAGCATTTTGTAATGCTGAACTTGTTGCATTACGTTCGAATTGACTTAAAAATGTCGATGATGATGTTTGAGATAAGTGTTTTTTCATGTGTCGATCGAGATTCGTTTGTTGACCAAAGCATTTCTCACAATGCGTACAACGGAAAGGTCGTTCGCGTTTGTGGATATTTCGAATATGTCGTTGTAGATTCGATGAAATTGAAAAACTTCGATTGCAGAATTTGCAGACATACGGCTGTTCTCGTAAAAAGAAAAAGAAAAACAATTAGAATCTCCGTTTTGAACACGAAAAAAAAAGAAAAGACTTTTGAATTTGTCAGAGAATAGATACTTATCTGTATGTGTTCGAAGATGTCGAGTTAAATTGGCACTACGAGGAAATGTTTTTGAACAATAAGTACAAGAATATCGATCACGAGTTCGAGCGAGAGCTGAATCATTGTTTGAAAGAGTTGGCTTTTTGTCTAATGATGAAATTGTCTGAGGACTTGATGACGATGAGACAGGTGTCAATGGTCGATGATCATCATAATCTTTCAATGATTTCTTATTGAAAGATAAATATTGTTGATGATCATCAATATCTTCTTCATCGTCATCGTCCTCGTCGTCATCTGTATGAATTTGTTCTTGAATAAGTGAATTCTCGTCTTTTTTCATTCGTTTATCTTGTTGTTTATCATTGCCAAATACATGTGAAATATGTTGTTGATTGAAATCATTTCGTTTCTGATAGATCGAATAGTCAATTGGTTGATCAGTCGACGGCTGTCTCGAGCGTTTCAATGTTTTCGTTAAATCCATTGGCTCATTCGGTGATACGCTCGTATCAGTTTTGATCGATTGATTGAGTATCGATGTTGTATCAATAAATGGCAGAAGAGCAACGAAATTCGGTGCAACCATACTTGTCGAGACATGTCGTTCTTTGCACGAACTTCTATTCGATAGAAGAAGAAAAAACCCGAAGTAAAAAGCAACGAGAGAATTTATTTCGATTCGTTACCGATGTTTGTTCAAAGCAACATGACTTTGAAACGATTGACCACAATCTTTGCAATCGATTTGTGTTCGTGCATTGGCATGTGATCGTTTATGACGGCATAAATTCGAGAATTGAGTATACGATTTCGTACAAAACTAGAAAACGACATTCAATTTAATTAAAGACCTTTGTTTTGTCTTGTCTTACATCGCATTTCCACGGTTTAACACTTGAATGAATATTTCGATGTTGTTTTAAACCCGACGATGTCTGAAAACTCTTGCCACAATCTGTACATGTATAGAGACGATTTTCACATTCGCTTGTTTCACTTGAATTCGACGCGTTTGTTCTTGTTCCATTGCTAATCATGTCGGAATGCTCGTACATTCTAAAATAGGCATACATATAGAAAATTTCTTGTCTTCTTCAGTTTTTTTTTGTATGTTGCTCCGGTCGGAAGTCGTCGAACGACGTACATTCTTAAAATTGAAGTTTGACTGATTAAATATGAATCGCTAGCGAAAGGAAAAGAGGGGCAAAAACGCGTACTATTCTTCTTTTTTTCTTCTTCTTCTTCTTCTTCTTCTTCTCGTCTCTCTGTCTTTCTCTTCTTATTAAATATATTATTTGTTTTTATCCACTTCATTAATTAACAGTATGAACTTCGAGCAAAAAATAACACAAATAAATTTCTATCCAACGGCGAATATGATCGTTTTCTTACCTTGGTTGATGATTGATTTGTTCATTTTTCATTATCATTTCATTTGCTAAAATAAAGACAAAATCAGATTTGAGATATGCAGTTGTCTTTTGTGACAAACAAACAAAAAATGAATAAATCAAACGCGAAAACACGTGTTTTGAAAAGTTTTCTCTCATTGTCTTCTTACTGTCTTGATTATCGTCATCAGAATTTTTATCTTCTTCTTCTTCAATAAGATTTGTACACTTAATAATCATTTGTTCATGCGATTGCTCGTCGGATTCTAAATGATGAAATCAAAAATGAAAATAATCAAATTTCACACATAGATAAAATGAACTCATTATCTGACAATGAGTATCGACAACTCAAAGAAACAAAAAACGAATCTCTCTCTCTTCTCAATCGATAGGATATGTATGTACGTGTGGATAGATTTTTATATGAATGATAAACAGACAATCGAGTGTCTCATACATTTGGTGCCCTGATTGCTACCTATAAAATATGCATCGATTTGACATGAGAAAAGGACAAGAAGGGAAAATCAATCAATAACTTACTGTCGTTATTCTTTCTATTCAAATGAAACGAGATGAAATTGTCATCGAATGTGAATATCTTTATCTTTTCTTTTTTTTCTTCTCTCTTTCTGTCTCTCGCTTCGTTCTATAAATCTCTGTTTCTCTCTCACCTGAATGAAATCATAGAGACGAAGAAGAATAAGAAGACGACGAAAAGAAAGCAAAAAAGAAAGATGCCAATAGATTTTCGTTGATTCGTTCGTTCTCTTCTTTTTTTTCTCATGATGATTCCACCTGAATGAATGAATGAATAAATGGATGCATTGCTTCTGCTGCTGTTTTTCTTTTCCTTCATTTTTCGTTTTCTCACTCTTATTCTTTCTCAATCAAAGTAAAAGAATTGGACATCGCTGCAGGCCATCATGTCTCATTTCTATACTCTATTTCCAGACGATGATTATCCATGCTGTGAGCTTGTCACCTCATTCAGAAGAGGTCGAAATCAAGATAGATATCATAAACATGACACTACTCTATTTCGAAGGGTTTTTTTTTATGATCATGTGTAATCCTCAACTGAATCAATATAAAGATAATATTCAAACATATATATATATATAAATATATATTTAAACGCGGTAAAGAAAAGAGAAAAAGATAAGTTTTCGATGTGCACATCTCGAATTTTTTTCCTTCATTGCATACACACACCTACGCAGGTCAATATTTGTCCATTTTTATTTCTTTTTTTTTTCATCATCATTATCCCAGACAGATAATAGGCTCTATTGAGTGAAGTATGTATATGAGATAAAACGACTGACAAAAGAATCATATTACTCTTAAACTATCCTAGAGACAATTTCATATTCTTTTGTTCATCGATTCGACGAGCGAAAAAGACAACAACTAAAATTTCAATGTTTATACAATAGATAAAAGTTCCATTAAAATTCAAGTCTGAAATGTGTCAATTTAAAAAGACGAAAAATAAATCAGAAAAAAAGCAATGTGTGTGTGTCGGCAACACTTTGATAGAATTATTGGAATCGAAAAAGAAGAAGAAAGAGATGAATCCTCGCTCCTCACTCGGTGCCGTTTGTCGATGACGCAAAAGATACAAGTGTGTTATTAACACATCTTTAAACGAAATTAAGAAAAATGAAATGTATCACACATGCTAATGGAGGATATGTCGTTGTTTGTCAATCGTGATTTTTATCTTCAGTAAATGAGAGGATTAACAACATGTGTACTTAGTTTATTATCAAACAAGATTTGTTCCTGTCGATTAGCACATTTTTTACTCATCTTACTTACCATGATATGTTTGAGAAGAAGGTGCTGAAAGACGTTTGGCTGCTTTCGTCTTGAGTCGCATCGATGTCAATGTCTTTGCTTTTGATTCTGCTTCTACTATTCTGTTCTGTCTTTTTTCTCTTCTCCTCTCTTCTCTACTCACACAATCTCTCTATCGCTCGCTCTCTCTCTCTACCTCTCTCTTTTTTCCCTTTATGTATGTATGTGTGTTTCGTTTAAGTTGTCATCATATAAGGTAGTGATGGTGGTGGCATTTTCTCTTCTCCTCTTCTTCTGTTTACAGGTTGCTGCTGATCAATTCTGTTTTATGCTGCCACTACCATCTCCGTTCGCTCTCTCTCTCCGTTTTTTTTTTCTTGTTGTGTTCTGTTCTTCTTCGCTGGTGATGCGAAAACGAAAATCTCCATCGCGTCGTCGTGACCGAGGATGATGATTGTATGTCTTTGCTTCTTCTCCGTTTTTTTTTTCATTTTTTTTTCTCTCGACTTTACTTGCAAGTATATACCTGCCTGACATGCGCTTATGTATGCGCGCACGAATAAGAATGAATAGGAGAAGACGAAGACGAAGATGAAGGTAGCTTGTTTCGCTCACTCTCCCACACGCTGGTGATGGAAGCACTTGACAAACTTCTTTACTCAATTTTCTTCTTCTTCTTCTTCTGCTTCTTCTTTTTTTCGTCTTCGTCATCTCGTCTTCGTTTGCCTGCTGTGTTCGCTCGAATGCATCGCATCATTTTCTCTGTTTTTTTCTTCTTCGTCGTCGTCTTCGGCATATATGCTTGCACAAAAAAAAATCGAAGTTCGATTAGAATTTGATGTTTGCATTCGAAGTCCTTTTTTCCTTGCCAAATAAGTTTGGGCATCATCCGAAGTTTAAATCAACAAAAATACAATGAAAATAACTTTTGTAATTTTAACATTATTATCGTACGAGACACACAAAGCAAAAAACGAAAAATGAAAGATAGAAAATCAATATTGAATGACAATAGATGATAAAGCAAGTAAACCGACATGCCGACGTCCATTGTACATATGTAGATTATGATTACTTCTTCTCAGCGACTGATATCGGCATCACATCGTATGAAAAAGAAAAAGACAACAATAGGAAAAGAGTCGCGCCAAGTGTTGTGACAATAAGAAGCTCATATGAATGGAAATGGAATATGAATTCGCTTGATTGCTTTTTCGTTCGCTTTTTTCTCTTCTCTTTTCTTTTTGTGTGTCTCTTGAAAAGAATATGTATAACAGATCAGAATACGCAGGTGAATAAAGCATGAGAGATGCTTTCGGGCACATACATTCAATTCAAAATCATAATGAGAAGAAAGAAGTTAACACAATTGGCCGCTGCACAGCATCAACAATCATTTTCATTCTTGAATTTTAAAAGAACGAAAACGAAAGAGAGAGAGAGAGAGAGAAAGATAATACAAAAGAGATGGATAAAGTTGAGTATGTTGATTGGCCTACTCAAGACGTAGATAGAGACAAAATACCCATACTCTTGTCTTTATCATTGAATAGAATGAGTGAGTCTTTACTCAATCAAATACTTATACAGATATATATTTATATGCTGTTGAATATTGATTGAAAAAATATATATCTACATGATTAGACTCATTGATACGAACGAGGGAATAGATTTTAATTAGATCGATTGAAGACGATCATTGAAAAATTGAATATCAAATGATTTTTCTCGATTGTTAAATCAATAGAATAGAATAGAATAGAAGATGACGACGACGACGACAATGAGATTCCGAAATGTAATTTTCTTTTTTTTAAAATTAGAAATTCAAACGAATCAACAATTGGGAAAAACATCGAATTTCACGTTGATTAAGTAACGGATGATATTGTTTGCTAAATGAAGTGAAAAAGAGATGATATGTCAACATAAAGTACACATTTTGTAAACAAATCATATTTGATTGAACAAGAGATGAGATTTCAAATCAAATATCATTGCTGAAGAAAAAACGAGGAGCAACGTGACTTATTATTAGTCGACAAAAAGAAAAGAATCAGAGATTGAAGTTTATCTTATCGAATAGTCAAAAGAAAATACACGAAGAAATTGGTAATTCATATATACGCATGTATTATTGTATTGATTCTCGATCGAATGATTCTGTTCTGTGTTTAATATGAAATAACGACAAGAATAATTTATACATGAAGTGACACAAATGCAGGTTATATAATGAAGAAAAAAAAACTGATTGCATGTTCAACAAGTAATCCAAAATGTACAAGAGTCTCATAAATGAAAACGAGCATATGTTGATTGAGGCACATGTGTAGATGTTATTTCGTTCTAGAATAGCAAACGAAAATGAAATATTGTTGTTGTTGTTTGGACGGACTATTGAATGAGATTGATGTGCTGTCAGGTCGATAATATTTATTCGGAAATAATCAAAATCTTACCTTGATCATGTCAAACAACTCATTGAATCGGATTGAAGATTTCATTCAATAAAAACTTCAATATGCAGATATTATTATTTTTCTTCTTCTTCATCGAATTTACCATATGTCATGTGAAAAAGTTTTAATCAACTCTTTTTTTTTTAGTTTTGAGAAATATGGAACTATTTAATAATCTTCTGAATTTAATTGCGCGTATTAAATGATTGCAATTCAAATAATTTATAGTTTTTTTTTATTTATTACGAAGATCATTTCGTTTTGCATAAAATCTGAATAGACTAGGGTCGCGTAAAGTGAATCCAACTACTGTCCAAAAATCTCATTAAAAAGGCCGCAGAAATTTCAAAAATAGATCAAAATCCTTTAACACAACGATTCAGACTGAAATAGAGAAAAAAAAATCATTTAAATCGAACATGAACTTTGCAGAATATGTGTCAGAAGTAATGTTTCTCTCTCTGTAGATATCTAAGCCCAAAATCTTAGGCTAACTCCTTTGGTTCATTTGATGCGATCACTGGCTAGTAAATACTTTCTCTTATACAATTCAATCGATTTGTATTTTTCTTTTAAGTTTTGTTCTGTATACTTTCAACTTAAAGTCTGTATCTACGAGCAGTCGAATAAAAATTGTTTTGTTAATGGTCATCATTTTGAGCTTGAGTCAACTACGAAACAGAACTGAGGAACCAGTCTACTTTCAATGAATAACTATTCAGTTAATAAACCGAATTTCAAATATATGACTCCTAATTTAAATATCGTAATAAGAAGTTCATCAAAAATATGACAAATCTCAAAATCATTGGAACGGTAACGAGCGTCCTCTATTGAGTCATTATACTCAGAAGAGACATTTGTCCATGATTTTGATTCGCCTGACAGGTTCAATTGAATAGCAACATTTTATCTACAAGAACTAATTGCGATGAGATGTCTCAGTCGACTTTCGTTGACCAACTGATCTTTCTTGACATACAATCATATATGACGCTCGCGCCAGCCAGTGATTGACGACGTGGAAGGGCAATAATATTATTTTTATTCAAACTAAAAGAATGAGAAAAAAATGAGGTTTTCTTTTTTTGTATTCTCCGCGTTTTGACACGTAACAATGCAAAATTTCATGTCTCTATATTGTCTTGCAGATGTTAATAATCAGAAATTAGGAAAGAAGAAAAAAACCAAAGACTTTGCTTATTTTCTTTAATCAGTAATCGTTTTCATTAATAACTGAAGCAAATAGTTAACCATGGGCGGTTTATTAAGTGTCTTTTCTGGTTTATTCGGAAGTAAAGAACGTCGTATTTTAATTTTGGGCTTGGATGGTGCAGGTAAAACAACGATTTTGTATCGTCTTCAAGTGAGCGAAGTTGTGACAACTATTCCAACGATTGGTTTCAATGTTGAAACTGTTCAATATAAAAATTTAAAATTTCAAGTTTGGGATCTCGGTAAATCGGCATCAACGCGTACAAAAATACCAAGAAGACTAATTGTTTTTTATTTTTCAGGTGGCCAAACATCAATTCGTCCTTATTGGCGTTGTTATTATTCGAATACAGACGCTATTATTTATGTTGTCGATTCAATGGATCGTGATCGTATTGGAATATCAAAACATGAACTTATCTCGATGCTCGAAGAAGAAGAACTTAAAAATGCTGTCTTATGTGTTTTCGCCAATAAACAAGATCTTGAAGGTTGTATGAGCGTTAGTGAAGTCGCCAATTCACTTGGTTTAACAGCTTTGAAAAATCGTAAATATCAAATATTTAAAACTTCGGCTATCAAAGGCACCGGATTGAACGAAGGCATGGATTGGTTAGCCAATTCGTTACAACAAAAAAAATAATCAACGTGCCATCGAACAAAAGATAAACTATTCTAGGCCAATTTTTACATTGTTTCTTTTCAACGGGATGATTATGGGTGCATATCATTTAACAAAATCGTTTCGTTCTGTTTTTCTTTTGTTTGCTTGTTTTTTTTCTTCTTCTTCTGATATTTTAACAAAGCACATGTAATAATAACTTAAAAACATTCGGTTCACTTTTGTCTTTTTTTCTCTCTCTCTCTCAGTATTTTATGATGTATAACTTAGACAGACATACACACACACACACTTATATATAACATGCACTCATATGTATCTCTTATAGTTACCGTTGTTGTTGTTGTTGCTGTTGTTGTTTTCGTTTTTCGAAGGATTTTCTGTTATTTTAATTTATTAAAAATAAACAAGAATTGGCCGTATCATGACTAACAAAAGGAATATGTATGTTCGGTTTATCGACAGATGAACAATTTATCAGTGGTTTTACAGAATAGTATGTGTCATTAGAAATACATGACCTCATATATGATATTGATTTTTTTTAATAAAATGAGCTTTTGTCATATGTTGTAAATAATTTTGTTTTTAAAAAAATATATAATAAAAGACAAACGACAAATAATTTAATCCGTTTGTTCGATCGTACTCATTTATTAGACAAATATCTTTCGAGGACGTAGAGATAAAATGTCAACAGTGTCTTAATTCACTTATGGATAAGAACGAAACAGAGATCTGTCGACTTCATTTATCAGAAGACACATCATCCAAAAGAACATTTACAACGACTAATTCGAGATGTAGAACAGATGATACCATAGAATTTTGCCTGCAACGAATATTGTTAAGTTTACTAGTTGCTATTTGATTGACACACTTATAATTTTCACCGAAAACACTGGTGGTTTTTAATCAATTAAATTTTTCCATTAAAAAGATTGGTTAATATTTTTTAAAATCTACCTTTTTTCTTTCTTTCTTTGAAATTAAATATTGAAGCGAGTGCACAAATATTTGTTCATTTACTATTTATTTTTCTTAATTTTGCTCATTCGCTTTAGAATTTATTCGATACATTTGAATGAGCGGAAAAGAAACGCACGAGAAATAATTGAACAAAGTCTGGTGGTTATCTCAAGAGAATAGGACAAACAAAACATTCTTCAAATAATATCCCATGAGATAACAATCGAGTAAAAATGAATCGTCTCATCGAGTTTAATGCATTTGCTAACTTACAGTGGTTTAATTATATTTTCACACAAAAAAAACCCGAATAGTTCGCTCGTGTTAATTTGAATTAGTTCGAGCTATTTTGCCTATTTGAGCGTTTTTTTTTATTTGGGATATTATACCAAAAAACAAATTTTATGGTTCTTCTTAAAGACTACCAACCGCTTGGTATATTATTTGTTACTTTTCCTCCATACGTTGCACGTATGGTTACACGCATGTACTCGCTGTTTGTTCTATTCATCGAAACTATGTCGAAACTACTTCGAACCCTTGTCAATCATTTGGAGTTCGACATAAAAAAATATTTTTTTCCTTTTCGTTCTCTCTCTCTCCTTGATATAGTATTTTAATTCTAATAAATTTGAGAGCAAATCCTTGGAAAATAAAACTAACTTTTCAAAGAAAACGAGATGTCCACATTAGTTTAACTCCATCAGGCTCTTTCCTTGTATTTTTTTCCTCGCTAGAGATTCTCGTATGACAAGCAAATGTGCTCCAAAGCTGGAAGAAAAAGAAAAGAAAAAAAAAGAAGGAAGAAAAAAACGAGAGAGAAAAAAAGAAAGCGGCTATGTTGATAGTCGTTTCATTCGTATTTCTTCACTTCTCACGAGTATCACGAATCTCATATTCATTTATTTAGAACCACACGAATAAAAACACCTTTATTTATCCGAAGATAATACAGGTGATCGAACTTTGATCATAGAAAATAAATCCGAGATAGCAACCGTTTTCTTTCTATATATCTGAAGAACGATTTATTCATCCATTTTATTTCCTATACATACGCCGACGATAAACGAGACATGACAAAAACAAGGATACTCTCCTTTTGTTCTTTTTTTTTCGATTCATATGATTGATCGATCAAATTTTTTATCATGGCCACTATTTGATCATATTCGCCTCTTCATACGGTTTGTTACGGTCTCACAAGCAAAGAAAACGATATATATATATATATATAATATTTGTTTTAGTTTTTGCACCCATTTGAAACGATAAACCGTTTCATCTCTAATCGCGTAAATCTATGCCGAAAAAAAAGATATCTATCGTTTTATTTTAGAATATCTAAAATCTACTAAAGTTCCCACTATGGAATCTGCAAACGCAAATGGCGAAAAATTTCTTTTCACTTCAGAATCAGTTGGCGAAGGTCATCCCGGTGAGTGATGCAATATTCTCTAAGGCAATCGGGATCTCAACATTTGAACTGACGTCATTTAAAGCATGAAATTTAAGTGGAAAATTGAATTGACACGGAGAGAGAGAAAAGCAACAAAAAACGTCCACTTCGTTCTGCAAATTGAAAATCTAAAAAAAGAAATAAACTCCTTATTTTTTCATATCGAAAATAAACTTTTATTTAGATAAAATTTGTGATCAAGTCAGCGATGCTATTCTTGATGCTTGTTTAAAAGAAGATCCCAATTCTAAAGTCGCATGTGGTCAGTTGATTTGTTTTGTTTTGTCTTTGTTTACATCGAATCTACGGACGTAATTTCGAATAGAAACATGTACCAAAACTGGTATGATCTTAGTCTGCGGTGAAATCACTACGCAAGCTAAGCTTGACTATCAATCTATCATTCGTGGTGCTGTGAAAAAGATTGGCTACGATTCATCGGAGAAAGGTTTTGATTATAATACAATGAACGTATTAGTTGCTGTCGAACAGCAATCACCTGATATAGCACAAGCTGTTCATGAGAAGAAAGCTGATGAAGATATCGGTGCTGGTGATCAAGGCTTGATGTTTGGTTATGCGACAGATGAAACAACCGAATCGATGCCATTGACTGTCGTTCTTTCGCATAAACTCAATGCCAAAATGGCTGAATTAAGACGAAATGGTCAGCTTGGTTACCTCCGTCCCGATTCCAAAACTCAAGTAGATGAACAAAATGAATTCGAACATTTCATTTTTTTGCTCGTTTAGGTTACAGTTGAATATCAATTTGAAAATGGTGCATGCGTTCCATTACGTGTGCATACAATTGTTATTTCAACGCAACACAGTCCTCAAGTGACTCAAGAACAATTGCGAGATGACTTGCTCAATAAAGTCATTAAAACAGTTGTACCTTCTGACTTACTTGGTAAGCAAAAAAAAAGCAAATAAATCAATTTAAATTTAAAAAAAAAAACTATTATTTTAGATGATAAAACTGTTTATTATCTAAATCCATCAGGCAAATTCGAAATCGGCGGTCCACAAGGTGATGCTGGTTTAACTGGACGTAAGATCATTGTCGATACATACGGTGGTTGGGGTGCTCATGGTGGTGGTGCATTTAGTGGCAAAGATCCATCGAAAGTCGATCGTTCAGGAGCATATGCTGCTCGTTGGGTAGCTAAATCCTTAGTTAAAGCTGGACTCTGTCGTCGTTGTCTTGTGCAAGTTTCCTACAGTATTGCCATTGCTGAGCCTTTGTCAATTGCTGTTTTTTCATATGGCACATCGAACAAATCCAATCAGGAATTACTTGATATTGTCAAGAAGAATTTTGATCTTCGTCCTGGTATTATCATTCGGTAAGAAACGAGAATAAATTGTCTGTTCATGTATTTTGATTGAATGATTTCGTTTTTCAGAGATTTAAATTTAAAAACTCCGATCTATGCGAACACAGCTTGCTATGGTCATTTCGGTCGTGATGAATTTCCTTGGGAACAACCTAAAAATCTTCAATATTAGTTTAAAAAAGAATCAATAAAAATATTGAAGAAAGAAGATATTTTTTTTTTCGAAATTCAGTTATAAAACAAAATACATTATAGTATATATTTAATCTTGGTCTTTTTTGTGATACAATATTGTGCTAATGTATCCTTGCTGATTTTTTATTTTCCTAGGATACTGAATTATCTATTTACCTATCTATTAAATAATATCATAGAACATTGAAAAATTGACTTTAATTTGTGTCTCATGGAAGAATTGACTCAGCATAGCGTACATTTTTTTAGCTCACTCTCGGACCAAATAACAATTCGAATCCGAGTGTAGAAAGAAAAGAAAAGATCGAGATACAAAATACGTGCATGAATGTAATCTCAAAATAGTCGATTCATTGTCTTTATTTTAACACGAAAAAACAATTCGATAGACTATAGATTCTCTTCGTTATTCATCTGCATACAGACTATCGATGTCGACTCGTTCAATAATAAATCAACAGCCAACAACATCAACAAATTCGATATTTTCATTAATGCCCGATGAATATATTCAATTCGAATACAATTATAAACCTGGATGTTGTTGTTTTAGTTCGAAAACAACAATTGTAACCAATATGCGTTTGATCACTCGTGTTTCGAAACCACCTGGTATTTGTTCGAAACAGACATCGATCGGAAAAGAAACAGAAAAAATGATCTTTCTCACCGATGTCAACAGTATTAAACAATTAGAATCGGCAATACCGTCAAGTCAAAATACATGGTGGATGAAATGTTTTAGGATTTTAACATGTACATGTTCAGAACCAGAAATCGATTGGTTAGAATCATGTCGTGGATTAGATCATCTAGCTGGAACAACTGAACGTACACAAAAATCAATTTTAACGGAAAGATTTTAATTAGTTAAGTCATTCATTCGTTCATTGGATTTGTTTTTTTCTTTCTTTCTTTCTTTTGAAATAAAATTATTCATTTTTCGTTTTTTTAACTTTAACATCATCGGTATTATATCTTTTATTGTTTCTTAATCTCTTTATTTGACACATCGAGAGGAAAAAGTCGAGGTCGCTACATGTCGTTATCGATGCATACATATTTTCTTCATTCATTTCTGTTTGATGAAGACAACGAACAAATTATAATCGAGCATGGTAGTAAATGGATTGGATGCACTATCATGATGACGATCTGAGCACAAAGGTCATTTGCAATATCCTTATAAAGTAACAACACACCCACAACGTAGAACAATTCCAAAAGACAAGCATGGTTTTCAAACGTGCTATTTACATTGTTGCAGCTAAACGTACTCCATTCGGTACATACGGGGGCAAATTGAAAGATTACAGTGCTACCCATTTACAAGAACTTGCCAATCGTGCAGTTCTCAAACAAGCTAAGTTGTCACCTGAAGCTATCGATAGTACAATTGTTGGTAATGTCATGCAATCATCATCGGATGCTGCTTATATTGCACGTCATGCTGCTCTACGTGCCGGCGTGCCTATTCATGTTCCAGCATTAACAGTCAATCGTTTGTGTGGTTCCGGTTTTCAATCGATTATATCTGGTGGACAAGAAATTGAATTAGGTGATGCTAATGTTGTACTTTGCGGTGGTGCTGAAAGCATGTCACAAGCACCGTATGCTGTTCGAAACGTTCGATTCGGTACAAAATTAGGTCAAGATTTGAAACTTGAAGATACACTTTGGCAAGGTTTAACCGATGAATATTCTAAAACACCCATGGGTATTACAGGTAAATCGAATAACTCAATGAAAAAGAAAATGAAACATCAGCGTATTTGTATTTTTAGCGGAGAATTTAGCGAAAAAATATGGTATTACACGTCAAGATGCTGATCAATTTGCTTTACAATCTCAACAACGTTGGAAAAAAGCCAATGATCAAGGTTTTTTCAAAGATGAAATCGAACCCATAAAAACTAAAGGCAAAAAAGGTGCCGAAGAATCATTCGATACTGATGAACATCCACGTCCACAATCAACAATCGAACAACTTGCCAAATTACCAGCTGTCTTTATCAAAGATAAAGGAACGGTTGCAGCTGGTAATGCAAGTGGTATTTGTGATGGTGCAGCTGCTGTGATTATTTGTAGTGAAGAATCATTGAAAAAGTTCAATCTTACACCATTAGCTCGTGTCGTTGCTTATCATACCAGTGGTGTTGAACCAACATTAATGGGCTTTGGACCTGTACCAGCTATTGAAAATTTACTAAAAAAAACCAACAAACAAATATCTGACATCGATTTGTTCGATATCAATGAAGCTTTTGCTCCACAATTTCTTTCCTGTCAAAAGGTTTTGAATTTACCAAACGAAAAAACAAATGTCAATGGTGGTGCAATTGCCCTTGGTCATCCATTAGGTGCATCTGGCACACGTATAACAGCCAATCTCGTTTATGAATTACGACGACGTCAAGGCAAATATGCTGTTGGTGCAGCTTGTATTGGTGGTGGTCAAGGTATTTCCATATTGCTCGAACGTGTCTAAAAATTGAACTGGATTTTTATTTGTCAAGCTTTTCTATCGCTGCTCTTTTTTATAATAAAAAAAATTAGTAGATAAAAATTGATTTGAAAAGACAAAAAATGTTAGTTATTATTTCCGAAAAATCATTCGAATAAACATATTTCCATTGGCAGAAACAAAACGAAGTCTCGCTTATTCCAATACAACTTAGATAAATTCGATCTTTTAGATGTCTTTCAATGAATACATGCACAGTCGAAACCGTTATCGAACAAATCCACCGAACTTCAAACAACTTGCTGACAAACATTCCACGTTAAAACCGTTTTTAATCGAAAAAGACAAAGGTGGTGTTACATTAGATTTCAGAGATGCCAATGCCGTACGAGCATTAACAATTGCTCTTGCAAAAGAAGACTTTAATTTAGATCTAGATCTCAGTCTCGGTAAGCAAAATTCATCATTTATATTTTGTTTTTTTTTACAAAAAATTGATTTGCAGATCGTCTGATACCGAGAATTCCACAGAAACTGAACTATATTCATTGGATAGAAGACTTATTAGAGCGTAAATCCGATGCTATTGGCATTGATATTGGTAGTGATATGTTATTTTGAAGAGAAAACTCGTTATGAATTGATTTAATTTAGGCAGTGGTTGTTCATGTATTCACGCACTTTTAGCACTTCGTCTCAATCCTCAATGGACAATGTTCGTTTCGGAAATCGATCCATTTAATTATCGTATGGCAGTGAAAAATATCGAACAAAATGGATTAGAAGATCGAATTCACAGTAAATCGACGTTAAACATCGATTCAGTGATTTCGAAATGAATTCATTTTAGTTATTCAAATGGACGCATCCGGTTTATTCGAGGGTCTAATTGATCAAAACAAACACTACGATTTTCTGATGTGTAATCCACCGTTTTACTCGGACATATCCGAATCCAGTGGTGTAACAAATACAAGAAAATCAACTCGTCCTTCGGCAAATTCAGTGAACACAGCAGCTCATGTCGAGTCAATCTATGATCATGGCGGTGAAATTGAATTCGTCAAACGAATGATCGATGAAAGTCGAACGTTTTCAACAAATGTCAGGTAGATTTTTATTTGTTTAGTAAGTTAAACGAATTAAGACACGAAATTTTCTTCATCATATTTGTTTTTCTATTCTAGAATTTTTACAAGTCAATTAGGCAAAAAATCGAGTTTAAATCAGATTGAGAAATATTTGAACGAGATTCGGTATGTTAAAACAGAATTTTGTCAAGGAAATACAATGCGTTGGGCAGTTGCATGGACATTCGATGAAACTCTACAATTTTCTTCTCAATGCCAAACTCGAGAAGCCTTACAAGTATTTAAATGAATGTTTTTCTTTTTTCAATATTCGTATTTTCATAGAAATCGAAGAGCAAAGAAATCTATCGAACGCCAATTGCAGTTCCATTCGAATCGAAATATTCATTTAATTTCATTAAAGATTATCTCGAAAAGACTCTCTTCGACGAGTTGAAGGTAAATTAAACGTTATTTCGAACAGCAGACAGAGGAAAAAACTGTTTTATTGTAATCCACATCAAATAATTACTATTTAGCTACTCAATAAACCAATTCTCTTGAGAAATAATCAACAACTCGCATTTCTCCTCCCTTTTCAATTAGATTGATCAGACTTGCACGCTCTGTTCTATGTTTAGTTTCAATGGACGAGTCTCTGTGCATACGCGTGGCTGTTCGATGCGTATGAAAATACATGGTCTCATCAACGTCGTCGTCGACGTCATCAAACCGATGATCAACCGGCAAGCAAACGTTTGAAAACGGAGGACGAAAAACAATGCAGTATTCAAGCACGTTTAGATGAACATGAGGGTGTCAGCAGTTTGTATCTTCTATTTGTTGATGGAACAAACACAGACAGTCCTAATCAAATCGGTCAATATATTAAAAATCAATTTCCAAAATATTGTCAGAGTCTCGAACAAACACTATCAAAATAATCATTGTCGTTTTGAAGAAGAACAGAGAAAAAATAAAGTTTTCCTATATTTTATTTTTACCTTTATTCTTTAAACTAGAAAATTATTCAAATTATAATTGCACTCAAGTCACCTGTATAGACATATGTATGAATTTTTTTGTCCTCTCGACACTCAGCAAACGCATGAATGTGTGTGCGTGTGCGTGTTTCTTTTCTCGAATCTATTCAATTCTTTTCACTTTATCGATCTGCTATGAAGTACTACACATACGAAAGGAAGAGACAAAAAATATTTAATGATCAGTAAACATTTACCTACACGAAAAGGCGAATGCATAGTGAATGTTGACTATAAAAAAAATGCAAACGTATATTCAGTACGAATTCTTTGTCATTTTTTTGCTTATTTTTAGATTAAAAACTCGATCTAAATCAATTGAGCGAAGAGGAATATATTCCATGAATGACTAAGTAAGTGACGCGAAACGAACGGTTTCGTTTTGATCTGAAATAAGAAAAACATGCTGAGGAAGGATGAGAACAGGGTCATACTAACAAAATAAAAGCTCGATGAGGATGAGAAAAAGACGAGAAAAGAAGTAGTCGAATAATTTTTTTTCTTATTCTTATACTCATATTTTTTTTACACACTAGACGAAGAATTACCGAAAGAAAGACGATGGCAACAGCGGTTGCTTCAGTCTCGAGCTTTTTTTTCTCTTCTCTTTCTTTACTCCATTCTTTGTCTTTTCTATCGGATTTTAGCTTGTTGTTACACTGCACATACTACATATGACTTATATTCAATGAGAATTTGTTTACTAGACTACAATCTATAAGAAAAAAATATTTATAGGAAATTATTCACTCGTGAATGTCCTTTTCCTCTCGTATTACTCATTGAAACTTTCGATTTGATAGACATATCAATCGAAGGTAATGATCCGTTAATTGACAAACTTTTATTTTTTCTCTCTAAAGCGACACATGCAAAGTACAATCGATATTTTTCTGTTTTTTTTAAATTTTTCTTTTAGAAAAAACAACGAAATATCGCAATGTCATCTTCAATGGATTCATTTGTTAATCATCCATATGTAAATCGTTTAACCACACAATTAACACGCTTACAACAACAAAATTATCTTTCAACAGAACGTTTATTATCATTGAAAAGTTCGTTCTTAATCACAATTGGATTTATTGTTCTTTTATATAGTTTAATTCATATTCAAATATTAATCTGCTGGTTTATAAAACTAATATTTCGTTTTATTTTTCGCATTGTTTCGACGATTTTTTGGCTTCCATTAACAACTGTTCGTTTATTAATTCCGAAATCGATCGATTATGATATTCTATTTCCATTATTTTGGTTATGTGCAATATCATCATTCTACATTGCGAAATATTCAAACGAAAATCTTTGTCAATTCTACGATCAACAATTAGTTCGACGTTACAGATCTCTCGCTTACAATCACATGAAACGCGAAGATATAAAACGAAATATTTTTATTAGTACTGTTTTTGTTCTTCTTATTTTACAATCGTTATTTATTCTTCTACCCATTGCTCTCTCGATTCGACAACAGAATCAACAAGCCAATGCCATTGTTCCGACATCGGTAGGAATGAGTCAGGAGGAATTTAAATACGAAATTCTTTTTGTTTTGCTAGACACCGATTAGTATGACGACCACTGCTCGAACTGAAACAACAACGAAAGCTCTAACGGCTAAAGCAGCTGTTAAAGATGTTGTAGAAACGATGAGTGAGAATTTATATAATCGGTTTATCGATGCGTTTACAGATGAGAATGAAACACATGTAGATAGTAAACGTCAACCATTGGTGAGCGATGAACAACTCGAAGATACGTTTAAAACAATTAAAAAAAGTATACAAGAAAAACTTAGCGATTCGAAACCAGTGGATACATCGCCGAATGATGAAGATCAGCAAATATCGAGATTTCAACGATGGATTATTCATTATTTAAAAGCACCATTTCAAAAATGGGAAAAGAAAACTGATGAACAAGAGAATGTAAATATTGTTGATGATCAAGAAGAAGCAAAAGCAGACGAACAGGACGATGACGAGGAGGATACCGAAGAAGATTCCTCCTCAGATGTAGAAGATGATGATGATGATGACGATGAAGAAGATCAAGTCGAAAATAAAGTTTGTTTCAATCAGTTAAATTTGATGAAATTTTAAAGAAATTCTTAATTAGATTTCTTCACAAGATGAAGATGATGATGACGACGAAGAAGAAGAAGAATCAGTAGAAAATCAAGTAGAACACTTTTCAAAAGCAAATCTTGTATTGTTTTGTGTTCAATTTATTTAGGTATTGTCTTCTTCTGATAATAAGAATGATAAGTCAGATGATGATGATGACGAAGAAGAAGAAGTATCAATAACAGATCGAATTAAAGAAAAACTAGCAAACTCATTTGAAAATAATGAAGTTCCAGATGAAAATGATTCGGGTTACGAGTCTGACGAAGAAGATGACGATGATGATAGTGATGAAGAAGAATCAACACAAATTCTTCAAAAGATTAAAGATACGTTAGCTGAACCAATTGAAACAGTCAAGAATGTTGCTGACGATATTGAAAATAAGGTTTTTTTTATCGATTTTCCGATCTATTCGACATTGAAAATATATCGCGTTAATTTTTTTTCTAATGTGCAGATAACTTCTTCTCCTGATAGTGAAAAAGAAGAAGAAGAAGATGGTGATGATGATGATGAATCACAAACAATTACTGAAAAAATCAAAAAACATCTTGCACAACCAATTGAATCAGCAAAAACTCTCAGTGAACAAGTGGTTGATAATCTCAAAACTAAAGTTTATTTTTAAACCTTTCAAAGAAAAATCTTATTTTTCTATTTGATATTCCTTTTGTTAGTTATCTTCTACGGATATCGATGAAGAAGATATTGCAATTGAAACCGATGAAGAAGGAGAATCTGTTCTTAGTCGTATAAAAGAGAATGTTATCAAACCAATTGAAGCTGCCGCAACAAATCTACAAGATAAAGTAAACTCATCATCATTCTCAAGCATTCATCATTGATTTCTTATTTAGCTCTTCACACAAAGTCAAACCGAAGAGACACATGATAATCAAGAATCATTACTCGATAAAGCCAAACAAACTGTCGAGAAAATCGCAACACCAATCAAAGATAAAGTAGAATCATTTTGATACAATCTCGGTTTCAATTGATAAGCTTTTGTTTTCATCGAATTCTTAGATTTCTTCAAGTGCCGATGAATTAAAACATAAAGCTGAAGATTTTGCATCGAATCTTGTTGAAAAATCGTCCGAGTATCTCAAAGAAACAAGCAAAGAAATAAAAAAGAAATTACGAAAATCGAAAATTCAACATGATCTCCTCGAACCCATTGAAAATAAAGTGTCTCAAACGAAAAAACTTATTCGAAAGAAAACTGAAAATGTTCGTCTTACTTTCTTTTCTCACTTTTTGTCTTTCTCATGAATTAACTTTAATTTCAGTTGAAAAAACAAGTCAAAGATCAAATTAAATCAATAAAAAAGAACAAGAAAATCAAATATCTAACCGATCAAGTACAAGACAAATTCGAAGCATTATCTGAGTCGATTCAAAATAAACTACCGGAACGATTTCGAAAGAAGAAAAAACTCAGTAAAAAAACTATTCTATTCAATAAAATCAATGGTTTGTATGAAGAAGCTTGGAATATCTGGCATCTAGCTAAACAACGTCTCTCACACATATTCATCTCTTCGACTAAACATGCTCGACATTTACCTCGATATAATACGACTTCGATTTACACAGCATATACAGATCTTAAATGTTATGATTATTTGAAGAATATCAATCGATATCGATCAGGAAAACGGAAATATGTTCATTTTCTTGATACATATCGTCGGCATTCGCCGTTTCCTGTTTATTTATCGATATTGAAATCGAACGGACCGTTATGCTATCGACAATATCCGGACTCATCATGTGGTTTGACAACGAAACTACCGACTCGAAATTTTAAACTTCAATTATATCGATTCGTTCGATTCTGGGCAGTCATCGGCATTTTAGTGATTATTATATCGGTGATTTACAAGAATTTTGCTGGACAACGACGAATAAATCCTTTGACATATCACCGTCGCGATGATTTTGATCGATCATCGCCGAGAAAACAACAAATAACAACAACCAGACCGACAAATATAAACGATCTATCAAAATCAATAACAACCGTGCAAAGATCAACAACAATTAATCAACAAACCATTTCAACAAACCAAAACAATCGTACAAGTCCATTGAATGATGAAATCAAAGACAAACTACAAACATGGCTCGAACTCGAACAAAATGATGGTTTTCGAAACCTTAGTGAAACGTGTCGAGTAGCAATTAATAATACATTTTTAAAGCAACTTGTAAGTAGCAGACTAATGACCTTCTCTTTCTAGTCAATATAAACCTTGATGTGAGATATTATTTCCTTACGAAAGACATATCGATCAACTCCTCTGAAAGCTGCTGTTCTCTTGTTTTGTTTGTGTACATCGCGTCAATGTCAGCACTGATGGAAACGCTTTTTTTCCTCTCCTTTTCTTCTCATTAGAAGAAAAAAAAAGAAAAGACGACACAAGACAGAGAGAACGAAGGTTTCTTTTTGTCATCTACGTAAATCTTTCTTTCCAAGTATTCGTTTGTTTGCAGGTCGCACTATATAGATATATACATAAGATCCTTCTAGACATTTCTTTTTTTTCTCTCTCTCTTTGGTACTACTCTTGCTTTCTGACGAGAAAAATACGCCCAAGCACACACGCACACACTTAGAATATCTCCGAGCAAATACCGGATGACGACAACGACAGCTCGATGATGATGATGATGATGATGATTGAGTTTCTTTCGTCGAATGTAGTATATGCGTATGGTGTTTTCAACAGCAGAACAATACCATAAAAGAATATCTTTGTTTCAATGGATGATCAAGAAGAGTTTTTAATTAATCATACATCTATTGAATATTATCGAGAATTGTTCGAACAATTCACAGCCAATATCACATCGTATTATCATCAGTTTCGTTCGTCATTCTCGGATAAATCGAATCAACGTCAATTATTTTTAAGTATTTTATTATCGTTTATTTTTTTAACGATATTTACATTGATACTTACCGAATATAAACGACTAAGAACCTATTGTCAAAGATATATTCGATATCTTTCAACATTTTCTCCGAGCAAATATATTCGATTAAGAAAAACTGTTCTTCCTATTCAATCGACACATTCAGTATTAAATCATTTATTAAATTCGAATAATTCGGTTCGAGATAAATTTTGTCACGAATTTCTTCGAGCATTAAACGACCAAATTATCAATAGAAAGGTAATTGTCAGAAGAACAGATGCATCTTTCTAATCATCGAGCACAATCGTTGTTTTTTCATATGTATACCATACTGATTTCTCTGTCCTTAAGCAAATTAACAGACAACAACAACAAAAAAAAAAGGAAAACGACAATCCAAAGATACATGTTTTTTATTATTATTAGGAACGGCTCAGCGTGGAAACACTGCAATTTGCTAATGCAAAAATCCATAATGTTTCGCAAAATAATAATAACAACACACACATTGAAACACCTGCTGAAAAAATTGTAAATATTTGTTTCTTTCGCATATTTCGAATGAAATTTATTTTTAGGTGATCAATGGAACACTCGAAATTGATCATTTAATTTTAAATATTGTTAATACATTTAAAGAACAACATTTTTCTCTTGAAACACAAAAATTATCCGGACAACTTCTGGTTCTATTAAATATTCACTCAGATTTATATTCAATTGAAGCCAATCTTCAAAAACTTCAAATTAAACCCGTGAATATTATTGATCCTAATAATGTACGATCAATTGTCGTTCGTTTTTCTGGAAAAAGAAATCAATGACTTCTCTTTGTTTAGGCTTTACTATCAAATGAAAAGCAATCAATTATTAAATTATTAGACGAAACTATCGGTCGAACTGTTGTTCGATATTCTTTTCGTCTATCAGAAATTCAAGAGAATAAAAATGTCGATCATTCGAGAAATTCGTACTATGAACAAACGAAATACGTACGAATCATTTTCTTTTGAGAAAAATAAAACTTTTTTGTTTCTGTTTTTAGAGTCCACTTTCAAATCAATTATCTGCATCATCAGTTCAATCGTATACCTCGCCTCCTCGTCAACCAACACCCACGAGATATCCTCAATCGGAATCTCTACCAACAGTATTAATTAATGATACTGATCCGAATGTATACACGGAGAATTATGCAATTGATAGAGAACCAAAACGGTTACTCATTCGAATTGTTAAAGCAGTGAAATTGCATAGTAAGATCATTCCAACAAATCTTCGAAAAAACGAAAATTTATATCCTCTTTTTGTGCAAATGATAAATAGATGTTGAACAGCCGTACTGTATTCTTGTGTTAAATGAACCAAAACAAATTCATCAAACAAGTATTGCGAAAAATGGTCTCAATCCGTAAGTTTACAAGAAGAACATTTCGTTTTTCTTATGACAAAAATGGGTTTACTTAGATTTTGGGATGAACGATTCATTTTCGAATGTAACGATCAAAGTAATCAAATACATTTGCAAGTTATCGATCGAAAGAAAAATCCGAAAAAACACTCAGATACTTACAGTTCGTTATTGCATTTCTATTCATTAGTAAATAATAAATTATTGTTTCTCTCTAGGCGACACAGTTTATGCTGATGTATCCATCCCATTTTCATATATTACAAGTACTGTTTATAAACAAGATGTACAAATCAGTCCTCAATATCCCGAATCCATTCTTCGCATTGAGGTAATCATTAAAAATAGATTTCTTTCGATAACTATACTCGCATCACGATATAATCTTTTTCAAATCGACAAAAAAAATAACCAAACCTACGAAAACGAAGGAAGTAATCTTCGTGTTATTCTCTCAATGATCATAATAATAATAATAAACAACTAAGCTTGATGTTAACTAAACTTTGTATAGATATATTCATTTTTATAAGCCATAGTCGTTCCTTGACACCTGAGTATGATATTTACTCGTGACTCATGCTTTTCGCTCGTCGCCTACACGATTTTTATAATCAACAATCGAAAAAAACAGAACGTTTTCGATGATATATTACTTTCATTCGAAATATATTATTGATTTGCATACGCTTATACTCAACGATGGTACGCAGTAGAAGTGAAACGAATTTGAATAAGATTTTTTTGAATTTATGTACAAGTCCCGAGGTACGCTCGAAATATGATCATTCAAATATTGTTCCACAACGATCACACAAACCATTACAACCGATTAAATCGAATTCATGCTCAGATTTAACTGATCTATGCAATACTCAAACACAACAAAGTTTAATTAACGATAAAACAGAACAAGATACATTGGATTTAACTGTTCCACATTCCCTACCGATTTTAACAGACAAAAAATCGAATCGAATTGTAACGAGAGAATACACTCGATTAGTCCCATTAGAATCAACAGGTTTTACTGTTCAAACCGATTCAACAGTTAACAATACACCTTTACCATCGCATCAAGAATGTGCTTTACATAATAGTCATAGCGATAAGAATAAATCGAAGCTTTCATCAATAATGTCGACAAAATCAAGTACAAAATATGATCATGATTATACTCAGCGTTTACGCCAACGATTAGTCGCACGAAAACATCTACGAAAATTTTTTCTCTCTTAAAACAATCGTCTTTGTTTGTGATATACACACGTTTCTTTTTTTCTTTTTCAATATAATTACGTATATACACTAGAAAGAAAAAAAAACTTAGTTTTGTTTTATCGAAATCGACCTTATTGATCTTGTTTGGTTTTAGTTTTCAACTTTATCGGAAGAAGAAGCCTTAGCTGGTAAGATAAAGTGCTTAGTTGTTTTTCAAATCCTTTTGCATGTTTTAATATTTGATTAAACTAACAAAAAACCAAATCTCACGCTGATTTTTTTTCTTTTCTTCGATCTAATCACAGCTAACAATGGATACGATGTTGAAAGTTTAACTGACAGTCAAACATGGGTGTACAATGACCGAGGTAGCGATTGCTTTGTTCTTTGCTTTGAATGATAAAAATAAAAACGAAATCAAACTTGAAATCACTAATTGTTTCTTTTGGAAAATTTCATAGAAGCGAGTAAAATTGAACAAGAATATGCACAACGATTTCAACAGCAAACATCCTACGATAGTAACACCTTACCAAAACATTACGGCCTATCGAATAGTTTCTATGATGATGTAAGTCGACATTCGATTGAATTCATTTTCGATGAATGAATCATTTTAGGAACGAGACTATGCTGCGACACTGCCTCGAACTCCAGGTCATCAATCTCATTTGGGAACATTCTCTCCATCTAGTCATTTTAATCCGCATGATGGCGGTCTAAGTGCCACTGATAAACCTCAAAAAACAAGATCATTCATGAGTTCACTTAAACATTTAACACTACCGAAACGAAAAAATCGTAACAAAAACAAAAGCGATAATAGTATGAGCTCACAAACGAGTAGCACATCACAATTGAACACCAGTTTTCAATCACCATCTAATCCTGTTTCACACAGCGTATCATCAGGTAAAATTTCACGAAACTAACTTCCATCAACATCTTCTTTTACAACACTTTTCATATCTACTAACTCTCTATAGCTCTACCAGGGCCGAATTCTAAGGGTATGTCGACGATATATTATTCGAAAATCAAGCATGATCGTAGTCCTAGAGAAATCCGCTTCTACATACGATTATTTTCAAATGGAACATAATGTTTGAATGTGTGTGTTTTTTGTTTAGAATATTTCATCGGTAGTAGTACATCTGATTCTGCACCAATTCGTCGTACTCGTTCGATATCTCGATCATTTAAAAATCTCTTTCGATCGAGTTCGAAGAAGAAAAATACTACGAATAAAACTGATACTTCAACTGATTTCGAAAGTAGTAAAACTTCGATTTTACTTTTTGAAATACTTAAATAATTGATTTAATATTACAGTTGACCATCGAAATTTTACTCCATCATCAGCACCAACAACAAAAAAACTTTCATTTCTTCAACGACGAAAATCAAAACCAAAATCTAAAGAAAAAACGAATTTCTCGACCAATTCGCTATCGAGTTACGATTGTTCAAGGTAAATAACGTTTCCTTTTAATAAAATTTAAAAAAAAAGCCTGAATTCATCTCAATTGAATAACGATTCTTTTATAGTTCTTCGTGAGTTCAATTTAGTTTTCATTTCTCTATATTTGTTTCAAATATAACACTCTAGCACATGTTTTGTTTGAATGAACTAACTTAAATCAAGAACAAAATCGTGTGAATTTCCTAGTTGTTGTCTCTAATACAAAATACTTGTTTTTTAATCTTTAAAAAATAACTCGATTTTGATCTAGATTGGAATCAGTACGCGATACACCTATCCGAGCCAATGTCGGACATCCAGTGACGATGACTAAATCGTTTGTACAATGATGATCAATCGAAGCCCATTCGTTTTTTTGTTTCTCTTTTGTATACAAGTCAATCAAGCAAATGAAATCTCGAATTATCCTGAACAAACTGTATTTTTGTGCATTCATTCACCTTCGATCCTTTTTTTAAACGTTCTATATGTTTGATCTGATCGAGTTGTCCCACTTTAAATTAGATTGTGATTGATGTGCTTTTGCTCTTTTTCTGGTTTAACACTTTCTCTCTCTCTTGTTTTTTTGTTTTCTATTGTGTTTATAACAAATGGCTAAGGTGTTTGCGTTTTTTTTCTGACTTTTTCTTCTCTTTGCCCTTATTTGTGTGTTTTGTTGTATTGGATTGCTAAAAAAATAAACGATGGTGCATTTGGACCTCGCAGTGCTCCAAGTAATTCATTATAATTTTCAAGGAAAATAGTTTTTATCGGTCTTGTTTTTTTGATATGACATATTTGGAGGTTTACAAACAAACAAACGAATTCAAATTTATGATTAATAAAAAACAAAAAAAAAAGAGAAAGAAAGAAAATGAGAAAGAATATGACATTGCTCTAGACAGTCGTATTGTCAAGCGCAAGTAACGTAAAAAGGACAGGTAAAAAACGTTGATAATGTTCCCATGGCGTGCCTTGAAATGTGATTTTCGGTTCTGATTTAAAACCCCGATAGAGACATAAGAATTCGACTACGCCTAGTTTTTCTTCTAAATACGATCGAAGAACATTTATCTTAACTACACGTGTGTCACGTTGTTTGGCAACGAGTAATAAAATATCAGTAACACTTTCGTCCCAAAGAAGATTGTCAGGCGACGGTGAAACGGTCTTAGGAAATAATACATCAGTTGAATTCGATGCTTTTGCTGTTGTCGTCACGCCATTTAAGTTCGAATGAACTGATGATGCATTCATCTCGTCGTCTTTTCGAATATTCGATGGAATAGTAGAGAGATTTAACGCTTGAGTCGGAGGTGCCGACGAATGAAATCGTTTTGCTGATGGTAAATGATTAGGAGAAGAAGATTTTCGAGATTCAGAGAAAATTGATGTTTTATGTTCAGGTGATTGGGCTACTGGCTTAGAAATCGATGATGATGATGTTTGTTTTGATATAGTATTTTGAAGAATCTGTTCGAGATTTTTACCAGCTGCTGTCGTTTTATACCTAAAGAACAACAAACAACCAAAGATTATTAATGAGAAAACCTTCGAATTCTACCAAATATGATGAACATTCGTAGCACGTGGTAAAAGAAAAAAAGCTGATTGAGGTGTATTGCATTGTGGTGGTCGATGTGTTGCATAGAGAAGATATGCTTGAACTGGGCATGTCAACGGTTTATTTGCTGTTGCATATAGTCTAATTAACAAAGTTCAATCAAAGTCTATCTTTCGAAATAATCGATTCTATTCTACCTGATTTGATTTTCTCCTTTTTGTTGATGACAAACAAGATATTGATCCTCCATTAAACTAATATCACTCCAGAGTAATTGAGATATGATTGAGTTTTTCTCTCGAAAAAATTTTGACACATGAACATAGATTTCAAGCAGGAGCCCATCGGGTTTTGTTCGATCGAAAACCGTCAAATTTTGAATATTAATCGATGATGACAATGATTTTGATGAATGAGAACTATTCAAATGATTTCCTCCACCCATTTTTCTCCATTGTTCACGTTTTGATAAAATCACTTGTCGACACGATTGAAACAACGGTGATTCCATGAGATTATATTCATATCTCTTACTCTTCAAATATCGTTCAATACTCAAAAGAAAACTTCTCAATGTATCGGGTTCATATTGTGTTCCATCGAATTTCTTCGTATTTTCAAAATAATGTTTTAAATATCGACAAAGAGATTCAGCTGCTAATGTATGTAATGGTTTTTGCTCGCTGAATTGCTCATCTATGTACATAACAAATCGTTTGACATCGTGTTTGGTTTTTCGTATTGTATTATGCGAATTTGTATCGGATGAAATAAGAAATACATTGGGATCGGGCTCGATCGAATTCGTTGAAAGTGTTTGATCAGTTTCACCGATCGATCGACGCGTTGATACCGGACGATTCGATCGACGAGAGGAAGACGTTGGTAATGCTGAAAATAGAAAGTGATCGATTCGAACAAAACAAAAAACTATGTTGTTTTTTTACGTGGACTAGATATTTGTTGCGATGACGACGCCGACGACGACGACGACGATACTGACGATGAAATCTGTGGTGAAATTTCATCAACATTTGATGTTGGTGATGAATCTCTCGAATTTAATTTAATCATTTCATTTGTCGTTTCGAATGTCGAATGATTATTATTGATATCATCACTCATATTATTCGTATATCGTGAATCATGATCGAATTCCATTGATTTTTCTCGTCGAAACGTTATAACTTTACTGTTCTTTTCTCTGTTTAATGTCTCGATGTATTCCTGTTGCTGTTGTTGATCTGAAGGTAATGTTTGAATAGTGATCGTCGATGATGGTGACTGAGATGGCATCAACATCTTCTCGATTTATATATATATATATATATATATAGTGAATATATATGTATATATTTCTATAAGAAACAAAAAAAAATCGAAGAAGAGAAAAAAAATTCTTTCGAAGACATGAAATACGAGTAAAAGTAGGAAGAAAAGAAAAGTTTACTTTATTCTCTATCGAATACGCTATATACGTAAAAAAAAATTGAAAGTCCTATTCGATTTTGTTTGTTTGAATGTATGGGTGGATGTATGCAGAAAAACGAAAGTGATGAAAGAAAGAAGAAAAAAAAAAGATTTCATATGTCATTTGAATATATATATGTGCGTGTATATAGACATTGAATGCAAAAAAATTAAGATTTGTGAAGTATCAAAATGTTGAAAGAGAAGAAGAAGAAGAAAAAAAAAAGAAATTTCCAATAAAATCTCAAGAAGCAAAACGATGCCGGACACTTTTCATAATTCACGTCACATATATCTATTTAATCAAAAATCGTATGTACGGATCATTTCTAATAGGATGATATGAAGATAAAAAAAATGAGATGTTTGCTACTTTTGAAGAATATACATGAATCGTATCAGTAGAATACGAGGAAAAAACGAACGAACAGTTTTATTCCGAAGAGAGATAAGTGGAAAGATATAAAGTTGCCTTAAGGCCGTGTAAAGAAAAACTGAAGACACGATAGATAGATAGAAAAACGACAAACTCCTCTACACAATAATCAAGACACGTTCACCACCAAAAAAAACTGGCTAAGTAAAGAAGAAAGGAAAAAAAAAGAAAAATACGAAGCAGAGAGAAAATGCAGAAGACAAAAACTCGTTTTCCATATCACTCATATTATTCTTCTTGTTCTTCGTCTTTCCTTCATATAAACGTTCAATCTGTATCTATTTTTTGCAAAATACGAGAATACTTACATAGTCTTCTTCGAGCTATTCTCGGATTTCTTTGTGCGCACAACAACATCTATATGAGTATGTGTCCAATGTAAGTTTGAATTATCAAAGCGAGTATATAGTTCTCTTTCTCTGACTACTGGTTTCTATCTCGTGATCCGAACGGAGAGAACAAATAGGAAAAAGAAAAAAGCAACAAGCTGAATGAACGCTGACGGAAAAAATCCGTATCACAGAAGGCATATACAACGAGCAAGTCATAAAATCCGTCAGACAATCATCATTGTTAAATCTATTTTCTACCGTTCGTGAAACGAGATTTTTCTTGTTTGTTGAATGTGAAGATAACTCACCTCGACACGTATATTCAACGAGAGGAGAAAAAAAAACTATCTACATTCAATGATTGATTAGATTGAAAATGAATAGTGATCAGACTAGCTCGATAAACTAACTACATCGATTTACCAGAGGAAAATGACATGAAATATATAATGACATGAATTAGAAATAAAAACCGAGACAAATATAGATCTATCATAGACAGACATGATATTACTAATTCTGATTTTATTTCTCTTTTTCTCGGTCTTTTTTTTTGTGTCTTATAGAGCTGTTATTCAATGAATGACAACATTGGTTATTTATCACTATCAAACATCGATCTACCTTTTTTTTTACTTGAGTTGATTCAATGAAAACGTAGACGAAGAGGAAGAAGAATGATTGTATAGATGTGTTGGGTTCTTCTTTATTTCATTGTATCATCATATGATTCTTCCATCGACGATCGGAAGGCTTATTCGTGATATATTGTTACTTTATATTCGAAGAAGAAGAAGAAGAAGAAGAAAAGAAGAAAAAGAAAAAGAGCGTTAATATATACATAGAAAAACGAAATAGTAAATGAATGATAAAGAAAAAAAACGAATCATCATAAAATCACAACGATATTCTCCAGTATAAAACCAAAATAACCTACGCTACAATCATCTCGATATATTCATATGTCTCCATATTCCGAGCACAAAAAAAAACGAGAAAGAAATTTGTTTTTACTAGTAGTATACATCATAGTATTTGTCTCGAATAAGAAAAAAATATCGAATAAAAGTTAACCGTACTTTTCTTACAGATACGAGAAAATAAACAGATTATAACTTGTTTTTCTTACTTTGTTTGGATACACACGTATATACGTGTATATATATATATATATATATCATGAGGCTGAGGCGTTCTTTGCATATAGGTATTATATATAAATGTGCGTTTAGACAAACCTTGTATTCTCTGTTAATCATTACTTTGCAATGAATATCATATAGACATGTATATATGTATTAGAACAAGTCGTTTTATGTACCTGTCTCTTTTAATCCATGCGTTTTCTTTAATGAGTCGAAGAAAAAAAAAACTTTATCGTTGAATTAAGGTTGATATCGGTAGTTATTGACAAAACACAATCATTTATCCAATCATTGCATTTGAAAAAAAGCGAAATACGCTATCTATTTAATGATTGAATAGCGTAAAAACGTCAGTTGTTATTATCCAATTTACTAGTGTGATCGACTAATATTTTATATATTCCGTTCACATGTCAATACGTTCTTATTAAAATTAACACAACTCGCCTAACTGTGGGATAATGGGAGAATGTGAGAGAGAGAGAGAGAGAGTTGATATATTATCGTGTTTTATTTTGTTTTATATGATTAAACGTTGAAAAAAAAGCAGTGAGCAAAAAATAATGATGATAACAATAACAAAACGGAAAGTTTGTTAAGGTCATTTTGCTATTCAAAGGTTCGATAACGGAAATATAACAATATATGTCAAAGTAATTGATTAAATTGTTATATCAGTTCCCGGTTCTTTTCTTTTTTTATATAGAAAAAATTAAGCAGATAAAAGAACGTTTTCTTGAAGAAAGAAAAATCTTCTTTTTGACTAGATTTCTATTGAGATTCATCATCAACTAGCCTTTTGGGAACATGCATTGATATTCACGCAAAGTTCGTATTTGAAATCTATCCTAATCACAAATGTCTCTCGTTCTTTTAGTTATCATAGAAATTCAGTTGATAATTAATGTTTTTTGTTGTTGTTGTTTTTAATAAATATGAATTAACAATCAAATAGAAAATTTAAAGGATAAATTGAATAAAAGCTTTCGAGCAACATACATACTGACACACATGAAGAAAAAAAAAGGAAAGAAGAATTTGTTTTCTTTCTTTCGAAGCGACAAGCAGAAAACGTGGTACAAACACAAATGAAAATAGAAGAAAAGAATTATGGAAAATGAAAGGATTACTCAAGAAAAAATATTTCTAGCATTCAGATCTTTTCTTTGCTTGAAAAGTTCATTTTATGATCAATCACCATATGAAAACTAGCGCTATTCAGTAGTAAAAAAAAACAAGACATGTATATATAGAGAGAGCGAGAACGTGCCAGAGAAAAAAAAAAGAAAAATTTAAGAAGTAAAATGATTGAATTGTGCTATTGAAAGGTTAGTGTCTTGTTTTGCTTTTTACTCGACATAACTATTTGACCGTGTAGGACTAATGATTTCGATCGACGGGATTATTGTCTGAGTTTGTGTACGTTGAGTAGCAGTATCTAGACAAATAAAATCTCACGAAAATACGGTTTTCAAAAAAAGATAAAATCAACCTGTGTCATTATTGCTCTCTCCATTGCGCGGCATGCGTTGTTTAATGTAACTTGACGGTTGTCCACAACATCTAGATATAAAATCCAACATCGATTCATCAATTTGTTCGTGTCGAAAATTCGAGTCAACTTACGTATTTACACTGCAATCTTTCAAACATTCAAGAATACATTCTTTATCACTAACAATTGACGTAGTAATATCTTGCTATAAGGAAAACAAAATAATAACATTTATTACGAATATTTTCAAATACGAACATCAATAAATTCCGGCTGAATTGTTGTCGAATGAATGCCTTCTTCATGAAAAAAGTCTTTGACTTGTTCGGCGATTGCCATGTATTCGTGCAGGTTATGACAGCGTATATGTGCTGATGCGATTATTTTTGAGCCACTCAATTGCCAAACATGAAATTCATGAACAGCAAGGACACCGGGAACCTAGAGAGACAAATATTTTCCAAATATGTATGTAATTTTTCTACAAGTCAAAACTTACCTTTTGTACTAAACGCTTTTGTAATTCTTCAACTTCAATATGCATTGGTGCTGTTTGCAAAAGAACCAATGCTGATTCACGTACTAGGATAGAAGATGAAATGAAGGCTTTTGTCGAGATTTTGAAATTGAACTTACACAATGGAATCGTAAAAATGATAATCATTGAAATCATTACTAAACTAGCAGCTGGATCAATGTAATGAACCCATTTCTTGTCTGGCCATTGCTGCATAGCTACTCCAGCAAGTACGACAATGACTGAACCAAGTGCATCATTTAATACGTGAAGAAAAGCACCACGAATATTCATTTGACCACCATCCACTATAAATTTCATCAATACTTCGATATTTTCACGATTTTTTTTTGAAAATATGACTCACATCCTTTCTTTACAGGTTTGTCTGATTTTTCATTTGAAGAACTTGTTGTGATACCATGTGAATGGCCATGATGTTCGTCATCGTCATGTGTATCATCCGCACATAATTGTTCTCCTTCGCCCATTTCGATACTATCTTCATTCTTCTTATGTCCATTTTGATTTTTGGCCTTTTTATGACTTCCACCATGCGAATGTCCATGACTCATATCACCTAGAAAACAAACAGATAAACATTGTTGATATCTTGAGAGTTTGTTTTGAAAGACAAACCGCCAAGAATAAGTAAGGCTAATATATTAATCACTAATCCAATAACGCCAACGATAACGTACAGTTTCAGTCGACTTCGATCGATATCTTCTGGAACTGCTAAACGTTTAATAGCTTGAACGAGAATTGTGAAACAAAGTGACATTAACAATATACAATTGACCATAGCGCCTAATTCTTGTGCTCGTACCCAACTATAAACAAAGAAATAGTTTTAAAAAAGAACAGAGAGCTATTTACCCAAATGTATTTTTTGCTGATTTACGTTTAGAAATCTAAATAATTGTTTTCTTTCGAAAATGTATTTGATCACAAAACAAAACTTACTCGTACAGATACCATAGCAATAATTAAAGCTCCACTATCGCTAAGCATATGAATTGCATCGGCAACAATAGCTACTGAATGAAGCATATAACCAGCTATAAGTTCGACGAAGAAAAATCCGATTGTGAGAAGTAAAACAGTTCCCAATCGACATGTTTTCGATGCATGAAGTATTGATTTTCCTTTGCCATGAGAATGTGAATGTGAATGCGAATGCGTATGTTGTGCCATCTGAAGAAAAAAACAATCGTTCCTAAAACAGAAACACATTCGAATAAGTCATTACATTTCGCAGAAGGTCTGTTTTTTGGAAAATCTTATGTCGTTTTTCTCATATTTGATATTAAATATAATAAAAAATGAAGTTGCAATATTTGAGTAGATTGACACTCGTCAACATAGTATAGAACTTTATGTCAAACACTCTCAAAGTATAAGCCTGTGTGCTATGATGATGATAATGTCTTATTGCTTTCCTATTGGTTAATTCAATTGAACCATATAGAAAGATTTTCTTGTTTTTTTTTCTGTATGATAAATTAAACAGAAAATATTATTTTTCTTTCGATGAATTTTTCACGTGAAAAAGTACGTTAAAATTAAATTCGAAAAAAAAACTATTTTTTTTTATTCGCGTCATTGAGAAAATGTTTGGATATGCTTACATACAAAGGTTAGTTACCATGGATATCCATTGGAACGTATGATGGCGTTTTCATCAATATAGAATTGTATGTTGTCCTGTCAAGTGGACGAGAAAGAAGAGAAAAAAAGCAACAAAAAAACCGATTGATAGAATGTAATCTGAAAATCACTACAAACAAATCAAACTTAACATAGATTTTCGTTTTATTTCAGAGATTTTATCAATTAAAATTTCTATTCAATGGCAACGTTCGATCAAATGATTATTGATGATCGAGATTTAGCAAATCGATATTTCGGAGATAGTAATCTCGATAATCTCGATGATGATCAATATCTTTTTTCCAAACCAACAACGACAAATCAAGACCCATTTACATTACATTCGGATGATCCCAATGACACTGCAAATACGAATCTATTTGGACGACGAGTTTTTCTCGAATCACCATCACTTGGTAACAAAGAAGATGAAGATCTATACAGGTAATCAAATGAGTCATTGCTGTGAAAAGCAAAACTCCGAATCTATTTCGATATTTCTGTAGATATGTTCCAAGTCGTTTGAGTGATCATGCAACGACTGTGCTTGGTCCGGTGCCACCAGCACCTACCGCCGATACACTTATTGATTCACTTGATTTTGAACTAGATTTACTTGGAGCAACAAATACACGTCATGCAATACCTTATCGAACGAATACACAAACATTCGACGCATCGAAACCACCAGCATCTTTGACACAACTAACAAACCCTTTAACACCAATGACAAACATGAGAAGGTAAAAAGAAAACGGTTATCTCGGCTGGGTTCTCTTTTCTTATTTTCGAAATCAATCGATTTTTAGCACAACATTTGAATTTGCACTCATTTTTCTTCTTTATTACACGAAAAAAAAAAGAAAAATTTGTCTGTTGTTAACGTACAGAGAATATTTGTGCATAAATTTGTGTTTTTTCCTGTTTAGCATAATTTAAAATTCAAACTATTTGAGGTTTCATTAAACTTGAAAGAAAACGAGATCTTTACATTTATCTTTCGAATGAATATTTGTGTTTGATATTAAAAAAAAACTTTATCGTTAATATATGGAATCAAATCTTTTGGGTTACGTAATATCTCGAATTCGATATCAAACTTCATTTTGTTTCGTTGAAAGATATACTTTACTTCAATATGATGATTTCATTCTAAACATAGAAATTCATTCAATAAAGAAAAAGAAAAAGAAAATATTTTGTTGAAGTTAAACGAGCGTTTCTATTTTTCGCTTATTTACTATTAAAGGTTTCATATTAACTAACAAAAACAATCTTGTTTAGTGTTGTGATTCGTATATTCGATATATATATTCTAATTTTAGAGCTGATCCTCGACAAGATCCACTTATTGGTCCATTACTTGCTGAACTCGATGCAATGTCAACTCAACAACAACGTCTAACGCAGGCACAACCACCAGCACCACCCATTCCTGCCTATCGACGAAATTCAGTTCCCTACGAACAAAATTTCAGTCGACCACCTGCCCAAAGTCAGGCTAATAACGGTAAAAATTCTTGTAGAGAATATATTCTATAACAAAAACGCCCTTCACCATGAATTCTTATTTCTTTTTCTTGTTTTTTGTTATGTATATGTAAAAACCATTTGATAAATGTTTTCTCGCCAGCGGCAAGGATATGAAAAATGATTGTTTCAATCTTAAAAAGTCTTCATTTACACCTAATCGAGCATGTTGTTTCGGAGGATGTGATTGACTAAAATTGCAAACATCGAGAGAAAAAAGAGAAGTGCGTGCGTTGATAAGAAGCGAAAATGTCAGCAACTTGATTGATTTTTTTCTCGTTTTTTTTGTTGCTCGTTTTTAAGTTTTCTTCTATTTGTAAGAAAAACAAATTTGAATGAGACGAGTGCAGTGAAATGGTATTAGCGATAATTGTTTGTGTGACGCGTTGCTCGCGTTTATAAGAGTCGTCATAAGAACAAAAAAAATATTCGAGAAAAAAAAATGAGAAAGAAAAAATGAATGAAAGAAAGAAAGAAAAACTAACAAAACATAAACATTAGTCGATATACTAAGTAACGTAGTGAAGAAATTCTCCTTTTGCTTGAAAGAATGTCAAGCAGATCGGATAGAAACGAGTCGATTTGATATTAACGAAGAATTGTGCGGTTATATTGATTTATTTTTGTCTTTTAGCTTTAACGACTACAAATAGTCGTACTGGAAATAATAATTTATTGAATAATGATTTGTACGATTCACTTGAACCTCGAGAACAACAACGTCAACAGATTCCATCGTCTGCTCCGAATATAAATCAATCTCAATTCCAACAACAACAGCAACAGCAACAACAACAACATCCTCCTCAACCACACCCTCAATTACCAAATCGACGATCAAATATGAATAGTACCGACATATTCATGCCTTTATCTTACAATGATGGACCAACATCATTTCTAAGTAATTTTGGTACCGATGATCAGTTATTTCAACAACCATTATTCAATGCTATCGGACAAAATTATGTATCGAATCCACGACAACCACCACCAGTCGTACCTCAACAGCAATCACAATTCGATCAGCGTAATACAACTTTTGATCAATCATATGCTAGAATGTCTCCACCTCCACGATCAAACTATCCTCCACCAAACAATAACAACAACAACAATAATCCACAACAACAACCATTCTCTAATCGACAACCTGCATACAACAATGACAATGATCCATTCAGTGAACTTCATGATATGTACGGTCCATCACAATATTCTCGTGCACCAGCAAGTCAACCTGAACAACCAAGAATAGTTCCTCAGCCACCGGCAAGTCAACCACAACAACGTCGACCTCAACCACCTTCGTCTCAACAAAATCAATATCAACCACCATCATCATCATCTCAATATGATCGACCAAATTATAGCCAAGATCCATATAATTCCAATTATGAATCGAACAATCAAGAAATGTTCTTCACCGATCATAATGACGATCAACTCGATCAATTCTCGGATCCACAACATCTACCACCTATATCTCAACGTAATAACGATCAACACATGGATCAAGATTCTCGACGTCAAGGTAAACACTCTTCAAATGTTTTTTTTGTTGTCATGAGTCATTGTTTTTCTTTGTCTAACAGCTGTTTGGAATGAATTGCAACGAACGAATGCGAAAGTCCAAGAGAAAAATGCGAAAAAACGTGAATCTGTTAATCGTCGCGAACAATTACTCAAAGGAAACTACGGTTCGAATAATAATTGGCCTTCAACTAACAGTCAACACTCATCAGCTCAAGCCAAAATCGATACACGTTCGCAAGTTCCACGTCGTCCACCGCCGGTTCCCGTACCGAAAACGAATTACATCGACGAAAACATCGATATGATTAAGAACAAAGAAAATTTCTATCATCGATATCCAGCAAAAAAATATGAAAATCTCTACAGCAAACGAAAAGATCTCGCTGGAGAAGGCAATAGTGATAAAAAACGCGAACCAACACAAAAGTAAATCGAAAATATCGAATCATTTCATTTTCAACAATGAAAATTTCTCTTTTAGTACACGTACGGAATTTGAACAAACGCAAACAGAGTCCTATAATAATCCAACGACGGCATATTCCGATGCACAACATCGTTCGAGTTTACCTGTCACGATAAATTTAAATCAGGAGAATAATTCACAACGAGGAAATCTACCTGGCTCAATTACCATTCCTCTCGGTAACTCTCGATCTATTGTTAATCGATTTGTTGACTTTCATCTTTTGTTTTCAGACAGTCAAGTTACGCGAGAAGGCGATAAAATCTCCGTTAATATCGATCTACGACTTGTTGACTTACAAAACCTTAAACAACAACAGAACAGAGAGCATCCAGATTGGTCAGGTCTCGATCCATTGGATCGACACATACGAAAATTAGAACAAAGTCTCGATCAAGTAAGATTCGAACTTCTCGTTCAGTTTTGTTTTTTCGTCCATGAATCGTACAGATAATTTAACGTAAATTCAGTTCAGAAAGGCAAACAGATTTCATCGAAAAAAAAGTCTCTTGTTGAATGTCGATGGATAAATTGTTGTTGTCAACGACGTCGACGACAACCGCAAGTAGCTTCGTCTTCGTTCGAGCGCATTCTTGTTTTGCTGTTCTTTTTTTTTGTTTCTCTCAAAATTTAAATTGACTCTTTCTTCGTCGTTTAGTCACTACCGCAAACATATTCTCCAACGCAACAACGATCGCCAACATTCTCAAATCCGAGCATGAATCCGTCGGTGGGACGTTATGGAAAGACGACGACCGGTGCTGCTCGAGGTGGATACAGTCCGCCGAATTATCGTTCGGAACAATATCAATATAATTACAGCGATAAAGGACAAGAAGAAAGTAAGTCGATTTGTTGTTGTTGGTTTTTTTTTCAAGGAACTTGATTCGATTTTCTAATTTTAAAGATTCTTATTTGGCTAAAATGAATCGTGTGAAGAAAGGATCACATTTCAAACCGTATAGTGGTCAAGATTATGAAACATTCAAGAAGAACTATGGATTTGGTACAGGTTATCTTGGCTTTGATTTTGATAATCCTAATTATAAAGAAAAAGTAGAAGATTTCATATTGATAAATCTTGATGACATTTGTTTTCTTTTGTATCTAGAGTGATAAATTAGCTAAAACCAAAGAATATGCTCAACAAATTGAAGTGCGTAATAAGAAAAAATTAGCCGAAGCACCTCGTCGTACTTTATCCGACACTCGAATACCAACCGAAGCATCGAAAACTCAACGAGTATATACACAATCATCAATCATCAATAAAAACATGAACTCTTCTTCTTTTTTCTAGGCACTCGAATATGCTCGTGTATCTACTCGTCATAAACCACAATCAGGTCCAACAACTCGTCCGTTTCCATCTGATATGAATGGTAATCCACAACAAGGTCGTCGTCCCACTGAAGTTGTCAATCGTCCACCAGCCATACAAAAACAACCAACACGATTAGCTCAACATGACGATAACGAACTCGTCGAACGATTAGCCTTACGTCATGAACGCGACAAAGCTCAAGTTCAAGGCATACTAAATCCATCGCAAAAACGACGCGATCAATTTTTCAGCGATGACGATCGTCGTGGTAGTGATATCGAACGACTAGCGCAAGAACGAGCTAATCAAAGACGTTATTCACCGCCCAGACAAGGACCACCAAGTGGCCAGACAAATAACGGCAATGCTCGACGACCACTGAGATTCGACAAGCCTCTTGTATCCGATGAACCAAGTTACACACCTCCTCATCCTCAAAATTCGCAACACTATCGTCCGGCTCAACAACATGATCATCAAATAACTCCACCTCCACGTCAAAGATCTCAGCACTATGATGACCAACAAAGTCAACAGCATTCGCATACTCGTGTCGATGAATTAGCTAGTCGACATAACGATGAGAAAATGCTCATGGAAGCTATACGTCAAGAATTAAGTGAACGTCCATTAGGCAACGACGAAGAATTGATTGTCGTTGAACAATAAATTGAACTCATGCAAGATTTCTACGATAAAAAAATAAATAAAAAACAACCCTGTGATATTGACTGTCGCAACATTCATATTATGTTTGATAACAACCTATGAAAAGTTCTCTGCGATTGATTTTCGTTTGTTTTTCTCTCACGTTTGCTTCCAAAATCTTCTCAATTTTTCTTCGATCTGTATATATGTGGTCTTTCAAATTTAGATGTCTGTAGAGACCGTTTCATTTTTCTTTCTCTCTCTTTTCCGTTATTAATTACAAAAAGCATTCATTATCATTACTATTATTATTATTCTTCTCTTTATTATGATTATTTCTTGAACACAACAAACAAACAAAAACATAATTATTCTTTACTCCTTGCGTGCCTATTTGTTGTTCTCGTTTTTTTTCTCTTCATGTATAATTGTATTTCGCACGATTGTTGACTTGACGTACAGCGCAGTATATAAATGGGATTGTGCTTTTGACGTTATTGAGAGTGCATAACAACATTTGCCAAATTCGAATTAAAATTTGTTTGATAAAAAACATATGTACACCCTCATTATTGTCATCTCCATAGTTGTTTACAACAACAACAACAACAATTTTCTATCGTTTAACAAGAAAACAGCTCAATTTTGTCGATTATTCTATTTTGTTTTCGGATATAAATATGCACGAGACTATTTGATCGAAATCAAATATTGACAATTAATTTGATTTAGTTTGTCGAATGAAATTTACCATTGGTCGTATGTATATCAATTTAATTTTTTTTTGTGCTATAAAGTATAATTAGAATGAAGCAAAACAAGTATCACTATTGTCAACATACGTCGCCGATGACAATGACGACATTTCTTCAAGATTCAATTACAGGTGTGACTTTATAATTATGAATCACAAGAACTTGTCGTTATGTGTTAATCGAGTTTTTTTCCCGTCATAAAACATATTGCTAAGAAACACAAATAAGTAATTCGGTTGGTATCGACATTTTATAACCAAGGTTGAGTATATACAAATGTTACTTGTATGATTTCAACGATCATATAATCCTAACAATTGTAAAGTTCGTTTTAAATTACACACATCGTAATTGAATTTATCTTTTATACGTTAATTTAATCCTTTCAAATATATTTTTCTTTGTTTCTTATATAATCAAAATTGACATCCCTCTGTCAATATGTATTCGAATCTCAAGGGTATTTCATTTATCAAACTGATTTTTTGTTCTCGCCTACACTCAGATGATCAATCAATTTCTTGTGTTATTAGTGCCAATTAATTGTAAAAGTTGTTTGTTCTTTATTTTTCCTGTCCATTGTCTGGATGTTCTCATTTCATGAACAGTCTCACTCAATACTCATCATGGCCAGACAAGTTTCAATTGTGTGCACATGTGAATTGTCAGCTCGGATTATACATCGTAAATGTTGAGATTCATTGTCTGGCTGTCTCGTTAATTGGGTATACGCACTCACAAACGCATTTCTATATATACAAATCGAAAGAAAAGATCTATTCGAAATGTATTTACCTTTTAATTTTCAATTATATTTATCAAATATCAAATCAATGAATCTTCTCATCTTTCATCTCTCACCGTAGTATACAAATATTATTATCATTCTAGTAAATATCATCGATTACATCATCGACCATCATTATTGTACTTAATAGCGCTAGACATGTTTGCGTGCATTCGTTCGCCTTCTCTTACACATGTATAATTATACATCCTAGTCAGACTCATAAATATTATCGACTCAATACATATGACGCACACGAGAAAATGTCAGGCATTCAATAGTTTTTCTTCCACCTGCTGTCAAAGCATTTTTTTTTGCATAAATATATATATATATATATATGAGAACTCGTGTTGCATAATATATCATCATATGTATCTATATTTCTTTCTTTTTTTTTGATTTCAAACATAACCTCACCATATAATTTACACAACTAAAAGAAGAAAAAGAGCAGAAAAAGAAGAATCACAAGAGAAAAAAAAGAAAGAAAAGAAAATGAATTGAAAGGGGAACCAGACGAAAATTGAATACTCGAAGGTGATGTTAACCAACAAAGAAAAAGAAGAGAAAAAAAACACAACTTGTGTACGATTTCGAATGGAACGATTGAACACACTAAAACGTACCAATCATGTGCGCACACAACAAATCGAAAAAAAAATATATGTATAGAAACTCTGTTACAGGATCTAAAAAGAGCGAAAAAAAAGAAGAGGAAAGAAGAAAAAAAACACATCTTTATACATAGACTGCATCGTCTGTACTTCCACCTAAAAGCTCATTCTCGTTGCATACACCTGATAGATGAGCTTCCTCAGTATAACCACTCGATATCGAATACATTGAATTCGATAGATTGTCAAGATGATGAGGAGGATGAGGATGTGGCGATGGCGGACGTCGATTGTAATGAGCCGTCGATCTCTTCGGTCCATGGCTCGCTTTCTGTTTAATGACGAGATTACAATCGGCAATTGGAAAGAGTATGTCTTCGTTATTCATCGAAGCAGCATTTAATCTTGAAATAGTATACGTCGGCCGAGGTGATGTCGGAGGAGAAATCGATGGCGTACGAATTTCATTTGACGAACGACTTGATGTCGATGAACATCGACTTTTACATACTGAAGAAGCCGAAGACGACGAACGAGAACCACCGGTTGATATCAAGGACGGTGCATATGATAATGGTGATTCAAGTGGTGGCGTAACTGACGTACTACTTGTCGCTAATTCAATAGATTTTGGAATTGATTTTTGAGATTGACCTTCGAAATTCTTTCGTAATTCAGATACATTCGGATATGTAAATGATTCACTATCGGATGGCGTTTGAGCCGAAATAGCTGAGACAGTCGTTAATGAACTTGTTGTCATTGTGGTTGATGCTTGTAAGGCTTGAGAAAGATCGGTTGTTACAGCTCGTGCCCTTGATGGACGGTTACTTGAATTTGTACTAAATTGTTCAATACGTCGTTGAAAATTCGGTTGATTTTTATGATAATTTAACAATGAAATAGGTGAGGATGTATTGAGATTAATTGGTTTATTTGTTCCTGTTGTTGTTGTTGTCGCTGCTGCTGCTGCGGCTTGTAATGAAATATTTTTCTTTGGTAATGTTGTTGAAACAAATGTTTTCGCTTTATCTATGCTCTGTCCATGTTGTTTTTCACGTAATTGTTTCCAATTAATCGTTGGATAGTAATTATTTGTTGATACCGATGATATCGATCGGTCAATACTTGTTGTTTGTTCGGATGTTTCATCGATTTGAGAAAGATTAGCAAACGGTTGTTTGGTTGGCGACATGAGAAGCGATGGAGATGTATTCGGATTATTCTCGGAATTTGATGATGAATATGGTTTAGTTGATGATACACCTGATATAGCTGAATCACATGAAACAGCTTTACTTGAATGAAATCCGAAATGTGGCGGTGGTTCGCTATAATCCGAACCAACAGCGGAATCAGCATAAATATCTTCTGTTGAACTATCACCTTCATCATGCCATTTTGAAAGACCGAAACAAGAATGTGATTCAGGTATATATTGTCGAGTTGAATTATTAGTTGTTGCTAATAGACCAGCATGTCGTGCTGATGTTGCATAGTAAACATTTGTATCATCAAGTGTACTACGTAAATGTGATTGGTCATGTTCATAATTTAACGATGATTGATCTTGATTGTAGTGACTAAAAATACTTTGATCGTTTGTATCGTCTTCGTCATCAAGATCGTATTTGATTCGTCCTAAAGATTTCGATCGGCGGTCAGCACGACCACGGGAACGTGCTCGTCGTCGATGTGCGGCATCAGCAGCCACATAATCCATGTATGTATAATCCATATTCGATGATGACGGAGGAGAATTTTCATTTTTTGTATTCGAATGATTTCCACGGGCTTTTTTCGATCGTAATAATGTTCGAAATTGAGCTGCAACTTCGAGAGGATTAGCATTGGAACGATTGAGCAATTCGAGATGTTCGAGTGCAGCCGTAGCCACATCGAATTGTGGTGGTGATGATGATGAGTTACTATTGCTCATGATTTGTCTCTACATCTACAAATGATAGAAAATTGTATAATCGAATGTATATATTTTTTTTCTTAAACAAAGAAAAATCGATATACATAATCATTGATGAATGATTTCTCGTCAACACTCTCAATATCAGATAAACAATACAGATTTTTATTCTCTCTTTTTTGTATCTTATTAGTTCATCTGTCACGCTTCGAATATACACATATACTATATATATATTCTCAATCTGATAGTCATCACTATCTGTCTATCTCTCAAATGTGCAAGATATTATATAGGAATGGATCTAGTTCTATTATTCTATGCTTCCTCGACCCTATAACACATAAATGAGTTCCAGAACATTGACAAGCATTTAACTCGTCCTACATTCGATCTGTTTAGATTATGTATGGACAATAATCACAATAGTAACGTACATGTTTATATTCGAAATTAGCTTTTACTGTCTCTCTCTCTCTCTCTCTTTCTCTTCCCTCTCGCTCTTTCGTTCGGACGCAACCGATCGATGAATGAACAGATGTTAAAAATCGACCGAAATTGTTTTGTATATAATAGGTAAATTCTCGTTGATATACCGAAAACGAAGAAGAAAAAAGAAATGCGAATCGATCGGATTAGTAAAAGAAAGTAAAGCTTGTTATTTGCATTCACAAACAACAAGTTAAACAAATCAAAATGACAATGTCTAGTGAAAAAGAAAGTAGTTAAATACGAAAGTAAAGAAGCATACAGTATTTCTCAATCAACCGAACGAGTTGTTAAAATCAACAAGGTAAACGAACAAATGAAAAGACTCTTTTCTCTGTCAATGTTTGATTAATTGAAATTAAATTTCTTTTTTCTGAAACCATTCACTCATTCATACGTACACACAAATCGCCATACTTGAACTTGTCTTCTTTTAAAAGGTTTTGATTTTATCAAGAAGACTATGAGTTTGACAATCGTTTTCTCATTTTCGACGGTCAGAGATTGATGCATATACTATTTCTTTGGTTCGTTTTTGTTCTCGCTCTTCTGATCGGTTACATAAATGGTTCATCGAAAGAAATTTTCAAGTAGCATCTTTTACGCTCTTAACACAAAAGTCACAATTTACGACATATATTCAATATACGTCGAATCTATTCATACTATCAAATAAAGTATACAACGTAATTCTCTAATGAATCAAGTCAACCAATATCTAATCACATTTCTTCGGCACATACAATAGATTCGATACTTTGAAAACGTCTCTAAAGATTATTTACTATCCAATAGAGAGATGCGCTAAAGAAAATACAAGATTTTGACCTATAGATTGTCAGTAATACAAGGTCCATTTACTAACAATGCTCAGTGGTTGTTGTTTATTTACTATAGAACTACCTCATTTATCTTGGCAAGTCTTTGCCAAAGATTATTATCATCAACCTTCGTTCTCTAATCTATTTCATATTCATACTAATGCAGATATGTATATATAAAGAAAAATCAAAACCGGCTGATGCCATCTTCATACAATCGCGCGCAAAAGGGGTTAACCTCTCTAATCAATCAATCCATCAACAAGACATTTTTCGATCCGAATCGATCGAATCCTATGCTCAGATACGTACAAAGAATGAACAAGGTCAAAGAGATAAACAAACCTTTGAACCATTATTCAAATTTCACGAAAAAAAAACTAGAAAAAAAATGAAGAATAAAAAGTTCACCCTTACCCCATATATGTCATCATAAGGTGCTACTACAATCTGCTATTCATTGTTCATTGAAAGAACGAAGAAAAAAAAAAGAAATTTAGAATAAATGTTTCTTCTCTCTCTCTTTTTCTTTCAATCGCTCGGTCTCCCTCTCTTTCCACATATGTGTACACCCCATTAGTCTGGCGATCGTACTGTACATTTATTCTTCTTTCTTTTTATTCTTTCTACTGCTGTTACTATTGCTGATGCTGTTCTCCCTCTCTCTCTCTTCTTTATTCATTCTTTCTTTTCGTCATGTCGTGGTCGTTTCTATACATACATGCACACACACTATATCGTCAAATCGACCTCCACGCATAAACATATAGCTGAGAATATAGATCGAAAAACACACCGGCACAAGAGTGGAGAAAAAGAAGAAAGTGAACATAAAAAAAAGGACAAAAGGTCGTCGACGCTGCAAGAACAGAAAGAAGAAGAAGAAGAGAAGTAAAAGTTGAACAATACGTGTATGTTGGTGCGTTTATATGTGAGAATAAAGACGAGATCTGTTAAGCAAATATATAGCTATGTATAATAAATTTAGTGCTTTCTGTATGCATATCTTTCAAGGTTTCTCTCTTACATGAATTCTCATAATTGACTTACAAGCAACACCAATCGAGAGTCCATAGATCCAATTTCAATAGATAAGCTTTGTTACCTGCATCGGATTCGTAATACATATTTACTTCCTCAGGGACATTTTATGCGTTTATTTCGATTAGTTTTATCATCATCATCCTATTTGGAGTTTTTGTTCTTCGTTTTTTTTTATTCAACAGTACGAGTAAATGTGCGCGCGTGCTTAAACGTAGGCCACAAGAGCACACAACTTTCTATTCAATCAGAGTTTTGGCCAACGATGATGAAACAAGAAGAAGAAAAAGAAAGACCGAGAGAATGTTGTAGATTGTGATCATTACAAGGTTCATCAAGAACCAATAACATGCTTTTATAACCAAAGAAAAAGAATGACTAAAAAATTATGCCTATAACTGTTTGATCGTGCAAAAAAAGATCTCTCTCTCACCGTACAATCAAGTTAAATGCTCTTAAAAACCTACTGATGTAAAATGAAAGACCATAATATGCAATCAGAAAAAAAAGGCCAGAATAAATCGACTTATATACGTTTGTTATGTCAATAAATAACAATAACAAACGATATTTTTTTCGAATTCCGATGTTGCTTTAGATTTTGAAACGAAAAAAAAATGTATACATGTATTTGACGAACATTTTTACTCGAACTTGTTATTAATTTATGTAAATAAAAAAATCATTCGTATGTACTTTCGATTTTTCTTGCATTTTTTGTTTTTTAATGACGAAGTAGAGAGCTTTAACGCGAAAATAATACGGGTTTTCTATCGTTTTTCTCCATCTCAACCGATGTATAAAAGTGTCAAAAAATATATTTATTAGATTGATATCTACACATATACCTTAGTCGTTCTTTTTTGTCTAACGAAAAACAAATTTCTGTCGTCGATATTATTAGAAGAAACACGCTTTTTTCTCCTTGACACACTCATAAACCAAAGCTGTGTTATTATTGACGGGTATGCACATATTTATTAATGTGATACTTGCTTGTTCTTTATGTATATATACACACGACTATAAGCAAAAAAAATGGGAGAGAGAGAGAGAGTGAGACAGACACTAAAACTTGATATTTTTTATAATTCGATCGGATAGTTTCGGATGTTTTTCTTTCGTGACTGGATATTTGACGTTTTTTGAACAATGAGAATTGTCGAATAAGTCTCGATATAAATGAGACAAGGTGAATAAAATAAATGCGAATAGAATGAAGATGACAAATGATGATGATGAATAAAGGCTTAGTCATACGAACGAATAAAAAACTCATCGATAATAAAGAAAAAGAAGAAGAAGAAAAAACTGTATATGTTCTATTGAAGGACAAATTTCGATGGATTTTATTTCTGTTGTCGATCGATGAAATATACATTCTGCAGATCAGGTGTACGAGGAAAATAGAGATTTGATCCGTTTGTACACTGTCACAAGGATTTCTGAGCTTTTTTTGTTGCAGAGACGTAAAGATATCGTTTCAAGGATGGCGTGTGTAGACGATGAGACGTTTTTTTTTCTAAACACCTGATAATACATACCTGATTGTGAATGTGTAATGTTCGATTTTCAGTGATGAATAAAATACGAGGAAACGAGTATCTCGTAAACGCGAAAGATTATTTATATGGAGCCTACACTGTCGACAACGTAGAAGAGATCATGATATGTGCATAGGAAGCGAGAGAGAGAGAGAGTTGTGTGTGTGTAAAGACGAAAAAGAACGAACACAAATAAAGAAAGAAAGAAAAAAAAGCGAGGAGGAATAGATGATATAGAACGACGGCAAACATAGCGTAGAGAGAGAAAGAGACAGTAAATGCGAGAAAAAAAATCGAGAAGAGAGGAAAAGTTCATTATTCTCTTTACCATACAGCAGTGTGAAGAACAGAAAAAGAAAGAAAGAAAAAAAAAAGAACGGGACAACAGCGACGTCAGGACATGAAAGAAGGGGTGTTGTTGCGATTACCTAATTGTCTCGCTCGACAGAGAACACATGCATAGTAAGAGACGTAGTTTGCTTTTCTTTTTCTTTTTCTGCTTTTGTCGACGTCGACGACAACGGCAATTCGATCCGTTGACGTGTGTTGATAGGAGAGCGAAGAAGAGGCAAAAAATCGATTTATTTTTTTGTTATTCATTCTCGTAACAAAAAAAAAGAGAAAGAAACCAGGAGAAAATATCGATAAAAACGAGGAACGAGAAGAACGAAAGAAGTATTTTGATGCCAAGCTCTATTTCTAGAAAAAGCATGCCAATATTTCTCATGGCCATTGACAATCTATGATATATGTTCGATCATTTTCTCTCTTCTTTTTATTTGTCAATACTTGTCATTTGACATTGCAGATCTTCTTCTTCTTCTTTCTATCCAAGAATATGTCTTAGTCATTAAAATGCAAGTATTACGTAGTGCTCAACGTCGTCTAGATACTCAACGTCAAATCATCAATCATTTTTCTGGACTAATTCCTTCATTTGATGATCTATTTGACGAATGTTCATGGTATACGTTTTTTACATTATTAACCATTAGTTCATTCGGTATTGCGTTTATTCTCAGTCGATTTTTAACCGTAGTTGATATCGATTATGACGACAGAACTCGGAACAAACGAACTGGCCGTTTTTGTGGCGTTCGACGAACTCGACTTTTCTGATCTAGTCATATTTTGTTCTATTTTTTTTTATTAGTACGAAAACTCTAGCACCAACTGCATATAAATACATATACATCTATTTTTTTTTGTTTTTTTTTTGAATTTCTGTTCATCAGTGTTGTGCAAATTTCCGCTGTTTTTCTTGTAATGATAACCATAATACCGATGTGATAAAACAAAGAATGATAAGACAATAACCTAGTGTAAATGAATATGATGGATAGATAGTACGAGCCGTACATAAACCATCAGTAAGAATTTCTAATGCAAAGCAATTCGTTTGTTTACGTTCGCTTTTTAAGACGGTATACATGATTGCCAGAAGACAGACACTGAACAACGCTAAAGAAAACAAAAGAAAATATATGATCGTATTTCACAATGGAATTCCAACTGCTATCGTCTCTCAGACAAATTACTTAAGAAAAGTGAAGGAAAACTCGAGGGAATTGAAAATTCTGTTGAAAACATTATGCCTACGAACGTCATCGGACTCAGACAAAAAACCACAAATGACTTACTGGTTACAAGATAAATAATGCCGATAGTCATTGTTGCTAGAACAACACCATTAAGTACGCCAACACTGACACCCACAAGTGTACAGGCACATAGAAGAAGTACGATTAGAATAGCACAAGCAGCTGCAACATTGTGTAAACCTAGAAGAAATTAATTAATCAGAAAAGTAGCAAACATTTCTATGGAGTCTATTTTTTGTTTTTCATCTAATTTAAAAATTGATTCATTCCTATCGATTCTTCGCTTGTATTGTAATCATAGAATAATATTGATTCAATCGATTTACGTCGTGAGAAAAGAAAAATCAAAACATATGAACTCAATCTAACGAGTTTTCAATGACGTTGAAAATAATACTCGGAGAAACATTTCGAACAGGAAATAAATTAAACGATGTTTATTTTTAATTAAATCCACGCACGAATGATTTTCAGATAAAAAAGACTATTCATGGCTTTGTTCGAACTTTTCTTCTATTATATTCAAAAGAAAAACATTCTACTTGTTGGACAAAGCCGAGAGAGATTTTGATTAGACGCAAACTATAATCATCCATAAATCTGTCTGCCATTAATTTTTATTCTACGTTTAGTCTTTCTCTCGAATTAGAAAATATCGAATAGCAACGAGTGTCAAATGTTGTTTGAAAAGAAGAAAATTCTACACACACACATAAAAGCTCATTCAATTGACGAGGTCTTTTGAGGGTGGGGGAAACTAAAAAGAAACTTTCTGAAATTTTTAATGAGACAATTATATTTCAGAACGTATTGAAGTACTCTTGCTTGACAAAGACATCCGCTAATTGTAAGCAATTAGCCTGAATGTTTTGTTCATTCAAATTACTCAAACACTAGGACAAAGTCTACGATTTCAGAATTTGTTGTTTTTTTTTCTGTGTTTTCTGGAGCGAATATAATCGGCCTACATCGAAGGTGTAATCTTCTATCGGAAGACGGTGAAAAATAAAAACAAAAATATTTACGTATCAGTTCTCGTCCGGGATTATTCATTCCGTGAATCGTATCATCATATTGATTATTGGTTACTTTTAAAATTCGACATTTCGATAGTTTCAAACGTTCACGAATATTTTCAGACAGATAATTACATTGACGAAATATTCCCTTATGATTTTTATAAAGAATTGTACCATTTTCAATGCCAATAGCTATTCTTGCTAATTGTTGATCATTAAATGAGAATATTTGCGTACGATTTCGATCATGAGTTAAATTGAACATTTCAGTCGTGTTCGTTGTTGTATTTTCAGTAAGAATCCATTTAATATGCGAACGTAATTTATTGAGATCATAGACAACGATGGACCAATGATCAGTTGTGAATGCTAATATTCCGACAAGATTCGTTAGAGCTGTCGCAATAATCGATAGAATTTGTATTTTCAAGAGAGTCACCATGAAATGAAAATCACCATTGGGAAGAAAACAAAAGTAAACACGAAGAAAATCTTAGTTTATGTTAAGAGAACGAGAAGAGATAAGGTAAAATAGCAAAAACAATTATGAAAGTGACGATGTTGACGATGAGATGAGAAAAGAACGTTCATTAATGTTTTCTATTAGAGAGAAAACGTAATGTGATTCTCGAGCGAGTGAGCCATATAAAGTAAGTAAAAGGAGAAGAGAAAGAAGGGCGGGTATGCGTGCGACCGGTTTCCTGGAAGAAAGATGAAAGACGAGAGAGAGAGAAAAAGAGCATAATATATTTATATGTGTGAGTGACGGCACATCGAGAGTTTCGAAGCCGTGTATACAATCTATTCAGACACTAACGTTCATTTGCGCGTTTATATATGTGAAGTTTGCATGAGTCGCTTTTTGCTTTTGTCATCATCGATTAGGAGAAAATAAAAAAATTCTTGGATTAAAAAGAAAAAAAACTCGAGAAAAAACAGAGAGAAAATTCTTTTTTTTGATTTTGTTTTTGTTGTTGTTGTCGTCTGTCTTCAAATGACAATTTCAGAACGTCGACTAACTGTGAGAAAATGTCACGAATCTTTCATAAGATAGAATGATATTGCTAAGAATTGAAATTTAATAATGCAAATAATTCATCTGTCGAGTTCGGAAATTACTATTTCAAAGATATTCTAAATCATTTTTTTCCTTTTCGATGAAAAAGAAAAGAATTTTTCTCTTTTAAATTTATCTAGACAATTGCTAACAAGTAGAAAGTCAAAAACACGAATATATCAACGATCAAACTTAGTCTGTCCCAAGAGAAACTATAAATTATGTTTCTAATTTTCTATTTTTAATATTATCTCGTATCCTATTTATTCGAGCTTTTCAGACTAATAAAATACTGGAAATTAATGTCGCCATTGAATATTATATCCTTTGTAATGAGTTGAGAAGAAAAAAAAATTAGCGATTCTTTCGGAAAGAAAATCGACTGTTTAATTCATAAATTGAATTTCAATGTAGATTCAGTCAGATTTTCATTTGAATGACCTTGCGTTCATCTACTAAAATAGAACGCCAACAATGTATGTCAGGTAATTCTACGTATGTCATCAACAATTCATCAATATTCTCAAGTCAAGAATGACACATTTCTTTTGTCAGAAAAAGAACAGAGTAGAAATAGACGAACAAAGAATTATTTTATTTCTAATTAATATAATAAGACTATTTCTATAGTTATTCTCAATTGATTTCACTTATTTATTTTCTATTTCAATTAATTTCTCATCGAATCGAAATAAAAACTAATGAATAAAATTTATTTAAATACAACGATGTTGACTAAAATTTCATACGATGTGCTCATAAAACTTTCTATTGATTTTTCGCAATGACATTGATAAACGACTTGGCAGAACATCAAGCAAAAATATTTTAAAATAAAATCCATCAAATTATGCAAATAATCTAGTTTTCATTGTCAGCGTGGTTAAAACGAGAACTAATAATAATTCAAGAAATGATAAATATATTAAATCATACAATCATGAGTTTATTTTCTAGTTTTTTTTTTCTGCAATGATAAACATCAATTAATAAATGAGCTTAGGAATATTAAAAGTAATCAGAAGAAAAGTCTCTGAAATATCACGCCTGCAAATATCGGATTTATTCTTCAGAATAAGACGGGGAATATAACAGCATTCATAACAAAAAAACTGCTAGCCAACGATGAACAACGTACATTTGGGTGTCAATCGATTGCACTCAGAAGGTCAAGCTGAACAAACGTTATCGACTGCTGGATCTTCTAGTTTTCATACATCGAATCCTACGGGTATCGATTGTTGACATTCTTGTGAATGTCTTGTAACTGTTTGATTTCTTTAGGCGAACCGATTTCAGTATCATCGATTCTTGTGCAACCTGCAAAAGTTATGACAAATGATCAACAAGATTTTCGACGGTATCGACAGCAAGCTTTCTGTTCAACATGTCAACAACAGATCACTACACAAACCGACTATCGAATTGGTGGTGGAACATGGATTATGTGCTGTATTGTGTTTTTTATCGGTGGATTTCTCGGATGTTGTTGCATTCCATTTTGTATGAAATCTTGTAAAGATGTTGTTCATCGTTGTCCAATTTGTAATCGAATTGTTGGGAAAAAATTATATATGTAGACAGCTTTTTTGCAAATAAAATCACTTCAATGCACAATTGTTTATCTCGAATGTCAGGTTGTTCTTTCTGAAAGATATGATGAATCGTCAACTAGCAACATCTATCGGCAATGGAGGGCTATGCATTTCGCCATATTGTTGATTCTACTACTTGGCTTGTCGGCCTGCCTGATTCACTGTTAAAAATTTCATTTTATATTTGTTTTTTGTTATAATTCGCTATTTAATCGACAGGGTCTTTTCGAGTACATCTGTTCGATAGAAATCAAAGCATAGTTCAATTGTAATGTACTATAAGCGAATTGTTTTTATTCTTGTTGTTTCGAATAGTAAAATCAATTGAATCTTCATTGTGAAATTAATGAAAGTTTTTGTTTTCTGTCGAACATAACGCCTATTGGTTAGACATATTTTCCTTTGATTCATTCGATAGAATATTCGAGATCTAACGAATTCAATACATCGTATTTCAGATTTTTAATATTGTACAGCAATTGAAAGAAGAATGCAGTTATCAATAACTTCAGCAGGTAAAACTAAGCGATTTCACTTTTGAAAACGAACTATTTCGATGTTGTTTAGGCGGTATTTTATCATTGTTGGATGAAAATACGGAAAAAGGTCCAGTCTATGCTCTTCATCGATTAAATGCTATGGTCGATGTTTTCTGGCCTGAAATCAGTGATTCTATTTCTAAAGTGTAATGCGTTGATTCTGAACTTCACAATTTGACTTTTTCTTTTCTTTGTTTTGTTTTGTCAGTGAATCACTTTACGAAGATGAGAATTTCAAACATCGTGAACTAGCTGCACTTGTTTCATCGAAAGTCTACTATCACTTAGGTTCACTCGATAACGCTCTTACATATGCACTTGGTGCCGGTCGTTTATTCGATGTAAACGATAAAACTGAATATGTTGAAACAATAATTGGTTCGTTGAGACTTTGGTTTTCGATTTGAAAACACGAAAATCGACTAATATTCCCTTTTTTGTAGCTCATTGTATTGATAAATATACAAAATTACAAGTAGAAAAATTTCAATCAGATGGCGCATCGAATGTTCATATCGATCAACGACTCGAAGATATCGTTAATCGAATGTTTCAACGATGTTTCGACGATAAAAAATACAAACAAGTACGAATTTTAATATTCGCAGAAATCATCGTATTCAAAATTGATTCTTCTAGGCTATTGGTATCGCACTTGAAACACGTCGAATTGATATCTTTGAAAAGGCCATCAAGGAAACAGTTCGTTGATTTAATTTTTTTGTTTTTTGTTCTTAATTTCTTTATTTAGAATAATTCAACTGAAATGCTCACATATGCATTTAAAGTTACCATGCAATTATTACAAAATCGAAAATTTCGTACCGTTGTTCTACGTACACTTGTTCGTCTCTATCTAAGTTTACAAGTACCAGATTTCATCAACGTTTGTCAAGTAAATTCGATAGATTATCATTTTTGTTTTGCATTGACAAAACTCGTGTTTAGTGTTTGATCTTTCTTGATGATCCTGATCAAGTAGCTGAAATTTTACAAACACTTGTTCGAGGCACGACCGATCAAATGCTTATGGGCTATCAAATCGGTTTCGATTTGTACGAAAGTGCAACACAACAATTCTTGAATAAAATTCAAGATGCCTTACGTGTTCAAGCGCCAATTCCGATCATATTCGATAAACAAGATGCGAACAAAGATGAACAAGGGTAAATCAATTGATTATATTTATCTGAGTTGTGTTTTTTTGTCGTCTCAAATCATAGAAATGCTGGTAGTGAATCGATGGAAACAAATCAAGATGAAACTGCTCGACAATCTGTCGAAGAATCAACACCGCCCAAAGATAAACAAACTTTACAACAAGAACACAAGGACAAAGTGAACAATTTGTCACAAGATGAAAAACAATTGCAAGAACGTATTGAAAAACTTTTGACTATTCTCAGTGGTGAAATAACAATTAGTGCACATATGCAATTTCTTATTAAAAATAATCATGCTGATCTCTTAATTCTTAAGCAAATCAAAGAAGCAGTACGAAACTCCGTTTGTCATACAGCAACAGTTATTGCCAATGGTTACATGCTATCAGGCACAACAAGTGATCAATTCTTTCGGTAGATTTTTATTTTTATTTAAAAAGAAAAAAGAAACGATGAATTTCTATGTTTTGTTGTGCAGAGATAATCTCGAATGGCTTGCTCGTGCTACTAATTGGGCTAAATTTACAGCTGCTGCCAGTCTCGGTGTTATTCACAAGGGTCATGTCAAAGAAGCATTGAATTTAATGAGTGCTTATTTACCAAAAGATTCAACAGGCAATTCACCGTATGCTGAAGGTGGTGGTTTATATGCGCTAGGTCTTATTCATGCAAATCACGGTGGTGATATTATTGATTATCTAATTAATCAATTACGTTCGAATTCCAACCAAACCGATACGGTACGTCATGGTGCTTGTCTCGGTTTAGGTTTAGCTGCAATGGGCACAGCTCGTAGTGATGTTTATGAATTATTGAAAACAAATTTACTACTCGAAGATGCTGTTGCCGGTGAAGCCGCTGGTTTAGCTATGGGTCTTGTTATGCTTGGTACAGGTTCAGCACAAGCCATTGATGATATGGTTCAAGTATGTTTAAACAATTCTTTCAATTAACAAGACGATAGAAAAAATTGTTTTGATAGTATGCTCAAGAAACACAACATGAAAAGATTCTCCGTGGTTTAGCTATTGGTATTGCTCTTGTTCAATACGGTCGTTTAGAAGAAGCCGATGCACTTATTGAACAACTTCAACGGGATAAAGATCCTATTTTACGTCGATCGGCTATGTATACTGTTGCTATGGCCTACTGCGGCACAGGCAATAATTCAGCCGTACGAAAACTTCTTCACGTTGCTGTAAGATCGATTTCTTAGCATTGTATGAAATTATTATTATTTGGTTTGTTTGGTCATTTTATAGGTCAGTGATGTTAATGATGATGTTCG
>ERZ778027.562-NODE-562-length-82054-cov-11.278662_pt1 | contig 82054 bp, 99 predicted proteins | sample MGYA00375757_ERZ778027 | MGnify/ENA primary metagenome ERZ778027 (study PRJEB29350, sample SAMN05389817) | bioreactor metagenome | isolation source: Ammonium sulfate bioreactor | place: South Africa: University of Cape Town | collected 2014-02-18 ...
CTTCTTCTTCTTTTTTTCAGAGACTCTTGTGAAGATGACTTTCTTCGATGGTTTTGACGAGACAAAAAAAGAAAACTAGTGACAGTAATCGTCTTCTATCTAACATCATAGGAAGATAAAAAGTCTGTTTAAGAGAATATATGTGCTCGACTATCGAATGATGACACACACAAAGACGAAGAAGAGAAGAAAAAAAATAGAAAACGTTCTCGTTAGTTGTAAATAAGAGAGTGGAACAATTCTCCTCTTCTGCTTTGAAAACTATTTAAAAAATGATATTTTGTACCTACGAAATCGCTCAAAAAAATGCGAGGCATTTCTTGTCTTTATTGATTGACTAAAAATATCCGAGAAAAATCCTGTTGATCTATAAATATTCTAGATTTTTTTTCTTCTTTCGCTTCTCTCAAGACAATCACAAACAAGAAAAGAGTCAAAAAAAGATTTCTAATAAACGTTTTTCTATATTTTTTTATTTTCGCGAACGTATAAAAAGACAAAATGATCATCCGAGACAAGCTATTCACTTCCGCAATCAAGAGAAAAAAAAGAAAAAGACCAGTTAGATTTCACTTGCCGTCGAGATTTAGAAATCTCTGAATCGATCGATCGAATACCTTCAGGCAAAATAGATTCCTCTCTCTCTCTTTGCTGTTAATAACTGCAAGAAGAAAACTTATATTCAACAAGATTAAATCTTTGTCAATAAGTTCGGTCTAATATCTATTTTTGTTCGATGTTTATGTGTGTTTGTTTTCCTTTCATTTCGAATTTATCGATAAAAAGACTGTTTAGAAGACGAAGAAAAAAGGTCTTCTTGACGTCAACGGAAGTATGCCGAAGATTTTAATTGAATTATTCAAGCAAAGAGATTCTTCGACAGGAAATCGGGCATCAAATGAGGTTACTTTTGATATAGAAACATGTTTAGAAAGAGTAACTTACTGGACTGTTTTTTCTTTTCAAAGAATCATGAGACGAAAATAAATATTAATATACGAAAGTCATTCATTGAATAAGATAGAATGTATAGACGAAACGCACTCTATTTAAGAAAAATCGAACGTTTCTCTCGGCGTTCTCTTTCTCGATGTGTTTTTATCAAGAAAAGAAGAAAAGAAAGAGAGAGAGAGAGAAAAGAACTACTGATGTGTCTTTCTTTTTCTCTCTTTTGCAATTCTGCTGCTTTCTTCTTGTTAAAAAAGAATGAGGAAATATAAATCTAACTTGTTAATTTCTAAAAAAGACGAAAGGTCATTACACAAGCTCTGATTTCAAACAAGTTGATTACTATTTCTATTTCTTTTCTCTCTTCTCTCTTTCACGTACATTCAATGCGTCCAGCTATGCGGGTATCAGACAAAGAAACGAGATAAATACATAGTTTAGTTTTTTTTTTCGACACCTACGACATACCAAACGAAAAAAAAAAACGAAGAAAAATTGTTAACAATGAAGAAGAAAAAAAGAAACGAACTCAATGATCATGATTAGCAGAACTAATACAGCTGTCAATTACAGCGTGTTATTTACTTCGTTTTTCTTCTTTCTTTCTATTCATTTAGTTTTTAAGAGTCTTGCTTTCTCTTTTTCTTCTTCACTCGTTTGCTTTTCTTCTTTTCTATTGATAAAAATGAATGAACGCAAAATAATATTAAATAAAAAAAAAACCGCTCGAGTTTTTTAATTGCGTTGCAGTTCTCCTACCTGTAGGTGGGATGTTATTCGTGTACGATGACTTGGTCAAAACACGGTGTTGATAATCACGATAGCTTTGTTCAACTTTCTATTCAACGATGAAGAAGAAAAGAAAAAAAAGTGCAGAAAAGATATTTTTAGAAAGCTAAAGAAAAAGAACACGTTGACTAACATCAGCTTCACGATCAAGTTCAAGCATTCGTAATTTAGCATCTTCGATAAATTGATTATAATTTGATGAATTCGAATGGCGACTTTGATTTAATTGAATATCACTGGCGGATTTCATAACTCGCGAGAGATAATCACCGCCAGCATTACTCGAAAACCGACCATTATAACTAATTAAAAGCAAGCACAACACAATATTTGTCTTTCTAAGAAATTAAATTTCTATTTACTAAGGCTCGGGTTCATTCGAGGATTGTAATAGAGCGATTTGAGTTTTTAAATCGACTAATTCATCGTTGACTACTTTCTGTCCGACAGCTTGATTATCCAAGACACTTTTCAATTCTCTTGTTATCGATTTCTATAAACACAAAAAAGCAAAGATCTTTTTCTTTTGTCGGTTCTGTTTTTCATTAGTTTACAGAATAAGCAGATCGTTCTCTCGGCGTTGAACTACTACTGCTGCTTTCACGTCGTCCTTTCAAAACAAAAAAAAGCAGATTAATTGAAATTTCAAATGCTTTTTCTCTTTGATTGCACTTGTTCGATTGTTCATTTGAGATTTTAATATCGCATTTTCCTCTCGAATTGATTGATAATCAACAGCCTAAATCATCATTATTTTTATCACGTTTTTCTTTTTTTTCTATATTTAAAACTACTTGTTTTGTTCTTTCACGTAGAATATCATTTTCATTCTCAAGAATTTTCTTTTCACTTTGTAAACGATGAATTGTCGTCTAAAAAAAGAAAAAGAAATATTTTCATTAAATTTTGCTCTTTGTTTTAATTGTCTACATCTGCTTCAGCATAGTGTTTTCGTAATGATGCCACTTCAGCTTTAGCTTGTTCAGCAAGAAGACGTTCTTCACTCAAACGTCGTGCTTCTTCTGAAAACAGAAACAGTTTTTTGCTCAAGATCAATTCGTTCATCGGTTTCACCTTGATTTCTCATTTCGATTAATTGAAGATTCTTATCTCGTTCGGTGAATTGTTGTTCGATTTCGAATCGTAATCTAAATACAAATCGATTCAACGAAACAAACGACAACGATTATTCACTTGTTTAATTTCGATTGAACTTGTTGATCAACATGTAATTCAGTGTTTGATAAAACTACTTCGCGTTTTCGAAAATCATCTTCCAAACGTTTGAGACGATCTGTTTCCAAAGTTAACGCCCTGCAAATGAAAACAATCGAACAGATTTTTATCGTTTTGTTGTTCTTTATCTTTTGTTATGAGTCAATAAATATCACAGTTCTTAGTCGATGTAAATTTAGCCGCTTACCGTTCACGTAGTTCGAGATTACGTTGACTTTCTGTTTCTCGAAGTTTCATCGATTTGAGCTCGTCGAGAAATGTTTGTCTTTGATTGAATAAGTCTCGTCGTTCGTTCTAAACAAAAGACAAGCCGGTGAATTTGATTTTTATGATCGTATTCGAGTTTTATACATCGAGTTCCGCTTTGAAACGGTCGCCTATGCGCATTTCTTTTTCATTGAGAGTTTCATGTTTCGATTTGTAGAGCGTTTCGAGCTAAAATAAACAATTTTCCAAGATCAATTCCGAGAATTTTTCTGCACAAACTTCTTTTCGAAGTGATTGTAGTTCTTGTTGACATTTTTGTCGTTCTTCATCTCGAATTTTTTTAATTTCATTTTCTCGAAATTGATCCATCTAATTTAGAGAAAAACAAACAAATATGATTTGTTTTTGACTTCGAATGCGATCGATACTTGTTGTTGAAGATTTTCTTTCGTTCGTAGTTCGATATTCTTCTGAAATAATAATAATTTCTCTTCAGTTGAGAGATTATGCATCGAGGTCAGATCGTCACGACGATCGGTGTACATTGCATCGAGATTGTTGAGTTTTTCATCTGAAAAACAATTTGAAATTCGGACGAATTTGGATCAAATAGAAACAAAGACGAACCAAGAGTTGAGCCAGCGATTGAACCAGCCCAATAATCTTGAGATGTTTGAGTTGCAATACTGTGAGAAGAACCTGGCAACCAGGAAGCGATACAAGTCAGCATAGACATGAGTAAACTTGCATGACCGTGAATTTCAGCGTTCGATTTCTGAATATTTCGAAGAAAGAAATAGAAAACAAACGTTCGAAAATTGAAAATTTTACGATTTTCTTGTAGAAAGTTGATTCAGTTGAAATATTTAACAATCGAAGAATTTCTTCATCAGACATGATCTAAAATCGAATGACAACGTTTTCAAATTTCTCAATTGTATTTATCTACTCGATGATCGTGAATATTTGCTTCAGGAATGAATACACTTGATGTATATTCATATTTCTGCTGTTGAAAATAGTCAACAATGAGCGCATTCAATGCACGAACGAGAAGCGTTGGTTGTGTTGTCGACGATGAAAAACGTATTTGATCGTCAATACCCCCGCGTAGCTCTTGAATCAACCGACCACGTAAATGCGACTAGAAGTTCAGTATTTCAAAAGAAAAGACTCCTTTTTTCTTCTTCTTTACTTTGACATTGTCAACAACGCCTTTGGATTTCATGAGATCGAATAATTTTATTCGTAGATCTCGACTATTGAGACCATTTTGCTCCATGGTTGTTGTCGCCATGATTAGAAAAGAATGGATTAGATTAAATTGAAACCACAAATGGCAACCATATTCTTCGCGTTGCCTATCACGATGACTCTACGACAGAATGAATCGATTCTCTCGATTGGCTTAGCATTTAAACCAATCGAACGATCGAATCAGAAGAGAAAAACAACAACAACAACAAGGACTTCTATCGATTTAGGAGTCAAATTTTCCATATCTCGTCGCTGGTTGTTTATCTTCAAATGACGACGATTGTGAATGAGATCTCTCTCTCGTTGTTTTCCTTCGAATCAACATTGTCGGCTTATTTTTAAACGATTCAATATGAATTCTAGTCGTATTCCGTTATATCGTGTTCAAGGTACACATTACCAATGTGCACAACAGATCGGTTCGTTGACACGTGAAGCTATTCGTCATCGAATTGCCGATGATTTTGCTTATTTATCACCGTTATTCGCTTTTGTTCAATCGGATTATGGACTTAAGCTACATCGAGATTTTATTGAAGCCATTCGAAAATATTATCCGTGGTATTGGGATGAAATTCGTGGCCTAGCCGACGGGTCAGAAATTCCGATCGAACAATTGCTTGTGCTGAATTTTCTCAATGAAACACGTACAGCTTATCGTTTATTAGAAGAAAAAAAGAAAGATCAAGAACCAGAAAATGAAACTGGTGAAAAAGGTTGTACGACAGTTCTGATCAATCGAACCGATTCGAAAACTTTATCGTTACTGCATAATGAAGATCATTCGAGTTCGCTGTTCATGACTGGATATTTAGTTGAAGCTGATATTCAATCAAGTCCATACGAAAACAATCAACGACAGAGTCCTGACGAAAAGTTCATTGCTTATTGTTATGCTGGAGCGATTCCAGGCAATGCATTCGGCGTTAATGTGCATGGTTTTGCTTGTTCATTGAACGGTCTATATCCAAATTTTATAGCTCATGGCCGTTTACCTCGACAGATCGTTAATCGAGCTTTGCTTTCAGCTAAGAATGAAGATGATCTCGACAATATTTTATATTCATCACCGGTTGCCTATGGTTTTTCAGTGAACGGAGGTTTTTTTACTCAACCAAATCATTTATTCAACTATGAATTGGGTCCAAATCTTAAACTTGAAAACGAAAACTATCTGAGTAAATGTTGGATCGTAGCAAAAGAAAATATTCAAGATATTCAAGCCGATTTCGAAGTCATGAAAAACTATTTCGTTCATTACAATCACTACGAACGTTTAGCTGATGTTATCGTTCAACAGAAAGCTCTCGAATCGACCTATAGTCGATGGCAACGCGGCCAAGAATTAGGCGAAATATCGACAATTCAAGATGCAATATGTTTATTAGGCGATAATCAAAATGAAGCTTTTCCTATATTTCGCGTGCCGAACGCTACTGACAGCAATTCAGTTACATTATGTACGGTTCATATAAATTTTCTAACATCAGAATTATCGATCTATCAATGTAATCCAAAGGAAAACAATCAGCCGAGTCTTATTTATAATCTAGGTGATTTGTTTCAATAGAAAACAAAATAGAAATCTATATTCTAATCTTGTTTTTATGTTTTGATGTGATATAAAAGCACATTTGAATTCGATCTTCTTCTTCTTCTTTTCTTTCTTTTTTTTTATTCTAATCGATTTCTTACTACGCGGAAAAAAATAAAAGAACCAGAGAAATATATCTTCATCAATGTCAAATCATATGAGAACAAGTCGCACCTGTCTGCATTTCTAAACGAATATCTTGCGAATTGTCATAAATCAATCCCAAGATATATGCGTAGTTCATCGAATAAGAAAACAACAACAACAACAACATAACTATCAACTTTGCCTTTTTCTCGTTCTTATTCTCTTAATTTAATTCGACAGATTCTGTTTCCACCGGATATCCTCGAGCAAGTAGACAGATATCCATTTAAAAGGCACGGTTTGTTCGACTTCTCATGAGAATTGTCTTTCAAAGAACATCATGTGGCATGACGCCATTCGGTACGCACTTCTTCGAGTCTTCTATCCATGTTTAATGATCTTCGGCACAATTGGCAATATTCTCTGTTTGAAAATACTCCTACGAAAACGTTTTCGTCGTCAATCAACTTGCCAATATCTTTCCATATTAGCTGTTATCGATATTCTGTTTATTTACTTACGTTCAGCAAGACATTTCTATCAACAATTCTATAAAATCGATCCACGTAATACATCATTATGGATGTGTCGAACGTTGATATTTATTTCATCGACATTGTCACATATTGCATCATGGATACTTGTCGTTGTTAGTTTTGATCGATATTTAATTGTGAAAAATCGTCTGTCATATAGAAATGCTGGTTGGCGAGTTATTAAATCGACTTGTTGTCTTATTTGTATTGTTTGTCTTGTTAATTCACATTATTTTTATATTCTAGGTAAAAATATTCGTTCTTTGTTTTCTTCTTTCTCAGCAAAAACAAAAAATTGTTCTTTCAGGTATAAACAAGAAATTTCGTCTTCCTCTGCATCCTTTCGACAAAAATCATTCGAACGAAACTTATCACATCATAATTCGTTTCGTTTGCATTGCTCGTACAGAATTCGACGTATTCTTTCGTTATTACATTCCCATCTTTGATCTTCTTTTCGTTGCTATCATTCCATGTTTACTAATGATATTCACGAATTTCGGCATCATTCGCACGACGATGCGTTCGAGTATGCTCTGTCAATCGACACGCAAACAAAAACGAAACAATCGTTTGACAATCATGTTATTATCGGTGATAATAGCATTTATTTTTCTAACATGCCCATCAGTAATCTATATTTGCCTTAATCGTTTATTACAGCCGACAGCATTTTCCGATAAGAAATTAGTTCTACGTGATCTATTCGAATTGCTTTGGTATACGAAACATTCATTGAATTTTCTTTTGTATACATTAAGTGGCCAAGATTTTCGTCGTGAATTTCGGAAATTGATTTCCTGTTCGAAACGTTCGACAGCCAACAATAGTTCATTTCGAAGTCGACGACAACGTGACGATGACAATTGGGCGTCAATGGATTCGTCTATGTCGACATATCATGTGCAAGCTGTTCGAACACATTTACATAAAACAAAACGAAAACAACATTTGTATACGACCGATCCGTTTCTATTGTCGAACGGGCGTTTAGTTTTCGACGATGGTGACAGTAGTATTGTTGATGGAGCATTTTTAACACCGAATAATTGATAGTTGTTTTCTTTTTCTTGTTGAACGATATTTTTAGTTTTTGATTTAATAAGGAAATTGAATTAAAGATCGACTTTTTCTTGACGTATGTCCGTTGAAATCAAATAAATAAATATGATCTTGTTCGGTTTTTATTTTTATCTTATCAATTGGTTTTGTTTTTAATTCGATATGAGGTACGTCTATGATTTTTACCTTTAAATTAATTATAAATACCGTCAGAGTAGATTGTTGCTGAACAATAGTCAAATGTAACGCCCTCAAATCTTATTTCTACGAATCAGTGTTTTTTTTCGTATTTATTCAGAAATCGATACAATTGTGAATAGGATTGAATTCGTAAAAATAAACATTTAATAGCGTCCATGCGACTCAATTTTGACTTCAGTATCAGGCAAAGTATTTCTGCCTTCCATTTCATGTTCTTCAGGTCGATAGGGTCGATTTTCATTCGGATATTTTCGTTGAACTTCTTGTTCAACAACTCGATAAGTTCGATTGTCGGTTGGATATTTTCGTTGAATTTCCTGTTCATGAATTTGATAGGTTCGATTGTCTCGTTGTTGAAAAGGATTTTCAATCGATCCTCGTACTGGATTAACGTATTTTTCATGCACATCATGCTCATCTGGTTTGGAAAATCGTTGTTCGACCACTCGTCGTACTGGACTATTCGTTGATTCGATTAATCCCGGTCGAACGATTTCTCGTTTCGTATTTGTTACGACATTTCTCTTGTCAACGACTCGTCGACTAGGAAGTTCATTTGATAAACGTGTTTTTTTAATTGTATTCGTAAATGTTCGATTGTTATCATCCGACGATGATCTTCGATTTGTTTGAACAACTGTACGAGTCATTTGTTTTTGTTCTTGACATGAACGTAGACCGTCGGCAAAGCCAGCTGCATAACCTTCGTCAAATTTTTGATCTTTTGATGAATTCGACATGATGACAACAACAAAAATTAAATAAATAAAAACAATCGAACAAAAAACTTCTAGTTTTCAAATAAATGAATTTTAGCGCTTGTTTTTGTTTGCTCTTCAACTCTCATTAGAATCGAGAATTCTCATTTCTCAATTACTTAAGAATAAATATAGTAAAAGGGGAAAGAAACACTAATAGAAATGCGTACTTAATGCTCAGAAAAATGAGATGATTTGTTTCATATTGAAATTCATTCTGTTTTATTTCTACTAATGGATACAAACGATTCACAAGCAATGGCTGTCGGTCTTGGAGCGGGTCTCGGAGGTTTTATTGGTGCAGTAAGAATTGTAGAATCTTTAAAAAGGCAAAAGTAGCCTGAACTATCTTTTAGATTGCTCTCGGATGTGTTCTATGGCATTGTTTCTGTGGATCGTAAGTTCGATTGAGAAATTAGGATCTGTTCACTATTTTTCCGTTTTTTAGTTGGTGTGAGAAGAAAAAATCTGTGCCAAATATTCAACCGAAAGGACATTCGATTGGCTGACAAATGTTTCGATTTGAAAATCAGCGCGTTCTTGTTTTTTTTTCTCGTCTCCTATTGAACACAAAAATGCTTTCGAATATTTGTCTTTTCTTTGTTTGTATTTTTTCATCGGTGAATTCAATAAATTTTCTCGGCGGTTTCTTGACTTATCAAAATACACAAGAAACGAGAACAAATTCGACTTTTCTCCGTATTCAAATACGTTTTCAGATTGAGAATAAACATTTTCATTGTACAAATAATCGAATTCGTCTTCTCGACGAACCGAATTATATTCAATGTTTTAGTAATCAATCGAATAAAGCTTGTCGAGATTTTCATCAGGAACTTTCGGGTCACTGTCAAATCGAAAATGAACTTAATCAATATTTAATCATCGAACGGCAGTTTTTATTAGATGTTGAATATTCAAAATCAATCAGTTTGTTTTACGTACGAAAAATCGATTTGAAAACTTTATTGAAAACAAAGCCTTTTGTCTTTAGAAGAAATGTTGTCTAATGAATACGACGCATGAATATTTTCATTTGAATCTTTCGATCGACATGAATTCGCTTCGAAAGAATTCATCACCGTATCCTTATCTGCCTGCAGCGTATTACGTCGCTTTTAATCGATCGAAATCGATTCCAATCTTTATTTTCGATGTCGATGGTAGAATTGAAAATTTTAGAGAATATTTTTCTTTTGATTCAAAACAAATAGGTGATGAAATTCTATGTGAAAATTTCGATCAGATTTTGAACGTTGTTGTGAATAGGAAATGTGAGATTAATTATAAAATCGATCGATATGGAATGCAATTCGGTCGATTTTGGGTAATGGATCGTTTTCAAAATCAAATCTTATCACGTTCGTTGATTAATCTCGAAATTTATGTTCTTGAAAATACACTTTGTTCGAATCCAACTGAATTATTATTATTCACAGCTAATCAGACAACTCAGCAACTCTACGAAACAATTGAAATTCTAGTTGAATTACGACCGAATTGTCAATTAATTAAATTCGAGGAACAGAAAATCATTGAAATCACATCTTTATGCACAAGAATTTCATCAAAAAATTTGACAACACTCGGCATTCAAGTTCAATTCCAATGCCGTTTGAATCTATGTGGTTTGAAACATTTTTGTTTTGTCGGAGAAATGGGCTTTAAACTTCCATCAACAAATGTTCATTGCGTGACAATCAATGTCACCGATTCAAGTTCGTCTGTCTTTTCGAATTGTTTATCTTCACCGGTTTTTTTTCTTTCAAAAGATCTCGAATGTACTCGTGCTGCAAATGCACATGATTTCGGCGTAACAGTCTTTCGAAGTCCTTCTCCTTCTTCTTCTTTACCACCACTACCACCATCGACATCATCATCGAAGTATTGGGTTTTATTCGCTTATGCAATATTTCTGCTCGCAGGACTTATAATCTACTGTGGTTGTGCACAAATGTTAAGATTATATTATCGACGTTCAATACCAATTTCTATTGATACACGTCGATCGACATCAGTTTCTATTGATGGACGTCGATCAATGAAATTAACCGAACCATTACTACCTAACAATGAGGACATACCAGTGAAGAAACAAAGAAAAAGATCGCAATATCTACGTTTAGGATCAGTTGATAACCCGAAAAAGAAAGACTATCGATTGAGTTTCAAAGATTTTAATCAATAAAAATTAATCCTCTACGAAATCTTTTGTTTTAAAACGTCGACTGTAGCGTTTATCGCCGACTTTCACCAATCGAGTGGCAGTATAATCTCTCTCTCTCTCGGTATTTTATCGATCCTAACCGCAAATAAATCTATTTCAATCTCTCGTCCTTTTCTTTTTAAACATCTTGATCCTGTGTCTTTTTCAATTAGAGTCAAATAGGTTTCTTTTTCTTCGTTCGTTTGCTTAGAAAATAATAGTTTCATCCTTGAAATTAGTTCTTGTCGATAGTAAAAGGTAAATTCTATTTGTCGTGTAAGAGATATGTGTGGAAAGGCGTGCATCTTACGTCTTCGTCAGCTAGAAGTATTTTCCCATGAAAGAAATAATTTTACATTTTCTTTCTCTTTCTTCTTTTCTTTCCTGTTGCACCACATTTTTTTTTCTCATCAAACATTTGAAGCAGAAGAACGACTCGTCAGTCAGTTAGAAAAGAGAGTAAAAACACAGTGAAATGAATACTGAATTCTATCCAATCTATTCATGTGACCTGTTGCCACGCGATCCTGAGCTAATAAATCGGTATGATTAACGTAATTATTCGTCGAATACTCGAGGAATTCTTTTTTTATTTCGATTTTATGGTCTTTCTCTATCAATAAAAAACACGTATATATTTGAATTTCGTTTCATTTCTTTTTTTTCTTATTTGAAGATCCATGGACGTGATAAACAGAGACGACGCAGCGTTTAATACTGAAGAAGTAGCAAAAATAATTAAAGAAGCTCTTGAACGTATCATTGGAAATAAACAATATGAATCATCGAAAATCAGTCGTTGGACTGCCGATTCTGTCGATCAAATTCTCACGGAATTGACAAATTTAGACAAACCATTCAAATACATCGTTCAAGCAGTACGTTGTCATTGTGAATTTCGATAAAGCTGCTTCTTTTTTTCTGTTTGTACACTCAGGTTATTCTCGAAAAAACCGGAGGTGGATTTTATACGGCAAGTTCATGCTATTGGAATAATTCAACTGACGGCAGTTGTACACTTCGGTAGGATCGAATTTGTATTTTTTTTAAATAAGACTTTTATTTTTATATCTTAGTTGGGAAAATAAATATCTCTATACGATAGTTTCCGTTTACGGTTTATTGATATAAAGAAAAAAACATTTAATTAACGTTTTCCGTTTCTTTTTTTCTTCTGTTCTTCATTAAATTACTTGACTTTCTTTTATTCAAATAAATATCCGCTGATTTTTACTGAGAATACTTCATTTTCAATTCGTTTTATATAATCTTTATTGAAATAAAATTGTTACAAAAGATACGACTTAGAATTGATCGTCATTAAACACATGTGTTGACTTTTCTGGAATCTTTTTAATCAACGGTTGTTCAACCATTGGTATCACATTTTCATTGTTAACCATTGTACTACTAGCCGGTCGTCGACATCCGGCTAAATAACATATAATACCAGCAAGAAATAAGCCGAGAAATAAAACAGCTACCGCGAACAATGCGATGGCCCAAACAGGTAGAAATCCAAAGAAGAATCTGTCGTCATTGTGATTGGTCATTGTGATATGAGGACATGAAGTCGGTTGATAATGAGATGATGATTCATTGGAATTCGATTGATAATTAGAAAACAGCGTGCCTAAAAACATTTTCTTTTATTTCATCAATAGATTTTTTCAGATTTACATTGAATTTCTTTGATTATTTGTACAGTACATATCGTTGAATAACTATCGCCAAGAAGTTGAGCTCGTACTTGTCCCGATGCTGATGTTAAACGATGGAAAACATCATTTTCAAGTCCATGAAAAGCCCATTGATTGCCTGGTCGTTCTAATAATTCATTTAGATATTTTCGTTCTATATCTCCTGTACAATTTGCCGGCTGAATAATTCCATGAACAATCGCATCGAAATCCGGTAGAACACGTATTTCATGAAGAAAATACAAATGAATCTGTGTTTTAATCGAATTCGATGATAAATAACTTAAATAACGCAGCGGTTGATAGGGTTCTGTATGCGATAGATTCAATTGACTTATAGTTAGAAATGGTGGCATTAGATTGATATGAATATTATCGAGATATGTTTCATTTGCTCGGAAATATAATTTCATCGGAAATGATTTGATATTTCCATTGAGAAAATTGTTCAAGGAAAATTCATAGGATTGAATTGTATATGGATGATTGAATTTAGCTAGATCGTTTGTTGTATTGGAAATAGTTGCGAAGAAAACGAGTTGATAATCGATAGGAGCTGTGAATTTTGGTTTGTACGAAATCCAAACAAAATCCATGCGATCGACTGGCATGAGAACGAATTCATGAGATGAAAAATGTTCATCGGCTGGTAACGGAGGTAATTGTGATGGGAATGGATCGAAAATGAATGAATCGAAGTAAACTTTATGTCGTTGATGAAAACCGTTTTTGATTTGATTTTGTAATTCATTATTCAATTGTTCTAATTCATCGACCGACATGTATAACGAATGTTCATTTGGTTGATAAGTTGCACCGAGAGGATAATCAATTTGAGATTTATTTGTCATTTCAATATGTGTGCCAAGTATGCCCGTGATATTCAAAGAATTCGAATGAATAAAATCAACTAAACGTGATATCGATTCGGCATAGGCAGAAAAATCCGAAACATACAATCGTCCAGGATAGAACGTATCGCCCGTCAACAAAAGACCGGTTGCACAATCGTAGAACGCAATTGATGATTCTTCATGTCCAGGTATGGGAATAATTGCTAAATGTCGTTGATTATCGAGTTTGTACGTACTAATCGAATTGGGCCAATCTGAAATTTGAAAAAATTCGATCACATCTTCGAGTTGTGTGCCGACGACTGTTGTTTTCGAACGATTTTGAAATTGATTATCTCCACTAACATGATCGAGATGATTGTGCGTATGTGCAACAATCAATTCCATGTTCTTTCGATCTTGTTTATTCTTCGTACACCAATAATAAATAATTCGTTCGACATGTTGTTGAATTGGAAACGAATTCGATGAAATTGTTGCACCACTATCAATCAATAAAATTCGTTTTCGACTGAATAAAAGAAATAGAAACGGTGCTTCGTAATTGAGACATTTATTTTGTCGAAGAATGTATGTATTATTATTCATGCGAAATTCATCGATATTTCTATGACGAAATGTTTTATTTTCAAAGCAATTTCTCGAACCATTCAACCAACGATCAGGCAATTGAAATTTAAGATCAGGTAAATGTGAATTTGGACAATGGAATTCAGCGAACAGACTGTCAATAATAACGATCACAACGAGGAATCGCATGGTTTGTCTTTCATTAAATGGAAAGAAAGAATGACAAAAATCAGTTCTTTCATAGATCGTTTATCGTCATCTGCATGGATTCTCATTAGATACGTATAAAACAAGGCCGTTTTTATTTTCCTTTTCGTTTAATGTTTCAATTTTCATCACACATGGTTTAATAATTAGTTAAATATTCAATCCCTTGATCGAGAACAAATATGTTTATGCTTTTTTTTCCTTTATAGAAAAGAAACGAACGAGTGTCATTATTTGTCTTTTCATTTTTATTCTCGATGAGTATATAATAATATAAGAGAGAGAAAAAAAGAACTCTTGTCATTCGAGTTTTTTTTCTTCTCTTTTGTTTGTTTAAACAGTGTTGTCACTATAAGTGTGTTTTTCGGACTTTTATTTGCTTGATACTTGTGTTGAGAAGAAAAATGAAATGAAAAGAAATCCATATAAATGTGAACAAGTCATTTTCGGCAATAAAACATTATAATTTTTAATGACATTTGATAAATCTGAAAATAGCATAGCATCGTACGTTTCGAAGAAATTAAAAGAGGTCAGATGAAGTCATGTTCAAACATGTAAATCTTCGATGCCCTTGAAAGAAAATTTTTAATGATTTGTTCTGTTTTTTTTTTCTGTTTGATTCGTCTGCGCCAGACGACTATTCTTTTGTAATTCAAAACTTGAATATGATTGCTACGAACACAACCAACTTGTTTTCTCTTCATTTACATTTTTTTCTATTTTCAGAGTTCGAAATTTGAAAATTATGTATATCAACAAACGACGAACACCAACATTAGTTGATATTTGCGATTTTCATCGTTTGAATTTACGTGAAACAAATGCACGATTAAACGTAAAAAACTATTTCCAATCGAAATTGCCACTATTACCAATGTCATTTCGTGATCTACGTTTAGTCGTAACGAATCGTATACCATCGAACGTTTTAATTCTTCCGAAAGCTCCATCTCCAGTGCCAATGTATATTCCGAAATTGCCCCATCGACAACAGAAATCGATGTCGAAAAAATCAATGAAACCCCCTGGTTACGATGTTTATCGATCATTAGCACGTTCAACAACAACTACCGAACGTGATTCACCGACAAATGAGGATTTAAATCTTTTAGCAGCTTCGGTTACGATCGATCGAATATCGCCTTTATCACATTCGGGATCCTTCCGTACGAATAATCTACCGAAAATCTACAAAACACATTATCATTCAAGTCACAATATAAAATTCAATAGTGATGATGAAAGTGAATTATTTGGATCAATTCGTCAAACACCGACTGAACTCAAATGTGAACAAATGAATCAGTCGACAGATCAAACTCGAAAGCAAATACATGTTTTTATTCCAACGATCAATCCTTAAAACAGATCAATCTCTCAATATTATGTAAAATTCTTTTTTTGTTACTCGTACGTCTGTCTCGCTATATACGTTTATATAATTATAACTTATGAAACCGACTTGACTTCAACGATATGACAATTTGCTTTTTTTTTGCCAAAAGAAGGAGTGGTTTCCGACAATAAACGAACACATTTATTGTGAAGCAAGAGGGTTAAACTACAAAACAACATCAATTTATCATACGAAATAGATCATAAATTGCGTTTTTTATTCTTTTTTGATTATTAATAAAAGACAGATCGACAAAATTTGAAATGATTTGTTCAATTCATTTTCTTTCGTTGTTGTTTAACGTCGGCCGAAGAAAGCATCCCAATGATGTTTTTTACCGAATGATTGACGTTTTATCGGATGAAAATCTCGTAATTCAACGATTTTATTCGATGGATAAATAAATGCTGTCGGTGGAAAGACAAAATGAGCTGCACGTTGTGAGACAAACAAATCATCATCATTCAATTCATGATCTAATTCATCACCGAGTCCATAATCATACGACGACGAATATCGATCACTAATAACCATCGATGAACAGATTTGTATGATCAGAAAACATGAGACTAAACAAAAGCAAACAATATCAAATACGGAAAAACAACATGAAAATCTATTGATTTACTAAGACACGAGAGTAAATAGACACTTGAAACCATGATCGTTGTCTTTTGAATAGAAAAAAAAGATGATTTCTTATTTGTTTCTGCCCGTATTTAAATATAAAAAAAAAAAGATAAATGTCCACAGATAAAGCTAATTAGATGTGTCTTAGTCGTTTTATATTTAATAACTCTAATTCCACGACTACAAATTAGAACTAAGCCTGTTATTATTATCTATCACGTCATTTAATTTCCCAGTGCTTTTATCTTTTTCAGGTTATTCCAAGGAGAAACAGACAAAGGAAAGTTCTTTTCCTGCCCACGATATTCTTTCAATCGAGCAAAGACGATTCAATGCGTGTTACACATCAAATCCTGTTTCTGTAAAATGATATATGAGAATTATTTTAATAACATTAACATTTATTATTAATCCGTGAACAAAAGGTACTTGTCAATATACGTTCTTATATTTATTAGTTTTAAAGAAAATCATTTGTGCAAAACGAGAGAGAGAGAGAGAAGACGAAGGACAGACAATTGGTTGCTGATAAGAATATATAAACACGGACGAAAGCAAGAGATTTTTTGCAAAATGAGTAGACGGATAAATTTCGAAGAGAAAAAAAAACGTTTTCGGAAATGGCTTTATGATATCAAGAGAGAGAGAAAAAAATATTTGTCTACGTAGTCTTTCATTTTTCTAATTCTTTTCGTGCTTTATATCCACGGAAGGCAGCCTAAAATAGAGACATATCGAGAAGATTCAATGCATAAAGAGTTTCGATTTGATTTTACTTGAATTTTAACAGCAGCAGCTTCATCGTCATCATTAGCTTCACCTTCGACTTCTTGATTTCCTTCGGTTGGTGGTGTTAAAACTGAAAATAAAATGAAAATGTGTTTCTTTTTGTCGAGTCCAATGAAATCCTACGTCTTGTATTGGTATTATCCTGGTTTTCCTCTTCTTGTTGTTGTTCAGGAGCAGGTGGTGGAGTCGTAGGTGCTTGATCTTCTTCTTGAAGATTCTGATTACTGTCTGAACCTAAACCTTTGCGTGTTTTAAAGCCTCGGAATGACGCTTGAATGCGTGTTGCAGCTTTTTCAAGATCAGGATCATTCAAATCAATTTCGTCGTTGTTGTTTGCATTATTTGCATTTTCTTGTTGTTCTCGGTCGAATTCAGAATCTTGTGGAATTTGTGTGTGACGTTCGAAATCTTCGCTCAATTGTGTTGGTTCACGTTCGATACCTGGTCGATCCGAATCGAGCGTTTCAGCTGAAAATCAAAACAAGATAAATCAACTTTCCGCATAATTATATAACAATTAGCTGCATAAATAAAAATAATTTGCACTTAAAAGGTTCATTATCTATCGAACATATTGAGTTACTCATTAGAATACAAACAATCATCTTTCTCATATAACGATCGATTACGTATAGATCATATAAACAATATCTTTTTCTTTTCCTGTCGATAAACTAAATATACGATCACATTGTTTTATCGTTAACCGAGCTCAGCTTCTGTTAGAAAGAAAAGAGAAACAATTATCGGTTACCAGGCTCGTTTTGATCGTTGGCAGTGATGTTACCACCAAGATCTTGACGGTCACTATCGAGTCCCGCACTGAGACGAGCTGATGTTGGTCTCGATGATTTGTTGACATCGGGCTCCTGAATTAAAATAAATAAATAAGCGAATTAACAAGAAATTTCGTACTGGAGTTCCTTGGGAAGGTGTTTTTTGTTCACGTGGACTTCGTTTTTGACCACGAAATCGAGCCTAAAATAATCTCATATCGTTCGATAGATTCTTTCAAGAAATCCAACTTGAATAGCTCGTGCAGCACGATCTTGTTCTTCGATTTCTTCTTGAGTTAACGGTTCAGCTGGAAAATCAGCTGGTGGTTCTACTACAACTTTGCTCAACTAAAAAGAAACAAAAAAAATTGTTTTGAATTCCCTACAAAACTTCATTAACATACCTCTTCTTCCGACGGCTTCTGTTCTTCTTGTTTTTCCGGTGTTTGGTCATCCTAAAACAAAATCAATCATGTTCAATTCAATCTCACTTTTAACAAGCAAACATACTTGAGAAGGTTCAACCTCACTGGTACGTTCATCCGGTGTTTCAACTTGTTGACGATCAACACCTAAATCTTCTTGATCGAGATCAACCGTCGGTACAGTCTAACAAATCATTTCATTAAAACAAAACCAATCGAACAATTTTTTTTAAAATTTTCCTTCAAACCTCGTATTTCATTTTCTCGACATTGCGTCTCACTTTATGTCCACGAAAATTCGCTTGAATCTTCGTTGCTGCTTTATTCACTTCAGGATCATTAACTGGATATTCTTCCTAAAGACGACAAGAAAAAATCCACTTATTCCTATCCGATCGAAATCGAATTTCATACTTGAAAACTTTGATTATTATAGTATCGATCTTCGAGTGAACTCTGTTTTTCTGGCAAATACGATTGGCCTTGATCTAAACGATGCATAAGAAATATGTAATCGACTAAATATCCGTAGAAATTTATTCCGAAAAACAAACACCTCTTTGATTATTCATAATATAAATAGAACGAAGAAAAAGTTCGCAGTTACTGCTGGCTCTAGAAATGTTAAACATGCACACAATTATAAGAGATCGTCGAAGCGAGAGAAAGAGAAAACAAAACAGTAAAAATATTCATCTTATTTTGAATGAAGAACATCATTGAAACTATGCAAAACTTCTTCAGCTTTTCGTCTGATATCATCAGGTAGATCATCGGGAATGTTCTGTTCGGTATTCGAAATATTAATAATCGTATTTTTTATATTTGCATTGTCGTTTGAAATCAACGACGACGGATCATCGAGATAGACTTGTCGAATGCGTTTTGTTATTGTGACATTAACAACTTCATGTTCATTTGTTTCAGCATTCAATGTATTTAAATCTAAGGCTGCACCTAATTTGTCATAGAGTGCTTTTAAAAACGAATTGTCCGATGATTGTGATGCAACATAAATCGTTACAATATTCATCAAACGTTTTTTTATTGGATTTTCATTGTCAATCGGACGATTCTGTTTGATATCGTTGAAACATTCATCGAGATATTCATCGAGAAGTTTCTTTTCCGATGGATTGCCAATAATTCGCCGATGAACATAGTCGAGCAGTTTCTGTTTTTCATCGGCATTGTATAAAACATTTTCTCGAAGGAAACAAGCCACTTCTTGTTTTAATTTATCGATTGTTTCGGTATTTGTAAACGTTGTATTGGTTTCGAAATTATTTTTAACTGTTGTTTGTTCATCATTATCTTGAACGGGCGAAGCTGGCGGCGGTGTTATTGTTAATTTTTCTTCCGAATCAATAAATGGAACATTGGCAAATTTATCGATCGGATCGAATTTATTCTTCGAGAAATCGTTTTCAATAAGTTTCTCTTTAGTTTCCTTGACTTTTGACGTACATGCACCCATGAATTCTTGTCGTTATTCTCGCTTGCAGTTTGTCTAACTCGGATATATATGGTTAACGTATATATATATATATATATCTCACAAGGGTAATGCGAGTATTTTGTCATTAGAGTTATTCCTATTCTCTTTCTTGTGCCGGGAAAGAAAAGAACGAAGGGAGAAATGAGTTCTTTTCTCGTCTTTTTTTTGTGTTCTTTCTTCGATCAGATTGATGAACTCGACGATTTTTTTTTGGGGGCGTTTGTTCGAACAAATTAAAGACGATTGCACAAGTTGAAAGAGAATTCCTAATGATGAAAATCTTGTGTTTTTTTTCTCGTCATAAAGTTTTAACATAGGAAAAGACATCTCCAGACGATTAAGTGCAATTCATTTCTTTTTCTATCAACATCGAATTCGTTTGATGTTTATTAAGAATGTTAGGCGAATTCTTTGGAGATCTTCGTGATTTAATCTCATGCATATACACGAATGACAGTTACATTTTAAGCTCGACATCTGGATAATCGTATGAACTTCTTGACTGCTTTCTCATTAGATACGAACAATTGATTGGAACAAATAACAAATCATTCGTCAATATCACAATGCGCGTACGGTGGTACACGCATGTCATCAACAATGATTCAATTAGAAGCGCCTATGACCGTTATATAAACACGATTTCAATTTCATACATATGATGATTATTGAAAGAAGAAAGACATTACCAGATGGAATGCGAGAAGAAACTTGATACATAGATGCATTTATATAGACAGAGACAGAGAGAAAGAAAGAATAGTCTAACGATGATCATCAATCGTTGATGCTGGCAATCATGAGATTTATGTCAGACGCGTGCGTATTTCTATTCTTTTCTCGTAATACGAAAGGGTATTGAAGCGCATATAATATTATATAAATAGTTAAAGTCAAGATCAGATGTAAACATTTACTATCATGTCAATCAGTTAGTTATCGTTTTTTTTGTCCTTCGACAGGCATACGCAAAAACTACAGCGAAATATATTTGATTTGTGTACAAATTTACAAGTGAAACGGAAGATAAAAATAGAATAATTAAACGGTTCGAGCGAAATAATTAAATATTTTCCGAATCGAATGATTTGCTTTCACATTCTCGATTTACATTAAATAAGAAAAATACAATTGTATATTCTCGAGTAGATTTTCTTTTTTTGTGGAAAAAAAAACTTCACTACAATTGACTTACCTCGTCGTACTAATAATTTTTCAAAGTAATCCGCAGCAAATTCATGGATGTTTCTTGGTTGACTACGAAGAACTTCAGTTGATAAACCGACTAAAAGACTTTGAAAGCCTTTAGGTACACGTAATTTTGTGTTAGAAAACGGAATGACCATGTTCGAAAATGTCGATCTAAAAACAAAAACGAATCATTTAGCCAAACATTCGAAGAAGAAGAAGAAGAAAAAAAGAAACTGGCACGCTAGAGACGAAGTGAAGCAGAACAAACGGAAACCATGGCAGAATGAGACAAACGGGAGGCGAATGAGAACACAAATGGCTCAATGAAAAAGCCCAATAGTGAGAAGGAATAAACAGAGGGCGCAAATTGAATAGAAAAAAAAATGAGAAAAAAAATCCGAGTTTTTTTTTCATTAAAGAAAAAAAAAGAAGCTATTATTCACCCGAAAGAATCGTTTGTCAAAACTGAGCTTAGACGTTCTATTCAATTAATTCATCTTACTTGAAAATCAAATTTTCCCCCTTTCGAATTCTCTGAGGAATCAATTTTGTCGATTTTTTTTGCAGCTCCATCCGAACACGACTCACACATGTTTCATGCGCTTATTAAATGAAAAACAAATTGACAGAAACCTCGCCTTTCATGATATTATAAATTACTTTCCCAAAAGAGAGAAGAAGAAAAATAATAATAATAACGACGACCAGGTCGAATCGCACGCTACATTCATATTTTTCTCTTTGCAAATGCTCGTGTATTAACGTGCGCATTTTCTTTAATCATCCGTTAAATCCATGTTTTTCCTTTCTGGCTTAGTGAGAAAACAATATAAAATTTGAGAAGCAACACCGGATGTAATCATGAACACAGGCGAGATTTTGTTTTAAATACAAAACTAAAAAGTTTGTTTGACAAGAAAAAAAAGTCTGTTTATCGTTGGAATCGAATTTCTTCAATAAACCTTGTAATTATGCCATGTTGCATATTTCTATATACACACGAAACCAGTTGTATCTTTTTCTGCTAACATATACAAACCAAATAGCATCGAACAGTAACAAACTACAAATCACCGTTTGGTTCAACTGGTCGATCACCTTTTAAATCTCCAGTGCCAATCGGAAGTCCAATCATGCGTGCTTTCTTCTTAATACAGTCTGCTGCTTTGCTAAATGTTGACGAGATTCTTAACGAAGGTAGACGTAATCGAAGAGTCTCTGTATTATCAATAATTATACTTATACAGAGAAATATAAGGATGTATTGAGTGTATGAATGCTGCATTGTGTTGCTTATTTTAGTTTACCTATGTGAATGGCCTATATCACGAGATATTTCCTACACTTTAAATATCCAACTGTTTTTTTTCCTTTTCGATATTTTTTTCTCTTTATTTGAAAAAAAAAGTATTCGGAGCAGTATTAATAATTTTCGTGCATTTCGATTTGCTTGATCGCGTTTTGTTTTTTCTTTCTCTTTGATATTCGTTTTTTGAAAATATTTCGATAAAATACATGCTAATTGAGAATGTCTAATTATAGCGTTATAGGCCAACATTATTACCTTTTGATTACTAGTCAAGTACAGTTTTCAATGTAAACTTTCGACTCAAGTGAGTACGATAGTTCGAAACTGTTCGAGTTTTATTAAATGGGTTATACTTGAGGGTACAAAACAGAGAAGTACATTTTGGATTCTCAAAGAAAAAAATGTGTTTATTCAATAACCATGATGATAATCATTATAGTTATTTGTTGTTGTTGTTGTTGTGTACATTTGATCTTGTTTGATACTCGCAGTTACACCGGTGGAAAATTTCGTTTGCCATTTCGGATTGGCTGGTGCACCATGAGGTGCTAGTAACGGTGAATTGCCAATAAATTGATGTGGATCATCAACAGATAAACTAGCGTGTTGACCGAGAAACATTTCTTGATTTTGTTGATATCGTTGATTTAAATAGACGAATAAGCCCATAAATATCAAACAGATAATACCATAAGCACGAAATGTAATATCAGTGCCGAATGATGACGCAAAAAAACCGCCGAATACGGCACCACAACCACGACCGAAACCGAAATGAAAACCTTGAAGAACGCCTTGGCATGAAATTCGAAGATTTTCAGGTGCAGCTTGAGATAAATACGAACAAGCCGTTGCCCAGACAGCCGCGTGGGTTAAACCTTTGTCAAGAAGACAATTAAAAACAAAACATTGGCATAATTGTTGTGTATTTACCTTGAATAAATTCGAACGGTAAAACCCACCATGGATTGCTTATGATCGATATATAAACAAATCGAACAAAATTTCCTAATAAACCGAGAAAGAGAATTTTTACATGACCAAACCGATGAATAAGTTCGCGTAGAAAAAAATAAGCGAGCAATTCACTGGTATGATTTATAACCGAAGCAACGCCTAAAATTCAAGGAAAAATAAAAACAAAAAGGTCGTTTTGCTTTGTTTTTCTAACCGAAAAGCGTTGGTGATCCACCGAGATCTTGCAAATGCCAGAAAAGAAATGTAAACACTAAACCAACTCCACAGCCCATCCACCTAAATCAAACATTCGATTAAATTCAATAAACAAAACTATTTCCAATGGCTTACCAAGCAATGAAAAGAAAAGTACCGTTTTTTAATGTGAGAAATATTTGTATGAGTTGCATGAGTTTAATTGTATTCGATGGTTCAGAGAAATCAACTTGATTCATTGTTGGTGAAATTGTTTTCTTCAAATCGTTATTCAATGATCGTAATGGTATACGTTCATTTTTATCATAAGTAAATTCGAAACGTGTCGCGCAAATCAATGCAAATGTCATACAAACACTGAACGCTGCGAAACAGACGCTGTAATTTTTCTCTAATGGTCCGCTCGTTCCACATGCATGAAATGTTAATGATTTCGATTGATCTACAAATTCGTTTCGATTAATAAAACACGATGAAAATGAATTTCAAATACCGAGAATAGTTGCAACGATGAATATCGCCAAACCCCAACCTAAACTTCCGAACATTCGTTGTCGTCCGTAGAGTTCCGTGTCTTGCCCGAGATACGACAGAGTACATGCATCCTAAATGAGAGAATCATTTTCAACAACGAACTCAATCAACTTCTACATACAGCTAATGTTATTGCTGGTGCACTGAAAAATTCGCCAACGATAATCAATAATAAGAAAACCATGAACACATTTCGAACATCTTTCGTTTCGTAGAGAACGTGAGATGCCAGTGGTTTGACAAGTGATATGTTCGTATGCGTTATTGACAGGGGATTACCCATGGTTTTTTGTGGTTTATTTATAGGTAACAAATTAATTGAACTAAACCGATTATTTTCATTGATCGGATCATCTTCTTCGGTACTGTCGATATCATCGTCTTCGGCAAGAACGTTTTTCGGTGGCAAGGTCGTTGTTGTTGTTGTTTTACGTCGTCGAGACGATTTTGTCGAGTTCAATGGACGATTTGGTTTTCGATTGACTAATTCCTTCGTTTTATTTAAAACAATTGGTGCTAAAGCTTGTCGTTTGACAATGATTTTAATTTGTGTTGCAACTGTACTTGTCGAATAAGTACCGACACGTTCAATGCCTTGATGTGTTGAATTCATTTCTCTCCAACATGAATGTGGCGGCGGTTTGATTAAGCCAATCGCAACTGTAAACACAATCCAAGATATAATTGCCATAAGAAGAATATTTTTCGCTTGACGAAAACGTGTAGATACAATACTCCAAAATGGAGCCGAAACAAATTCAATAAACGGCCTAATTAAAAGCAAAAAACAAAATAGAACATTAGTTTTTCGAGTTCCTTTTAGTGTTTTTTTTTGTTGTTGATGATGTTTATTATTACGAATGATTATTCATAGAAATTCTAGATGTTTAGCCGAAGTGTCGGCAAAGACTTTGTTATTCCTTTTGTTTTCTAATCAAAACTGTTTCTCAACGAAATCAAATCATCGACTTCATTTGTTTATTTACCGAAAGCCCATGAGAATACCGCAGTACGATGGACCCATACCCATTTGTTTGAAATAAATAGACATCAAGGGAAAGAGTGAACCAAACGCTGCAAAGTACCAGAAATAAAATAATTTTGCAAATAATAATGTTCGATTGACATTCGATGGCAATGAATCGAGCAGATTCGGCGAACGTCGAAAGATTTCCGGTGGTTTTGATAGAAAATTCGAATTGAGAAAATTACCGACACGTGCACTTGTGGAATTCGATTGATCATTGTATTCGTATAATTCTGTTTGATTTTGATCTTGATTCGATGTATTTTCATAGAACTTTTGAGATTCCATGTTGCTGTTGTTGTTGTTTATCTTGAAGAATAAAAGAAAATAATCCGCTTGAGATTAGCACGTTGTCTTGAGCTAATCTAAGATGACTTGTTCAATTTTTCTCATTTATCATCAACGCAAAAGGATTTGCTGAACCGATAGTTATTTTCCAATGATGACAAGCAATAATAAACTCGAATATGAATACAAAATAAAAGCGATTCTAAGTCAAAGAAACTAATGACAGAACTATGCCAGTTTTTTATTATAATATACTGTTGTTAGAACGAGAAAACTTCGGTTCATCGATGTGTTCAAGTCATCTTTCGCTACTTTTTTTCCTCCTTCTCTTTTCTTTCTTCGTATATGTTCGACAACAATTCATTATTCTCAAGAAACGAGAAGAAAGAACGAAGGAGAGAGAAAGAAAGATCATACTATTAGTTTTCTTTCGTTGACGGATCTCTTCCTTTTTCAAAATAAGGAGAGAAAATGAGCTAAAATCTCTGAATATTTTTCTAATGAACATCATTTTGCGTGTTCAGACAAGGCAATGCCTGAAGTAACAACTGCACATGCAAGGATTATCCAAGACATATAGTTTTCTATATTAATGGAAATTGTTAATAGGGTAATAGACGGCACGCATCTCTGCTTAAGGCAAACTGATTTTAACGGATGTTAGTTTTCCATATTTTGCAACAAAACAAATAACGTTTATATCAGAATATACAACAAAAAAAAAGAAAGAAACGAAGGGGATGAAGAACAAGAAAATCTATTAATGCTGAACAAATAAAACGTTTTTCTCTTATCGAATAGCGTTCATCTAATTGACTACTCGGAAGTTGGAAAAAAAATCAAGTAGAATATTAAAGAACGAAGTTAAAAAAATTCTCGATATAGTATTTTTTAATGAAAGACTCTAATTTATAGAAAAAGAGAGAGAGAGAGAGAGATTTTCATTTTTACATGTTCTAAAACGGCAGACTTCTCGGAAATCGATTTAACGGAAGCTATTTCACATGAATAAACGAGTACAAGATTGTTAGTTCTATTTTCAAAATCAGACACGGAGCGAGAAAAGCAAAAGTTGATTCTATTTTCGAAGAATTCAATTATCTCGTAATAGCGTAATAAATCTTTAAATCGCCTTTTAATAGATAATGATACATGATCGCATTTGTTAGTTTTCTCGTTGAGAGAAAACAAAGAAACCGGAAATCTGCATCGATCTATTTACTATTTGTATAAAATCTCGTTCAGTTTTTTTTCTCTCTAGAAAAATAATTAGTTTTCAAGTAGTTTTCGGTTTGTTTTTTGAATTATTTGTACGAGATATATTAATCAAAAAGAGGAAAGAAAGAAACAAAGATACATCAACACAGTCGAACTAATTCTTTCGAGAGTCGAAAGAAATCTTTTCTGACAGTTTTTTCAAATGTTCTTTTATTATTCATAAGGAAAAAAAATCTAATCAGCTTTTTGATAGATGGATAGATATACAATAGAAGAAATCTTCGAAAATTAGATTAATGTCAGTAAGAATGTTCATCAGATTCGGATTTTATTTCTGTAATAGTAAAAAAACGGATAAACTAGTAATACAAAAAAAAAAGAATTGTTCGATTGTCATTCTACGATATCGTACAATTACTACGAGTTCTCTAGAAAAGAAAGAAAATATATGATTGAAGAAAAAGAAAAGAACGTACATAGTTATTTGCTTCAGTATAATCATTATCCGGTAGTTTTTCTTCCTCGTTATAGTCTTGCGTAGAAGCGCCAGCAATTAAGCCGAATCGACCGTCGTGAACGGGCAGGAGATTTTGATCGCCGAGTGCTTGATCGTACCAACGTCGATTAGCGAGTACACTCGATTCACGTTCAAAATTCGGCGTTGGTCGATGATTTTTAAACGTTGGTTTCGAACTCTTGAGACAAAGAAAAGAAAAATATTTTTCTCGACTAAAACATTACAAAAGCAAAACCTTTTGCATGCTTAGCGGAACGACTGGCGATGGAGTTGCTCGTGCGTCTGGATTTTGTGGTAAATACTTCGGTGGAACAAAATCTTGTGTGACCTTATTCGCATCCTCGTCATCATCTTGCTCCTCCTCCTCCTCCTCCTCTTCTTCTTCGATATATGTTGGTTTCGGTTGAAAATCATGATTAAAATTTTCAGTGTAACTCTTTTCTTTCATTCCAAAGTATTCGCTTATTTGTTGTATTGGCGATTCGGGAGCTTCTCGAAGGGCGATCAAGCCGGTTGTTGATGTTGTTCGATCGCCATGCTCAATGGTTTTACCATCGAAGAGAGAATCTTCAGTGAAGAATATCGGCGAATTGGCAGCTGATTGACGTTCTGCAAATGAAATTCGAATATTTTAAAATAAATAATCCGAAATGAATTACTTATCGGCGTGCGTTTGATTTCAATTCGGCTGGGATTTCTTGATGAAAATGATCCACTGGGAAATTTCGAGTATGATTTATACGGATTCATTCCTCGAGCTTTTAACGAATCATTAAAAGCAAGTGAATTACTTATTTCGGGTTTCACCTAAACAGTGAACATATGTTCGAAAAAAAAACAAAGGATTTCGATTTTACTAATCGACCGGACGCTGTTCGAAAATAGAGAACTTCTTGAATGACATCATAATCAATGGTTGTTGGATCATAGGCCAACGCCATTTCGGTAGTTGATGGTTCAATTGTCCGAGCACCGGTTTTTTTCTTGGGGACTTGGGGTTTTTTCAGCGATGGTGGCGTTGCCGTTGGTGTTGATTCAGGTGGGTCTTTTGGTTTTAATTCCATATCGCTGCGCGAATGATCTTTGCTTCGACGCCAATCGTGCACAACTTTGTCGGCTTCAAGTCGTCGAGTGTGATGTCGACAGCCGCATGCTTGTTGTTGTGATTGTTCTAACGCTAATTGTTCCCAATGATTTAGTTTCGGTTTCGTATGTTGAGCCTTTCGAGTTCGTTTTCGAGTTTTTTTCTTTTTTTTCGATTCCGTATCGAGAACGAACAATGGTTCGAGTTCTTCGATATCTTCAACAACAAGATCACCATTGATTAATGTTTGTTTTTCTGAAATCGTGTGAAGTTTGCGTCGAGAATGATCCCGACTTATACCATTAAAACCCGAAATATTAGTAATTGCCGTATTCGGATGATGACTTTCTGTTTTTTGATATTCATCATCACTACTAAGCTCATCGTCACACGACTCAATAGTGCCTAAATGATCCGATGCTGTACTCGCTGTTTTGCCTACAAAACAAAAGGTTTCTTTCGAAAAAATAGTTTGATTGCATAACTACCATTCGATTGACCTACACGCCTTATATTATATATCGAAGGGTTTGTTTGCGAATCCGAACCGAATGATGGTTGTTTTTTTTTATTTTCAAGTCGATTCACCTAAACAGTAAAATAAATAGACAAAAAGTTTGTTCTTTGTCTAGCACATGCTTGTTTGAGTAGCATGTCAGCTAACGATTCAGGTAGAGCTGTTGGTCCGAGAAATCTCGTCGGTATGCCTTTTGTTGGTTCGATTTTAATCCTTGAAAGCAAAACTTTGATTGGTTAGTGTGATTTATTTTGTCGTAAAACTTTACCGAACAAAACTAACACGGTTTTGTTCTCCACCGTTTCGTTCGTATTGTCGAAAATGATCTTCATCCGTATGTTTATGAAACGCGTCGTGTCCATGAAGTGTTCGTTCGTGTTGCAATGCTGTAATATGATTTTTACACACATTCAGATGTTTAGGATCGTAACAACACGAATGAAATTTATGCAATTGAAAGTATTTCACATTTTTTATTTCAGGAAAATAACATTGTAATAGCAGCCGAACTTCACGTTTAGTTAAATGTTTTTTCTCACTGAGTTCTTCGATTTTTGCACGTGACAATGGTGGCGGATGTCGTCGTGCTACACGACGTTCTCGTTGAGTTCCTATCGGATTCAAATAGATATTCGCTTGACGACACATGAAACAGCTATTTTCTGTTTTCGGTGTAATTATCGATTCATCATCGAACACCGAACCGATCGTCGACGTGCCATTGATTGATAAATTTCGAAATCGTGGCGTTGTATCAAACGACTAGGAAAAAACGAGTAGTCCTCTCTCGATTCGAAAAATCTTCGTTGTTTTTTTACCTGCATATTATAAAGAAATCTATTCGAAATGACTAAATTTCGTTTTGTTTATCGAAATACGAAACTGCCAAAATAGTGAACGAGCACTTAACTCAAGAATGGTAACGCATTAAATCTTTTAAACAGTCGCGTTCGATAGTCTTCTTTTTTGCTTTCATCAAATCATAATAACCCAAGACGAAAGAGAAAAGCTGTACAATTTCTTTTCTTTTTTGAAGAGCAAAAAAATAAAATTCGTTTTGCGAGACATCGTTCATTTTCTGTTTTTACTTTCGTATTAAGAAAAAAAAAGAAAAGAAAATCTTTTTTTATCACCATTAATGAATAAATGAAAACAAAAAAAAACAAGGATTTCTTTTTTGCAACAATGAATAAAGAAAAAAGAGCGACTAAATCTATAAAACACTTGAAGATAAAATAAAAAAATCAGGAAAATAAAACATTATGGGCTTTTTTTTTCGGTAAGCCTACTCAAGATAAAGTTAAGTGGCGAGTGGGATGGTTTAATTAAACATAACGTAAATGGTAGGAGATTGTCACTATTCACATCGTATAGATAAAGAGAAAATGTCACCGACGTTTATTTTTTCTTTTTTTCCTTCATTATCACTTCAATAAAAAGCATTCTATCAAAAAGTTCAACTGTTCTATCGCAATATGAATCCATCAGAAATCTGTCGTTTTCGTAAGTTCAAAAAACGTTTTGCATTTTTTTTTGTTTCAAATGAAAATATTTTAGCAACAATAATTCTATGTCTTATTGTACTTCTTCATTATTCAATATGTCAACCGATTTCAATTGAAGACAATGATGAAAATGATGCAATCCGAAAATCATCAGTTGATTCCGATTTCAATGATGAATTCTTGCCAAATATCTATTTTCTACATTCAGAATTGAATGAAGTCAATCAACCGAATACAGCCGAACCAGTTCGTCGAGCTAACTTCTGGAAACGTGCAAATTTTTGGCGTAAACGAGCCAATTTCTGGCGACGAGATCTTTCCAGTTAGAACATCTAATCTTTCGTTTTTTTTCCAATTTTTCAAGTCATCATTGAAAATAGACATTTAAATCACTATTGTTCGTAAACCATGGATGTTTATTTTCCTTTCAATATAGACAAACATATAAAATTTCAAACGAAAGATCTCAATTAAATATCAGTTATTCTATTCATGTTAATTTTCAAAAGATGCTTTAATTCTATTGAAATCACAGTAGAAAACGAGAGAATTCAAAATGATGTTTATTCGTGGAATAATTATAGTTTATTCTATGGAGACAAAGAAAAAAAATGTCTAAAGCAAACAAACATAAACGAAAAGAGAAGAGACAGAGAATCGATCGATCGATTATTTCATAAGAGTAGTTGAATTTCTTTGTTGAGAATTTCGATGTTGTGACGAGCCTGTCGTCGAAAGTTTGGCGGCTTTTCTTAATAAATACCAGCAAGCTGCTCGTTGTTCGTCATTAATCACTTCACACCAATGAATAATTTCGTTATGTTGAGCAGGATTTGCATTCGTTATCGGTGAAATATTTTCGAAACGAAGAAAACCTAACGGTTCATCAGGAGCTATCAAATCATGATGATAAACGCCGATTTCAAGTGCCGAATCGATTAACGAAACACCGGACACATTAAACGAAATTTCTTCGTTCCACTTTGGATTCAAAGTATTTCGTTTGACACTCGTTTTTTTACGTTTAATTTTATCTGTTTGACCTAATTGTAATGTTAGACGAACGACTGTATCTAAATAAAGAAAACAAAATCGATTAATCGAAATAATGTTAGTCTTATTCTTGTTGAACTAACCGGCTTCAAGTTGCATGGATAATGCTTTTAAATTTCTTGCTTCAATAATTCCGACATTTAATCGTTCGGCTTGTGGTAAATATGTTAACGAAACAAATAATTCCCCTAGATACTCATCTTCCTGAAGAAATAGAAGAAGAAGAAATTATCCGAAATTGAATTTATGTTTGTTATAAATTCGATCTTACAGCACGTTGTTTACTAATTGAACACCATAAATCTTCTCGTGTACGTAGAATTTGCGATGTTAAGCATAATTGTGCTTCGCCAATGCATTCCGGTCGACTCGAATGTGCATAATTATAAATATAAAAATAGAGAGTTCTTATCGATTTGAAAAGTATATCATTCGTAACAGTGAATTTAAAATATTCATTCCAAATTGGATTTAATGTTTGCGGTTGAACTGATGTTTGTCGAAGTTTTTGGTCAATTGGAGGACGAAGATAGAGTTTAACATACGGATTGACTAAATCTTCTCGTTCAATTGGTAATGATTTTGCTAGAAGAAAGAAAGAAAAAAACATTACGACGAACTCTCGTAAATATCATTTGTCATTTTGTCTAACCTTTAATGATATTAACAACAAGATCATTTCGATGTTCGTCATAAACAATTCGTATATGTAATTGATGCAAATGTTCGTCGACCGTTGTTAATTCCTCGTTTTCATGAATATGATTCGTCGAATTGATTTCATTAATGTCATCATTAGTTGCATTGGTCGTACTATTAAAATAAAGATCAGGCATAATAGCGCCTAATGCACCACGTAACGTTACAGTTTTATGTCGAGGTAATGATGATTGAGAAGATATTGGAGGCGAGAGAAATGTTTGTTCACTCGAGGGATTTAGAAGAGGACGACTGCTTGTCAATGATTGCTTGCCAATTGCAGGGAATTTGGGTATCGCATAGCGTGATGATGGCGAACGAAGTAATGATTGTCGACGATTGGATTCGATTTTGGTTACTGATCGTCGATGTGCATTACCGGTTTGTTGTTCATCCGGATAAATTGATGTTTGATCAATCGATGAAATCGATTGTTCGACAGCATCGGACGAACGTGGAAACAATTGAAAACGTAGATTCTTCGCAATATTTCCCGATGATATTAATATTCGTTGACTATCACCTTCGGTCGCTGATAGACGAGGTGTTTTCGAATTTCGTCGACTCACATAATGAGTTGTAAGTGCTTGTGTATCTGAATCTTCGTATGAATGTGATAGACGGGCACTTTCACCTTTCTTATGCAAAAGAACGCTGTCAGATGCAACTGACGGCCGACCTGATTGATTTGAACTAATTGATAAACGTGAAAATTTCTCGGATAGAATCGATAATCGACCACCGGATGCGACTGATGTACGTGCCGATTGAGAAGATGATTCTTGTGTGATAACAGGTGGTTGAGGAATGCGATGTACTATCGGTGCATAGCTCTAAATGATGAAATTATATGTAATTAATCAACTAAAGAAATGGAACAAATTAGTAAATTGAATTCATTAAACTAATGAGAGATTTGATGAGATATCGTTCTCAGACGAAGAAGAAAAAACAAAACAAAACATTCGAAAAGCTAATCCAACACATGTCAAAGAAAATGACTATTATCTTTTTTTATCCTTTTTTAAATAGTCGAGATGCGTGATTCATTTAGATTTCTTGTGATGTTCCAATCAATGTCGGAAACTGTGCACGTTTCTTTTTCTTCTCATTATTGTCAATCAATTCAAGTCGAAAAAGAACAACTCACGAGGTGTTGTGGTGGTTTGAAATAGGTTTTCGCATCGATATTATTGATTGCTGCATAATGACTAACTGATCGGCCGAAATATCGATGATTCGATGATGGTATACAGCATTTACAAAAAATAATCGTCGCAATAAGAATAATAACAATCACAGATACAGCTCCGATGCCAATTCCAATAAATAGATCATAATGTGATATGAACATGATAGCATCGCGAATATTTATTTCGGAAACAAACTTGAAAAACAAAAAATATTAATAAAAAAAAACTAGTTAAATCAAATTGAAATCGACTGATTCGCGTGTTAATCATTGTTTTCATCTTGTAATTATTTTTATTTATTACCTTTGTCTCTATGCGTTCTATTCAATGAAAACTCCTGAAACTTATTGTGTTGGCAGGGTAAGAAAAGAAGAGAGAGAGAAGACGATGAAGGAAAAAAAGAGAATGGAGAAGCAAAAGAAAAGACGGAAAATGAAAAGGAATCTGAGGAACTATCATCATCATCATCATCATCCGTCATTTGGGTTACAACGAATGAGGTTTTAAAAATTCATATTTTTTCGTCGATTCTCGACTTAAAAAGAAGAAAAAAAAAGAGATAAATCAAGTACTCAACCTCACACAACTAATATTCAGTCATTAAATTCCTGAGTACCTGTCATGTTCTGTATGCACGAAAGAAAACCTTCGATACCATTCATACTGAACTAACGTGCATATTTGTTCATTAATGGATTCAATTCGAAGATGTAAACAAAGTATTTCTTTCTCTCGTTTTGTATTTCTTTTTCGAATGAATTCAATAATATAAAAGATTTAATCAAGTGAATGAAAATTCTCTTTTGTTTGGTACGTTTCTCAATTTGAGACAAGTACCAGAAGTCTCAACATGAGTCTATTTCCATGCTGCGTATTGAAAAAAGAATAAACGTGAAAGTCGACTGAGATCATGATGAAGACGAAGAAACTGATGATGATGATGATGATGATAGCAAAGAGAAGGAAATTTTTTCATTTTTCCTTACTCGAGAAACACGATAATATATATAATTATAAGCTTTCTTTTGCTTCTAAACTGTCACTAGAGAAGCAACTATCACCATCTCAAAAATCATTCAATTGATCTTACTTGCTGCTTCACATAGAGAAATACGAGCAACTATCATTATCGAGTTCTATTATTATTCAATTGTTAATAGTAGAAAAAAAGAAGAAGAAAAGAAAGAAAGAGAAGGAAAGATAGGGAGAGACGTTAGCCCAGTTTTTTTAATAAATATTATTATCAAAAAAAGAAGAAAAGACTAAGAAATGCGATTTGCAATAGTGTTTTCTCTCTCTCTTTTGTCAAACCAATACCATTATTATTATTCATTCCCCAACAGACGACGAAGAAGAAGCCAAAAAATCGAAACAATAAGAATTCTTCTTCTTTTTTTTCGCCAAATTAATTGTTCAATGTCGAAGACCACTAAGCCCTGATGCAAACACACTTAAAATATCATGAAAAAACTAAATCAACATAGTTAGTAATTCCTGACATTAGTATTTGTCGTCGGAAACGAAGTCAATATGCCGTATACATTAACTAAAGATAACGACATTGACATCCACATAGATTAATTTCAAATGAAGCAAATCCAAAGCTAATTTATTATCTTTCCAAGAATCGATTTATCTCGACTTCATCAGTCTATGAGAGAAAAGCACTTGAGGTTTTTTTTTATTCATTCTTGTTCTTCAAAAGAAAAAGAAAAAAGTGACCGATAGGACTGATTGAACAAGCAACAATTATATGTCTTATGTCCAATGAAATAGTAACAAAAGAAAAGAAACTTACATAAATAGTTTGCATTCATTCTGTTTCTCTCTCTGTACATATGGTTACCAAGCATTCAATCGTGCGTATACGTAAGATACATTCATTCGTTCATTCATTCATTCATTGACAAGAAAAAGTTAACAAAATCAAATGGAGAGTAATGATTCAATTTTACGAGATATTATTCCATCGGATGATGCAGAGAATACGAAAGTAATTGATTGATTATTTCGATTGGGTTTTAATTCGATTTTTTTAATAGTTTTGGCAACGAAAAAAATGTCTCAAATTTTGCCAAATTTTATTCATCGTAATTATCTTAGGATTAATCGCGATAGGAATCGTTCTATTAGGATTAGTTTTAACAGGTAATTAGTGTTTATTTTTTTCGTTGTTATTTGATAAAACAAAACTAAAATTCATTTGACATGTTGAATTTAGTTTCCGGCAAATCATTTATGAGATTCATTATTAAAAATTCCGAGGATACGATCACATCGAAAAGTTTGTCTCGAAGTATTTCTCGTGGAGAATTTATTTGAATTTTTTTTCTTTTGCTAGACGTAACATCGATGTTTAATGAATATAATTCCACAGTTATTATCAGCGAACTGACAACAACGACAGGTACTCTTGTCTCAACACGCTTGTCTAAAAAAATATCGACATTTTTTTTCTTTTTACTATATTTAGCGATTATCGGAGCGACAAATCGTGTTTTTCCATCAACAACCGGGATACGAAAAAAACTTCTCGCTAAATATCATAGCGACCCAACTATCGATGAACTTTTTTTTGACTAAAATAAAACTCTGTTATTATCAATATTCAAATAATAAAACGTAGAAACTAGTATTCATATGTGAAATATCTCTGCCAAAGGAATTTTCTGGTTTTTTTATATAAAAAAAATAACTAAAATATTTTCTTTTCTATTCAGAAACAGAGAACGTGCAAGAATGAATGGCATTTCGCATTAAGTGCAGACAGTGTACTCTCAAAAGCTTTCGAAATACACCTCTCAAGGTTTTTTTTTTCGATATAAATCATAAACAACGATGAGTCGAAATCGATTGATAGCGATTAATCATATATTTATATTTCGTTTCAAAGTATCGAATAACCAGAACAGTCGATAGACAAGGAAAGAAAAACTAAATCTATCAAATATTTCAAAAAATGATAATATAAAATACTCTCACGATAGAATCTCGACGAGTATTTTGCTTTTTATCGTAATCATTCATTTATTTCGCTGTTCTCCTATTGATAAGTAAGTATAAAAGAAAGAAAAAAAAGCCGCATCCCATTTATTCATGTGTAACCAAAAAGGGGACTGAATGTTTACAAATGATTTACACGACAAATGCATTTTACTACCTTGAACACACGTAAAACGAAATAAGTAGGAGACAACAAAGGTTACGCTAGCTATTGTCTGTCATGACAAATGGATCTTACAATCATATAAATCGAAAATCATCTGTATCGTTTCTTTTTTTCCCTCACGTTCGTGTTCGATTTTACTACATGAACACGAAAAAAAAACGACGTGCTTATCTTATCTTATAAACAGGATTCATAGAAAAAAAAAGAGAGAAATTCGATAATTTATTGTTTTTATTGAACTGTAGATATGTCGAAAGAAAATTCATCGGAAACTAATCAACTTGCTGAGGACGATTACGAATACGTAGCTGAGCCACCTGATGGAGGTTTCGGATGGGTTATTGCAATTGCAGCCATGGTATTTGTTGAATTTTCTTTCAATTGAATTGAATTCTATTTTTCGAAAATGATTTAGTTATGCAATTTAGTCTGTGATGGTACTCTATTTGCATTTGGTGTTATGAAAACTTATCTTCAAGCACATTTTGAATGTTCTGATACAGCAATTCTCATGGTTGGCTCAGTCCCATGCGGTGTCTATTTATTAGTGGGTATGAAAATCAAATTTCGAAAACAGGAGAAAAATATCTATTGATTACTCATTTCTATTTGATGATAAGGTCCGATTGTATCTGGATTAGCTAATCGATATGGCTGCCGAATAATTATTATCATCGGAAGTATCGGTGCATCGATATGCATGTTTGCATCAACATTATCAACGAACGTTTGGATGATGATTATTATCTATGGAATATTTGGAGGCATATTTTTGGGCATGGTCTATCTCCCGTAAAAAACAAAAAAAACATAATTATTTTGTTTTTTCGATTGATCGAAATATTTTTGTTTTAGATCTGTCGTTATGGTTTCGTTTTATTTCGATAAAAAACGTGTTATTGCTAATGGTAAATGTTTGACTCGTTCGTTTATTTCCGTTCAATTTGATTTATTCTAGGCTTGGTCACGGCTGGTACCGGTATTGGTGCTTTGTCATTTTCACCTTTAGCAAATTATCTCATGGACGCGTATGGCTGGAAAATTGGAATGTATGTTTTTGCTGCTATTATGCTAAGTTGTATTCTATTCGGTGCTATAATGATACCATTGAAACCAAAACGTATACCAATTAAACGAGATCTCGTCGAGACACAGTAAAATATTGTTTTGCTTTTCATAGATAAGAAAATTGTTTTCAAATAACAAAACATTTAGATTCGTTGCTAATGATGAAACAGATTCAGTACGTCGAAGTTTTGTTGGCAAATTCAAAATATTTTATCTATTGATTTACATATTTTCTTTTAGGGAGTGATATCTTCGAATGATATTGCGAAATTAAAGAGTATAAATCATGCTCTTGATCTTCCAGTGCAATCAAATCGTGTTCGTACGATTTCAAGCTCAAGTCAAACATCAACAGGTGCCCGAGATCATTATTTGGGCGTGCCTGACCCTGAAAATGCATCACGACCGTTATATAAAAAAGACGCTTTCTTCATGGGCTCAAAACAACAACTTCATCATCAATCGTTGTCATCATTACGTGGCAATCCGTACATGGCATCAGCAATGAATATTCCAGCAGCTGTCGATGAATCGAAAAAGAAACAATCGGCACTTCGAGCATTTGCTGATATTCTCTCGGCAATGACCGATTTTTCAATTTTAAAAAATCGACAAATGTTATTGATTTGCATTGGAAATATCTTTTCCATGTTGGGATATTATCTTCCGATATTATGTTTAGCTTCATTTGCTATTGAGGATAATGGCGTTAGTAAAGCCAATGCAGCACTATTATCAACAGTTTTCGGTAGTGAAAAAACATACAGATTTTTATTTTTAAAGAAAAGATTAATCATGAATATATTCAGGTGGATTCAATACACTCGGTCGATTTGCTGGCGGACCTATTGCGATGATTCCTGGTTTAAGTGCTCTACGCGTTCATAATGCATTTTTATATCTTGCAGGCATTGCAACAGCTCTAGCAGCTTATGCATATAATTTTCAAACCTGTGCGATTTATGCTGCTTTTTGTGGTTTTATGATTGGTAAGAGAGAGAGAGAGAGAAACAAAACAATAACAATTCTTTTTTAAGCACCACATATGTCACTTTTGCCGAGTGTCATCTGTGATTGTGTTGGTCTCGAACGATATACAACAGCATTCGGTATTCTATTTCTTTTTCGTGGTGTAACATCAATCATCGGTCCACCTGCTGCAGGTTTGTTGTTGTTGCTGTTATTTTTATTTGAGAATCAATCGAGTATTATCCGATTATTTTCAATAGGTTTTATAAAAGATTATACAAAACGATACGATGTAGCGTTTGCCCTCGGCGGTGCGATGATTGTTATCGCAGCATTCTTTCATATAGTCATAGCTGCTGTTGAACCCGAACGTCTAATCAATGAAGAAAGCGAAGAAGAAGAAGAAAATCTCAAGATAATCAATGTTTAACAAATGTTTCTTTTAGTTCATAATAATCAATTCGTTTTCTGAATGATCTATCTTCAATATATGCGTGTGTTTTTCTTTGTCTTAATTACAGTAGTTTATTTGCATGTTTTTCTGTCTGTGATAATGAACAAAATAAAAATCTTGAATTTTAAATATCATCGCTAGAGATAAGTCTTGAGGGTGACGACGATGATTTTGATATTGTCGATCTCACAAGAAGCCGTTGTTGTGAATCAATAATACGAATATGCCCGTGAGACATCCGTTCGTTAGTCAATGTTGATGTTCGTGGCGGTGTCGTTGTTGTTGTTTGAGGTTTATTTAAGAATTTACCTATGAAACTTATTCGTTGTGTTAAACATTGAGGAAATAATTTGAGAAATTCACGACGAAAATCTTGTCCACTTAATGTATAGAGAATAAAATTCATGGCATGTTTCATATACCATAGTGCTTCACAGATATCAACAAGTACTTGAATGTAAACCGGTTGGCCAACATTTTGACTTCGACTCGATAACGAATCTTTTTCACCGGAAATAATTTGATTCGAATAAATAATTTTATTTACACAAATAAATATAACTGACGGACATGTAAGTCCAATAAATGCTAATGTTACTGAGAGGAGCATAATTGTTAATCGTTGATGTCGACGATGTGTTCGTTTTCGATGTTGTTTCATACGTTTATTATTATTCATTGTAAAGAAAATAATACCGAGATTTGTAAAACAAAGAAGAACAAATGGTATAACAGCAACGAGAAGAATATCAAATATGGGTATATAGGTACGAAAGAAACGTTCATAGCCACGACTTGGTATACAAACGAAGATTTTCGAAGTTTTATAACGAAAAAAATCTAAAGACGATGATGAATGATTGAATGAATTAACGGTTAGTGATGTGTCGTTTGAAGTCGGTGATAATATCCGAGTGAGAGCACGTCGTTGATCAATCAGACCGTATCCTCCTAACGACATGGATCGACCTCAAAAACAAAATGACAAACAATGAAAATATTCGTTTTGGTCTTTTTTTTTAATTTAATTACCTAGAATGAAAAAATAATATAGATTGCATAATCCAACAATAAGAATGAGGATCGTCGTTGAATAGAATACTCGACGAAAGGACGAGTCGTGCCGTCGATATCGACTAGTTACTATTAAATATCGATCGAAACTAACTATAACCAATATCCATGATGCGAGATGTGCGACAGCCGATGAAAAAAATGTTAACAAACGACAGATCGATTTCGATGTATTAAATATAGGCGCATCTCGAAAGAATTTATAGATATGTTTACTTGATCGCATTAACATAAATAAAATATCAATCACGGCCAAAATGGCAAGATATTGACATGTTGAATTTTTATTAAACTTTCGACTTAATAAAACACGTAGACATAATGTATTACCGATAATACCCCAGACCAATAGACAAGGATAGAAAAATCGAAAGAGAAAAGATCGTAGTTCGAGAATAAACGAAATTGATTGTTGAATTTGTTGTTGATGATTTGTTGAATCATCGGAATGAATCGAGTAATTTTCAATTAACGAGTTATTCATGACAAATTTATGAACATAATTCTATAGAAAACAAAGATACATTTATACGAATGCTTTGTTTGCTAACCGTGAGGAAAAAAAATGTGGTTCAACTTCCGCAATAGTTTTCTCTCTCTCTCTCTCTGTGTCTCGCTTTGTGTAATGAAACATGAATGGATTAGAGAGAGAAAAAACATCTTTCTCATGGAATATAGAAATTAATCATCTCAATATATTTAGAAAAAAACAATAAGACAAAAGAAAAGAAGAACTAGTTTCAAAGATTACTTTTGTTTGCGTACTTTAGAAACAAGAAAAGACGAGAGCAAAGAATATTTATTCTTAAGACTGAGAGGAAAAAAACCTATTGACGTCATAATTTCCACAAGATAAACCGACATATATTTGAATACTCATGATTTATGTATACAGCTCATACAAACAACGAGTTGATTTTGATTGCTTTTATATTTAAATAGGCTTTTCTTTTGCTATTGAGAAGATGAACTACAACGTGTAAAAAACCTCTTTTCTTCTTCTTCTTCTTCTTCTTATTTACAGCTCAAGTGATTTGTAAAGAACTTACTAAGAGAAGAAAAACATAAAAACGTCGATAAGCTATTTAGGTTGGTTGTTTTGTGTTGCCTAAACTTTCTAATAGAATTTAAACAATGATTAAAGGAGATGTCGACGTTGAGCAAACCGACTGACGAGAAGCTAGCGAGCGAAGAAAGAAAACTGAGAGAAAGAAACACGAGAAACAGCAAGTGGAAGCAAAATAAAACATTCGAGAAAGATATTATGTTGAATAGAAATTATGACAATGACACACGTTTGAAGTGACAGACGTATAACAAACGCTATTTTTTAATTACTTATTACAGCTGAAAGAACCTAAAGTTCGTTGTTTTGTCATTTATTTAACTCGCAAAGAAAGTTGTACCTTTCTGGATTGTTTGCGTTTTTTTAGAAGCAAGAAATAATTGAATATTCAATGATTGTAAATGATGGCACGCAAAACTAGGGGGAAAAGAGTGTTCAAAATATCATGAATAAAATCATCGACCTTGGAGCAAAGAACGTTGACTGACTGTCTGCCTGTTCAGTACGCAAATAAACAAATGAGAAATTCATCAATTGGAAATTAAAAAAAAAAAACTCCGACAGCGTGCATTTTTCTGTCTTTTTTTATATTAATACTAATTTTATTTTCTTGTAACAGAATTACTGAAAGGAAAAAGATGTCTGTCCAAAGCTATTTGGATTGTCTGCTCTAGTTGATTTTGACATCGAACTATCCTATTTGTCATGGGTATTTATTGTTTGCATTCACCCACATTTCAATTGTCAATTTAATTAGAATGCATGCAATTTGACAGTAAAAGTTTACTGTTTGTCTTTTATTTTGCAAAGCAAATAGAAACAAATACAAATGTCTATGTCATTTTTCCAATTTGAAATTTTTTGAAAATTTCACTCGCTGTAAATATAACCGAATCGATTATACTCGCGACTGTGAATGTGCCTCCAACGACGGCGCAAATCGAAGTTAAAAATGTATAAAATTTCTGTCGACGTTCAGTATACTTGACTGTAATCGGCTAGAAAATGAGTTCAATGAATGAACGATTGATTTATTTTTGCCGAAGGAAGATTATTACTGTTATGTCGTATCGAAACCATATGGCTGGAATCATGCCAGCTCCATGAGGTTGAAAAGGATTGTATTCCTAAAACATAAATTAAACATTTCGTGATTAACATTTTCTTTTATCCTTTATCAGCATAAACAACATCAATGCCGTGATTATAAGCTAAATGTCAGTATTTAGATCGATTCCGTTTTGTTTCTACTCAAGAATTAAAAAGAAAAGAAAATTGCTTCACTCGTTAATCGTGTCTCTTTTCAAGAACCGAACGATAGGATCTAAAGGACCTTTTGAAAAAAATTAATCTTCGACATCGGATAAGTTTAACAATGGCTCATTTCATCTAATTAAATATTTGGATGAATAGATTCTTCTTTTTTTTTTTTTCATATATATATTTTCTCATTAGAATCTGTACTCGATAAACAAATGTAAATTGATATGGATATCGTCGGATGCCATCTAAATCTTCGTAGATTGTCGGAACGATTTTCATGAGATAATCATGCGAAACATAACTCGGACGATTTGTGTTATTAAATCGACGTAGAGGATGAAACGCTTTTCGATTGGGTATTTGCCGAAAGCCCTATTGACAGCAAATGGAAAACAAAAAAAAGGAAATCATTGTGTAAGATTCAAAGAATTCAGTCAACTTTGATCGAATCGCCAATAGTTAATTCATGGATAACATGTTTCATGTCGCCATTTGCTGGTTGAGAACTGGCGGAATGTGTGGAAATGTGAAAATTTCCTGGAACTCGATTTATTTTAAATGAAGCATTAATTCGACAACCTACGCCATTGTTTTCCGGCGTTTTTAATGTATTATCAATAAAACCGACCTCATGTCGACCGAGATCATCCTGAATATCAATTCCAACATCTATATCGACACAAAACAAGAAAACTATTTTGTGAATTTGTTTGTTCATTCGCTCACAATCACAGCCAATATTCATAACACTGATATCTATTTGAACAGGAATTCTTTCGGCTTGGCCCGCTTCGGGTACATCGACAAACAATTCATTGACACTAAAATTGAAATTATTTCTCCGTCAATGAACTTCAATTTGATCCTACACTTCAGGCGTTATAAAATAATATAATTCGACGAATAACAACGTCGAAATAAACCAAATGCATATTAATGAAATAGCCGCACCGGTATTTGTCGGTTGAGTGAGATCTTTAGGTATCTTTCGATAGATATCAAATCTATTTCGAACGCGAATCGATCAATTTATGAATTTGTCTTTCTAAAAATTTTACCTTCGAATATCGAACTGCATGTTGAATATGAAAGAATTTCTTGACTAAGATATCTATTCGTTAGATAGAAATCGTGTTAATTCCACGTTGATCCATTGGTAAGCAAATGATTAAGAGATTACTACGATTTTCTATTGGTTATTAAGCTAGATGTCGATAGCTCAATTCTCCTCGTTTTTAGTTTATTCGAAAGAGAAACAACAATAACAAAAATAAAAAAAAACGAAATCCTATCGACGAAGATATTCGTCGATTTTGCCACCGGCTTCGAGTTTTCGTTCGATTTCAATTAATTTTGCAACACCATTGAGTACATGTTGAAGAATTTCGATCTAAATCAAATGAATGATCACATATCAAACTAATTATTCTTCATAGTCAATTAACTAACTTCAGTCTTTCCAATTCGATCTCGATTGGATATATCAATACAATCTTTGAAAACTCCCGGATCAGGATCCATGATTTCATCCATGGTTAAATTAAGATCTCTAACAATCGTCGGTAGACGCATATCTTTTGTTAAATTGGGTAATTTCAAAAAGATATTGTATTTCAATCCAGTGCCAATACTAGCTGGACAAGTTGTTAGATAACCGAAATGATCATCATGTGCAAATGATAGACCGTCACTTTGCATTGCAGTTTCAAGCTAAAACGAACAGATTATGTCGAGAGTTTGTTTTTCGTTGTATATTTCCTACCGATGATAGACTTTGAAAGAATTTTGTTAAAACCGAACGAAGATCATTTTGTGCATTGTTCGTACTCCAACTGATCAATCGAAAGTGATCTTTTTGATTAATCCAAGCAAATAGTGTCTTATCACTGTTAACGAAAAGAGCTCGACCATCAGGCCAATCTCGAGCTACACCTGAACTAAGCCAACTCATTGTTTGAGGTTTAAATAGGAAAACTCCGTCCTAAAGTTGACACAAGAAGAAAAAAAACGAAATATTTCTCTCTCGCGCGCGCGGATATGCTTGTGCTTACATTGATTAGCGTGTCTTGCAAACGTTCATCGAGTGTCGATAAACGATAATATTTTCCATCGAATAGTTTCGTTGTTCGAGTGAGTTGTTCGAATATTTGACTGAATTTATTTTCTACACGTCGTCGTTCAGCTCGAGTTGTAAACGTTGGAAAAGTAAACCCCGAAAGATTTCGAGTCAGACGAATACGTGACGAGAGAACGTATTTATTTATATCGAATGTCGTATCATTTTCAAATGGAAATGTCAGTTTCGTCAAATCATAATCGTGATACTGACGAGCGTCCAACGGATATCCAAATCGAGTTTGAATCAAAGGATTGAATAGATCACTGAACATCTATTTAAAACATAAAACGACTCCTCATTTTAGAAAAAAAAGAACAAAAGAATCGAAATTCTACTTTGTAGGATTCTTCATCGCCTGCTGACACGCCAAAATATTGTCGACTTGCTACACCGGGATTGTCGACGCCAACTTGAATTACATCATCGATCGTATAACCTGATGGCGTAATTCGATCGCGTAGTTTCGCATACATCTGCAGGTAATAAGAACATTGAACAAACAAACTCATTCAGTCGTTCGATATGTTTGTTTCTCACCTGTGGAGTCAGAGCTTTTGCCATTAAATTCGAATGTTTACTCAATTGCGGATATTCAGCGGTTGCTGTATAGCGTTTTAGATGTGTACTATACGAACTAGCATGGTGCTGCTGTTGAAACCAAAGAAAACCGGTTGTTGTCAAACCGACTGACGATAGAATAGCAGCTAGTTTCAATTTCGATTGATTAGCAACGAGAAATGAACGAAAAAAATTCGGCATTATCCTTTTTTTTGTCGTTTTGAGGTAGAAATGGAAAGTATCCAAAGAGAATTAGTTTATATATGTTTATTTCACGAATAAAAGAACAAATCAACAGATGTCACATCTTTAAACACTCGATTCTTCGCGTAATGAATGCCAACTATTGAAATTTCGTTCGATGAACAAACGAATTAATATAACCATTCCGAATAAAATCGAACCCAACAACATCAATCCAATGAAACTCACGCTCACTATCCTCGTCAAACGAACTGTTTTCTGTTTCAATTCACAGAAATTTCCATGAAATTCTTTTTTACAAACACAGAGAAAACCTTTCTCATTCGTTAGATCATCAATGCATTGTCCTTCATTTTGACATAGACTTGAATCGAACGTACAAGGTCCTAGAAAATAAACAAACAATCAATGACAGTAGTCATTCATCGCGACCATCGATTACCATGCTCACATGTTGTTGTCAATGCATTGTAAACAAATCCTGATTGACAATACATTGATACACTTGTTCCATTATCTCCGCAGATAATAAACGCATCGAAACGATTTGCTCGCGGTAAATAAGTGCCCGGTGCGTAGTTTTGACAGACTGAAATCAAAGAAAAATTTAAGTCTGCTTTTTGATTGATTAATTGTTTACTTGAATAAACATCGTCATCGTGTGTCAATAGTGGTTCGTATTGACAATTAACCTAGATTAAATTCAATGGATGATTTAATAGATTTTCTTTTTCTCGAAAATAGTAAAAATACAAGTTGAGTTGGCAGACAAAGATATGTTTTGGGATCGAAACGAAGTTCAGCTGGACATTGAATAATGTCATGACGGTTATCTTCATAACAATGATGAAATAGAGAACAATCGAGTTCGTCAGGATAGATTCCAGCTTCCGTACATTTCGAGGATATGGATTTTCGATGATTGAAATGATCGAAACCTCGAACTAATTCTATCACAGGATTTCTCAATTGTTCACGAATGAGTTCACAATTGATTTCATTTGTCTATGAATAATCAAAACTTGAAATTGAATCGAAAACTAATCTCTTACTGTTGGAAGATATTGACATTGATTGGTTTCAGAATTAAAAAAATGTCCATGCATACACGAATACGTTCGATAGACATTCAAATGACATAAATGAAAAAGTGAACAATTCGTCGAATGAGGATAAATTCGATTTTTATTCGAACACGAGTCTAATTTCCAATCGTCAGTTTTGTCTTGCAATGGAATCGGATAGACAAAACCTAAATGAATCCGATTCATTCATTCACAATCAATAATTCGTCTCCTACCATATTCTGATTGACAGAAAATGTCATTCAAATTTTGTAAAATAATCAAAACTATTAAACTCCGCATGTGACGAAACTAGAATATTGTACAATATGACATATTAAACTTAACCTACGTTTGTACGAAAGAGAGAGAGAGAAAAAAAAACGTTTCGGTTGAATACATACAGAGCTTTTTTTTTCCTCATCAATCACAAGTTCAATTTCGAGTAACTTCGACTGTCTGTTTGTTCTCTTGCTCGTCTAGATAAAGATGACACTGTTAATGCATTCGACAAACATTTATATAAAAAAAAACACAACACAGATCCCAATTAACTCGTCGATTTCAAATCCGAGACAAGATGAAACTTGTTCTTTATTGACGAGCAATCGGACTAATTGAATTTGTTCGAAGAGAATCTAATATGTCATCATTTGAATACGAGTATTGTTCTTACAACTGTTGCACATCAAAGCAATCCGACCATAATGATGTACTGTCTCCTACTGAGCGCAATAACATATGCTGCCATTAACCAAACTTTAAGAATTCGTAATACTTATTAGTTTTATTCCACTAGTATATTTTTGATTAGCGTTAGAAACACCAAAGAACAAGGAATTACAATCATTAAAAGGTTAAAATTATACATCAAAATACTGCATAGGAAAAACAACAGAACATAAAATCCATACACATTTACAAAATAAAAATGAGAAAACACGAAACTTGTATTCCTGTGTATCGGTTGTGTACTAATAACAAGTGGGTTAAAATTTATAAAAACAACATCGAATGACTGTCACTACAGAGAATAAAATACACATTTATCGTAGAATTGTATGTACGTGCTTTGTTTTTTTTTGCATCGATGATTCGTCGTCGAAATATGAGATTAAAACTAAATGACCAAGAAAAGAAACCAAAGATTTCGATTAGATATATAATTATATATAATGACTGACAACAAATAAAAATTCGATATCTATTTACAACTATTCGAAGAACAGAAAAGAGAAAAAGAATTGTCTAAGGAAGATTTATATCAGATCTCGAGAAGAATATTGTCGACTAGGTTGGGAATTTATTCACATGTATTGCATTTTCCTTCAATAAACCCAACTAACAGGTACCCATTGCGGTTGAAGGCTGACTTTTTCCATTGCATGTTGTAACTATAAAACAAAAAAAAGATTCAATTGAAAACTTTCATTTCGTCTTACATTTCGTATTGTTTCTTCGATATCGTTATTAACAATAACTAAATCAAAATAATGACCATAGGCTTGTTGTAATAGTTCACTTTCTTTGACTAAACGTTCTAAACTTTCGTCCTGAAAACCGAAAAAAAACGAACTCAGATTTATTCATTTGTATTTTTTTTTGGTTTTCTTACATTAACTCCTCGAATCTGCGATAGATCAGGTGCGGCAATAAAAACGACGTACGGCGCAAATTCCGCCGTTCGTAAAACTTTCAACGCTTGAGGTTCAACATCAAGTATTCCCATGAGTCCTTGTCGATTGATATTTCGAATTGTTTCTAATTTCGTTCCGTACATTGCGTCTTCATGTGTACCATATTCTAAATACTCATTTTTGGCTATATCACGCATCATTTCTTCGTGTGTAACGAAATAGTAATTCTTGCCGTTTTCTTCATCTTTTTTCGGCAAACGTGTCGTGTCTATAAAACAATGAATTCGAAAAGAAAGGAGGAGTTATCGTCTTACGAGGTATCGGATAGGCAAAACGTTTGGGTTGACTGGTTATTAAAGTGTTTTTAATATGTCGTCGGCCGACGCCATGAGCGCCGAGTAGAACTAAGGTCTTACGACGAAATTCCGGTAAACGTATGACTTCTTCGTAGGTAACTAAGTCCAATTGATCGAAAACTGCATTGTGTTTAGCAAGATATTTATCTTTCATAACTTTTCGTTTGCGTCCAAAAACACCGCAATTAGCTATGAATTGCAAAAAGTCAAACAAAAACTACGTATTTCTTTTATCGATTTACCAGTTCCGTCTTTTGCTTTTTCAATAGCATTCGTTGCTATTCGCCATTCTTGTAATTCGGGTGAAGGTATTAAACCTGCTGGTGAATTATCATAATCATTCAGTTGATTATCGTTGAACATTTGTTCGTCAATTGACCGATAGGAATTCAGTTTCTTTCCTTGCCACCAATTGTGATCGTCTTTCGAAATTATTTGAAGAATATCTCCAATGGAAAACTTAATTCCAGCTTGTGCACTCGGAATTAAATCATCATCTTTTGGATCATAATTAAATAAAGCTTTGACATAAATCTAAACAGAAAATCGATTTCGACAGAACAGAACAAACAAATCGAATTCGTACATCACAAGGTGGTGGTTGACTTCGATAGCTCGGGATGATTTTGAATGTTATACTACCACGAGCATCTCTCTAGAAATCAAAACAAAGAATCGAAAAAGTTAACTTTCGAATTATGTTTTACAAGCATCTGTTGAAGATATTGAATCGGATGATTGGAGACAGGCTGACCGTTGATTTCTTTGATTTCATCTCCGACATGTAAAGTACCTTGCCGATGGATCATACCGCCATTTAAAATCCGTGATACAACACATCGTTTATTCTCCGTCATTCGAAGCGTAATACCCTGAGAAAAAAGAAACAAAACAAATACAGCTCTTCTGTGTCAATGTTTTTTCTTTACCAATGGTTCGTCAGTATTTCGTTGAAATTGAACAAGTCGAACACGTGTGACATCACAAGCTGTATCACTTAGATTGTCTCCTGGCACATCATTCGCACCACTGCCATTATGTGGAACATAATCGTTATCATAGTTGTTTTCCGATGCAACTGTATTTTGGCCGCAATACGCCGGTGCGATTCGCACGGCGCCGTCGCCATAGATTTCTTGTGCAACAACGTCATGCGTTTGTAAAAGTGCCTGAAAATAAACTCGTTTATTGAATTTTCGATCGATTTCAATTAGCTGCTTATTTAATGATGAAATATGCGGTTCGATGAATTTCTCTATCGATAATTCGATTTCACCCAGGAAGATCAAAGTCGAAAGGAGAAAAAAAACTGACTACTGTCTTGCTGATTAATTGGATTTTCTGTCAAAAAAAAAATGTTTCTCAGGCACGATGATGATCTCTTTTCGTCACTCAGAAAAATCAAGATTCATTACTTGTTTCATTTGTTCAAGTATAAAATAGAGTCTCAATGTTTGTGCGTCCATAATCGACAGGACAGAGCTCTCGAACATCTTCAAACAAGTACCATAATTTTGTCGAACTAAATTCTCTTTCTTTTCTCCTCGTTACATATATATATATATATTTCCATAAAGAGCGAGAGACAGAGCGAACGAGAGGACAAAAAAAACGCGAAACTTCTCCTAATCGATATGATTTGTTGTCGTTTTTGTACCTGAAAATGTGGGTCAGAGAGAATCTGTAATAATTGATGTGAAATAGGTGATGTGTGCTGTTCAATTGTCGAGAGAAAATCCGTCATTGTTTGAATTGCATTCGGTTCGGGACGATTAAACGGACGTATGTCATCGGAATTAATTCGATCGTATAACTAGAAAGAACAACGGAAAGCAATTGTCATATTGAATCATCATTTTACTTGAAGTAACGTCTGTAATTGCTTATCTTCGAATAATTTCTGCAAGAAATCTAATTCTACACGATCGTTTAATGTCAACCATTGCATATCTTCTAACGAGTCGAGTATTTGTGAGACAGCTAAAGGCACAAGAAATGAGTTATTCGAAGAAGAAAAATAACTGTTTACCCGATGATGCCATATCGTCGAATTCATTGGACATTTGTCCTGTCATTAGTGACGAGTCGTTTAGCGTCAATAATCGATGAATTGGAATTTGGGTCCAACGAGAACTTGACACCGCAGCTAAAACAACACCCTAACGCGAAAAACAAGAGAGAGTCGATTGATGTTCGAAGAACGGTGAAGGTTTTACTTTTAATTTTCTTCGAGCGTTGAACTTGCGAAGTTCGTCGACAGTTTCTGGCAAATGTTTTCGTAATGCAAATTTTTCACGTTCCTTGAAGAAGAGAAAAAAAAGTGTAATTAAATTTAATGAAAAGAAAATCAGTTCCTTCCTTTGCAAAAAAGAAATAGAGAGAGAGAGAGAGAAAATGACAACGTACACGAATCCATGGATGTGCAAGAGCTTCTTTGATAGTTATTCGTTCATTTTGATTCAAACACAACAAACGATTGCAAAGATCTTTCGCCGATTCGGATAAATTCTCCCATTGATGACTTTGCGTCTAAAACGTTCAAACTCAAAATCAATTCGTTCGTTTTCGTTTTTCTTATCGTTACATTAAAAATTCCAGTTGAAATCATCTCAAAAACCCGATTTTTCGTCCCAGCAAACGGCAAAGTTCCCGTCAAAAGCACGTACAACATCACTCCCAACGCCCACATATCAACCGGCCGACCGAAGCCCGGCGAATCCCGATTAACCACTTCGGGTGCCATAAACGCCGGCGTACCAATTCGACTGGCTTGTATCAAACCTGACTCAGGCAACTGCAAAGCTACACCGAACCCGCCTAATTTAACAGGTGCAGCGTTCTCTTTCGATGATAACAAAACGCAATGAGGCTTCAAATCTCGATGAATTATGCCTCGATCGTGCATGTACCGAACAGCTTCGAATATTTGACGCATGTAATGACTAGAAAATCGGATGAATGACTCTCTGTTTCGACAATGGAACGAGTTTACCTGGCAACGGCTTCGCTGTAGACGAAACCGGCGAACGCACGTTTCTCGATTTCGAAACAAAGATCTGCACCGTCCATGCTAAAATACTCATTTAAAATACACGAGAAGCAAGAACAAAGTGATTTTTTACTATTCGAAAACCATGAAGAGACATCCTTCGGATTCGAATGTTTCGTATAGTTCGACGATATGCGGATGTTTTAAGCTCGAGCAAATGCTCGCTTCTCGTCGAAGATCTAAAGACGAAGAAAAAAAGCTGCAGAATTTCGAGTTCGAATCGGTTTACCGTCGGCAGAAAAGCCGGGCGTGGATGTAAATTGTTCGACATCGATGATTTTCACTGCATATTGTTTATCGCCTGCTTTATTCGTACAACGTCGAACGACGCTAAATGGTCCTCTGAAGAAGCAAAATAGCAAAATTTTTGTGATTTTTCAATGATTTCTTCGTACTTTCCGATGATTTCGTAGAGATTATACAAATCCGAGAAGCATATTGATGACGGTTCATCATGATTCTCGGCTGCTGTTTGACTGACTTCTAGATGCATGACACCGTTTGACAAGAAATATTGATCATGATGAAAAAACTAAAGTCAAGAAAAGAAAGTTCGTTGCATTCGTTCGAAATGAAAACACGCAGGAAAAGATACTAATCAAGCTAATTTTATTGCATTTCCTGTCATAGTTGGATGACAGATAGAGAGAACTATCCGAAGAAGAAGAAAAAATATCTAGCCATCATAATTAGCCTGAACCAATCGGAATTCAAGTGAGAAATATTGTAAATAAACAAGTTAACGAATGAGATTTCATGAGCAAATAAGAATCAACAAGAAAAGGAAAATAAAAAACGCGAATCAATTCGCCGAAATGGATTTCTATAGGAAAATCATTACAAAAAAAACATGATGTTTACTTTTCACGCGACATCTATCGAAAGAAATTGACTCGCAAAAGAAAATTGATTGACTTTTTTTTTTGCTTATTAGTTTACTTAAAATAAAAATTCGACATGTTTTTATCTGTCGAATTTCGACTTGATAATCAATTAAACTTGCGTGATTGACATTGATCACATGTTTCTGTTTCATAGAGAAAAAAAGGAACCGCAAAGTTATGTGCTCACCATCACCTGGAAAACGTCGAATAGATACTGACGTTATTAAATTGTAAGCTCGATCTATCGAAAATCGTAGTCCTATGAATATTCTTTTATTAGAATCGAATCTAAACATCAAGTGACACTCATCTCGGGTCTAAATGAATTCATGGTGAAATTCGATGGTCCTCGAGAAAGTAAAAACACAACAACAACAAACTAAATCTGTCGTATAATCTAATCGTTGTGTTTTCAGCTCCATATGAAGGCGGCGTATGGAACATTCGAGTTGATCTGCCGGAGAAATATCCTTTCAAATCACCATCTATCGGTAACTAACTTTCATATAATTGCTAAACATCTGCTATACCGAGAGAAGAACAAGAAAGTTATATAAACATCGACGAAGATCTTTTGATAGATGAGAAAATTACAAGCAGAAGTTAACAATTAAAAGCATTGATATCCCATCTAATTCTAGGCTTTATGAATCGAATCTTTCATCCAAATATCGATGAGATGTAAGTCGAGTTTATTCAACAAAGAACAAGAAAGATATCTGATGGTCATAGGTCTGGAACTGTCTGTCTTGATGTTATCAATCAAACTTGGACGCCTATGTATGGTATGTCGATATCGATCAGCAAATACTCCGTCAATTGACACTGCTTTTGTTTTATTTTGCCTATTGGCATAGATCTTGCGAATATATTCGAATCATTTCTGCCACAATTGCTCGCCTATCCGAACCCGGTCGATCCGTTGAACGGCGAAGCCGCTGCACTCTATCTCAATAAACCTGACGATTACAAGAAAAAAGTTCGAGGTTAGATTCGAGTTTTTTTTTGCTAAACCAATCATTTGTCTGTAAAGATTATGTTCAGCGATATGCAACAGCTGCGACGGCTGAGAGCTCGAAATCTGATGAAGAAGCCGTGAGTGATTTCAGCGAAGACGAAGCCGCCGACATGGATTTAGAATAAATTTTGTAAATAAACCTTCGAGCTGTATTTTTATATGTATCAAATAAAGAAAGAGAGAGAGAGAGAGAGAGTCATTCATCGAACTTGGATTTTCCTGTTTTTATTGAATCAGAAACGAAGAGAGAGAAAAAAAACAACAAACAAAATGACTTTGATTACAATTTGTTTTTCGAAAATGATACGCGAAGATGCATTGAATCTGCTAGACGATAATTATGTGTATTCTAAAAGACAAAAAACAACAGCAAAATAATGAACAGAAACAAGAGAAACGAACCACTAGAGCGGCTATCGCTTGTTCGATGGTATCCATTTCTACCAAGGCCATTTTATGATCTTTTTCAAAGAATCGAAAACGTTTTATTGCTCCGTATTGAGAGAAAATTTGACGAAGTTCATCTTCACTGATTTCCGTTCTGCAAAAAAAGGAAAGACAAAGAAGTTGTTTGTTTTTTTTTCTTCTTCTAATTACGGAATATTTGATAAGTGAAGAATAGTTCCGGGTGGAAATATATTATTATAATTCTTTGAGCCCGGTTTTTTAAATCGATGTAATGGAGAATTAGTAAAATCTTTTGTCAAACCCATATCCTACAAACAAATTCATTAAAACTACGATTTCTATTCGCTCGATTTTACTGATGTTCCGTCTTTTGGCATTTGAACGAATTGATGTTTGGAAAACGAGACTCGAATTGGCTTTCCAAACATAGTCACATGATCAAGATTTTGATGTGCTAAGAAAAAAAAAACAAGAATATTCAATATGTTTGGTTGGTTTCGTTTTCTTTTTTTTTTACCAACGGCTGCTTGTTGAGGTGTAGCAAATTGAATTAACGCCGAATCTTTTTTGTTGAATAAAATCTTCACACGATGCACGTCGCCATAGACGCCTAAAGGAAGAGAATTGTCATGAGTAAAACCAAGGCATTTCGACAAGACGAGGATGTGAGAAAAGAAAGACAAGAAACACATACCGAATAATGTAAATAAAGACTCTGGAGTGGTCACCTAATCAGCCGAAAGAGGAAGCAAATCGAGAAGAAATGAAAGATATTCATAGAATATTCAAATGACATTATCATGAGCAACTCACATCTTCATTTAAATTCGAAACAAGAATCACAGGACCATTTTGAACTGACATCATATGACCATTGCCTTGCTGTGATCCCTGAAGACCGTGCATCGATGATGGCGGAGGTGCTGAACCATATGGATGACCATATGGACCAGATGGTGCGCCAACCATCGGATTGTATCCAGCCGAGGGTGGTAATTGATTCATCAGATGATTTCCATTGCCTCCCATGTCATACGACGATGACAATCCGCTTGCTGATGGCGGTCGACCACGTCCTCCTGAATAATAATCTGAATCGAATGGATATTTTCGATTTTGAATGCAAAACGTTTTGATTTATCGTTTTTACCGTAACGATAATCTTCATTCGAGACTGATCGTTGTGCTGAATATGCGTGCATTCGATCTAATTCTATCGGTTGACTCATATTTCCATCGCCGGATGGCAGAGTCGGATTGGTATAATCTCGACTTTTATCGTTGTTGTATTTGACAGTCAATGACAGCAGTTTTGAATATTCGATTTGAAGCTAAAATACAAAAACGTTGAACTCAAATCTTCGAAAAATTTGATGCGTACAGTGCAGCATCCGTTGTAAATATTTTGACCGTGTAATTGCTGAAAATAGAGATCGATGAGATGTGAATTTTGATGAAGATGATATTCTACGAACTAGTTTCGCTTGTGATGCATTTTGTGGGTCTTTTAATTGAATTAAAGCTTGGAATTTATCTAATTAAATTCGAAAGATTTATCCTTTTTCTCTTTGGTTTATCCAATTACCGTTTTTCGTAAACGTGATGATCTTCAGAACTGAACCAAATTTGCCAAAAATCTATTTTTACAAAGAACAATCAGCACAATTTCTTTCCTTCAATTATCAAAATTCTACTTGATGTAAAACATCAATCGTAACTGGATACATCATATTCATAATGCTCACACGTAGAACGCAATTCAGTCCTCCTTTTTGTGCTGTTTCGTAGAGATCGGTCGCTTGTGCGAGAGCAGCATGAGCTTGTTGATTTGTTCGATTGGCTGGATCGGTACGTAGTTCGCCATGATTTGAATATTGTACGAAGACTTGTCGACCGTTGATGATAGCTGGCGTCGAATTGAAATAATCAACCATTTGTTTAGCTGATTCAGTGGAATCGAATTCGAGAAAAGCCTGTGAATGAATCGTTTTTTTTTGTCTTTTCAAATGACAAATTTCGTTTACTTGAGATTTTTTTCGTAGATTGAGAAAGTTCGTTACGCGACCGAATGGAAGACCGAGTTGAACGACTTCAAGTTCGCTGGTCTCTAGATTTCTAAGATGAACAACCCGAGACGGGAGTGCCGGCTCTGATCGACTCTAAATCGAAAATCAATTCCTCGAGCACTAAATCATTACGTCAATTTCAATACTTTTTTTGTAATGTCATTGATTTGAGAGTTTAAATTGTTCATTCCGTCAACAGTTGTGTCGAATTCGTCGCCTGAAAATGTACGCTAAATAATACAAACTCGGTTTGAATGAAATGACGTTTCAAAAGCGAAGTCTACCTTCATGTTTATCTAGAAAAGAGAAATTATATTCGATTCGAAAGAAAATTCTTCATACATTACTCGAGCACAGACGTAAACACAAGTCTGTTAGCTCGTAGGATGTTGTCGACTGAAACGTTTTGAAATCTTTCTCAATTCGTTTTCGATATCGATCACTTCGGATAGATTTCAAAGAAGAAAAAGAAATACAAATGCTGCTGCTCAAGAATTCTTTTCTTTGTTATTTGCCAATGAAAACAATCGAGACGAAGGCCAATTGACCAATAAGAACGATGAAATAGATGGACTCATATGAAGATAAAATTCGAACGAGAAAAAAATTCTTTGATTTCATCGATAAATTGTTAATTTTTCTTGTTTTATTCGAAATTGAAAAAATTCATCGAATTTGATAAACGAAAATAAATGACCAGTCGAGAATGCGATGAGTCATCATTTCAGAATAATAATATATTTATTTGCTGCTGTGTTCTTTTAACTTCAATACTTTTCCCCAACATAATCAAACACTGTGATAGAATTCAATTCGATGGCTACAGCGAATAAAGATGAAGCGATCAGTCGATTTATAGCTGTTACACAATGTTCATCAAGTCGAGAAGCACGAGAATATTTAGAAACAGCGAAATGGAACGAACAAGCAGCGATAGATTTCTATTTCGACAGTGTGAATCCTCAAGAATCTGCATCTGAACCGAATCTTCCTCCGACAAGATCTGAACGAGCTGGTTTGTTTTTTTGTAAAGTGATGAATGTGTGGTTATCGTGTTTATTTGACAATAGAAAACGAATTCGATGATGAATATCTTCAATCAGCACTCGAAGAAAGTCTTCGTTTGAATCCACCGAAAAGAGACTCGCCAGCAAACGTTCCAAGAACAACAAATCAGAGTAAATCAATTGTTTCATCGAGAATCAAGACCGTCGACCATCTTCGACGAAATGATGATGACGATGACGATGACGATGACAGAGGTATTGAAAGACGAAATCAATTGATTTAGATTGAAATCGATTGCGTTTAGGTCAAGCGTTTTATGCTGGCGGATCGGATAGTAGTGGTCAACAGATTCTCGGACCACCGAAACCAAAAGATGTTGCAAAGAATGTTTTCGAAGCTGCACGAAAACAAGGCGCAACTGAAGCTCAAAAGAGTGAATCTCATTCGAAACAAGAGAAACCATTTGCTGGTGTTGGACATTCTCTAGGTAGATCATCGATATTCGTTTGACAAAAATAAAAAAGAATCGATGTTTTTAAGGTAATGAACAGATTCCTTCACGAGCACAAGGTCAACCAGCAGCTCCGAATCGTGTTGAACAAGTGCCAATTCGATTCTATTCAAATGGATTTACAGTTGGTGATGGTGAACTACGTAAAGTTGAGGATAATCGAGAGTTTATGGAATATATCAAACGTGGTGAAGTACCACCTGAACTTCGAAATATGCAAACCAATGGCCGGCAAATTGAAGTTCGACTCGAAGATCATCATACCGAAGAATACAAACGTGTCGAACCGACATTCAAAGCATTCACTGGCACTGGTCATGCAATCGGTCTGCCAACTTCAAATCGTCCGTTAGCTACTGCATCAGTTAGTAATTCGCCTGTCGACGCTGTTCAGCTCGAACAACTCGCAGCAAAACGTCTGAAAACATCATCAACATCGACGGTTATTCGTCTTCGTCTACCGGATCTATCCGTTCCGGTAACAATTCCAATAGATCTCAATCGAACATTAGCTGATGTTCGACGATTTTTAACTGAAAACGTTCCGATACTTCAAGCGAATACATTCGAGTTTCTCGAACCACCGGCAACGAAAATCAAACGTGAAGATGAACGAAAGAAAATCAGCGACGCACGTTTAGCAAACTCAACACTTGTTGTCCGACGCACTGCCTAAAATTACTCAACCATTCTCATTTTTGCTTTTGCGAACAATCTGATAATAATGAACAAATAAATTAACCGTATTGACATATTTTTTAGATAAATATTCTCTATGATTACTATCGATGGATCGTATCTCGAAGGAGTACGTATATTTAATCAACGAATTTAACATATCGATGATGGCCTACGTGCCCAGCATTTGACTAGTGTTCAACTTCTGAAAGAATTCTCTCAAGCTGAAGTTACTCATCCGAATATCGGCACAATAGAAACCGAATTTGATTCGAAAAAAACGGATTATATTTGATTTTTGCTGATCAACCATCGCAATTGAGATTATTGGGAGGAACAAATGTGGATTTCGCACCTGATATTGATTATTACGAAACAGTAATTTTTCGACCAATTGCTCAACGATTTAGTTTTACATTTGATTTGAATATTGTTCGAAGGTTTGCTTTTATTTTATTTGTTTTTTTTTGCAATTTCATGTTTAAATTCTTCATAGAGGCTATTATCCAAAAGGTGGAGGTGATGTTCGTGTGACTGCTAATCCAGTCGATGAATTGACTTCAATCGATTTGTTTCTGGAAATATTCCTGAACAAGTAATTACGAATCTCATCTTTCGATTATTCAGATCGATCGATTTGCTAATAGGTTGCAGATGAAATAGCTCAAGCTGCTATTGAAATCATTCGGCAACATTATTCCAATGAAATTCCTATAGAAATCGAAAGAATCAAAGAACCCGATCATATGACTATTGGAAATGGAAGTGGAATTATGTGAGAGATATGTTTGGTTTCGTTGATTAAATATTTTCTCTCCTTTTTTTCATAATTTAATCTTTTATGTTTTAGGTCAAATTTCTTCTTACGGAATCTCAGCTATCAAATAATATGATAATCGAATGTGATGGTCTAGGATATCGACGTCATTTTTCGACTTAATTCTCATTCCTTTCTTTTATTCCGACAAAACGATAAATAATACAATGTCTTTCAGATAGAAAATACAAACTAATGCCAGTAAAAGAAGTTTCAAATGGAGGCTTGAAAGGCGAACTTCAACGATCAGGAGATAAATTAGTTCTTGTCGATTTCTTTGCAACATGGTAAATCATCTTTTCCAATGATCAAATAAAAAGAATAACAATTTGTCTAGGTGTGGCCCTTGCAAAATGGTTGCGCCTGCAATCGAAAAACTAAGCACGTCTTATCCAAATGCCGTTTTTCTCAAAGTTGATGTTGATCGTTGTGAAGTCTCTATAAAAACAAAATCTTTAATTTCAATTTAAAATCCACGAATTGATATTTAGACTGAAGCTCAGGATTATCGAATCGAAGCAATGCCTACGTTCGTGTTCATTCGTCAATCGAAAGAACTCGAACGTATCCGTGGTGCTGACACCCATGCTATCGAATCGGCTCTAACGAAATACTACAAACAAGCGTCCGTATTCAGTGGCGAAGGTCATTCAATGTTGGCTTCGAATTCGAAAGCAGCCAGTTCATCAACTAATCTCGATAGTGATCGAACTCGTTTCGAACAACTTGCTCAACAACGTTTCGGCAATTCGACTGAAGGTCAAACAATGACAACTATTCGTCTTCGTTTGCCTGATACGGCTAGTCCAGTTAGTCTACGTTTGAGCACCGATCGAACATTGAATGACGTTCGTCAATTACTCTGTGAAACAATTTCGACGTTGAAAACAAATTCATTCGAATTTATCGAACCACCAGCAATGAAAATTCCTTTGGCCGATGAAAAGAAAACGATTCAAGATGCGAAATTAACAAACGCTGTTTTAACTGTTAAAAAAATCTAGAATCTGCATTCTTTTTTTAAATTATTCAAATCGAGAATGAAATAAATATATATTCAACCTTTCCTTTGTTTTTTTTTGGTGATATCTCTTTTTCGAAAGAAACACCCTCGATACATCAGATCATAGCGCACACATACATGTGTTTTTTCATTTATCTTCAAATAGAAAGAGAAAAAAAAACGTTTTTCTTGTTTTAGTATTATTTCGTAATAAATTTCAAAGGAATCTAGATTTTCTCATGGAAGATTCGACAAAAAAATCTCGTCAAGATTCGGAAAATGATGATTCAACAAGTTCGGCATCATCCGTTCATGATGTTTCTGTAAATCAATGTCAAGAGACTTCATCATCATCATCATCAAATTTAAATACCAGTGATACAACAAATCCAAATAGTTTAAATGAACTTGTTGTTCTACCTGAAGTGACATATAACATTCGAATTCAATCGCCTGGTCTCGAAATATTCGAACTACCAGTAACAACAAGTGAACTTGTTCAAGAAATTCATCAAGTTCTCATGGATAAAGAAGAAACTTGTCATCGAACTTGTTTTTCTTTGCAACTCGATGGAACTATTCTCGATAATTTCACTGAATTAAAAAATATCGAAGGTTTAAAAGAAGGAAGTTTACTAAAAGTGATCGAAGGTTAATTTGATCTTTCCAAAAAAATTCTTTTTCCCAATCGAAAATCTCGATTTAGAACCATATACTGTTCGTGAAGTGCGAATACATGTCAAACATATCAATGAATTAATTCATTCGTGCGATTTCAATGATTTTTATACCGGCACGAATGGTTATTCATTGTGTCTTGTTAATGATTTAACGAATGATGAAACCCCGTCATCAGCTACTTCGGATCGAAGAAAAACCGGTGATACAAATAGCAATGATTTTATCGTTCCCGAATATCTTCTACCGAATCAACAAGATATTCTACTAACACCTCTGTTTACTACAAATACTAAAATTCAAGTAAATAGAAAAACTCGATTCGAATCAATTGCATATCGGCTTTTGTTTCTAGTCGTTACAATGCTTGAAAAACTTATCGTACAGCGGATGGAACCCACCGAATGGTTCTCGAAAACTACACGGTTTGTGATCGGTGGATTGCAAAAGCAAGATTAACTTTTTTTTGAATGCTAGGTGATCTTATGTATTTACAAGTGACAACCTGTGAAGAGAAATCATTTCATATAACAGCTGGTACAAAAGGCTTCTACGTTAGTCAGTAAGTTTGAAGAAAAAACTCGAAAATTCAAATTTTTGTTTGTTTTTTTTTCTATGAAACTTTAAGATCAACTGATGAGAAATTCTCTCCGAAACCGGCGCAACCAAAAGCAATTTGTCATTCACTTGTTGATTTATTAAGTCACGTAAATAAAACAAAATGAATCTATGAGAAGAAAAGATTAAATTTTAGATAAGTCCAATGTTTAAAAAACGATTCATAGCTGTTCAACGTAAACGTTGTACGAAACATCCATTTGAACGTATTCAAATTCCATTTCAAATTCATCCTTGGTTGTCACCACGATTTGATCATACAGTTGATTTCTTTCGAGCTGAAGATGGTACTTTCTTAAAAAACTGAACATCTTCTTTGACAGAATTTGAGTTTCACTTTAGCAAATATAAATAAACTCGGTCATGAAGATCATATACCAGGTCAAGTACGAGATTGGAACGAAGAATTACAAATAACCAAAGAATTACCCAAAAAAACTCTTCCAGAACGGTTAATTCGTGAACGTGCAATGTTCAAAGTCTCAGCTCTCTTCAAAAATCTTTTCTCCCTTCAAAAAATCTTCTTTTACAGGTTCACAGTGATTTCGTCTCGGCAGCAATTCGCGGTTGCCAAGCTGTTGTCGATGGTAACATCATGGCAATCAATCCCGGCGAAGAGTCCAAGTAAAACCGATTCTCAAACTCAAAACAATTCTCTCGATTGTCTTCTCGTAGAGTTCATATGTACATTTGGAATAACATGTTCTTCAGTCTCGGTTTCGATGTCAAAGAACATTACAAAGATTTCGGTGGCGATGCCGCCGCTCATGTTGCTCCGACGAACGATCTTCAAGGCGTTCGAACGCTGACAACACTCGATTTCGACGGTCTACACACATTAGGAACTGTCGTTGTCGATTATCGCGGCATGCGTGTCACTGCACAATCGATTGTTCCCGGTAAGTTGTTGTTGTTTTTCTTCTTCTCTTCCTGCACACACACACACACGTGTGTATATATACGTACATAAAATGAAAAAAAAAACAAGAGATATGTATTTCTTTCGTCGACGGACGCGTTTGATACTTTTCCTATTGATATTTGTCGTGTTCGTTGCGTTTTTGACGAGAAAATCACTGATTTTAACTGATGAACATCGAATTTACACATCGTTGATCATTGAATTGCCTAAACTCGAACGATTGATTCGTTCGAAACAGAAGAATCTTTCAACGATACAAATACGAGTGAATAAACTCGAGAAAACTTTGAATAAATACACGTGGCATTTGAAACGTTTATTGAAAACATTGAATTCAACGCGAACTAATCGACGTCAATTTCATTGGCAATTCTTTTCTCCGGAATTGAATCGAAATTCGAAATCATTTCGATTTTATCTTCATTGGAAAAATCTTTCGACTGATCTCGATTATTCGGTTTGGCAGAAATTCGATTCGAATTTCTCTCGAACTTGGTCGACAACTGACGCCTATTTACATCTCATTTACCTCCCAATTCGTTCGAATAATCAGCAAATTTGCTATAAAAACCTCATCGATGAACATTTCTTTGTTATCTACGAATTTCTCGACGACAAAATTTCGAATATTAATCAAACTTGTTTTCAAGCCCAACATTTCCTACCAGTGAAATTCTTTCATCGATTTGAAATCAACAGACAAAATCTGATTTCGAAATCTTTCTGGAAAGACGAACAACAGCAAATAGCTGTTATCTATCTGCAGACAAATTGTACGTATGGCCAATTGAAATGTTTACAGATTACTTAGTTGAGATTTACATTTTGAATTTCAGCAAAATTTGCACAAAATGAAATCGAACAAATTCGACAAACTTACGAAATTGCTCACGAATGTTCTCATTCATCATGTTTAACAAATATTCTCGAGAAAAATCTCACACAAATCTCGATCATCTGCTCTCGAAATTCATCAATTTCAATTCAATTCGAATTTCTCGAACTATTCTTTCATTGTCTCGCCTACGGCATTCATCCATTGCTATTCAATTGTCAAGCCTATCTTCCCTATTCCGATGCCATCGATTGGCTTCATCCATCAGTCTCATTCTCATGGTTATATTCGATCTATTTTCAAACAATTCAACAACGTTTTCAAACGCTCATCGCCTATCTACGAACGAAATCTCGTTTGCCAACAAATGAAAATCAAATCTATTCTCTCAATCCGCAAAATCAATTCATCAAAACAGATCATTTCTACTATCTCATCCATTCGCCAGTGATTAATTTCACTCGAATGCCATTCGGTATATTCGATCGAATTGATTTTGAATTCAATCCACAACCGAATATACAAATCGAAGCCACATTCTACGAGCAATGGAATCGTTTATATCGACCATTCGATCGAATGAACACTCTAACTCATCCATTCGAACATCGATTGATTGCAAACGAGAAGTATTCCATCGTTATTCTCACGCATCGAACACGATTCTATCAATTAAATCGTTTGTTATTACATTTAAACGGGTTAATTCATCTCGATCGTATCTTAGTTCTTTTCAATCAAGTCGAACAACTCGCCAATCGAAAGACGAATTATACATTAGAAGATTTTCTTCATGAATATTCGATTCATTTGCCATCGATTCATGTCGAAATCATTTATTTATTCACTCAAATCAACGATTTAAATATACGTTTTCATCCTTGGAGTGAATTTCTTCGTACGGACGCGATTCTCTCGCTTGATGATGATAGTTTCCTTCGACACGATGAAATCGAATACGCATTTCGTATTTGGAAAGAAAATCGAGCGCGTCTCGTTGGTTTCATCTCTCGTTCGCATCATTTTCAAACATTCGAATATAACGCCACATCGTCATGTTCATATTCGATGATACTCACTGGTGCGACGTTTATTCATCGATGGTATTTCGAATACTATACCAAGTATATGCCGAAATCGATACGTGATTATGTGAAAACCAAAATGAATTGTGAAGATATTGCTATGAATTTTCTCGTTAGTTTTCTAACGAAACAAAGTCCGATGAAAATCGGCGATCGACAGACATTCTACTGTTCGACTTGTAAAGAAAGTCTATCGGCAAATGTCAATCATTATCAACAACGAACTGAATGTTTGAAAGATTTCGCCAACATCTATCGTTCGATGCCTTTGAGATATTCGATCTATCATATTGACAATTATTTAAATATTTCTACTTGTTTTTTTTGATAAAATGTTTAAAACAAAAAAACATAAAATGTAAATTAATTGAATCTTCTTCTTTTTTTTCAGGTATTCTCGAAAAAGAACAAGAACAAAGTGTAGTCTATGGCTCGACAGATTTCGGTAAAACCTGTCGAACCAATGACAAATATCGAGAGCTTTTGGAAAAAGTCTCGTCGATGTTAAAAATCAAACCACACGCGATTAAAACCGAAAATAACGAACGAATTGAATTGCTAAGCGCTGTCGAATGTAAAGGCATTGTTGGCAATGATGGTCGACATTATCTCTTGGATTTATTACGAATGACACCGCCAGATTTGAATTATCTTCCAGTCGATGTCGAACATTTATCACCAACAATGAAACAACTCGAATATCCGAAAGTTTATAAACATCGATTAGCTTGTCTAAGACAGGAATTAATCGATGCTTTTATTGAACAAAAATATGTGGATTTCTATCGATCAATTGCTTTGAATCTTTCGAAATTACGATCGAATGAAGCAGCAGCAGCAAATGAACAAGCGAATGTTGAAGAAGCCAAACGTATTGTCAGTGAAATAACTGTCGAAGATAACAGTCGAGAGATCATTCAATCGGCTTGTCGTGCCATCGGTTCGATAAAAGACAACGAATTCGATGTTCGATTCAATCCAGATTTATTCCAACCGCATGTTACACTCGATCAGACACCTGAAGAAACAATTGCTGATATAAAATTATTGAAAGAAGCAGCGGAGTATTTAGTTCTCAAACAAATTCCTTTGATGATACAAGACTTTCTCGATCATTCATCGGTACCAATCGATGGCGAAAGTCTTTCCGAAGCTATGCATTCACGGTAAATCGAATCGAAAAAGGATTTTTGATTGAAAAATATTCAATTTCAGAGGCATAAACATTCGTTATCTCGGTCGAGTTGCTCAACTTCTTACTCAACAATCATCTCTTACTTATCTCTATGTAAATTCTATTCTGATGAAATTATAAGAAAAATATTCGACTTTTCTCGATTAGGAAATTGTCGTCACTGAAATTCTCTGTCGAAGTGCTAAACATGTCTTTCGTCAATATTTGCAAAGTGTACCTGCGCATCTCGTTGCTTGTTCGATCAGTCATTTTCTCAATTGTCTTCTCACAGATCTCTCATCGAATTTATCCGAACAAACAGTCGATGAGTTTCCAACGTTGAAATCAAATAATAAAAAGAAAAACAAGAAACAACAACAACAACAGAGAAAGAACAATCCGATGATGAAAAATGGTAAAACAAAAAACCATCAATTTCGAAATATTTGAAAGTATTTTTCGTTCAGAATCATTGGAATTCACTTTGATAACATCGAAATCACTTTGGATTCAATTGACAGCTGAAGCCAAATCTCGATATGATTTCGATTTGAATAGCGACGATATTGATTCGTTCATTGACAACTATTCAATTCGTCACACATGTATTCTCCGTTCATTTTGCCGTAAAACTGGTCTTCAACTGCATCTACGTGAATATCAATTTGATTCATCGAATAAAAACACTGACGGTTTCAACGATGATGATATTCTCAATATCTATCCAATCATCAAACAAGTGCCACCTAAACCAAGTGATGCCTATCAGTTTTTCACCAGTGGCCAACAGAAAATTCAACAGGGTTTATTACGTGAAGGTTTTGAATTGATTTCCGAAGCGCATAATCTTTTGAATAATGTCTACGGACCAATGCACCCGGAAATAAGCATGTGCTTGCGTTTACTTGCTCGATTGAATTATATTATGGGAGATTATCAGGAAGCATTGTTTACTCAACATAAAGCTGTGATGATGTCAGAGAGAGTCTTAGGTGTCGATCATCCACAAACAGCAACTGAATTTGTAAGACAAACTTGAATTGATTGATGAATGAGTGAATGAGGGAATTTAGATTCATATGGCTTTGTATTCGTTTGCAAATGGTTTATCATTGAATGCATCGAAATTACTTTGTCGAGCGAGATATATTGTTTTAACTTGTTGTGGAGAAAATCATCCGCAGATCAGTTTAATCGATGTAAGAATGAAATTTAAGAATTATTGATCATTGCTCTCTGTTATAGAGCAATCTCGGTTTGATTTTACAATCCTATGGTGATTATGAAAATGCATTGAAATTTATGGAGAAATCTTTAGAATTAAATAAAACGTTGGATTTGATTTGATTGTTTTCTTTTTGACGGACTTTGTGTTTTTAGTTTCTACGGAACGAGAAGTTTGAAAGTAGCGCTTTCACATCATTTATGCGCTCGTATTCAATCGTGCCGAGGTGATTTTCGATCGGCATTGAATAGCGAACGTGAAGCATATCAAATCTATAAATTACAAGTAACAAATCTAATTCCGAATGATGTTTTTCAAAAATTCAAATTCATTCTACGTAGTTGGGCGATGAACACGAACGAACACGAGAAAGTGCACAAGTACTCAAACATTTAACTGAACAAGCTGTCGTTCTTCAAAAACGAATCAATGATGTTGTTAAAGGACAGTTACTTGTCATTCCAAGTTTAACAGTAAATTAATTTCTTTTTGCGTTTGTTTTTCTTCTAAAAATTCAATCTTAATGACAATAGATTCAACAACCAAGTTTTCAAAATGTCCTCGAAATGTTAAATGTTGTTAATGGCATTTTATTTATTCAAATTCGAGAAAAAGATTTAGATCTAATTCGAGATGAAATGTCCAAACAATCATCACCACCGCCGCCGCCAACGACAACAACATCGAGTTCGACTGCTGCCGAACAAGCAGCTGCTTTGATGAACAATGAAGTCGATTGAAAGCAACCTCATTCTTCCAGTCTGATATTTCATTTAAAACGAAACAGACTTCATCATAGATCCGTTCTTTTTTTCTAACTCGTTCACAGTGTGATCTTGTTTTTTTGTTTCTTGTTTGTCTACGTTCAGTTCGATTATATTAGGTCAAATGTGTTATATATTCTGTTTGTTCGAGCAGGTAAAACCTTGTTTTGTTTATCATTGTCCTTTGTTTGCGATGAAAATAAAAAAAAACAGCGAAAAAGCTCATCTTTTTCTACGTAGTTCATTCAATTTAATAATAATAATAATAATCTTTTCGAAAAGAAAGAAAAACAATCGAAATTTCTGAATTAAATTATATCGATAGAGAAACACACATGTACAGTATTAAAAAAAAATTAACACAAGAGAAACAAGAGCATAGAGAGTAAATGTAAAACCAATATCGATTAAATATAAAAGACGATGAGCTCGATATTCAGCTTTTGTACTGAAGAAAACATAATTCCAACCATTAAACTAAAATGATATATCGATAGAGATTTCTTTGTTTTGAAAAGAACTTACGGCATAAAACCCAGAGAGAATTGCTGATGTTAAAATAGCACCAATCCATTGTTGTCTTCGAATATCAAATGCAATTAAAAGAATATGCAAAAGAAATGCATTGGCTAGAGTGCCGATATTCGACATAAGAATAGCATTGTTCGTACATGGAATGTCATCTTTGATTCCTTTGGCTTGTTTCCATTGTTTTTGAAAACAACTTGGTGAATACCAGATATAACCAAGAAGCATATTAGTTCCAATAATTAAGATAATTTTTATTAATGATTCAAATGTAACCGATACTGGTACGAGTTCGAGCATGTTTATTCTTCTTCGTTCTATGAATACGATCTATTCTTTTTGTTATTATTGCAATTGTTTCTTGTCGTCGATCGATTTATATATGTAGTAGAAGAATTACGTCATTTATTATTCTGATCTTTGTTATTTTTGGCCTCTCTTCAGCCATAAGATGTCATCATTTACTGATCATATTTGTGAAAATTCGATTATTTCAATACATATACATATAGTAAAATGTGTCTATGAATGAAAACCCTCAAATTTCCTAAAAATTTCGCCACACTCTCAGACAATTTTAGTTATTTCTCGATTTGATTTGGAAATATCGAAAATACGACGTGTCTATGCTCGATGATGATGATCCAATACTCTGAAAACAAATATTTTACACGTTTTTCTTTTAAAAAGAAAAAAAATATGTGTGACAAACATTTGTATGGTATATATAGAATATTGTGCATGACTTCTACATTATGGTGAAAGAGAAGAAAAGCAAAAAGTAAATATATTCTTATTATTCATCTGTTGATAAAGGTGATAAGAAGAAAATATGCAGCAGTTACATTTAGTTATTTTCATCATAAGACTTTTCATAGAGAGATGCCACTGTTAAATGGATTTGTTGATTCAATAGCTTGTGTAGGTTTTCAATCGGAATTCGGTCTTGCAACTGAACGACAAGTCGAAGATAATGTTAATCCAATTTTATCATATCTTCAACCGTATGTTCTCGCTATTCTAACTGCTGATTATGGAATCTATCCTGAAACTAAAGGAAAATTCACAGTCGATCCATCCTATCCATTCATAACTCCAATCAAAAGTCCACCAACAACAAATTCAAAAATTCTAAAAAAACAATCCGTAAACAATATGATCAACAATCTCTCAATATTTTGCTCGCTAGATGGTGTTAAACTATCTCCTCTACCTATTGAAACTCGTATACATCATGTTGTATTCACACAAGAAGATGGTAAACATAGTTATGCTGTTGTATTAACACTTAAAGAGAAATTCTTACTGAAAAATGAAACACCCGATGCGGATGGAAACTATCAAATCGAATCCGTACCTATCTATACAACACCAGCAGCAAAAAAAGGATCTCGAGCTCGACCGTCAGCCTATCGTCATACGACAGGTAATGCACTAGGAAATATGCAAGTTGCGCATTCATCGAGCAATCTACGAAGAGGGCATTATGGTTCATCAACAAGTCTCGATACTGACGGCAGAAAGTAATTGCAAATCATTCAATTAATTTGTTTGTATTCGATTGATTGTTTTTTTTAGTCCGGATGCACCTGAACCATTGACTCGTAAAAATTCAACTTCAAACCTCGCTAATCAATCTCGAATGTTTTCGGGTTCGAATCTATCATTATCAAGTAAACTAAGTCGTTCAACAACTTCGTTAGTTTTCGATACAAGTGAACCATTCTATGTGCCACATTTTCTCGTACTTACATCGTCACATCCCTATTGGACAGCTATGCACGAACTTATATCACGAATTTACCATGAAATTTGTCGCGAAAAAATCGAACTCTATTCGGATACATATAAAGAATTAATTCGAAAATATGCATTCTTTGCTTGTTATACACCGATACCACCGATTGCTTGGGATCGACTTTCATTTTCATTTAATCTAACCAATGATCGTTCATTTTTAACATTAGATCCACCGATTCATACGAATCGTACTGTACTTGATCTTGATCTTTCAATTCTTCTACTAACACTCAACATTGGCAAACTAATCGATACTGTATCAGCAATCTTAACTCAACAGCCAATTGTTTTCTTCAGTACTGATTATTCGAAATTAGTTACTTCATTAGAATGTCTAATCTATTTAATCTATCCGTTAAAATGGATTCATACATATATTCCAATTGTTCCGCATAGTCTTCGTGATTATTGTCTTCAAGGTCCGCCCGGTTCGTACATCATGGGCTTGAATTCTCGATATCAAGCCTATGCCGAAGAAATGGACGCCAGTTTCCTCTGCAATTTAGACGATGATAAACCGATTCATATTCTTGAGGACATGGAATTCGTTCGTGTACCACCGGGTAAACTTCGTCGATTTACCGGTCCAATAACAACATTTGTCGAGAAACTTAAAGTCGAACGATCAATAGAAAAAATCAATCAACCAACAAGCTTTCGTATGAATGAAAAAAGCGAAGACGAACGACAGCAACGTTTGAAAACAAACAATCGTATTCTCGAAATATTTCTCGATCTAATGGTCGATCTTTGCGATGACGCATTGAAACCTATCTATTGGAAAGTTGAACATCAACAAACGAGTCCAAGTAACACACTTCAACGTGAACGAAAAAATTCAGCGATAAATAAACAAACAACATTTAGTAAAGAAAAATTTCTCCTATCGAAACCTGAAGGTCCCGAACGAGATTTCTATCGTGTCTTTATCTCGACAACAGCATTCGAACTGTTCATTGAAGATGAAAAAAATGCCACAACACCAACAGAATTTCGAAAGATTTGTCAATTACATTCACAAGTTTACAATGATCAACCAAATCATTTCAGTACACTATCATCCACAAGCACGAAAAGAACGCAAAGTTTAATCGAAATTCCAATAACAGTATCATTGCCCGATTGGCCATTGGATGTATCGATACATTATCTCGATCTTTGCATCGACGCATTTACACAGGAACTTGAACAAGCTCAACAAGAACGTTCATCACCGTCGATTAATATCTACGCGTATCTTCGAGGTTGTGCATTTATCGCACGAGGAGAATATCTCAAAGGTCTCGAAGATTTTTATTTAATCGGAAATGCGAATCTATTTCCAAAGACTTATATTCAAACAACCGTCGTACCGTTACTATCCGAGTTGAATCTTTTGGAAAAATTCGAAAAACAAAAATTCTATCAAACATCATCCGAATGGAAAAAACTCGGCGAAGAAGAACTGAACGAAACTCGACGAATATCAATGATTGCAACCGAGAATACTCTACTGCCAACATTTCAAGGCGACCTAACATTCGATCAATTTCACGACTATGTTCAACGTTCGAGCATCGTCAATACTAAAGAATTAGCCGAGATTCTTTTTCATGCGCTTTCACATTGGATTGTCAAAACATCCGATGGAGGTAAAGCAGGAGGAGGAGGAGGACGTCGACGATGGTCAATAACTGGCAACGCACAAAAAGATTCGTCGACTCCGGCACCGTTGACGGCTAAAGCAAGTCAAGCAGTATATATCTCATCGGACGCGGTTATTCCGAGTAAATTCTTTGAATTATTTCTCGAAACATGGCAACGAACAAATGCTGACAAAGAACGAATGCTCTGTTTCCTTCCGAAAGACCGACAAAATCAAGAATCAATTCTAATGGTAAAATCGATTGAAGACAAACTTTCCAAGTTTTCTTTCTTCTAGATTTCATCCTATGAAATTCAATCGAAAAACAACATTCGAGGCAAACTTATTCTCACTCAACGTGGAATTTATCTTCTGCCCAATGGTAATCAATCGGCTCAACTCGTCTGTGATCTTCTGAATATCGTCAAAGTTGACTCGTGCGCATATCGAACGATATTTTCTTCGTCCAAACCAGCTATTCAAATCTTTGGATTGAAATCTTCATGTTCAACGAACACCGCTGCACCAACAAGCGATTCGGAACCATTAGATATGCTTCTCTTTCGAGATAGTAACGACCGTAATTTTTGGCATAAAATCCTCGAAGAACTACGGGCAGGCACATTCATAGCGCAAGCTGAATACGATACAAGTGTTCTATCGAGTCTATCGAGAAATATCGCACTTATCGATACATTAGTCAATATCGATATCAATGATTTAAAAAATGACAAGAAAATGAAACTTGAAAATCATCAAGTAATGAATGAATTTACTTATGAATTAGATTTTATGATGTGTTTTTTTAATTTCGTAGGCATGCGTAGATTCAGCGATTTATGGCCTGTCGATCTTTACGCGAATGGAAACGAACGGAACGTTTAAACGTTTGACAGCTGAAACACTCAAAGCACTGTCCGATCGTTTTTCACTATCGATCGATGAAGACGAACGACATTCTGTTCGCTGTTTAGTTCTAACTGGACACCGAGAAAGTAATAATCATTTACTTTGGTGTGCCTATGGAAATAAATTGAAGATTTTCAATACGAAAACATGGATTTGTGATCCGAATGTTTTATCATTTTCATCGGATATCGTATGTATGTGTTTGGATTCATCGAATAAACTTTGGATTGGTTGTATCGATGGTCGAGTTTTTCTCGTTGATACAATTCAACGAATTTGTGGAACACAATTGGCTCTTGTTGACGGTATTCATGGATGTCAATCGATGGCATTCGATAATCTGAGAAATCAAATGTTAATCGCTAATCAAGAAAGTCAAATACAAATTTGGAATACAATTACGAAACAATTTGTAACTAAAGTCAATATCAATGAAATGTACGAGAATAATAAGAAAATTAAAAAGAAAATTCAGGACGCGGAAATGGTATCGAAATTTGGAAATCAGATGCAAAATCCAAGTACACAAATTTGTCTTTTTTTCTTCTTCTAATAATTCTCTCGCTCCTACGTAGATATTCCAACATTCAATGCACCTGTTGACAATACTCCTCAAACTCCCAATCTACTTCAATCAATTGAAATTCATGGCGATCTTCTCTTTGCACGTTATCGTGATGATTACGTTCTCATACTTTCCATGGACAATTCGAATAGTTTCATTTATGATCAATCAATTTCAATCAAATATAAAAATTCGTCCATACCCATCGATTCTATTCTTATCTACAATCAACAACTATGGATATGTGCTGGTTACATCATCAGTATCTATGATATTCATAAACAATCGAAGAAAACAACATTCGATCTTGCCATGAGAAAACATTTTGAAGGTGATCAAATTTTAACAATGTTAGGCATGACGAATTATGTTTGGGCAGGATCATCATGCGGAAATATCTATATCTTTCGAATGGATAATTATGAATTGTTTGAAACATTCAATGGGCATAAAGATGGTGTTTGTTGTTTTTGTCCGATGTTCGATACACAAGTGATTAGTGGCTCGAAAAAAAATGATACATCGATTATCATTTGGAAGAACATTGATACGGGAAATTTTATAGAAAATACTCGATTGTGATGATAGATTTTTATTAAAGAAATGAAGATAAAAGACATCATAATTGTTTATTGAAAGTTCTTTTCTATTAACACATTCGAAAACTAATCTATTAGTAGATTTCAAAAAAACAAAAGAAACAAACAAACAATAACAGGGTCACATGGAAGGATTTTGTTTTTGTTAATCGTTTAATTATAAAGGTGAACAAACAGGTCGATAAATTGTACGGTTTTTTTTCCACTCTTAAAATTCAAAACAGATCATGACTAGTCAAAGATTATCAGACAGAGATTCGTATCATGATGAATTTGCACGACGTGTTGTATTATTCTTTCCGTAAATGATTTCTAAATAATCAATAAAAGCTTGAGTCATGGTTTTAAATGTAAGAAAATCAGCTGTTGCATGTCGTAACTCGGTATTTTGAATGAAATACGGTATGGAGACAATTGTGAGAATTAAATTTTCATTAGCAAGTGGCTCACGAGTTGCTGACAGAAGCCATTTCTCCAGATTAGCATCGTATTCTAGACCGGCATAGGATATAAACATTCCGGTATTGATATTCATCAAACCACGATTTAAAGCCTTGACAAGTATTAACCCATTAACACGTAAAGAAATAATATTCGTTGGAAATGGTAAACAACGTAGAATATCATATTCTGTTATTGTGCCCATTAGTTGATCATCAAGACGAATGGCACCGGCGTTGAATACGCAAATCGTCGTGTTAGTTACATTCATCATGGCATTGCAAAGAGCACGCGTCAAATATGTTTGCTGAGAACGAATGACAGCTGAACGACCGTCGAAATTCAGACCGACGGGTAACACGCAAATAATACGTTCGGGTACATAACCTTTGAAGAAAATATCGAAATCGATCGAGAAAGTTTTGCTATGTTTACCTTGATCTCGATAGGCTTGTAGGCCGGCTTCGTAGTAATAATTGGCGATCTTAGCTGTTTCGGGTTCGTCGGGAAATTTTCGTGAAACTTGAGTTAATTTCGAGAAAATTAACAATTGTTTTTTCTCGGTATGATAAGCAAATCGATGGATGAACACGGAAAACGCATTGTCATCGGCTTTATAAATCGGCGTATGTCGAACACCTCGTTGTAAATAATAATTTTCATGTTCATGTCCGCCTAAAATCACGTCGATATCAAGATTTCGTTCGGCTATTTCAATATCATTTTGCATATTCAAATGTGTCAAACAAACGAGTACATTCCATTTTAATTTCAAATTCTCTCGAAGATATTTTATATAATTAGCTGTAAAATCCGGTAATGATCGTTGAGATGTTATTGTAACATATGCACCCGATGAGGGCGGACCTAGATTATCGTCAATCGTTAATCCAATTAGAAGTATTCGAATATTTCCTATTGACAGAATTTTATACGGAAGAACATTGTGAAATGGTTGAGTTGAATTTCGTTCGTAAACATTCGATGCAATCCATTGAAACTGAGATTCATTCAATCGACGACGTAATGAACTTTCTTTGAGATCGAATTCATGATTGCCTAATGTCGCATAATCAACTCCGAGTACATTCATTGTTGCTATCATTTGTTTACCATTTAACATTGAACCATTGACAATACTGTTACCTAGAGAAGAATTAATTATACTACGTATATTATTGATTTATTCTGACAAACGATAAGACATCTGTCATATTCAGATGTTACAAGAATTTATATCTTGTTTATTCTTCTTTCGAAAATCTCGAGCACGTAATAAGCTTTGTTTAGTTTCTCATTAATATACCTAGAGCTGATGGACTCACAACGTCACCGGATAGGATGGTTATTGTATGAGAATTTTCTTCTAAAAGTAATTTACGTATGGTTGCAACACGTGCTAGACCGCCTTTTTTGCCTCCACTCAATGGAATTAATTCGTAAACATCGTTCATTTGAAGTATTGTCCATTGAATATATTTATCCGGTTGATTTAATCTCGGAGGTGAACCAATTTCATCGAGATACGGTAAAGTTTGTCCATGTGTAAAAAATCTTGATGTACTTCGACTCTTTGATTGACTGGATGACAATCGACCGTATATAACAGGATCAATCGTACGAAACCAACCAAATAAAGCCAAACAAATGCAAATAACCGACAATGATATTAGAAATATGAGTTGAAATCTTGATAATTCAATTTTCTTCTGACAATAACTCATTGAATTCGAATTTTCTTTTGTGCAAAAAATAATTTCAATCGAAATCTGTCTTTTCTCTTTTTTTTCGTTTTTTTCTTCTTATCTTAATATCGATAAACGATTCATGTTATTACGAATAATAAAAATCAACATTCCATTAACATGTGTCTCTTACGAAAAAAGAAAATCATTGGTTTTTTTTTTCAAGTTCTATGTAAATCACATGCAAATCAACACTTACTCAACAAATTTGAATATTAAAAAAGACCAACAAAAAAAATCAATCCGTTTCTCTTGACTTTGTCGATCTCGGGAAAATCCAGGACGAATGAAGACGAAGAATAACAAACACAACAACAAAAAAAAGAATATATTTATATCCGATGATGATGTCACATATAGAAAAGAAACTGATACATTCGACATCTTGCAGTAGTAACAGAAAACGAATGAGTCGTTTTCAAGTAAAATTATCGATGATAGGAAACTAAACAGATCTATTACTCGTTTGAAAGCTTATCTATCATTGTCATGATGAGTTTATTTTCTTTTGCAGCTTAGAAGTTTATTTAGTATTTCTGATTAACGAGCAAAAAACGGAAATAAATGCAAAAAGGAAAAAACTCTTTTAATTTTGATTGCATTGATGTTGACCTTCCAAACAAAAAGACTTATTGTGATTCGCATAAAAGAGAAGAAGAAGAAGAAGAAGAACATAAGATAAGAGATACAACATAATAACAAACCAAAGTCTTTCGATTTTTATCTTATTTATTTTGAAAATACAAACGCCAATGGAACGAGTGTTAACTATTGACGAACTTATTCAAGAATTCGATGAACCGAAATTAAATGGTTGGAAAATCTTTGCTCAAACATCAGATGTCAAAGTCTATCGACGAGCTGAAGAGAATAATGTTAAATATGCAAATGATTATTAATTTATTCGAAAATTCTTTTTCCTTTTTTTTTACTCTTTTCGTTTAGAAATTATCGTTCTATAAATGTTATTCGCATATTCGTGATATATCACCGGAAATCTACTATAAAGTTTCTTTGGACTATGAATACCGTCTAGTTTGGGATGAATATCTCAAAGGTAATTGAGTAAAATCTTCGATTTTGGCATTTAAACAACGAGTCTTTGAATTACAGAAGCAAAAGAAATTAAAGATGACGACGGTAAAACGGGAGTTTATTGGCAAATTAAAATGCCATTATTTATCGATAATCGAGACGTAATATATTCAGATGTTGCTTTGTTTTTTTTTTAAATTTTCGTTCTTCTTCTTCTTCGTTAGTATACATTCGTTCGTGAATTTGGCGAATATGATATTGGCGATCGACATTTTTACTATGCTCTAACGCGTAGTGAACCATTTAAAAGTGTACCACCGAGAAAAAAAGTTGTTCGAATTGAAAGTTATATTTCTCAGACGATAATTTGTTCAGATGGAAACAAAGGTCTTCGATGTAAGATGAAATTCAATTTCAAAACAAAAACAAACGAAAACATATTTCTTTGCTTGATCGTAGCATTTTTTATTTATTACGAAGATCCACGTGGTAATCTGCCGAAAGCTGTTTGGAATTGGGCAGCTAAAGTTCGTTAAAACAGCTGCATTTATTTTTTTTTAATCGATTTTTACTTCTAGTTTGGCGTGCCTATGTACGCAAAATTGACTCACAATGCGTGTGTTGCCTATCCCGAATGGATTAAAGATAAAAAGGCTAAACTACCGAATATTATTGACGATGAAATAAAAAATGCAGCTGCTGCAGCTGCAGCAATATCACAGGACGAATCAATCGAAACTGAAGATACGTAAACAGATTCTATTTGTGTTCTTTTTTTTTTATTCGAATATTTTCTTTAATTTGAAACGCATTTCGGGAAATAAAACGTCCGTACTATCAGTAAAAAGATCCGTACTACCGATTTTCGGTAGTTGTTCAATGAACGAATTTTGTATTTTTGAAAAAATCATCGCGCCAATCGATCCACCGTTGATAACTTGAAATGGTCGATTATGAAATAGACTTGTTGAAGTTACTAAATCACCTTGACCATCGAATAGAATCTCTTTTGTTAGAATAGCTAATTGTTCGTAAACGAAATTAAACGATTTCTCGCGTTCTTGCCATGTACTTGCTAATTGAATTTGTCGAAGATAGGACTCAAGTTTTGGACCATTGTTTGTCCATTTTCGAAATGCTGTACCAAACCATTTCGCATATGGATAGTATTGTCTTTCCAAAAGAAAAACTAATCGCATTATATCACGAACAAGACGATTAGCAATTAATGTCGAACCTAATTCATCATTAGCTTGTCCAGCTCGGCCCATCAGATGTTCTTCTTGTCCGATACGTTGCCAAAGACAGCCGATTAGATAAAACCAAACATCATTCGGATAGAAATTCAACCGAATTCGAATATGTTCGAGATCAATTTGCTTTGTTTGATAGAAAACTCGACCTCGAACAATAGTTGCTAAATGTTGACTTGGAAATGTTAACCAATCTTCAATTGTTGGCTCGTTTTCATCAATTGACCAGTTAAGATATTGATGAAAAAAAGTTTTTATTGTCATTAAACGAATAGCATGACTCGTATTCTCTTGATGATCATTGGGAAGAACATTAATAAAAACATTTTGTCCGTTAGGTTCGCCGAATATTTCGAATTGAGTTGAATAACCATCGATTGTTTTATTTCGAAGATGTTCCTGTAAAAATAAATTCAATTCTTCGATTAAACTTTCATCATTCATTAGAAGATCAAATTTCGGTCCCCAGTCATGATCTCGTGATTGTTCACTATCGAATCCCAATACATCCGAACCAGGACCTAAACGACAAGCTGCATACTCTAACAATGGATAGTATTCATCCAATAATGGTTTAACGATTTCGAAAAAAAATCGTTCACATAAATCTAAGCCATGAATAAAATCGACCTTGTCGGTGTACGACATTTATTTAATAAAAAAATATCGAATGACTCATCATATCTTTCTCGTCTTGTTTTTACCATTTTAAAAATCCACAAGATGACGATGATGAGTGTAATCATATTGTTAAATATTTCCTAAATTATTTCGTGATACAATCTTTTAATCATGAAAAGCAATCAGGCATATTTTCAAGTGTGTTCACCGTTTATCATTTTTTAATAAGCAAAAACTGAGAGAAAGGTCATTTGATTGGCTTCGTCATGCTCTTATCAGCATGGTATCAACAGTTTTTTTTCTTTCGAGAACAATGCTTCATTAAATGAACTGCAAAAATGGCAGATAAAATTGTCTATTCTTCTCTCTTGCTTGGCGTCATGATTTATTTTTGAGTTTGGAATTCTATTTTGAGAATTAATCGTCAATCGATTGACCACAGTTAATGATGACGCCAAGAAGAGCATTAACACTACTAAATTCAATTTTCGATACACAGCAAGAGACACGAGGAGAGAAACAACAAAAACATTAACGATGAGAATATATTTAAACTAATCTGATCAGCAAATCATTGGTGTTCAATAAATATGAATTAAAAGCATGTTATCTATTTGTGATTATCGTGTTCTCTCAATATTCATTCAGGCATAGATTTCAATTAGTTGTTCAGTTTTGTTTTAGCTTGTTCTCTCGATAACTTGTCATCATCATCATCTGGATTGAATATCTCGGTCTCTCTCGCTGTATGTTCATTCATTCGGCTCATTACTTCCATTGAAAGATTAGTGAAACACTCTCTCTCTCTTTCTCTTGACAATAAAATGTTTTTTTGAAAATTAAGCTACATCAAAGGGGGAGAAAAGGACGGATTTTATTGATAATTATTGACGTTATTTCAACGTATTAGACAGAAATCTTGTTTTTTTTCGCCTACGATAATGATAGGATAACATGTTCGTTTGTTTATTTTAATTAATATTTATTTAAGGTATAGTTTCTTTTGAAAATTTCAAGAAACAAATTGATAAGTAGGTCGATACGATTGTCGATTGCATGTTCACTTTCACACAATACGAAAACACAAAATATTCCTCGAATTCGTAGCCACTTACTGAGTTCAAAAGAGTGAAATTCGTGTTGTCTTTAATCATTTCTTATTATCACTTGTCTCGACAAGATCGTGTAATGAAGGCAAAAAAAAGTGTCTTGCACATTGAATATTCCCATCCGTTTGATGATCAGTCGTTGCCTATTTTACAACAAATAAAACACCTGCTAATTGTCATCGATCGGCACAAAAAAAACACAAAAGAAAAGATGTTCGTACACTGATCAGTTGATAAACTGACCTAATTCTCTTTTGACAGTTGAATTAATTGCATTTTGACATGGCTTTTTAAGATGCTAACTATGTCGGATTTATTAATGTCGAATGACAATCTCATTGTCCCTCGGGACGAAAAGCTACTCGCGCAATCGATAGGTGAAGACACTCAATGTCGAGATTAGAAATTCTAGTGAATCAAATCCTATTAATGCATATATCTATATTTGCCTCGACAGAAATACATTATCATATGACAAAAAAAAACTTCGAAGAAGAACAATTTCAAATCCCTTGACGATGAAATCAATGCAAAAGCAAAAGTTACTAATAAACATATTCAAATAGATAAGAGAATCAATTTTCTCCGATCATTATTTATGAAGAGTTCGCTTGAGCTTGTAAAAAGAGCGTGACGAATTGAAGTTAGTAAATTGATTTAATTGAGCTTTCTATCTCTCTCTCTCTCGTTTTTTTCTTGTTTCTCTTCATCATTTAGTCGATTATCACCTTAGGAAGCTAAGAGCATGCACATCAAATCCATTTCCTGCTCCATTTGACAACGTCAGTTTCATTTCTTTTCTCTTGTTGCTGCTCATATTAGTTCTTTTTTTTCTTCTCTTCTAAAAAAGAAATTGTCGCCGATTGGCCGATTGAGAAACGATTATTAGCCAAAGACATTCGTTTTTCCATTGGCTCTTCGTCTTGATTGGCGAAAGAGAAAAATTGAGAGAGAGAGAAAGAGAGAATGTAGAGCAAAAAATCTACGAAGAAACTTCGAGTCAACTTAATTTCCGTTAGACATAAATCAAACAATTTAAATGAAAGACGAACAAGAATCGAGCATACAAAAAAAGCTCAGTTTTTCGATCGATACAATTCTCGACAAGCCCGAACCATTATTTTTAAAAATCAAACATCATCATTTACTTATCGATGAAACGAAAAGTAACAATTCTAAACAATTACATTTAATTCATGCCGACGATGATCGACATGGTACGAGTAGTAGTAATTGTTCGGCTATATCGACAAGTGACGACGAAGATGAAGAAGAAAACTATTCCGAAGATGGAATTCTCAATCAATATAGTCAACAGGATATTATTCATCGAAAGAAGAAAACACGAACGGTTTTTTCACGTTCACAAATCTATCAATTAGAAACAACATTCGATAGAAAACGATATTTATCAAGTGCAGATCGAGCTAATTTAGCACAAGATTTACGATTAACCGAACAACAAGTCAAAGTAAAAATACAAAATCTCCTTCGAATTATTGATCTTCTGTTTCTTTATTTAGATTTGGTTTCAAAATCGAAGAAATAAGTAAGTCAAATCACTACAATTTTCCGTTAATCATGAGCTCATTTTTTGTTTTGCAGACTTAAACGTCAAATTTTCGAAGCGAGTCAATCGATTAATTCAGTTGTTGCTTCTCTTCAACCTTCATCAACATCATCAACAAGTTCTCTAATCAAACATCCACTCGCTCTACCCAGTGATTTCACTTCGTCATCAGCATCGAAAACGCATCATCGTTTCGATCCAGCATCATTCTACGAATTAGCGACTCTCGCTGCTGCACATGCTGCTGCAGCATTTCATAATAATAATAACGCTAAAACCCAAAACAATTCGACATTCCAAGATTTCGCCAATTCACTTGCAACACAAGCAGCTGTTTAAGTGCTTTTCGTTTTCTTTTTCTCTTGTTTTTATGCCTGAACAAAATCCTCAACAAAAAACAAACAAACAAACATTCTTTTTCTTTTTTTTTGTCTTTTCATTTGTATGTCTATTTGTATGTGTGTATGGTGAACAAAGAAAAATGAGCTTCGTTTTCTTTCTCTTTTTTTTCCAAGTAATTGAAGCGTTTCATTTGTGATGTTATTCGATCCGGAGCTAAGCAAATGACAAGTATTCCGAATGCATATGGAAGAATGAAGAGAACGCCCATTTTTCTTTTGCCATACTTATCAATGACAATAACTATTCGAATGGATTTAATCAATGAGCAGAAGGTGATTATGATTAGTCTTTTGACGCCAATGATTGAATCATCAAGATATTGTCAAAATAGAATATTTGCCTCGAGGAAATCCTAATCGAAAGGATTAACCAAAAAAAAGAGAGAGAAAAGAGAAGAAAATTAGATGAATACTAATAAATAGATCTGACAAGAAGAAATCAAAGCCATAGGAAAAGAAATAGTTGTCTATTACAATCAATGATTAACTTGGTAATTCGATCTTAATGATTATCTATTCATTTTTATTTTGTTTCTTGAATAATAATAAATCAACAAATCGAATTGATTTACATATGAAAGAGAAACAAAAATGTTCGAACTTGACTAAAATCTTTCGAGAAAATCGTATTTTAATATAGAAAAGAAAAAGAAAAGAAAAGAGAAACTGGCTTTTCATAGATTCGATATAAACGCGTGTCATCGAGGGCATTTCATTTCAATAAATTTCGTCTAGGCAGTCACATATCATCTTTCACTATCAAACAAAATAATGATGAAATTCGTGTTCATCCCATTATTCTTGGCTTTAATCATCAGTATTTCATCGGCTCCAGTACCAAATACTGAATTAACTACAAATAATACTGTAGAAATCGAAATACCTTCAACAACAGATTCAATTACATATGATGACGATGATATTTCAATCGAATCTGAAGAACTTTTCAATGAAACATCAACTGTTGTGACTCTCGAAACAACAACAACTGTTGAAGATCTTACAACCGTTGAAGATCTCACAAGTGCTGAAGATTTTACAACAACTGAAGATCTTGAAACAACAACAACAAC
>ERZ778027.568-NODE-568-length-81831-cov-11.306679_pt1 | contig 81831 bp, 99 predicted proteins | sample MGYA00375757_ERZ778027 | MGnify/ENA primary metagenome ERZ778027 (study PRJEB29350, sample SAMN05389817) | bioreactor metagenome | isolation source: Ammonium sulfate bioreactor | place: South Africa: University of Cape Town | collected 2014-02-18 ...
CATTACTCCATAGTTTATAGTTTTAATTATTCGAGTATTTTGAGCGCCTAACTTTTCGTTACAGCTGACATTTTAATTATCTCGTAGATGTTAGATATTGGTAAACAATGAAAGAAAAATATTTACGTTCCCTCAAAATAAGGAAAGATTGTAGTGCGAGTTTGAAAAAGAATATCACATTCGCACCGCATTAATAATGCGAAGTGAGGTATACAAAGAAAATAAAAGTATGTGCATGGTTAATAGTCGGATTTCACACAACCATATGCTGCTGAATTCAATGATGAAACCTTAGCAATCTTAACCCAGAAAACTTAATTTCCAACAAATTCAACAGATATCTACGCAATTATTGTCCCATTAGAAAAATACATAGATGCATGTAGCGACATCACGTGGTTTGTCTACAGAGTTCGTATTTAGAATTGATCTGATTGGTATTACCCATTGGTTTCATTAACTGCTGCTGATACAAATTTTTCTCATTACTAACTCCAAGAAAAAACAAAATGAATATATTCTCTCGACCGATATTATCTTGGTAATATTCTTGTTTTGGATTGAAAATATTTGTATAGAAACGATTCTGTCAATAGTTCGAGATATTGTCGAATTCATCAACGATATGGTCATTATCTAACTCAGGCAAATCCAATTCGTCAACCGAAAGATCTTGTTACTTGTATTTTAAATAATATCGTTCATCAAGATGAACAATTTATTGTTTTTAATAAACCGCCAGGTGTTATGGTTCTTGGTAAACTTTTTTTTGTTAAATCAGCTATCTATTTTATTTATTTAAACGAATTTAGACGAAACATGGGATCGAAAAGCTGAAGTATCCGAAGAAGATAATGAAATCTTAGCTGATAAACCGAACAGTCCATGTACAATTCAATATCACATGCCACAATTTCGATCGGCTTTAAAATGGGATCATTTTTTCCCGTGTCTAAGAACGCCAAAGTAAAAATCACATGCAGCTTTATATTTTTTCAATAAATCAAATGACAAATTCTAGTGATCCAAGTGGTTTATTAATCTATACAAAAAATGCTCAATTACATGACAATATCAAACGAACATCAATGCGATTGTTTCGAAAACACAAACAACCCTATTTAACATTTTAGTAAGAAAACAGCAACAACTTCTTATCGATATTTGTTGAATATTTTTGCATTTCAGTGGTATAACTACAGACATTCCTCGAAAACTCGAAGATTCACATCACATTATGATCGAAAGATTGAAATATCATGAACAATACCTTGTAAACGAAATTTTCTTATTGAAGACTTTTGTTTTTTGCTAAAAATCGATTTCAGTCTTATGAAGTATTCGATGCATCATCAAATGCACTAAAACACGGCCGAGTTTACACCGGTACCATTCAACATCGAACATTATCAACAAATGACGAACTAAAAGTCGCTCTAGTCGAATTCAAAGCAACTACATGTACGAAAACGCACATAATTCCTTCCGATTCAGTTGTATTCTTATTGTAGGCACATGGGATTTTGTTGAGATCTATTGTTTACGTCAATGTGCACCTTTGCTAGGCGATCAGAAGTATTGGAATCGAATAAAACAAGTAGCCGGCGTGCCGATGTACGTCAATCCAATAAAACATGAAATTTATCCTGCGAAACAAGTAGAAAAAAAAACGTGAATTTGATAAATTGGATTTTGATATTTTTTATGCTTTAGCAATTGAGTAAACACGTTCGACTTGCATTGGATATTTATGGTCAACAGATCACATGTCCACTTCATTTACATCTAACAGATTTCAATCTCTCGAAGAAATACCGTCGACAGCCTGCAGTTGTTCAATTTCGAGCAGCACCATTTCCTTATTTCTACGAAACATTAGATCGTTTGAAACTCAAATTCCCCGATGATCTAGATTTAAATCAGCCATTTGAACAGAAAACTGATGAAGAATTTGAAAATGTTATTCAACGATGAAAATCCATTTTTGTTTGTTCTAGATGCTTTCAAAAGAATAGTCGATTGAGATCATGGGACAAGGCATGAGCGAGGTTGCGCCCGGTGTCTTTGTCACAAGTGCACTCGTGGCTCGGCAAGGCAAAGTTTTGGATGAATTCGGTATCACACATGTTGTTTCTATTCAAGCGAAACCAATTAGTCCATTTGCAGTAAATCAAACGAAACGAGAATCATTTGTTTTCTAATCATTGACTTTTTTGTTGTTGTTGTTGTTGACAGCATCGCGAATATCTTTTAATCCCAGCTCGAGATCATTTTTCACAAGATCTACTACAATTTGCTGAACAATGCAACGATTTTATTCACAATGCTCGACTTCATCAAGGCAAAGTTCTCATTCATTGGTAGGAATTTCAGATAATATTGAGTTTTCTGTACGAAATTGAGTTTAGTGTCGAAGGAAAAAGTCGTAGTCCAACGATAGCTTGTATATATCTAATGACGATAACAGGCATGTCATGGTCAGATATTATCAATAGTCTTCGTGGTGTACGAACTCTTGTTGACCCGAATTATGCCTTTCAAAAACAGTTAAAACATTTTTACGATCAATTAATGACGCAGGTAAATTGTTTTTGTTATGAAATTTGACAAAATCTATTCGAACGGAAAAAGGAACGTGAACGATTGTTTCAAAAATTTGGTGATTTCGATCGAATTGATGAAGATATTTCGTTTGTCAGGAAGAATTTAGCTTCATATCACGATGATCAACAACGACTATTAGGCAAAACAGTTGTAGAAATTCACGAATCGAAACCAACGACAGTAATCAATGATTCAGACAAACAACTCGATAATACTCAATCTGATCCATTGACACCCGAATCTCAGAAACGACTCGATGAAATGTTTTCTTCTTGAACTTTTCTAGTTTTTATTTTTTTATTTTTTTTTTAAATTAATAAAAAGAAGTTTTTATTTGGAAAGAATATAAAACAAAAGTTGATCATTTTCATTCAAAATCGCACAAGTTGATCGTTGGCAAAATGTGACTCGTTTGAGTTCATTGAAATCTTCGAATATTCGTTTAAAACTAAGTTCACCCGTCGAATCAAACGAACACAATTGATTTCCATTAGCGAGAATGAAACTTTGTCGATTATCGAACATAATTCTCATTGGTTTAACCAAACGATCTAATCTTATCGAACAAATTGTCACAAGTAGATCAGTAAAATTTCGTAATTCAATACGATAATTCAAAACTTTCTGTTTGTCACGTAAAAGCAAAGCCAATTGATCATTTGACGAACAAAGATGTTCAACATGATCGTTTGTTATTATCAATTGATTCGAACATTGAGTTATACAACGTTTACTTTTATTGATTGTCCATTGATCAAGTCGATGTTTACTCGACATAAATAAATATAAATAGGATAATTTCGAATCACAAATCAATTGTGTGTAATATGTTTGATTATTAACTGAGATCATATTTAACCATGAATATGTATGTTGATCGGAATGATAATCAAGTGAATAAACACTGCCGTTAGTTGAAAGAACAAAAAATGAATCAATGATTGAAGTTGATGAACACGGATCATGGCAAATATCAACGATATCATTATGATCCCAAGAAAATTGATCGATTAGTTGTCCATTGATGGAAAATATGTTTAATTGTTTAGCTTTATTTGAAAATAGAAGAATATGAGTTGTTGAACTAACTAAAACACTGGGCAAGAACATTTTTTCACGACGATTGACATTGTTCGATGGTGATGTTGAAAGAGAAGTGTTTCCCGAAGATTTTGATGCATCGAAACAAGCATTTGGTGGATCGTGAATGAGAGATAAATCTAAATTTATCGAATGTTCAAATAAATGAAATATTTGTAGAATCGATGATGGAAATGATGGATATTCAGTATTGATTAATTTTAATTCAACATGAATTGATTCATATTCTTTGATATATTTTTGTATTTTTCGATTATACGAATCGATTGTCATGCGTAGATCGGATTCATTTTCTGTTTTTTTCGTTAATTCTTCTATTCAAATTAAAATCCATTGTTTAATCGACTCGTATAATCAAATGAATAAATAGTTACCAATATCAGACGCTAGTTGTTGTATTTCGATTTGTTTATCAGTTGACCATTCTTCGATTTCAAATGAAATTTGTTCGTATGAATCTCGTACACGTTGACGAGCTTTACCAACAAGATCGTTCAGTTTCTTTGTCATTGTCATTTGCCAATAATCGATCTCTTCCATAACTGTCAAATATTGTTTATTTACATTGTTTTGTGGATGATTCGATTGCTGTTGTTTATTATCATTATCGTCATCATCATTGAGTTCGATAGATGATAATAAAAGAAGTTTATTCATATAATTTGTTAATTGAAATAGTTGAGTATCAATCGGTTGTTGATGTCGTGTTAGACATTGTAAACATAAATGATTATCGCAATGCATACATTTAGCAACAATTGTTTGATTACAACCGGCTCCTCCTTCACAGAGAACATTTGTTGACATCGTGTTTAACTGAATTTGTGTTTTGTGATGAATAAGATTGGATGAAGACAATCGATAAGAAATAGAAACAATGAGTATTCGATTTGGAAAAGACAAAAGAGAAAAACAACTACCGTGCTGGGCTGACACCTAACGAAAATAGATTTCGTTCGTTTTATTTTATCATTTTTAGTTACGATTAAAAAGGAATCGAAAGAAGGTTATTATTTGTTAATAAATATCCTCGTGTTTTAGTTTGAGTTTAAACCTTATGAGAAATAGATTAATATGTCAATCATAGATGCAGATCATGCTTATTCACCATCACGTTGGTCTCATCGATCGAGTGATCCCGATAAAATAATTGAACTTCATCTACAAGCAACAACAAAATCAAGTCAATCTGCTCGACAGACTTTACCCTGTCTATTGAATTATCCAGTTAATCGAGCAACGGCTTTATCAGATCATTTTATTGATTTCTATTTTCCATCGAATGTCACTGAAACGTTACCACCGAATTTCGATTCAATTAAAACAAAATCTATATTTGTCTATATTCATGGAGGTTATTGGCAATATTTATCACGCAATGAAAGTGCTTTTATGGCGCAAACAATGAGCAATGAACAGATTCTAACTGCAGTTATTGGCTATCCACTTGCTCCACATGCTACTATCGATCAAATTGTAGTCAGTGTCGAAGAAAGTCTCGTTAAAATTCTTCAATTAGCAAATCAACTTTCAGCTAAAGTCTTCGTTTGTGGTCATTCAGCTGGTGGACATCTTGCTTCAACACTTCTTCTAATCGATTGGAAAACAAAATATAATCTCGATTCTCAATTATTCGGTGGATTTTTTCTTATTTCAGGTGTTTACGATCTCGTTCCACTCGTATCAACCTATGTCAACGATCCACTTCGAATGACAACAACAATTGCCAAACATCAAAGTCCTTTACATCGTGATCGTAATGACTATTGGTTGGCATTGAAACATCTACCGATTTTATGTGTTCACGGACAATATGATCCGCCAACTTTTCGTGAACAAAATCGTCAATATGGTTCATATTTACAAGAACTTGGTTTCGAACATGTTCAAATAATTGAACTGGATAATTTCGATCATTTTGATGTTGTGGAACAAATTGAAAAACGTGATCAACCATTAACAAACTTGATTTTAAGAATAATCAACAATTGATTAGTGGAAATCTATAGTTTTCATTTGTGAAGTACACTGCCATCTACTCCGACATTGATAATAATAAAAAAAAGAAATTCCATTTCTCACTCAACAAGAGAAAAGAAAAGAGAAGAAACTTTGCGATTGCATTCTGGTTGCTAAGTGATGTTCTCACATTGATTTTCATTTTGTACGATGACGCCTCCCAAATTTGATATTGTTGTTTATGGTCTTTTGAATTCGGATGAATATCAATTAGCTAAACATTGCTTAGAAGATCTCAAACGTTCGAATGTACAACAAATAGCTCATTCAGAATTTCGGCCATTACTTGAATACGAATGGAATTCATTTCTACGTAATAAACGTAGTGAATTACGTGGAGAAACATGGGCCTATGATGGCAAATGTATGGTTTTTCTTGATAAACAATTATTAGGAAATGCTGAACAATTTTTAAGTTGGGCAAAGAATACATTTGATCACGTGGATTTCCGAGGTGATGATCTTTTAAACGTTTTTTTACACGAAGAGTACAAGTATGTCGAATTAAGAGAAAAATAAAATTTATTTGAATTCAAACAAATTTCTCATTTTTGTTTGTAGAAACAAACTCCAGTCGAATGATGGTAAACATACGTATTGTTTTATGGATTTTCAAATCGATGAACGTGATAATTCTGAAGCAAACACGATCGGTCGTTTAGTATTCGAGTTATTCAATGATCAAGCACCTGAAACATGCGAAAACTTTCGAGCATTATGCACAGGCGAAAAAGGCCAAAGTGAAACGACCGGCGCTGTTCTTCATTATAAAGATTCAATTATTCATCGAATTGTGCCCAACGGATGGATTCAAGGTAAAACAAACACGAACAAAATCAAGTTCTACTGATGTTTTCATTTAGGTGGAGATATTCGAGGTGGACGAGGTAACGGAGGAGAATCAATTTACGGTGAAACATTTCCTGATGAAACATTTATTGTTAAACATAATCAACGAGGCATACTCGGTAAGTTTAATTGAGTGATTTTTCTTTGAAATAGACTCGAATATTGAGTTAATTAAGGTATGGCAAACAAAGGCTATCGTCATTCGAATGGAAGTCAATTCTACATAACATTATCGGATGCTTGCGAATGGATGTCACATCGTTTCGTTGCATTCGGTCGTGTAGTCGAAGGTTTCGATACATTAGACAAACTCGAACATATTTTGACGATCAATCAACGACCTGTTAAAGCAGTTAAAATTGTTAACTGTGGAGTAGTTCAATTAGATGAAGAATAGAAGAAAGAAAAAACAATTTCCTTTCGAAGAACTTAATTGCAAATTTTAAGAGTATAACCATCACCTTGTCATCATATGTTTAAATATAATAAAGCGAACGATAAAAATTAATAACAAAAAACAAATTAGAAACAACAAGAAAAAATACGTGTAGAATTGTTCATGTCTAAATGCACGATTAATGTGTTTTGATTTGAGTTAAGACGAAAACAAAAGACGAGAAAAAAGAAAATGAAAAACACGAAAGGATCCATAAAATGAAAATGCTTATAAATTTTAATTTATTTTTATTATTTTGTTTTTGTAAAATACCGTTTCTTTCATTTAAAATCAAAGTATTATTGATTAAAAGAAAAAGAAAATTATTGTTCGAGTTTGCATGTAATGATCATTTCTTCGCCAAGTGCTTCGAGAACAGTAACTTTGAGATTATCACCAGCATCGAATTTATTTTTAATATCTTTGCCTAAATCGCCTTCAGGAAGTTTCAAATCACTACGTGTGTCTGAATTATCGCCCATTAAGTCAACATAACCATCACTTTGAATATTGACGAGCTTTAAAATAAAATAAAAAAAAACGAAAGAATTTTATAATGTTTATTTGAGATTCGTCTAGTTTTCTTACTAAGTATTCAACACGTTTAACATTAGGTACTTCCATGTTGTGCGTTGATGGACAGATATCTTCGTATTTTTTGCCTGTAAAGATATCAATGCCAACCATATGAACCTGAAACGATTGTAAATATGAATTCGTTTATTCTCGAATGATTTTGTACTTTAGCATGTCCGTGTTTGCCTGTTTTTGATGTTGACATTTCCATGATTTTGCATGGACGATTTTTCAACATAACATAGCCATTTTTACGTAAAGCTGAACATTGTTGAGGATATCTAATAAAAAGAAAAACGAATTTCGATGAGAGAATATCAACTAGATTTTATACGTTTTTGATGCTCCGGCATCTGTACTGTGAAATTCATCATCACCATGATCAATAATGGGAGCAGCTTCTTTTTCGGCCATGTTATTATTTTAAATCGAAATATATCAAAAACAAACTTCTAGAATTGTCAAAAAAAATAGTATTTTGTTTTTGTATTAAATTGTCTTCAGCATTTTTTTTCTTCTTTCTACGAAGCCTATTTTCGTACATAACCGAAGGACACAGAAAGAAAACCTCATCGCGACTGTATCAATCATTGAAATCAATAAGAAATGACCTTATATGTTTTTTTTTTAAACACTATTATACAGTATATCGCCATTGACGTGATGAGACCTCTGCTGAGAAGGCGACATCATTCAAGAGATAATTTATCAAATATTTCTTCGAGTTTTTTTTATCGTTATTGAACATCATGTGTTCGAATACTAATTTATTAAGATAAAAATTTTCTTTCTACTAGGAGAGGTCGTACGAATAAGAATCTAATTTTATGTAGGAATCTGCCATCTATCGGATACTTATGCATTTTGTTCTTTTAAATATCCGAAAAGCAAGACAAGAGAATTATTAAGCTCTAATATGAATCAACATTTGAACACTCGTGCATTTCTTTGAATATATTTTTTAAGTACAACATTTTCAACGTTCTTTTTTTTGTAAAATCGAAAAAAAAAGAAGATGAAATCAAAAAATCACAATGCACAAGCATTTGAGACAAGATAATAACAGCACCATGTATATTAACAAAACAATTTCTTTCCATAACATCAACACGAAAGAAAAAAGTTACAAAAGAAGAAGAAGAAGCGAAAGTCTAAGTTGTAAAAGAATAGATTTCTATTTAGCCTAGTTATCAGTAGATTTCGTTGGATGAGCTATTAATATTCGACACTAGAAAAGAAAGAAAATCAATGAACTTACAAATCAAAGTTATTCAAAAATAGAAACATACTAGTTCGTGCATAGTATCAGCATGATTATCAACTGGTTTTTTACAAAGTAAACATAACTAAAATAAAAAATCAATAGAAAATGAAATCGAATGAACATCAACGAAGTTACCTGAGCTGTTGAAACGACAATGGGATCGATTTGTCGACACGAGAATGATGGTATTGGCGAGTAGTTATTTGCTGATGTATTAAAACGACGTGTTCCACGTCCAAAGCCGTTTTTCATTTGTGATGTTCGACTAACATTCATATGTTTATTGTTATTTTCGAATTCATCAATCATCACACTAAATGGATTATTGAAATCAGAAGAATTATCGTTCGATGATGATGAGACAATACGACGAATAAATAAAATTAAATGTCGTAATTCATCACATGTGTGCGCCATGGTTTTGTATTCATCGTGATATTCATGATGATAAATCTTTTGAAAATCGTTGAGTAATTTATCCATTGAATTCATCTGCAAATATTTTCATCAAAATGAAATTTTAATTTGATGAAATTAACGATCACATACTGTACGTAAAGTATATTCTTCGAGTAATTGATTATTATTTGGAATTTCAGTTGTTTGAGTCGAACGATTGAGAGTCTCAGATGTTTGACTGTATTGTATACATACGTCTTTTGATGGAGCTTTTCTAACCGAGAGAAAAACAAAAATATTCAAAAGAAAAATCGAAATTGTTTATTGTTCGAAGAGAATCAAATGGTACTTGGAAGATTTTTTAATTGCATCAATTGATTCAAGACTTTTTTCAATTAAATTATCAAATAATAATCTGAATGTTGATGGATCTTGTTGATTAATTTGATGTTCAATACCATTTGTTGTTGTTGTTGGAGATGAATCATTGGTTAACGTTTTATTATTATGATTGAATGAGAATTCATGAGCAAAAGGATTTAATTCTGGCATGGAAGTTGTTGTTGTTAATGGAGCTTTTGTTTTTTGTTCGATAAATGTGAGAAAATCATCTTGTGAATTATCTGATTCGATTTCTTGAATAAAATATGTCGATGAGGGACGAGCTGAATTTGACTCTGATTCTAAAATGAAAATATTAGAAGTGAATTCAATCGATCGATGGAGATTGATTTCAAATAACCTGTCTGTGAGATTATTGATGATGTCGATGATGTGTCCTCGTGATTTTTTGAATTTCTATTCGTATCATTTGGATCAACGATTTGTAATGGCATTTTTTCTCGTTTTTTCGTTGTTAATTCAGGTGATTTACATTCACGAATATTTAAATTTTTATTTCGTTCGATATCAGTTGTGATCATTGCTGAGGAAGAACGTTGAATACGTGCCACCGAAGGTGCCATTAATGGCTGCAATGGAAGTATAGTTGCAGAATTATTCGTATGTCCTCCGGTTGAAGATATTATCGTGTTTGCTTGTGGATGAAACGAAGTATAATAAGGACTATAACTAAGTCCGAAATTTCCTTGACGATGAGCACTGGCTGATGCATACGTTTGTATGTTTGGATAGATACCTGATGGATAATACTGTTGATTAGGTGTGCCAGTATTTGCATAAGGAAAGAACATCGGCACCATTGGAACGAACATTGGCGTTGGAATTGTAGCAGTTGTCGTGGGTGGACGATTCTAAACAAATTATGCATACATATCCAAGACGGAAAATGTATGATAATGATTTATTTACTTCGTCTGTCGTCTTCTTAGATGATGTTTTGCCATTCTGACTCATTGCTATGATGATTCTGGTCTAAAGATACAAAATACAATGAAATAGAGCCAACAAAGAAACAAAAACGAAAAAGGACAAATAATAGTACTGTCACATGTACCGCATACTAACTAATCAAACAATAGGAGTCATCAGATATATATATTAAGTTTTTTTCTCTCTCTTTTCTTTCTATTCAAATAATAGTTTGATTCGTTCGGATGTATTTTTCCCCAATTACGCGGTATGAAGTTTTATCTTTCGGAAGCTTTTTCATGCACATCGCCATAGAAATCCTCGTTTCTCATTCCTCTTGTACTTTTTGTTCAATAACGCAAAATAAAAATGACGCAAAGAAAAAACAAAAAACAAGACAAGATAAGAACTAAAATCGTTATTTTTTTTCTATTTGTTTTTTGTTTGTATAGACTGTTGAGTGTGTATTTTTAAATAAGTAAGTATATAATGAGAGAAAAAAAAATTAGAGCGAACCAAACGAGAAAAAAAGATAAACATCAAGTACATTGTGTTGGTCTTCATTCTGCGGAACACACACACACACACAAACAGATCAAGCAGCAAGAAAAAATGACAAAAAGAAAAAAAAAACTTAGCAGCAGAGCATAGAGCAGTGAGACAAGAAGATAGTTTAGAGAAAGAGAAAGAAAAAGAACACAATGATACACGCGCTGAATAAAACGACTAGAACAACTGCGTTCGCTCTGAGAAGACACACACGCATACACACAACAGCAGAAGTAGTAGAAGTAGGATAAGATGACTGGTGTGAGAACTAGGTTCACACGATCTTCATCCATAATGACACGACAATAAAAAGAAACATGCACACACATTCCATTCATACATACACAACTATTGACAATTATGAAAAAAGAAAATGAGAGTTGACAAGCAAAAAAAGCATCCTAAAAAGATTAAGATAGAATGCAGGCAAGAAAAGACCCGTATCGAATTAGAGTTAGAGAGAGATCAAAAGGATAGAGATCGTTTTTGAGGGAAAAGAGAGAGAGAGAGAAAGTTTGTATATGTACGTATGTATGCATGTATGTATGTATGTGTGTTTGACAGACGAGTTTCACCACTGTTAAGAAAAGAACAACAACAACATGAGTACAACAAAGACAAGAAAAAAAAAAGAAAGAAAGGACAACAAATAAAATTGGCAATACCAAACGTACAAAAAAATATGTCCACCAGCCTAGAGAAGATTTTAAAGAAGGAGATAGATAGAAAGAGACAGAGAGAGAGCGCGATATAAGATAGAGTTATTGTATTGCTTTAAGAAGGATAGGTATGAAGGCTGGCTGTTATTGTTGTCGTCGATGTGGCAAAGCAGATCTTTTGTTATTAAGGATACAAAGTAATTAAGACTAATTCCAAATCCTCAAGAAACTATCCCACGAGCCAGTCGCCACGGCCATTCCATCTTCAGTTACACCAAGACAACTGACACGATTATCGTGACCAGCTAAGACGCCTAATCAACGAGAAGAAAAAAAAGAACAAGATTTCAAAATGAAAAACAAAAACAACAAAGAAATCTTACCGGCACGTTCAAGTCGAAGTGTATCCCAAACATTGCAATTGAAATCGTCATAACCAGCCAATAGAAGACGGCCCGATTTCGAAAAGGCAACCGATGTTATACCACAAATGATATTGTCATGTGAATACATTCCGACTTCTTGATCAGCACGTATATCAAATAGACGACAAGTTGCATCATCAGATCCTGTAGCGAATGCTGATCCATTTGGAAAGAACTACGATGAAACAAAGAAAAAGAAAAAGAAAAAACAAATTATTTAATTGATTTCCAATGAAATTCAAAAGAAGAAATGTTCGATGAACGTACGGCAACAGCATTGATATCCGACTCGTGGCCGGGAAACGTTTGTTTACACATGCCTTCTCGTATGTCCCAAAGCTAATAATCGAAGAATAAAACAGTACAAATGATAATCAGATTGAATGAATTATTCTTCTCGTTACCTTGGCCGAGGCATCGCATGCACCCGAAACAAATGTTTTCATATCGGGCGATAATGAAAGTGACATAACATCACCTGTGTGTCCTTGAAAGCTGGTTGTTTGTTGTCCAGTTTCGATATCCCATAACGCACTAAAAAGCAAATCGATTTGTATTCGAATGAATTTCGTTTTTGTTTTACCATGTCATATCTCCTGAACTTGTCACGATTTGAGAATCATCAAGAAATCGACAGCATGATAAATAACCGGTATGGCCCGGTAATTCTCGACTAACACGAACGTTGCCTTCACGTGTTTTCAATGAATAAATTGAACAGATATTGTCAAGACCACCACAAGCAACGAAGTTGCCAGATGGAGCATAGGCACAGGTCATAACCCATGATGAACGAAGCGGGATGGCATGAACCTTATTTGTGGTGTAGGAATCCCATACGATAAGTTTACCATCTTGAGAAGCTGATACTAAATTTCTAGAGGATGAACTAAATAAAAAAAAACAAACAAATAAATATGATTTGATCCAAGGAAAAAGTCTGTCGATTGTTTACCTTGAATCTGAACCCCAATGCATGGCGTAAATTTTAGCAAGATGACCGCGAAGGGTTCGTCTTGTACGCATTTGGATACGACCGATCTGATCGACATTTTGTGCTACTTGTAATAGAGTGGCATCACAAGCTGCCTTTCGAGCATCCTTTACAGAGAACAAAAATAAACAATTGTATATTTGAATCCAATCGAAACAAAACAAAACAAATACATACACGAATTTGGTTTTTGAGCGACTCGGCTTCTTGTCGTAAATTTTCAATGTCACTCATTGTAATGAAATATTTTTGTTGTAATTATTGATAAATTGATAAGGGAGAATATACTGGGAAAATTAAGGAGAAAAGTGATTTAATAGTGAATTGTGATTGTTGAATAAACCTATTCAAACAAATAAACAAATAAACAATTAAAATCAATTCTTTGTATCTGAATTGATTACTAAAAATAGTTGTTTGTTTTCTTTTCTAAATATTATTTTAATATATAAATAGTGCACACACTCAATAAAGAAAGAAAAAAAGAAAATATAATATTAAAATCTAGGTCTATCACTAGAGAATTAATGATATAAGCAAACAATATTAATATACTGAACAATTTTGTTTTTGTTTCTTGTTGGAATTTTTTGACTAAGGATATTCTACGAGCATCATGATCCATCTATCTCTCTAACTAAATTGAGTAGTTTTATTGATTAGAGAGATCAAACTTCAAAGAAAAAAAAACAAAGAACTCTCGATGTTTTTTTTTCTCCCTCTCTCTCTCTCGCTGTCTGGTTTGGTAACGAGGGAAGAATTTTTTCCTGTTCAAATGGAATATTATGATGAAGAGTGGGAGATTTGTTTTTCAATAACCTAATCGCATGATTCGCGTGAGAAAAAAGTATTATTTTAAGAGCAGCAGAAAAAAGTACACGCTTGCTCGTATTTAGTCGAATCAAACAAAAAAAAACTCCTCGGCAGCAAAAAATGCACCGAACCAAAAAAGCTGCTTGTTGTTTTTTTTTCTACATCTTGGCATTGATGTTAGTTGTGCATACGTCATTACAGTCCTTGTTCGTTCTCTGTCTCGTCTTGCGCGACAACAATAATGATGATGATGCTGATTGTGACAGTCAATGTATGTGTACTATCTGCTACTGCGGCCATCGTCATCGATGGTGGCTATGCTACGAGTATTAGATCATGGTGTATGCATATGTATGTCTATACGTGCGTGCGTGCTATTCTCTGTTCGAAACGAGTGACGCACTCGCGCGATTTCTTCTCTTTCTCAACATGTTATTCTTACACGACAATGTTGGCACGCATATATACACATACACATACACAATGAAGACGACTTGCCAATCTCTGTAAACAAAACAAACAACGACAACAACAAGAAAAACTAGATTTTTCTTTGTTTTCATTTTTTATTTGAATGCCTTAAGTTTTGATCTCGATTATCTTTGAGTTGGTAGTATTCGTCTTACTTGATCTGTTTTTTATTGTACGAGAGAAAGTAGTAGAATCAAGAATGACCATCAAGAAGATAATAATAATGAACAACAGACGTGATCATTGATGCAGTAATTTAAATGATGATAATAATGATGATTGTCGTATTGTTTTTGATGTATTAGTTTCTGTTTATTACGTGCATACATTGTAGAACAAATATGATTTGGTCTGAAATTCTATCATTTTATGCGTACACTTCTAGAATGTGGCAAAATAATAAACACACAAACAGACAGATACGCACGACTACTGGTTTGTTTCAGTTTTTCAACAAAAAAAAAAAAACCCGAGAAGCAACAACAACAACAAAAAAAAACGACGATGTGTCGACGACGTTACTACTTGCTGTTGCTACTCGGACGAGTAAGCGAGCGGACGGGGTGGGTGAAACAACGAAGAGAAAAGCTTGGCCGACTAGTAGCGGCAACCGAGAGGAAAAAGTCTGCATGTATATGGAAGCAATAGAGTGAGGAAAAAAACGAAGAAGAAGAAAAAGAGCGATGCTAGTATGTAGAAAGAATATAGATGGAAGATCTTCTTTCTTTTCCAACCGACACAAACTAGAGGAGAAGAAAAAAGCGACGAAGAAGAGGAGGAAAGAAGAGAAGAGAAAAAAAATGCGACGAAGGAAAGGAGGAAAAAACGAACGAGAATGCACGTCGGATCTCAGTCCGGACCAGTCAGTCAGTAATGATGATGCGATGCTGATGAACAGCTCTATTGTTGATAATAATTTTCTTTGCGTTTCTCTTTTTCAAGTCTACTGTCGACAACGACCGACTTCGTCGTTGCTATCGCTGCCTGCTATTTGCTTTTCCTATAATCATAATTCTAGTAATGCGAACTAGTCGTTCTTTTTTTTTCAAAAAAGAAAAGAAAAAGGAGAAGAGAAAAGGAAGGAAAAGAAGAGCAGAATGAGGAAGAACGAACAAGACTAATGGCGGGAACTATTGTTGGATACCACTGAAAGCTCAACTCGTCGTCAGCGGAAAGAACGGGAAGTAATGATTATTTGGCGCAACGAGTGATGAATGCTACAGAAAAGAAGAAGAGAAAGAGAGAGAGAGAGAATGCAAGAACGACGTGTGCTTGGGTACGTTGAAAAACACACATATACAGACATACACCAGTATGCTGTTGTTCTTATCTTTCTCTCCTTTTTTTGCAGTCGTGTCTGTTCTCTGGCATAGCTAGCACTATTGCCAACGAAGAAAAAAAAACTACAGAGAAACAACCAACAGAAAAGAAGATGATGGCGAAAAAGAAAAGAAGAAGAAAGAATCCACTTGATAACAGACGTTGCTAACAAATGATGAGTAGACAGAAAGACCAATGTCCATCATCATCATTGTTTGTTCGACTAATAACAAATCTCCTGGCTTGCTGAAAGATAAAATAGTATTCATGATGTAAGACAGATTGTCTTCGAATGAAGTATCTATCATCATTCTAATGAAAAAAAAACGACGAAGATCAAAGATGCGTGCACCGCAAAATTTTTTGTTTGTTTCATCTTTCGATTGAACCAAAAAAGATAAAAGAGAGAAAGCAAAAACCCTCTCACTATCACTGAAGGTGAAGAAAATAATCCTCTAGCATTTCTATCTCTTTTTTTTGTTTCTGTCGTTTTTTCTCTATTCGACACTCCACTAGTCTTCACTCTCAGTCGTCTTTTCTCTTGTTACTTAGTCGTTTTTCTTCTTTTTTTTTGTCGAAGAGCGTCGTATACCCGACAATGATGATGCCGCGAGTGACGGGTTTGACACGCAGTTCCCTCCCTATTTCGAAGATGAATTAACGAGTGAACAAGAAGGAAAAAAAGAAGACGAAGAAAAAAAAAAGAAGAACAAGAATAAGAAAGTTAAGAATATATATATATATATGTCGCTTGTTGATAAGAGAAACAAGCAGCAAGCAGAGATTTGTGTGGGATAATGACAGATGTGGCGTCGTTCAAACATCATTTTTACAAATTATTTTCATATCAAAGATATATCTCCAATGGAGAAAATCAACTCATTTGTTTTCATAGAAAATTTCAATAAAAACCAAAATCAAAACGAAAAACAACAATCAATTGATTTTTTGTCATAATATCAGATGAATCAATAAATAATATTGGTTAAGCAAATGAAAACCAGACGAAAAAAAGAAAAAAAACAGATAATCGAATGTATCGATTGATAATAATAATAATATTGTGAATATACGATATCAACAACAACAACAACAAATGGGTATTTCGTTTGACCAAAATCATATTTGTTCACATGATCTTTTCTAAGCACGCTAATTTTCTAGTTAGACTTAACAAGTATTCTTTTCTTCTTTGAGACAAGACAAAAAAAAAGAGATTATCTTTGCATGTTTTGTCGTATAATTATAAGATTCTCATTAATCAATCGAACTCTCGCAATATTGATATTGATCGATGCTAATTATCGATTTGAATTGAAAAAAAAAGACGAGAAAAGAAAGTTTCAGTTCGATCATACGAATGATTTCTATACGAACAAAAGAGCAAATAAAAAAAACATTTCAACTCACCTAATTTTATGATTTACGAGCTTCGTTATATAATGAAGTTCGTTTTGTATGAAAGCAGATTAATTTTGACTGCAAACAGTTCGACGACTGATTGTCAATAAACAGAATGAGAAAATAGATCGAATTAATTTCAAGATTTAAATTTGTAAAAAATAATATATTGACAAAAAAATAGACTAATCAAACGAGTAATAATGTGTCTGAAAGAAACATCAATAACACGATAAATGTTACCATTATCAATGCCTATTAGACAATAGATAGACTCTAATTTGGTGTTGAATACAAAGAAAAAGATCGATATTATCGAGTCAAACTTTTCAGTTGAAAATATCCTATAGAAAGATCAATATTTACACATAAATTTCGTCTACGATTTATCGAATCATCGTTTTAAATGCATAAGTGCTCATCCAGAGGTCGCTAATCCGTATATCTAGTTTCTCTCTTGTGGAAAAAAAAGGAAAATATTTATATTTCTTCTGACGTGATAGTTCAGTAATTGATTTAACCTATATATTTTGAATGTGGAGAGAGAGAGAGAGAAAGGAAATAAAGGCTATTCATATAAACCAAAGAGAAAGATCGAACTGATCGATTTCAAATTGTGTGGAAAGTATGGTGATGGCATATCGTAATGAAGCAAGAAAGCATGAGATAGAAAAATAAAATATAAATATTTTGATAAACCTATTGTACCGAAATTCGATAAGATCAAAAGTCAGCACTTCTCCTTTTGAGATATTTGCCCTATCATCAATCATTCGATCTTAATTTTCATTACGAATCTGCATCAGACATAATCAATCAAAGAACATGACAAGCTATGTTTTTTTGTTTGACAAAATTGATCCTCAAATTCCTGACATCATCCGGATATAGTCATGTGTGATTTTAGTCTATGTTGATTGTTTAACGAAGAGAAACTTTTATTTCTCAATATATGTAAATATCAGTTTAACGTGCACGACACAGTCCTCGTGCTTTATTTGTATATGAAACTTGATACGTTGTTGCCCACTAAAAAATCAGTCAAATCAAATAATTTTCTTTTGAAAATATTTGTCTGTCTACCGGGTTATAATAACCGCGATTTAGTTGAGTTAAGCCTTGACTACTTGGACGTAGCGGCGTGTTTGTATTATGTTTATTATAGCAATGAGGTAAGCCAGCTGCTGGTGTTGAAATTCCACGACCTCCTGACATTCGATGTTGACGACAGCTGTTAGTGTGAGCTGGTTGAAAACGAGCTATTTTTGTTGGATAGCAATCGTTTCCGGTTGTTTTATGTCCAGATCTAACCGGTTGTGACATAGAAGTACTAGGAACATATGTTTGTTGTTGGTTTAAAATAGGTGGTGGATTGCAATTGACTGTTTGTTTATTTGATCCGTTTTGAATACCGATTGCAGCGAGCACTTGTGGACTAAGTTGAGATTTGATATGATCAGGCTAGAAAAAATTTGTTTTCATGAATCGTAAAAGAAAAATTTGAATGTAACGAACTAGATTGTTGAGTTCGTCAACATAACAAACTTCAACATTTCCATTTGGTTTGTCATCGATGAATCGTTTTGGATCGACATATGATATACCTTCGTCGATACATTGTGGTTGAATTTTTGGTTCACGTGCTTCGTAATGAATAATCACGTTTTTAGGTGGAGGCATGTCATTGGCGACTGCTTTTTCGACGATACATGGCCGATCTCGAGATTCTTCGTATGGAAGCCATTTTTCCAAAATAATCGAACGTGGTTTCGATGGCGGTGTTGGTAAACGTTCAACAATAACCTGTCGAGGTGGTGGTGGTGGCGGTGGAACTTCACGATCGATAATTGTCGGTTCATTGAGATTCAGGATCGATGGTGGACGTTCTCGAATAATCAACGGTGGAGGTGTTGGTGGCCGAGGAGGAATATGCCGGATGACAATCGGCGGTTGAGCTAATGGAATCGGTTGAGTACAATGTTCACTAGGTAGCAGGGAGAATATTGAAAATCAATGAGAAAATATGCGGGATTATTCAAACCGAATGATGATTGGTGATGGTACAACAGGTTTTGGTCTAAATGTGTGTGTGGGTTTTTTTATTAGAAAAACAAAAGAAAATAATTACGGTTGCAAATGTCGAACGAAGATCGATTGTTCATAGAATTCCTTCGAAAGAAAACGTCTAATTAATGAAGAATGATAATAAAAACAACTAATATTTACTTGTTTATCAGCTGGTTTCTTCATACATAATGGATTCGGGTCACGATTGACATTTTCATTTGTTGTAACAGGCACATCAGTTATAACTTCAAGGCAATCTTTACCAGTTATATTCGGTGAAATACCAGCTTTTTGAAGAATTTCATTTGCTAAATGTTGATCACGTACAACTGTTTTTTGTCCATTAATCACATTAATATTTGATGATGAATAATCGAATGCACGCGGACCTGAAGTCATTGGTCGTGCCGGTAATTGATCATTAGTCTGATTTCCTAATAGATTTTTATTCGAATTCGTCTTATCGAAATGACTAATTCGATTCGACGACCATGTTTTACTTATTGGTACTTGTTGCATCGAATTTTGCAAACCTGCTGGTACAGGTAATGTCGTATTTGGATTCGATACTACTGTTGATGTATTATGAATAGCTGGCAGTTTATAACGTTCATTTTCGTTATTAAAAGTATTCGATCGATAGTTTTGCAAAATATGATTTGTTTCCGAATAATTTCTATTTGTCATTTTAAAATGAAATGATGCAATTAGATATTATTTATGCAATAGTTACGCGCCATATTCTCAATACAATGCTATACAAAGTTTTCAAATTAATTGAAGTCCGGTTTTTTTTTATTGTTTTTCTTTTTTTAAAAGAGAAATGTGGATAGAGAAAATGTGTTTTATTTTAATATAATTTAAATCCAGTTTCCATTTGATTCATTTCTTCAATGTATCTAAATAATATCAGAAACAAAAACATATGTTAATCGAAATCAAATCGAGGAAATCCAAAATACTTTGACATTGAACTGAGTACAACTGAAAATTTTTCTCTTGGTTGAGTTTTCGAAATATTTGGCGGTGAACAACTAATATCTTCCCATTTATTTTGAATTCTTGGATGTACATAACCTCCGTATGGGACGTAAGGTGAATTCAATTCCAAAGTATGTCGTAAATTTGGATTAACGAACTGTTCACCTTCTCGTACTTTATACATACTTGGCGAATCTTCAGATGGTTTCGACCAAATATTTTTTGCTAATTGATCGGCATAAAATAAATTAATTGACGATGATAATAGCGGTGTATTATGCTGAGCTAAAACGAGAAAAAAAAAGTCCATTTGAGAAATAAAATATACCGACATTATGTTTTGCAATTTACGTGCACGTGGCAATGCTTCCGAATGTGCTGCTGCATAGAGTGGATCTTGTAAACGTTGTTTTCGTATAGAATATTCAATAGTATGAAGTCCGAATTGATTGATAGCTGCGCTCATATTCGTCAAGGTACGTCTGTTGTTGACAATATTTTATTATGAATAAAAAACATTCTTTTTTCTTGTGTTTTTCTCGATGTTATTTTGCATTTAAATAATAAAAATGTAAATGGAATTTAATCAATTGAAAATTGATTTTTAGAAAGAAAAACAAGAATCTAAAAGACGACCTCAAACTTTTTCAACACACGAAATAGAACAAATAACTATTACTAAGTTATCTATGTTTAAAAACCAATCATGATTTCTATCCGATTTCATCGGTGTAAATGATAAAAAAAAACGAGGTCGTTTCTGTATAAAACGACACAAGAATAGGACGTATATTGAAACATGCTATTGAAATCAATAAAACCAAATAGTTGTCACAGAGTTCAAATCATTAAGTACGCTCTACGTTCATCAGCATCGAACGCAACACAACCGGTGCAGGATATTAAATTTGATTCACCTACTTCCGCATATGGATATAAAACTACAGGTGAATTATTTCGTGGATGGTTAGTTTTCAAACTCTGCTCTTATACATCTCTTGTTAATCATCTTTCTCAAGTAATTTCATGTCAATAATTTTTGTACGAAAGAATTTGACATTCGAAATCATTTAGTTATTTTCTATTTCACGTACTATTCTCGGTCAACGGTTATTCGAATATCTTATTCGTTCAACTCTCTATCAACATTTCACAGCTGGTGTTGATAAAACAGAAGTGAAACCACTGGTCAATCGATTGCATAAACAAGGTGTCAAATTAATACTTGATTACAGTATGGAAGCAGACATTACTGGAAATAAACAGTTTGTTTGATTTCATTGAGAATAGAATATCATTTTCCTCTTTTCACTTCGTATGTAGACAAAATACGAAATCATTGATAAATGATGAAATCTTCGATGAAAATATGTTGAAATCGATTCGAAATGTTCAAACAGCAGCTGAATTATGTGGAAAATCAGCAATAACAGCACTGAAAATAACAGCATTTACTTCACCAGAAATTCTACAACAATTAAATGAAATCATCGACAAACAAGATCTATTACATAGTAAACAGTCGATTTTTGAAATTGTTTCGAAGACATCGTTGGTAGAACAACGAAATAAAATCGAAGATTTAGTCCGACGAGTTGACACGATTATTCAAGTAAAATCAATTGAATTCGAAATAAAATTCTATCGAGAATACTTTAGGAAGTGAAAAAACATGAAGGAAAAATTTTGGTCGATGCTGAACAAACATATTTTCAAACAGCAATTCATAAATTAGTTCTTGAATTACAAGAAAAATATAATCGAGATCAATTAATTGTCTATAATACGTATCAATGCTATCGTAAAGTATTCGAATGAAATGCTTTCTATTTTATTCTATCGTCTTTTCGATTGAAGACAACTGTCGATGTACTTCGAAAAGATCTATTACAATCGAAAACGAATCGATTTCATCTTGGTATTAAACTCGTTCGAGGCGCTTATATGGATCAAGTATTTATTTGATTTTTCATTGAAATATTTTTCTTATCTTATTCAGTTCCTTTTTGCCATATGAAATAATCGAATTTCTACTGAGTCGATCTTTATGCACTTCTAGGAAAGAAAACGAGCAGTTGACCTCGATTATGATGACCCAATTCATCCAAATTTCGAAGCAACTACTGAATCTTATCATCGAGCTTTTATGATCGCACTTGAACATGCAAAAAAGACTGATCCAAATAATAAAATTCACGTGATTGTTGCTAGTCATAATGAAAAAACCGTTGAATTTGCACTGAAAACGTATCTCTCAATTGCAGATGTTTAGTTTTTTAAAAAGCATATTTCTATTTTCTATGTGATTCAGAATGGAATCAATGAATATCAAACGTAATGATGGTTTAGTTTCGTTTGCAACTCTTTTTGGAATGTGTGATTATTTGACATTTCCTTTAGGTGAACAATTTTTTGTTCGTATATTAGTAATAATTTCGTATTTATGTTCTAGCTGCTGCTGGATACGATGGATATAAATTGACACCTTATGGACCGATAAATAGCCTTCTACCTTATTTAACTCGACGAGCACAAGAAAATCGAGCGATTTTTGCTAAAGCAGAAAAAGATCGTCGATTGTATTTTCAAGCATTGAGACAACGATTTTAAAACTTGCCGTTTTTTGTTTCGAACACAATGAGAAATATAATGTAGATTTGCACTCGTCAATTGCGAATATGTTTAACGTTCTTCGATAATTTTATTATAATTAAGAAAATGAAAAACAAAGACTGCTATATAACGTATTCCATACGAAAGAAAACTGTTCACAAATGATCAATGGAGATAGAGACTAGCTAACGAACTCAATTATGAAATAGAATTATATATATATACACACACACACACACACAGACGTACAGTTAGATAGTTAAATGAGATTGATTACAGATCATCGATAGGAGAATTTGATCTGTCAGCTGAAAGATCTTGAGGAACAACTGAAAAGAAAAATAAATGAGAAACTCGAGTTTTGAGAAAGATGAATTTACTTGAATAATTATCGTCTAAACGAACAGCGCCAGCCGGTTTTCGAGCTCGATTTTGATCGTTTCGAAATCGTTTATAGAATAAAAATACAACTGAAACACTGCCTGCGAGAATAATAAAACCAAAAATTGGTCCAATAATACTAAGAATTCTTTTTGTTGACGGTAAATATGTTCCATGTTTTGGAAAACGTTGATCAGCGCCGATATAACTCGTATCAACAAGGCCACCACGTTGAGTATAACTGAACTCTCTATTTTATATGAATACAGATATGTGTGTGAATGAAAATATTAAGTTTAAAAATACGAACTGAGCATTACAACAGTATTGATAATGAGCAGAACCGCAACAGAATTGATCAAGCTGATTCATTCCTGTACTTGCAGGCAACGGACATGCAAATGAGCCAAATGTATATCCATCGAAATTTTCATAATTTGTGCAGAGTGAACCTTGTCCTTGTCGACCTAATGAAAAAATCATATCGACGTGTTCGATTATTCTCAGAGTATATGCATATCATTTTTTTCTTACTTGTAGTCGGATCGAAATTAAACGAATTCAGTCCTTTAGTTGCATACTGTCGAGCCACTTTTTGAAGAAATTGTGGTCCGCCATCTTCTCGTCTCGGATTATAGAGTTTCGGTGGACTAACAACAAGAAAAACTATTCGAGAACAGCAAAGAACGAGATCTACCTATTTGATACCGGAAATTTGTCTGCAGCTAGTTTGTTTTTATCGATTTCGGAATATTGATTCGATACCCAATTGATATGATTCGTTCCGAACCAACCTTGAGGTTTCTCACCAGTAAATGGTGGTGGTTGAAACGATGGATTATTATAGAATCCATTACTACGCACAATAGGTACCGCTTGTGGTTGAGATGCAGCTAGTAAATGATTGTTATTATTATTATTTGGCCCGTTGGGTAAAATAACTGGTGGATTGCTTGATGGTTGCATTGGGACATTATTAAATGGAACAGGTCCATTCGATTTCTGCGGTGATAGTACACCTGGATTATTAACTTGTCGTCGGTGTCGATTCACGCGCGCTTCTACAATTTATGATAAGTAATAAATATTCGTTAAAATGACAAGATGTTATATAGAGATACTTACCGATAGTAGAAGAGATTATTAACAATGATAGAATAATAAATTGAGAGTAGGACCCGTTAATCATCATATTTCAATATGAAAAGATACGAAATTTTTCTGTGCTCTGCTCTGTTCTGTTTATAACTCAATCGTTTTTGTATGTCAAGAAAAAAAATTGTACTACGTTCTTTTCTCTTTCACTCCTCTCTCGCTCTGTGTCCGTCCCTCTCTTTCTACTCACCCTCAACTTTTTTCTTCGGAAGACCATGACCTTTTTTTATATGATACAACTTCTATTTCTTCGTTCAGTTCCTCTTTCTTTCTACCTTTATTGAATACGTAAGCTTTCGTTCGTCGTCGTTACTTCATTTAGTTCTTTCTTCCTATGCGCGCTGCCACCATCTCCTTATGTTATACATAATTTTTTTTCTTCGTCAATCGTTCTTTGTTTCGAATAGAAAGATACAAAAAAAAGAATAGTAAGAGGAGAACTTATTCAATTAAATTACGAACGTGTAAGAAAAAAAAGGTTTATTTCAAAAATGCAACAAGAGATTAGTCTTGAAATTATCTTCCGAAAACGTTTTCGTTTCAATTGTCATCATTATTATTATGCTTCAACAAATACAGAATAAAGAAAAGAAAAAAAAACACATAACATTATATATTACATATATTAATAATAATAATACTATTACTCGTCTTTCGCTATCACATGTTCATAGATCACGTGTAAAATTTCTTTCCGTTTGGTTGAACCCTCAAGATTTTTTTCACATTTATCCGTGAATGTTGAAAGTTGACCCGTTGCTTTCAATATACGATATGAAAAGAAACTTTCAATATATTGCAAAATATAGAGACCACAGTCCGAATAATTTCGTTGTTGTGGTACAGCTGCGTCGATTGTCGGTATTGTATCGATGTTGTACAATTTTCGACTTAATGAACCAGCTGATAGGTTTCTTTTATGATCGAATTCAAGTTGAAGAAATTCACGTAGAGTTGCTGCAACACGAGTTTTCGATGCCAAACGAAATGAATCAAAAATAATTATCGACGGGGATTTTAATCCCGTTTTGGAATTGACAAGTAATTCAATATTGATTGTCAAAGGCGTATCATCATCCGATGGAACTTCATCGGCATCATCGAGAATTTCAAAGGAAAGAGCTTTGGATTTAGGCGATGTTGTATAACGTTCAGGCTGATGAACTATTCGAGATGATCGTCTCTTCTTTTTCGATTTTATTCGACCATCTACAACGATTTCATTTTTCATCGAAATCAACTCAAAACTTGTAATTACCGTCTTCATCAACATCATCAACATCATCATCATCACTAATTAGATCGCCTTCAGTTGGAACATTATTCGGATTTTCGATGAGAACAATATACCAATGTGCATTTTGATTTATTGGTACAATAAGATGTTCTTTGGAGAATATATCCACATCACGTAGCCATCGTTTAACACGATTGTAACGTCGTTCAGCTGCTCTTGAAAAATCAAAACGAAAATATTTTTTGCAATATTTTTCAACAAATTAGATAAACATACGAAATGTTGTTGTTACTATCACTTTTATTTTTCTGTGTTAATCGTGTGTAAAAAAACGAATTAAATAAATATGTATTCTTACGATCATCGTCAGATAATTTTTCATAGTAAATGTATCTTTTTTTGAAAAACAAGTCAAACAATCTAGTGAATTTCTTTCTCTGCAAAGATTTACTGTAAATAAAAATCAATAATATTATCATTGAGAAATTCGCCTTCGTTTAAACAATGTAAATCCTCGGACGAGAGATCAAATCGAATTTTTTTATTATTCAAACACACTGTTTTCGCCACTCTAAATTAATCAATATCAATTATATACAAATATATTCGAATGAAAATAGCTTACAAATCCTCCGGTTTAAGAAAGAACGGCATTATCTTTGGAGTTGGCTCGGATTTTTTCGCAAATCGAGCTAGCTCATATAGTTCGTGAAGACGAGACGCAGATAAACAGCGAATGTCCTATAGAAAAACCTGTTGCCATTTGTCGATATTTTATCAAATAAAAAAAATACCGCTTTCGGACATTTCTTTTTGAGCAAATGATAAATAGTTGATGTGTGAATTTGTTCCATATCGGATGTTAACGATTTTAAATGAAAAATAATATGACGTCGTTTTTCATCTGAATAAAAAATAAATATGAAATTATATTCTTAAACTACCAATGAGAATAGAAGATTGCTTTGAAATACCAGATGAAGTTGGATCAAATCCTTTGCCATGTTCATCGGATGTTTGAATGAATTTATTGAAAAGCAGAGCAAATTCATTGCGTACGTGAATAATAGCAGATGGTTTTTCAGATTGAAACGAAAAATAAAATTTAAGAATATCCGAATATGATAATTTCATATTGACATTAGTCATAAAACGACTTGCTAATTTCATTTGAAATTCATTTGCTGTCATATATACAATGTCCAATTCAACATCGAATTCAACAATACCAAAATGAATAGCTGTACAACGTATTTCAAATGGTTTTTTGAAAATATCTGAATATTTCGATGGTAGTTCTGGTATACATATAACATCTTTTTCGTCAATCGTCCAATCGGATGAATGTACAACGTCTTTATTCACAACTGATAATGGCGATTCAGGCTGTTTTGTAGGAGTAACTACGGAATTTGGAATTTTCTCATTATCTTCATCGTCACTCAGACAGATCACTGAAAATATTATGAAAAACAAATGATTACTTTTCTTGATTTGTTTGTGAATAACTTTACCGTCTGGTAAATGTTTTGATTTCTTTGCCATATGATTATTTGTTACATACAGATCATGTTCACGTCGCTGAATTAATAAAAAAAAATACATTTATCAATGGGTAAAAAATATCGATGTATATTCATACTTTTTGTTGACTATAAAAAAAGGGTGCACCTTTCGTTATTAACGACACGTTTGCTTAATTAATTATTTGAATGAAAAATATTCATTAAATATGCACTTTTGAACTGTTGTTTCGGTTGAATCAACGAATAAATAAAGGAGAAGAAGAAATAGGGAAGGGCTATACTATAATATGTGTGTCTGATTCATTTATACATCCCATTGGTTTATATTGATCAACAGATGACGTACAATATACGGATATGTTCATAAATAGAACAGATGAAATAAATATTTATAGATAAAAGTTCCTTTAACACAATAGCGTTCCATGATACTAAAACTTTGGAAAGAAGTCTTTTCAATAAATGATTATTTTTGCCATGTTACTGAAGCCTGAGTACGAACTATTATAACAGTTGTTAGAAACACAATATTCTAGATTTGAATATATAATTCACTAGAATATACTTAAAGTACATATATCTTTATTTATTAAAATCTTTTAATCCTGAATGCTTTTCATTTCAATAATTTTGCACTGGCAATAAAAATATTATTTTAGTCTGTATCATTTTCACTCTATATTATAATAGAAACATGTCAAACAACACGAAATCATCCATAGTCACAATTTTACCAGCAATACAATTTAGCATGTCTACCATTGTCATGCCATTTTTACTTATTTTTGGTAGTGGTGGTAATATTGTCAATCTATTGATTTTTCTTCAAAAAACATTTCGATCGAATAGTTGCAGTTTGTATATGATTGCAGCTTCTCTTCTTCATACATTAGTTCTCTGTTTTGCCATGTCAACAACATTATATTCACTTACACATACGGATCCACTTACTTATAGTCAACCATATTGTAAAACGAGACAATATTTAATATCAGCTATTTTTACAATGGCTCGATGTTGTACTGGAATGGCTTGTTTCGATCGATTTGCTGTAACATCAGCAAATGCTAACATTCGAGCCTACGGTCGACCTCAAGTAGCTCGTTATATAATTACTTTCATTATTATCATTTGGTTGATTCTACCTTTACATTTAGTATTCTTCAATAATATTGAGAATGATCAATGTCAAATGTCTGGACTATATCTTTACTTCTTTGCTGCATATGCCATTATTGTTGCTGCAATAATTCCACCAAGTATGATGATTACATTTAGTGTTCTTGCTGCTAAAAATATTCGACAAACTCGTCAACGAATAAAACCTTTGCCAATTGGTCGAATAAACACTAGTGAAGGTATTCGATTGAAACAGTACGACTATCAACTATTGAAAATGCTATGGATTGATGTGATTATTTATTGCATATCGGCAGTACCATCGCCAATTTATTACATATATGCTGCAGTAACATTGAAATCGACAAAAACGGCAGAAGAAGTGGCGTGGCAGAATTTTTTCAGTTACTTAGCATATCAATTTTTACTATATATTGCTGCATCAACAAGTTTATACACAAATCTATTGGTTTCGAAAACATTCAGAACAGAATTTCGTATGTTTATAAATCGGCTCTTCAGATGTCGACGAAGAACTAATCAGAATGACTCGCTCAATAATGTTTTCAATACCAAAAGTGGTACGCCTAACATTGTTTTAAAAAGAATTCAAAAATTAATCGCAATTGAACAGTAAACAACATAAATGCATACTACGACCTGCTTATCAGCGACATCTTGAAATTCTGTTTTGCTCTCTGTGACCATAGTGATAGAGTTATCGATGAACGGAACGAACAAATCCATATACCGTTGATGAATAATTCATTCCTTTTCTCTTGTGTGATCAATAAATAAGTTTTAGATTTGATTTACTTTGAATAACTATGACTGATGCTGCTCCATCACATAAAACGTTGTATCGTTGGGAAAAACGGAAATCAGCACTTGATCAACCTTCAAAACCTACTAAAAATGGTAGAACAATTGAGAAATTTGTCTAATGAATTCATAATTTTTCATTTTATTAAATTTAGATGATATAAAAACATGGTTAAGACAAGTTGAAAATGCTTCGAATAATGCCGTTGAAACTGTTTTTCCACGTTCATCGGGTCGTCAAGCTGGAAAAATTCTTTCGAATCAAGCAGCCGCTCATGCAAAAACCACCGATACAGTTTACACTGAAGCACGAGAAATTCTCGACGAATGGCTCAGTGACAAACTTCGATTAGAAGCCGGTCTCAACGATAGTGACGAAGAAGACATCGTTCAAGCCAATGTTCGATCGGTCAAACAAGCTTGCAATCTTAGTTTCGACGAAGATGATCCATTAGAATTTCTTCGTGAACCAAAAGATCTATTTAAACCCCATGATCCAAGTATTTACTACGAAACACACGATGAATCTGATCTAGTCAAAGATATTCTTCATGGTTTGTGTTCATTCGAAATGTTTCGACTTCATTTAACAAATGAAAAATTTTAGATTTACGTACGAAAGAAGTTTTAACTCGACAGCAATTAAATGCTATCGAACAAAATAAACCATCGACTGTGAATATTCAAACGAAAATCGAAGAACGTCATAGACAAGTATAGAAATCAATTTTTGATTGATTTAAACTGATAATTTCGAATTCATTTTTTAAAGGTAAAAGAAAATCATGAACGAATGCAAAAAGAACGTGAAGAAAAACGTCGACAAACACAAGCAAAAAAGGAAGCCGAAGCTCAAGCTCGTCTGCTCGTTTTAAAAGTAGAGAATTGTTTCTTATTTATTTCTTTTTTTTTGGTTCATCTTCATTTGATTGAATAGGAAGAACGTGAACGTACTTTAAAAGCGAAACAAGAAGAAGAAATGATTGAAAAACATGTTCTCGAGATTCGAAAAGAAATGCAGGAAAAACGTTTGCACGACGAAGAACATAGAAAACAGTTGGTTCAATGAAATTTTCTTCACGAAAGAAAAACGATCTATTTTGTTTAGTCAACGCGAATTTGAACAAGCTAAATTCGAACGAACAAAAGCTGAACAAGAACGAACACGTAAAGAAGAAGAATTACAGAAATTAAAAGGATTGGCGTTGAAAGAACAGCAGAATCTTAATGAAAAACGTTTAAACACATTAGTCGATGATTTCATTCGAATGAAAGCTTTGACTGTAAGAAAAATTAGAGAAGAAAACAAACTAATTGTTACGTAATTTGTTTTTAAGATTTTACAAAAACATTTCTCGGCTTGGCTTAATGTTGTCTTAGAACGGCGTTTACAAATGGGCCGAGCAGCAGCTCTAGCCGATTGGAAATTACTCTTTCAGTAAAATTTCGTTCAGTTCGAGATTTTCTTTCATTGGAAATCGATTTAGATCGTTCAATTGGTGGCGTGGAACGGTTCGAACGAAAAAAATCGAAGAAGAAACCGAAGTGCATATGACTGAAATGCGAATATTGACAATGAAAATGCAGCAAGCAAGTTTACATCATGAACGAACATTACTACGAAAGTAATAGAACATTTGATTGTGATTCAATTTTCAATTTTAATACATAAATTTCTCTAGATCGATGATCAATTGGCAAATCTATATTCGTAATGAACGAATAGCTAAAAATCTGCAACGAGAACAACAACAAACAAAGAAAAAAATCGAATCTTTTCTCGATGCCGCATCAACAGGCAGACTTTGGGAGAATTCACAACAAGTAACTGTTGTTCAAACACCAGAGACAAATCCAAATCGACCAGCGACTACTCAAACAACAATTAAAGCACGAAAAGTATCAGTTACTACTGCTCGGCCATCGTCGGTCACTTCTCGTTCGCGATCAGCTGTTAATTTTGCTGATCAACCATCGTTAACAACAAGAACTCAATCAGAATTGAAAATTGATGATTTCTTTCAAGATTCATTTCCAAAAAATGAACACAACGAAACCGAAAGACCGTACGAATTCCTTAAAAATAAATTCTTTAAAGAAAACAATTTCTATGCGCGTGTAGGATTAGTGTTGGTTTACCATTGACAACAGATCCTCGTCGAATGCATCTTGATTTCGATGAATTATCAAGTAGTGATGAAGATTTAACAAAGAAAAAACAACGTGAAAAACGTATTCGTCATGATATGGCCGAACATAAATCAGCATCACGTGTTATGAATACATTCGAGAATCGTTACAATGCACAAATGAAAATGTTAAAAGAACAAAATCGTTTATTGAAAGGTTTCATTCGCAACAGTTCGTCTTGAATTATCTATCGATTTCTTATTTTGATTTAGATCAACAAAAAATGATCGAAGAACTTAAATATAATCAAGATCAGCACGTTCTCTACAATCAAATTGCTAATCTCGAAGTGCTCAAAGCACAACAAGTAAAAAAAAAACTACTTTTCACTAATTTCTACACTGAATTAACTTTCGATTTGGATATAATCAAGAGTGAATTAGAAGATAAACAACGGAAACAATTAGCTACTGATCGACGTCATGCGACTGCACTCATTCAAGCACATAATCGCGGTGAATTGCAAAAACAATTGAACACAAGTCGATTCGAGTATGTCGAAATCATTTTTTTTTAGTTTATTTCGATAAATCTGCTGATTATTCTTCTAGTAATCAAACGATAGTCACGACAGATCGACCATCGACTCGTGGTGAAATGTTATTAGCAAATATGGAAGAACGAGCACGAAAACGACAAGCATTGAAAAGTGAACGTGAAACTAAACGAAGAGCTATTGAAGAAGAAAAATTAGCCAAAGTTCAACGTACGAAAAGAAAAAGACAAATGATCTATTTGATGTTTAGTTTTGAGATTTTATTTTAGAACTAATGGAAGACAAACTTCGTCAAGAAGAAGAAGAAAAACGAATCAGAACCGAAGAAGCACGAGAAAAACGTCGAGTTGAAAAAGAACGAGAAATCGAACGAAAACAATTCGATGAACGATTGAAAATATTAACCATCAAAGCTGATGAACATTGCCGGTAAATGCAAAACACAGGCTCAATTCTTCTCTTGATCTTGTTTTTAGACTTTTTCGAATGCGTTACTACGGATTAAATCCATTGAAAAAACTTCTTCTCATTCGACAACAACAAACTCAAACAGCCGAAGAACATCACCATTATATTCTCGTTCAACGAACATTTCATCATTGGCATGACACTCTTCGACAAGAGATCGAAATTAAAACGAATCGAGCACTTCAATTCTATGAAAATTTACTCTATCGACGATATTTCTATTCATGGCAACGATATAAACATCAAACAGAGATTGCAGAAGAACGAGCCGAAAGGCATTACGTCAATCGATTGATGATTAATACGTTTAAGATCTGGCAAGACTACACGCAAGGTGAAGTCATACGTTTGTGGCGGTTAGAGGATGTTGCCAATGAGCATAATACGAAACGATTGTTGAAAAATGGATTTATCTTATGGAGACAATATCCAGCTGAAAGAAAAAAAGAACGAGAAAGAGAAAAACGTTTGGCTGAAATGCGATTGAAAGTTCGAGATTTGATACCAGATTATCAAGCCACTGATTCAATGTCATCATCAAATACCAATCGAAATCTCGAGAATAAACCTTGATGATTTTCTTCTTCTTCTGCTTCTTCTTTGTATATGTTGTTCATTGTTTTGTTTTGTTTTTTGATAAAAGATAGCAATGATTTATATATTTCAACCAGTCGATTTATGACAATTGATTATTAGTCATAAAAAATACGCCTAAATCGCTGATAGTATGGCCACATACGTTTCTTTTTCTCATTCTGTATAATAACAGTAGAACGGGAATACGAAGAAAACAAAATATAAGTTTAGTATATTCTGCGTAGAATGGACGAATGAATGAGTTGCATTCTGTTTTTTTTTCTTCTTTCCTCCGATTATATATAAGACTCAAGATAAACACGTTGTTTTCTTTCCTAACCAATAAATAAAAACTGACATATTTTTTCATTCATTCATAGAATTTTAGATATGGTTGATAAACGTCAAATCATCCCACGTATTGCAGGACAAATAACAGGTAATTATTTAGCGAAATCGTAAATATTGATTGTCCTTGACTTTCTATTTGCAGATGCTGTCAAAGTATTTACTCATCACGAACATCGTTTACAAAAAACTCGTAAAGAAAAAATCAAAGATTTAAATCAATTAAAACCAGGCGATCATGTTAGTTTCTATAAAACTGACTTCTACTATGCTCATCATGGTATTGTCGTTGAAGTACGAACCAATTCTCTTCATGTTATACATTATTTCAATACATTAGAACATGCTCGTACAGCTTTAATGAAAGGTTCAATTTATATAGCAGCTATTATCGAAAGTGAATGGTCGGTGGATTTGAAAAGTACGACTGAAGATGTTTATTTACATCATTATGACAATATTAAATGTTTTTCGAATGAAGAAACATTAGAACGAGCGTTTTCTCAATTAGGGAAACGTGGATATTCATTGATTGGTAATAATTGCGAACATTGGGCACGATGGTGTCGTGCAGGCGAACATTATTCAGAGCAGATTGTTAAATTTCGAAGTTTAGTTAAAGAAAAATCAGCAACTTTACTGATTGTTGATCCGAGTGCTCTTCTAGTTAAAGATATAGCTATGGTTGGTGTACAAACATTTGGACAATTTTTAAGTGCTATTGGATCGGGTGTTTTGTTGACGGCTGTCGAATCGATATCGGCATATATTGATATTCGAAAAAAGAAAAATGAAAGAAAAAAAGGAAGTCTCAGTGATGTTGCTTTGAAAAAGTACGTCGTCAGACGAATAACATCAGCTTCGACAACTGTAAGTGATACGTCAAATTGATTTATTACGTATTTTTGCTATGGATGACTTTTTTTATTATCATAGATTGTCGGTGGAACAGCTGGTACCGTGGCTGGTACAATTCTAATACCTGTTCCAATTCTTGGCGCAACAGTCGGCGGAGTTGTTGGAAGTGTTGGAGGAAAACTCGTTGGTGGCGTAGCAGGCATTGCTTTATCGAAAATCTTAGAAGTTTATGAAAAAATAAAAATATCACGAATTAAGAAAATGACAACCGTTCCTCAATTAATGACTCACATCTCACCAGAAAGTGAATTAATGCGTGGTCTCATGACATTAACATTCGAACGTGCCGAAGAGGAACGTATTAAAACTATCATTGAAAAAGCCATTGAACCTCAATCTGTCAAATCGACATCACTCTATCCATCATTAGATGAGTTTATGCAAGATAAATCAAGTGAAATGAAAGATAAATACGAACGGGCCAAAGATTTATCAGCAGAATTATTCGATGATGATGATAATTCAGTTGAATACTATGTTCTATCGCCTTTGCCCGACGAGAATGCTCACGAACAATTCGCATCGTCAACTGATCTGTTAGTTTTACGTTGGCCAGCAAATTCGAACAAACCTTGGGAAAATGATGGCGAGCAAGTTTTAAATATCGACGAATTGAATACAAACAACAAATAATCATTAGACATCTTGCTTTTTCTCATTCTTAGATTTCATGTCAGATTTATTTTTTTGTACGAAAAAAAAACAGAAAAAAAAAACGAAGAATGTTTGTGTGTGTTTATTTTTCTATGTAAAAAACGAAGGAATGAAATGTGGATTAAGTCGCAGCTGGCACAATAACAGGCGCTTCATTTTCATCACGTAGACCCATTTCACGCAAGATACTGAATTCAAATTGAAGAAAATCATTATATTCTCCTTTCAAACGTATATCGATTTCTTCTTGAGTCGGAATATGACTTGGAGCAATACCAACTTTCAAACTTGCTAAACGATCTTTCTCACGTTTTTCTTCTTCACGTAAGTTCCAACGATGTTTAACAAATGCACGCCGCTCAGTTTCACGGTCGAGATAGTTCGTTACAACTAAATTTAGAGCATAAAAGCAAAAACATGACAATCTTATCAATTGAATCATTTTACCTTGTAATTCTTGATTAACTGGTTGTTTCAAAGCCCATGGCACTTCGAGTATATGTAACGTTCCACTGCTATCTCCTGCTGCTAAAAGTTGTTGCTTAGCTAAAAGAAAAACAAACGTCAATCGTTAGTTTTTACTTTCATTTCATGTTTTACATGAGATATTTTTGATATTGAGATAAGTAACTGCCGAACTCGAAATTGATTGAGATATGGATGGACCGTGTGTTCGATCGACAATATCCCAGATATCGACGCTTCCATTTTGTTTTGCAATGAAGAAAACACCGGGTCGTGTTGGTGACCATTCAACATCGGTTATTTTTTCCTTCAACGGTGCCATGTGTAGGAGTGAGCCAGACTAGAATAGATAAGAATTCATATTTGATTAAAAATAACGCCTCGCTCTTTTTTCTTTCCTTCTTTTGCCCGCTTTTTTTTGGGGGGAACTTACATGAATTTTTTCTCTCCAAATTTGAAACATCCATCCGCCTGCAATAATTAAAACATCTTTGAAGAATGGTGATCGTTTAAGAGCAACAACGGGACCATCGACAACATTTGCTGACCAAGCAGCTTTCGGAGCTAAAAACCAAACAACAGAAGTTCGAATTGATTTCGAAAATTATTTTCATCGAATATACTAATTAATTTCGTTGAATCTTGTTCTTTTTGTGGCATCCAATCTTGATAAACGAGTTGTCCGTCCTATGATTACAACAAAAGTCAGATTCAATTAACTATTCTGTCAACGAGCATAGTTTCCGTCTCGTTCACCTGTGAAATAATTTTAATCTATCATAGGTGACAACAAGAAATATTGTATCCTGTCATTCTTTTTCGAACAGGAAATTATATATCAAGCTTTACGAGTATAAATTGTTCTCATTATTATAATTCTCATTCATTTTATCAAAAAATATCTTCGACGAACAAAACATGATTTCAAAGTCATTCACTTTATGCTTGATTTTTACTGTCTTACTCTCCATTAGTATCAATGCCTATCGATTAGATACATTATCACATCTGAACGATATCGATGAAGGTAATGAACTCAATGATCCGTATCTGATTCAAAGACTTCAAGTATTACTTGCTGCAGCAGCAGCAGCTTCAAAACATCGCAGTATTCCACTCAATGATGAACCAATTTCTGAACACTACCTAGCTCGTCGATTAACATTAAATCGTCGTCCAGGACTCATTCGTTTGAAATAATCAATTTAAAGAAATATTTTTAAAAAAAAGAACGCAACTACTTGTATCGTCTACATGTTTCGTTTCTCTCTATAATAATAATAAAACAAAAACGTTCTCATTGATCTTTACCTCGGTACCAATATAAAAGAAAGTATCAATGTTTTGTAAGACTTTCGCTTTTGCTTGTGAAATCGTTCGATTAGGATCATCGACGGGATTGACAAATTGACCACCAGAAGTTGTGTCTTTCTTTTTCTCGAATATTTCTTTTTCTTCTTTGTTTACTGACAACGAAAAAGAAGATTTTAAAATTGCTGTTTTTTGTCGAAAATGCTAAATAAACATACGAGATTCTCGATCGCCTTGAGTTTCACGAATCGAGAACTTTCGTGGAGCAAAATCAACCATACCAGCTTCGGGACTTTGCAATTGAATCTGAATAAATTTCATTAAAATTTGATGATTCAAACAAAAAATGAATTTCTACTAACACGAAGAAGTGGTTTCCAAATAAGATCGAGATGTTTAAATGTTAGTGGTACACCCATTGGATTGAGAATTTCTCGTTCTTTCTTCGATAAAGGTTTGACACCACCACGAGGCGGGCGTGTTTCCCAAAGTAGAACTTGACTAAAAATCATTCAAATCGAATAAAAAATGACCACGTTCGATTTCTTACGTATCAAATGCACAAGTCATGATTTGAGAACAGTTGGCAGCGAGATTTTCTGTTGGTAAACCTTGTGCCGTAATCTAAAATCAATGATTATTCTTACGGTCGTAGAAATCAATTCAATTGTTTATTTATACTTGAAAATGATCAGGAATCCATTGAAGATCTGTTATTGGTTCGGCATGACCGTGTTCAATATTCGAAACAGCACAATATCGAATATGTGGCGTTTGAAAGAAGCTTTCATCTTCGAAACCAGGCTAAACAAATCGAGAATTTCAATTTTTTCTTCAATACAAAAGCAGAATTTTTGTTCAGACAATGAAAAGATCTTTATCACGATGGTCACCACGTGGATTTTTAATACGCTCTTCATATTCTTTGATGTCCCACATAACAACTTGTCCATTTACGCAACCACCAGCGATTACATGTGGATCGGTGGGACAAAATTGAAAACATTGAATATCTTCAGGTGCTTCCAAATACAACTAAAAACGACAAACATGATTTCGAAATAGACAAACGAATCGAGAGACTTTCGGTTGAATCGGATCAACAAATGACCAAATAAGAATCAATGATGGTGACGTGGTTATTTTACTAAGTTCATCGGTTCGTTCATCAAAACCTTGTCCAGCTGCGAGCGATACAGCAATGATACCTTTTCAACAGTTAAATATTATTCGTATTGTTTTTTGTCTTATTTTGAAAATCTACCTCGTAAAGTCGGATGCCATTGGACACACGTGACGATTTTATCTCGCGATTGTTTAATCGATGAAAACGATTGATATTCCTACGTTGTTGTTTTTTTCGAAATAAAATAAAACAAATTTGATTCATTTGAATTACTTTAAGATGCGAATCACCAGGACCACCGAGTCCATCGAGATCACCTCCTAATTCATTCCAATCGAGATAAAACGGATCATGAATGACATTTTGTTGAAGAGCTTCTTTAAATCTACAGAAAACGAACGTATTCTCACAAAAATAATTTTAAAAAAATGATCTGTCATTTACAAATCCTGTGAATTGATCACGGCATTGATTAATTCTGGGTCAGCCATCGATTTCGATTTTTCTTCTTCAGTAAATGTTCGTGCTTCGTATTGAGTCCATTGATTTTTCGGATAACGCCAAATTGTTTGGGAAGAATTCTCACGAAACTCCGGTGCTGCCTACGAATTTCATATTCTTATCAATTTTGGCCAAAAAAAAGCAGAAAGACGCTCGTACTTGAATGCCGAGATCGAGTTCTAATTTTTTCAATTCAAATTGTTTGTCTTCATATGAGTCAATACTGATTATATTCTTCTTTCGATCGATATCCGGATCGACATCTTTGAATCTCTCAGCCGGTGTAACGGCGCTCGTAGCTGCTGGTCGTGTTGGAACTTTGATTTTCAAACGTTTCTGAAAGATCGATATTCATTTTTTGATATTTTTAGTTCGTTTTCAAATATTCGTACAAGCGGTCGGTTGAGTACTAAACGTTCTTCGTCAATTTCGATCTCACTGCCAAGTGAAATCCATTGTTTCGGTACAGGAGGAACATACTGTTCGACTTCATCATTCTCTTGTAATGGTAAGGTCACTGGTGGCTAAAATCAATCAATTGATAGATAAGATTTTTCGTTCGATTTAAATTCTCTTACATTTTCCATAAATTTTTTCAATTTAACATCAAAACAAATAACTAAACACAGAAAAATAACAAAAAAAAATATTTCGATTCAAATTAAACGTACGAAAGTTTTGTGAATAGAAATAATCGTAATCATAAATAATAGCAATTTCATTTTCCGGATAATTCTATTGAAATAAAAATACAAAAACGAATGAGTTCACCGAGTATTTCAATTGAACAAACTTGAATTTGCTGTTGAAATTCATAAAAATTCGAGCCTTGTGCATTTGTTTGTATATCATTCAATAAAACTTCTTTCTCAATCATTTTCGTATTATTTTCTTGCGTAATATCTTCATCGACACATAACTGTAGAGCTTGTTGAGTTGTCGATGAAATAAACAACGAATGGATACCAGGTGGTAAAACTACAGACGAAGAAGAAGAAATAAAATCACAAATTCAATCGTTTTTACATTGAGTATTTTCAGCAACTTCAGTTCGACTTGTTGCTGATTTGACTAGAAATGAAACGCCGAAGACGAATTAGAATATTCGAAATGAAATCAATTTACTCGGAACTGGACTGGCTGTACTTTGTTTATCAGCTGAGTTGATTTTTTGACGATTTGCAGATGGTGATGCTGCACTTGCCGCACCGGATCGCGTCGTTGGTGAAGCAATTTGCGAGCCAGCAACATTCCGACGTTGAGGACTGCCAACTGGCGGTGTGCCACTTTGACTTGTAGGTGTTTGCGAGTTTTTCGACTCGTCTTTTTTCGATCCACCCGATTTCGTTGGCGTTCGAGAAGAACTCATATCTATTTTGTTTTTTCTGTTTTAATTTGATTCTCACAAGAGTAAAACACTGTTCGACTTTCGCCATTATAACCGTCAATTACTATGACAACATTCGATTCAAATTTGTGCAGATGTCGTCATCTTTCATTGAATAAAAGTCGAGTTAGTTTTTTTTTCCTTTTTCTTTGTTTTCTACGAACTTATAAGAAAATAGACACAGAAAATAAAAGTGAATGTCAGTTTCGATTATGGATAGTATAAGTAATTCCGGTGTTAGTTTGATTTTAAATCCTGATATTGCCAATGTCATTAATGATAATCAACATCAACATGATCTTTCGACATGTGAAGAAGAATTCGAAAATCAAGAAGAAATTCAACAGATGCTTGTCAATGCATTCGATAGTCAGTCATTATCGAATACTGACAATGACATTCATGATTTCGATGACGATGAAGAAGCAGAAGAAAATAAACAATTGCCAATACCCAAGTATTTTCATGTTATTTTCATTTTTTATTTATTTTTTTTGTAAAGAATTTCATCGGAAGATATTAAACAATCGCAAGATTATCTTTTTCTTCAACAAGAAAATGAAAATCTTCATCGTCGTTTAACTGAATACGCAAACAACGAAGAAATCTATAGAAAAAATGCGTTCGAACACGATCAACAAATCAATGATCTCAACGAAAAACACGAACAAAAACTCTTCTCACTTCGATTAGAATACGAAACTAAACTTGAACAGCTAACAGCGAAATCAAGTGAACAACAAATCGAATATTTATCATTGAAACAAATGTACGAAACGATATTCGACGAGAAATGTCTTGTCGATGAACAATTAAACGACGTTCGAACTCACGAACAAAATCTTCAAGAAAAATTCGACAAGATTCAAATCGAATACGAACAACTAATCAAACAAAACCGAAAGCCAACAACAAATAACATTCTCGTGCAAACAGTAGACAATTGAAATCGAAATTCGATCTGTTTCGATGAGATTTTCTAGGATGTTCAAGAAGAAATCGAACAATTGACAAGAGATAATCTTCGATTAAATGAACAAATCAAATATCTTCGAAGTCAATCAACTGAACGCGAACAAATCTATTCGAATGAAAAGAATCAATATGAAAAACGTCTCAAAGATCTATCCAAACGTCCGTTGATGACTTGTGTTAAACTTCAAACAGTAAAATTCGTTGAACTTTTCGTTTTTTTTCTTTCTGATTCATTTTTCTTTGAAGGATTTCGCCGATGAAGAAGATAAAAAATATAAACAATTACAAAACGAAATCGAAGATTATAAACTCAAACTCAATAGTAAACAAATCGAAATCAATAGTTTAAAAGTCGATCTCGACAATTTGAAACACGATATGAGCGAACGTTTGTCTTTAATTCATTCGAATGTGTCCACCGAGCAAATTAATAAGGCTCTTTCCGAACGTGATCAATATTTCAATGAATTGAATCAATTAAAAACCGAAATACCTCAACTAAAACAGCAAATGATCGATAATTTCCAAACGAAAGTCGTGCATTTCAAAGAACAAGTGAAAAAGTCACTTGTCGAAAAAGAAAATGAATATCAACAGAAAATCCAACAGATGGAAAACGAATATATTTCACAATACGAACAAGTTCTCGAGAAAAACAAACAAGTTATTCGAAATCTACTCGCAGCAAAACAAGAAGAATTCAATAACGAAAAAGTAGATCGAACATTTCCGATAAACAACAAAAAAACAGCGACTTTTTTAGAATAAAATCATCGGAGAATATGAAGATCAATTGAAAGCTACTCGAAAACAACAAGTAATTTGGATTAGAAACATTGAAATTCATTGAATTCGTTGAGATTTTAGTTGACTGATGATGAGAGAAAATTTTTCGAACAAAAAATCGAAGAATTAACTCGAACGAATGATAAATGCAGTCAATATATCGCTCGACGCGAACAAGAACAACGTCATCGTGAGAAAATCTCGATGAATACTCAACAATTCGATGAAGTCAAACGAAAATATAACGACGAAATTCATCGCCTTTACGATCAAGTAAATGACAAACGATTCGAAAGCAAAAAAAAACTATTTATTCGAATTGTTTCAGATCGGCAAACAAAATCAACAGCAATTGATTCTAATCGATGAACATCAAAAACAAATCGAACAAATGAAAATCTCCTACGATCAACGTTATCGTACGATTTTAGACGAATGGAAAATTTACAACAACGATTTACATGAGAATAATTGTCAATTAAAAACCAAACTCAAAGAACAAGAAAAAACCATCGTACAACTACGTTATCATATCATTAACTTGCAAATTGAATATTTGCAACAGGGTGGCAATTCGAATAAAATAATTCAAATAACAAATGAAATTCAATAGAAATATTTTTTTTTCTTCTTTCGTCGAAATAAAAATCGTAGTTTTTTTTGTTGTTGTTCGTCTTCTCGTTTATAAATGAATTAATGTTGAGATCAACTTTCGATATTGAATACGGCCGTTTTTCGTTCGAGAATCAGTCGATTTGATCATGTCATCGACGGAATCTTTCGAAAGCGGTTCACCAGTCTGTTGCATTAGAAATCGAAAATCAGTTTCCGAGATCGTTTCTACACAAAACATTGAAAATACAAATGAAAATTTTCTATTTCAATTTTCTACCGTCGTTATTCGTATCGAATAACTTCAAAGCCGACAGAATCGTTTGACTTTGTTTGGTGAGATTGGGCTGTCCAGTTGCAGCGATAATTTGTAACAATTGAGGGAAATTGATTCGACCGGTTTTATCAGAATCGAATTTTTTCATGAGATCATTGATTTCTCCATTGCTGATCGAATATTGCATCGCTCGAAGACATAAACCGAGTTCGGTACGTGTTATCGAACCATCGCCATCGTCGTCAACCATCGAAAAGATCTCTTTCATTTCATTGATACGTTCTTCAGTAAGCGACATCGTCTGATTTTGTTGAAACAGAAAATGAGTCGTTCAATAAAAATGTGACCGCGCTCTGTTCGTGTTCTTTTTCTTTCTCGTTCTTATTTTACTAGAGTAAGAAGAACGAGCGGACGGCATCTCGTCATTCTTTTTCTCATTTATTTAGTTTGGTGAAAGGAAAAGAAAAACGTGAAGAGAGAAAAAAGAAGAAGAAAGTCGATTCCTTTTTTTTCAGATATTCGTCGTTCTACTAATGACCTTCATATTTTTTTTGCTCTCTGTTATCGATTCGAAATACAGAAAAAGAAAATTTGATAACTGCAAACGAAAAAAAAAGTCGTTCGTCAACGAACAATTTGACGAGATAAAAGAAAATTAAAAGCGGCAATTTCATTCACTCGAGTTATTTCTCGCATAAGAAACGACTTTGTTCTTTATTGATATGAATAACATGTATCACTGATAATGAGCAGGCAACGGAAATCAACTTTCACAAATCATTTTCATTAGAAAATTCGAGATAAAACAAATGAATACAACACTATTTTCATATGCAAATGAAGTAAGATCGATATGCGTTTTCAAGAAAGATGATAAAAACAGCATTTTCTTCTCTTCTGATCGATATCATCGATATAAGTTAATCGATCGATAACGCCCCCTATTCTATCCTTTGTCTTGTTCGTCATTTTTCCCCCATGAATATCGTCTCTATTTGCTAGTTAGCTTGTTTATTGTTTGTTCCGATCAATGATTAGACAGATATGGGATAGCTGTATGCATACATACATACGTATATATATATTTGACATTTCAGATTTTCAACCGGCAAGTTAATATGAATTTACATAATGAAAAAGGTCTCAATGATTTACTTGATCTTAATGCAGTAAGTTAACAATGATATTCATCAATTTCATTTGACAAAGAAATCGTTTTCCAGATGCTTTGTTCAACAGCTACATATCCAAATGGAGCACATACTCTACCACCTTCAGCGAATGCCAATAAAGGTTCGTCATTTTGTTGTGATTGTAGTCATTTTATTTTTTTTTGTTCGTTAGATTATTGGCCAGTAGGACAAAGATACAATGAACCGGTTTGTTTAATAAATCGATATAAAATCTTGTCTATTTCGTAAGTATTTATAGATTTATGAAGGGAATTATAGCAATCGTGATATTCTTCATCCATTTATAACATCTGAACCATTAAGTATGTTTGCATAATTAATGACAAATAAAATTCTTTTTTCTTTCATTCAGATCGAACTAGCGAATTTTCTTCAACAAGTTCAGTAAGTCATTCGTTGTTTCTCATCAACGAATCCAATGATCTACATTTTTCTTGTTGCTCTCCTCTCCGTAGGCGTCTCGAACATCAACTAAAGATCTGTCATATTCCGGTACAGAAGAAAAAAAAACTCATTCTTAATAAATTTTAATCATAAAATTGTCGTATTTATAGAAAAACTTAATGACAAAACTCGACGATCAACAAATGTAAGTTCTGACTAGTTTTAATTGTCAACGCGAATGTTGCTCGTTTTTTTTGAGTTCACTTATTCTAATTATTTAAACGTTTACTTAAATTACTGACGAATTAGATATTTATTGCTTTTCTTATACATGCGAGCGATCTGGTTAAGATCAAGCGAACACACACGTACATCGTTCATTCTTTTTCCATTCATATTTTGAAAAAAAAAATTCGCTCGGCCAAATTGAACGCACGCGAATCAAGAGCGAGCGAGAGAGAGAGAAACAGACAGAGAAGAGGAAAAATTGAGAGAAAAGAATGCGAGTCATAGTGGTGCCTTATTGATCATCGAACACACACACGCATTCATACATATTCGTCGGGCATCGTACTAGCAATGACCTTGCTTCATTATGAACCATATTTGGTAAGAGTTGCTTTCTTTTTTTCGTGTATTTGTATATCGATGTTTATTAGTGACATTGAATATTGACGTGTGAGTAATAGATATAATTATTTGCTGTCGTTGTTTCTGACATAACGACATCTTTTTTTTGTCAAAAGACAACTTTGATAATTTACTTTGAGAGAGAAGAAGAAAATCGAAAAAAGAAACTCATGGTTGATTGCGAACATCATTCTTTGTGCACCAGCTGGAGAAATCAAATGAATTTTCAAATGAGAATATGAAGAGACAAAAAAAAAACGTGAAAGAAAGAATTCACTTCGTCTGTCTGAATGAAGCGATTTGATTATATGTGTATTGTCCGACTAAGCTTGTCTATGTGATAAAATTAATAGTCATGTTTATCTACATTCGATGGCAAACGAACGAGCTTTCCAGCTGCGCTACGAGCTCGACTCTCTGTAAACATTATATATCTATATATGCATTTAGCGGTGAATGTAAAAAAAAGGACAAACAATGTAATAAACGTTTGCTCTTGTCGTGAGATATGATAATAGATATTCGATTGTTACTATTTGTGCTTGTTTCCGACAATGATAAATGAGTAAAAAACGACGAGGAAAAATACAAAAGCGTTAATCGACTTTATGTATTTGCATGTACAAAGAGAATCTATATATACAAACGAAGACAAAGAAGAGTCAAGCTTGTGTAATTATTCAACGATATAAACACACACACACACACACGCATAGATATATATTAAAAAAAGTCTAATGAGATATGTAGCTTAAGGAATAAGCAAAATTAATAATAAGATTTTTACTCTTTGTAATTATTATTATTGTGTCGAATACAGTTGTTTATCTATAGAGTTACTGGAATAATTCATTCGCCCGGGCGAGCGCGATGCCTGTTCGAGATACAAGCCTTTTGTCTTTATATTTATTATTTCACCTTCGTTTTTTTTCTTTGTCTTCGTCTGCGAATAAAAAATAGCGCGAACACGAGAAAGAGAGTGAAAGAAGAAGGAGAAGAAGGGATAGAAAGAAAGTGACATGATGATTTTTTCTGTGTATATATATATATATATATATGCGTGTGTCTCAGTTCTCTCTTTCCTGTTCGTATGCCCGCCTCTAGTTAACACATCGTAAGATAAGGATATCTCGTTGTTCCAGTGAAAGGTCTCCTACATCGATCGAGTTTCTTTTCTTTCTCTCTCTCTCTCTCGGTCTGCTTTTCTCTCTCTCTTTCATTTTTCTTTTTTTTTCGATGCATATCACTTTTTCTCTTTCTCCTGTCTTATCAAGTCATGGCAAACATCATTTGAAATAAACTCGTTTGTTTGACATAATAATTAGAAGTCAATTAAATATTTTCTCCTTCTCTTGACACAACAAACTGTGATAAAATAATCGACTATTTTTCACAAAGAAAAAAAAACACACTGAACGTACAAAAAAAAAGCAGAAATGTTCTATTATTCCCGACCATCTTATCAGGTATTTGCTAATGTTTTTTTCTTTTTTTTATTTCTTAAAGCATTTTGTATTCGGTGATTTGCGAATGTAAAGGTAATTGGTCGAAACGAGAAGAGAAATAGAAAGATAATGTTAATCAACACATAATATATAGGTTTGTTCAATCGAGCCGATCTGAATGTCAGCATGGATTGCCATCACACATTCTTTGATCTCTCGCCGAGTGAGCACAAACAAACGAACCTTTTTCTCTTGATTAGCCAACATAGAAATCAGTGGGTGATCGAAGTTTTTTTTCTCTCTCCATGAATATCGATACGTCGTCGATTTGAGTTTGTTGATTTTAGTGATGAACAAACTGTCTACGGCGCGCTTCGTTCTCAGTTTTTTTTGTTCTTTCATGAAATCATCATCAAAACTTCGTTCTGTCTATATTTATAGACGTTTGTGTGTTTATTACTGACAAATGTGTATTATTCTATGTTCCTCTAAGAAGAAAGATAATAATCACAAATCATCAGTCGAGATTCGATTTGATTTAGTAAAGGCGAAAAGAATATCCGTGCAGATAGATATCATTAATGAAGAGTGTACTTGCTTGATTTATTAGAAAGTATTTACACATGAGATCAATCAAAATAAGTTCGATGTTAATATACTAAAGACATTTGTTATCGATCTCTTATACAATCGTTTTGCATTTTTTTTGTGTTCGTTCTCGATTAGGTTTATACATCGGAAGATTATAATCCGGAAAATCCTTCGAGATATCCACCAGGAAAATCAATTTATGGAACTGAATCCGCTTATTATGCTGGTAAGAGAAGAAGAAGATAGAATTCATCTTATATGAAATTTTCTTCGTTTCTTTTCGCCAAATTAGACGGTCAAAATGGTAATCCATGGTTACCACAGCCACCGCCAACAACAGGAAACTATCTACCAACTGATCTTGCAGCTAATCATGGGACGTTTACGGATGCCAATGGTGCATGTTTACCATCAATGGCTAGTTTTCGACCACAGACAACCTACAATACCAATGGCACTGAACAAACAGTACAAACTGGAGAAGCATTAGGCAAAGCATTGCAATCGGTATATGATTATCTTGATATAAGAGAACAATTCAATGAATGAAGAATTTTCTCGTATTTAGATCTATCCAAGCGATCATCCCTATTCGTCGACATCGACACCTGTCGCATCCCCGCCAGTGAATGGTAAAATTCATTGAAAGTCAATTTTCGATTTCGATTATATTTTTCGATTTAGGATCTAGTCAAGCATGGATTACTCCAAGTCAAACCTATCATCCACTGGTAAGTTCGATTGTTCGGCCGATTGAGTAGATTTTATTCTAAATTTCTAAATATCAGACATCACTAGCCGATCTATCGGATGAATCCTATTACTTACTCAATTTAAACGAGGTTTGTTCGATTTTCATTGGGAAGTAGTTATGGACGGGGAATAAAATCAAATATAGTTTCTTTTTCTTTTAAATTTACATTAAAAAACCAAAAGAGAAACATGACTGATTCTATGTATTTTTGTTTTGATTTAGCCGCCAAGATTAGATGTTGACGAGTCTTTTCGACAAACGGATTATCATCATTATTATGCGAATTATCATCCTCAACATTCCACTACAGCCTATTCACCATTTTTGACACATCCAACAACAGGCACATCGGACACATCATCACGAAATCGACTCAACGAACCATATTTACCTTGTAAATACTCGAAATAACGATGGAATTTCATTTCATTTCATTTTGTTTAGATGGCAATCCACCATCGGCTTCGTCGTCAACATCATCGAATGATGCGAATTTAACCTCGTTAACCAACGTGGATTTAAAAGTCGAATGTCCAACAAAAGTCAAACTTGATGCTGAAAATAAACAACCGACAAGCAATCTCTCTTCACAATTAACAACGGAGAAATTGAATGACTATAATCTTCGACGTGATATGACACAAGAGAATGTAACACCATTGACGGTGGCTGTCGGAGGAGCAAGTCGTACTCACATGGGACCAGTATCCTCATCGCCAACAAAACTACGAAAGTAAGAATCGGATTTTTCATTTTCAATAAAAATCAAAATATGAAAAAACTTTGCATAGTTCGTTAACACTAAGTCCAAATAGTCATTTGAGTTTGTCAATGATGCATGGTGGACCGGATTCGGAAGGTAGTATCGATCCAAATGAAACACCGGAAGAACGTGAACGGCGTGAAAAAGATCGAAGAGCTGCGAATAACGCTCGTGAAAGGTAAATAAAAAAAACCTCAAGTTTCTCATTGACCTTTTTTTGCTTTTTTTTTATAAAGATTACGTGTCCGAGATATCAACGATGCATTTAAAGAACTCGGCCGTATGTGTTCAATTCACATGCGTAATGATAAACCTGTTACAAAACTCGGCGTTCTTCAACAAGCCGTCAATTTAATCACCACACTCGAACATCAAGTTCGAGGTAAGATTTGGTTTCTTTTTTTTGTTGAGAATAAATAGATTCGATTTGGTTTGTTTAGAACGGAATTTAAATCCTAAAGCTGCTTGTTTACGCCGACGTGAAGAAGAAAAATCGGATGATCAACCAGGCAATATGAATTTAATGACTTCTCAAGGGCCAATGTTGATGCAAACGGAATCATCATCAATCGATGGCGTCGGTTATATGGAGCAAATGCATCAATCAATACAACAACCCTATTGGCAACAATGAAATATACATATTTGTGAATATTGTTGTTTCGTGTTTTCTCTTTTTTTCTTGTTTATTGTCATTTTTGCACAATATAATGACTTGCTTTATCGGTGCCTTTGTCTTCATCTTCATCCCTCTTTCTCTCTTGTTTCTATTGAATATACGTACGTACATAAATGACCAAAAAAACTAAGATTTCTTTTCGTGTTTTCTTTTAGTATTTACCTGTATTTTTCCTATATAAAAACATAATGATGATGTGCAACTCTAAATGATTATTAAAATAGGATAAGACAGTATTTTTCTTTCGTTTTTCTCTCTGTTCTGGTTGACTTCTTCTTGTTTTCGGATTGTGCATATTCTCTACATCTCATTATTGTACAATCTCTCTCTCTCTCTCATATAGATATGAGCCATGAATACATCGTATGAATCTTGTTTTCTTTTCGTGTTTTGTTTTCTCTTTCTCTTTGTGAAAACTTCTTCAATGTATTGCTCTTAATTGTTATTATTAATGCATTATTTTGACGAATTGGGATTGACATTGATGTATAAATATCTTAGAATCAACTATTCAATTTGTTATCATTTCTTTTTTTTTCTCTTCTTCTTCTTCTCTTTTTGTTTTGTACAAAATCTTTTTCGTAGAAACACAAACGCACACACATTTTTCTTTTCTTTTCTTTTCTTTTTTCTTGTCCAAAAATCATCTGTTAATTGTTTGTTTTTTTGTTTGACATTGCTCATCTTCGAATAATCTTTTGTCTATTTCTCAATTGTCTTGTTTACTTTTGAGTATCTCCTTTTCTTATCCTTATTGACAATTATACAATAAAGAGAAGTGCACTCGTTTATTAAACAGAAAAAAAAGAAAATCAAGGGTTAGTTCTTCGTTGATTTTAAATCTCGTCGTGAACCATAATCGAGAATTTGTTTGAGAACGAATTGTTCGTCAGCATGTTCATCTTTTTTCTTTATTAAAAGCCATTGATTTACTCCGAATTTCGTTCGAATCATTGAAAATTGTCCTTTTAATTTATTTCCATACAATATAAAAGCCAATTTACCTTTGTCAATGCCTGCATTGACATCAGTATTGTCAATAGATTCATATATTCCTTTATCCCATGTTCGTACTTCGCCTATTCGAAATATATAAACTATAATTTAGAAGAAAGAAAAAAGCTAACCTGCTCCATATTCTCCATCTGGTATTTTTCCTTCGAAATTCATGTACGAGATTGGATGATCTTCAACCATTATTGCTAGACGTTTATCACGAGGATTCAGACTAGGACCTTTTGGTATTGACCTATTTGTATTAATAGAACAAATAGTATCTGTTTGTTTTTAGTCAATTATGTACTGCCTACCAACTAGGCAAAATAAGCGAATTGAATAAAAATATTGTTTTTATTTTCAAATCTACCTTTTCATGATACCGTCATATTCAAGCCGGAAATCGAAATGAAGCGAAGAAGCATGATGTTCTTGTACAACAAATCGATATTTATCTCCTTCTTTGTTAGTAATTGATGGCTCTGGTTCAGTAGTTTTATTGAAATCTCGTTTATTCTCATATTGTTCAAGTAAATTTCTTGTTGGAAACTGTACGCTTTTCATTCGTCGAACGGTCAAACAAAATTTCGATAAAATCATCAAATAGAATCTGAGTCAAACGAAAGGAAAAAAACAAATATCATTTTTATTATTATCTAAATTCAATAAAATGTAGAAAAAAAACGCCAACAAAAATCGTTAAAAGCATGTTTAAAATGCGTATGTTTTATACAAAGAAAAGAAGAAAAAATTATCTGACAGATATACATTCGAATTCAATTCGATGATTTTATGCGTAAGAATTCGTTTTTTGTCGTGGTTTGATTTTTTCCGATTGAATCCATTGAGCGTCTTCATTCATAAAATCGTCGAAATTATTGAAAAAATACAAAATCCGATCGTTACGAGTGAATTTATATTCCCTAAAATGACCAATTCAAGTTCGAATAATTTATTTAAACAAGAAAAAAATCAAAACCATTTTCGACAATAGCGAAGCTTGTGTAAGATCGTAAACTGTTGCCAACGTTTCCAGAAATTAATCGTTCGACCATCGGGCAAATAATCCGAATTACCAATATGAACAAATGTTAAATCAGAAAGAATTAAACCACTAAACAAAGACAATCCCGTAAAATGAAACAAGACTTTCGTAGGATTTACATGTAAGGAATACACGGTTGACCAACAGATGCATTTAATGCTTCGCGATAGTTCTTAAATGAACCTGTACTATCAATAAGTCCGGTGTGTTCGGAGATTGACTTGAAAAGATTCGAAAATTTGAAATTAATTTGTGAGAAAAACAAACCGACGAAGTGACTTACATCGGTGATGCTTTTCGACCATTGTAATCGTTTCAACGGACCGCAATCGAGTGCAGATAGAACAGCTAAATATGAATTGAAATTGTTTAAACGTCGTAAATGCTAAACAAGAGGCGAACAATTTATTTGAAATGAAAATCAAATTGTCGACACGAATTACTTTTAATATTTTTAAGAATTTTTCGAAATAAATCTCTCGCTGCCGTTGAGAATTCTGTTCGAGTATTCGAGATCGTACCCTTCGAAAGAAAAAAAAACAACAATAAGAACTTTCGATTATCATTCGAACAATCGTTTACCAATACGAAATATTATTAAAATGCTCGGTAAATGCTGCTAAATTCGGCGAGAAATCTTCGCCTTTTTCGATTGACATGTACAAAATTTCTGATAGTTGAATTTTAAGAAACAATTCCGAATCGAGCAATGTCAATTGTTCACTGATTTCCATCGCATGAAAGTCCAAAAGAATTGCTCGTTTCGATGAAATCGAATTTTGTATGAGAAGAATGTCCTGTTGTAGTTGTTCGTTGATCAACTGTGATTTTTGGAAACGTTCGAGAGATTTCTTTCGTAGTAATTTGCCTAGTTGAAGTTCACCGTGTCGAATTAGACTTGTTACAAAATGTGAAAGAGATTTCATGAGAATTTTGGTGAGTTCATTACTAAAGAATGAAAATCGATCGAATGGACATATTAAAATGAGAGTTTACTCGATTTCATCGATAACACGTATGACAAGTGAAAATGCGTAACGAGCGATTTTTTTCTTCGTTTCAAATTGCGAGAAGAATGTGTAACGTTGAATGAGTTTATCGATGAGATCACTCGGAGAAATAAACGTTCGATAGGTCGTTAGGAAAGCTTCTTGATAGACGAAATCTATTCAAGAGAAAAAAAAAAGCGAATTGTTTGTTCGGGTTAAATGAGAAATCAATGCGAACCTTTTTTATCGGGAGATGTAGCGCGGATAATAAGAGCATCGATCGAACCACCACGAAGAGGAGGATCTTCGTTCTAGAAATGAGAGAGAAAAAAAATAAGATTTCGAGTGAAAATTAATGAAACGTACGGTATTGAAAATAAGTAAATGCGAGATATTTTCGAGAAAGAGATCACTTTGATAATCGATTTTCTCGGCATTATCGTAGAAAGTCGATTCATCGAGTTCACCATTAGATTTTGACTAGAAAACGAAATTAATTTGAAATAACAAAAAAAAAAAGAATTAAACCTCTGTGAAAATTCCTACAGATTCGATTGTTTTGTTCATATTTAGTCTAGTCGTTAGTTCTTTCGTTTTCAATGAATCATCACTATTCGAAAATATTTGCATATTTTGAAAATGTTGTTGAAGTTGATCGAAAATATCTTCGAAACGTCGTTGAGGTGTTGGTACTAAACATGTATCACGAAGGAATACTTGAGCATTATTTTGATCATATCGATCGAATAAAGACATGTACGCTCGTGCTAAAAGAAAACACAAAGATCGATTAGAAGTCATCTGATGTTGCTGCTATTTTCGAACCAGTTTTTCGTTTGGGTGGTAATGGAGGAGGATCATTCGGAATATTTTCATTCTTATCCGGCATATTAACATGACTAACTCGAGATGTCAGAGTGATCTTTGCTGGTTCGTTGTCATCATTCGATTGTTGCCGATGAACTAATGTTAATTTTTGAGTTTGAAAGCCACCTTTTGGCGAATGAACGGAACAATCAGTTCCATTATAAATCTGTGCGGATTCTTTTCGATCGATGACACCTTGTCCATTGTTAATTGTTGTTTTTGTTACGGTACTTTTCATTATTTTCGAAACATTCGATTCGTACAATGTATCGATGCTATTATGTCGATAAGGTATTGTCAAATGTTTACGTTCGGACAGATGATCGATCGATGGTGAACGGACGTTGGTTTTTGAACGTAGAGCATCATCTAATTCGCGTGTATACTTTTCGACAATTTGATTAATATCATCGACAATTAATTGAATACGTTCATCGTTGTCTTTTTCGTGTTTGACTTTGTTCGGTAGAAGCGAGGAGATTAGAAGGGAATTTTCCGTTCCACTACTTCGAGATCGATTGGATATGATTGTAGCAGAAGATTTCACCGGACGTCTGTCAAGTTTCGGAGGTAGAACAGGACCAGATTCATCAGTAGAACTAAAATTTTATGGTGAAATAAAAATAGAAATCGATTTGTAGACAAACCTAGTCGTTGATTGGAAACTTTGAAAGGAATTTGAACGTGTATCGATACTTAATAATGAAGTTGTATCACAAGCAAGTGATATACAATTCTATTTGAAAATAGAAACCGATTTTCTTTTCCTTCGTTCATTTTTTTCTCGTACTTTAATTGCGATTGTTAGATCATGAACAATGCTTTTATATTTATCATTATCGTTTAATTTTGATAAAATTAATTTATCAGACCAATCGATCAAATCAGCAAGGAGAGAATAAACATCACTAAGTAAACGTGTTCTAAAAAATGAATATTGACAAATAAGAAAACTTATTTGACATCGCAGTGATTAATAACCTGAATTTTTCGGGTTCATTTCCAAAGATGCCTTTAAGAGTACTGTCAATTTCGAATATATTTTCAATTAATGACGTAATTATATTGGGAAGGATTTCAAGTTTTTGATGTTGTAAAACTTGTTCGAGATAATTTAATGATTTACAAACTTCTTTTTCACTTTTATACAATCGTTCGATTGCCGTTTGAGGTAACTAATCGAACAAATACAATTGTGCATTTAATTCATCAATGAATTCGATACATACGTTCAGAGAGTCATTGCTAATAATTGAATTTCGGTCGGACTTTTTTCTTGATCGATCATAAGTTTTCTGTAATTGTTCGAGTGATGACGAGTGAGTCGGTTCGGTTTTCGGACTATGTCGATGGACCATGTCGCCCAGAACGCGCCGAAGTGAATGTCGAGAAAAGGCCATGAATTTATCTGAACATATTTATTAACTTTTATTATCTGTCAAAGAAATCGATAACAAACTTACTTATTTAACCTCGAATTAATCCGAGTTATGCAGAAGCTGGTGTATTAATCTCTTGTTGTATAGTGTACATATAAAGATTTATAAATGTAAGTCAATGACGTGAACTAGTAGTAGCAAGAGCAAAAAACAACATTGCTTCCCGCTAATACCGATCAATCATCATCAACATCGTCATTGTCGTGGATTTCTCTTCTTCTTTGCTAGCGTCTTGTATTCTAATGGTTGAAGTAGTGCGTACATACACTTCTCCGTCGACTGGAGTCATAGCATGGCATCTATCATTATCTAGAGAGAAGCGAGGCAATAAGAAGAAATAGAATAGAGAAACGAGAAAGGAGACTAATGCATTTTTCCATCTGTTAATACGGAAAAGCGAACGAGAAGTAAGAGACAGAGAAAAAAAAGCAATAAATGAAAGCTATAACAGCTTTATATCAATCCTTAAGATCAATAGAAAAAAAAAGTCTAAAGTGATGACAGTTTTTTTTCTTGTTCCTTCGAGCTAAAGACGACAGAGAACAACGTTGTTCTTTATGTTGATCTATGACTGACCATGGAATAATTGACAATGACAAGTCAGAAGATTCTCAATGTAAAAAATCATCCGCTGACAATTGATACAAATACGCCATTCGACCGGCAATATACATGCAGATACAACTACGATAACTCAGTTTTTGTTCGTCGACAGAAAAGAAAACAGAGAAAAAAAGTTGACACATGCCGATCTTCTGTGATATATTAATTATTGATTCCTTTTTTTATTTAATCTTTTGATGAGTCGAGAAAGTCAAAAAAAGAAATAATGATTTTATTAAATCAAAATAATCATACAATCGATCTGACGACGACGACAACAACAACAAACATATAATTATTTACATCTAGAAATAATACTCAAATATGAAATGCCAGGATTAACGGTCTTTGATTAAAAACATAATAAAAAAAACCAATCCAGCTATTCAAATCTTACCTGATGGTTGTTTATTGACGAGTGCAAACACTCAACTTGCCTTCACAGACCTAATATTGATTATTACAATTACATCATTGTGAAATAGATTAATCGTCTCAAATGAAATATTGAAAAAAAAGAGAACTGATGACATGTCATCGAGTCACTTTTGTTTGCTCTTTCTCATTCTTTTTTTTACCGAATAAGATTATCGACAAAGGTGTCAATCATTAATTCTGTCTTCATTCATGCAAATTCCTTCTATAATTAATCATTTTCACCCGATTGCATTCATATTGATCTTGTCTTACAATTACTTACCGGTTTCAATCAAAACAAAATCATTCGAATTCATAATCAATTATGAAATTCTTCTATGCAAATGATTAATTCAAGTATTTACTATCGACATACTATTTGAATTGATAATCATATTCTTGAGATTCCAATGGAACACTTCGTCAATAAGATACAATATAATTTGTTTTTCTTAGATTGATTGATTTAATAAATATATACACAATGTAATATTTGATATCCTGCTATACATAGATCATACAGATTGATAGATTGACTGTTTGATAGCAGAAATAAACAATACTGATCTATGGTCTGTAAAGAGATAAACGAACAAATATAAATATATTCAAGGTGATTTTACTTACGTCTTGGAAAGAGAATTTTTTGCAAAATGAGATTAAAAATAAAATTATCCTCCCCTCAAAACGGAACTAGTTTTCTCAATAGAAATATTTATTGAAAAAAAAAGAATCTCAAAGATATATTTTGTTAAATTACTAGTATCTACATATTCTGAATTACTGTTATCGATTCGAAAATAAATATGTCATAGCCTTTCGCTGTATATTTCTTACTCTCATTTAAGACTGAATAAGAAGTTCGTTTTGATTACCATCAAGTCCATACGTCGTAAAATGTTCCACCTAAAATCAAATCAAATAAATTCTACTACAAAGATTTTGATCTAGTTTTGTTTCTTTACCGTAAATGTCCAAGCTCCATCGGTCATATCATAATTAATAAAATCTCCGTCGAATTTCTTTGTTGTTTCACGTAAATAATTCGTGTAATTCATTTTTTGAATTCGTTCGACATCGGTAATTTCCTGTCGAGTTGAACGATCTATTGGATAGACACCGAGTAATGTTATTCGAGCTGAACGATTCAATCCTTGACCAACTGGTGGTTTTTTATTGTCATCGGGATAAACAGTCACTTCATGACGATCGATTTCAACTAGAACGAGAAGACGTTTATTTAATGTGATTGATAAAATATGAAATTAGGACTTACTTATTTCATCGAGATTGAGTCCAGCAATATTTATTTGACCATAAAATGTTACTGAACCATATTGTTCGTGTCCAACAGTGAATTGTTTAACAATACATTCGCCTTGATCATTGAATAGTGTTTTTAGTTCGGATATTTTTGGTATTGTATAGTAATTTTCACGTGTTAAAATTGGTAAACGAAACTTGTTGACATCAGGAACGATTGTTTTACGGGGAATTGTTGGTGGTGATGCTGATAATGGTCGTGATTCGACCGTTGTATTTGTGGGTGCAGTACGATGTTCACCTAAATAAAGGTTTTTGTATTTTTATTTTGATAATCGAAGTGACTTACTTGATGAACGAGGTTGGCGTTGATTTTCAACTGTTGTTATGTCGCTGAATTTTTCAAGATCAGCTAAACGTCGTATCGGATAAAGTGATCGAAGAGTATTCGATTGATATGATGAATCAATGAAATCATTTGATAAACGTAATTTTGACAATTTATTTCGACTGAGTAATACTAATTCTTCTTCATCAGTAAAACTGCCTGCTAGTACACTTTGTTTTGGTTTTATTATATCGGCAGATAATGTCGATGTTGTTGAAACTGGTTTCAATTTAAAATTAATATCACTAACTGGCCGAGCTGGTGATGACTTTCGTGAGTTTGTTTGTAAAGATAGTCCTATTGTGGGACCTGATTCTTGTGTTTGTTTCGATGATGTGACGGTTGAATCAGTAGTTGGTTGTTGAACTACTTGTATTCGATTAATATCAGTAAAATCTTTTGTTCCTCGGTTAGCATATGGGTCAAGCAATGTTGCAGTTAGAAATCCTTGTTTGATTATAGAAGATGGTTGTTCATTAGGATTTTCTTGTTTTAATGGTTGTGCTGCTGTCGGTAATAGTGGATTAGTAGTTGAGATTGATGAGCCAGGATTTAATATACTTGTTGCAGTTGCAGCATAAGAAAATGGTGTTGTTGAACTGCCCATGCCAAGTGGATTAGTGGTAGTTGAAGCAATAGTACCGAATGGTTGTCCAGGTGCAGTAGTGCTAAGTGGGCCCATTGTAGTTGGAACTGCAGTGGTAGCGCCAAATGGATGTGTTGCAGTTGAAGCAATAGTACCGAATGGTTGTCCAGGTGCAGTAATAGTAGCAAACGGGCTTGTTGTCGTTGGAGCAGTAGCACCAAATGGTTGTATAGGTGCAGTGGTAGTACCAAATGGACTGGTTGTAGGTGCAGCAGTTGTACCAAATGGCTGTGTAGGTGCAGCAATTGTACCAAATGGACTTGTTGTAGCTGAAGTAGAAGCAATACCAAACGGAGTCGTTGCGGTTGGAGCAGTGGCACTAAATGGTTGTGTAGGTGCAGCAGTTGTACCAAACGGACTGGTTGTAGTTGGAGCAGTTGCAGTACCGAATGGACGTATTGTAGTCGAAGCACTAGTACCAAACGGTTGTGTAGGTGCAGTGGTAGTGCCAAATGGACTGGTTGTAGTTGGAGCAATTGTAGTGCCAAATGGACGTATTGTAGTCGAAGCACCAGTACCGAACGGTTGTGTAGGTGCAGGTGTAGTGCCAAATGGACTAGTTGTAGTTGGAGCAGTTGCAGTACCGAATGGACGTATTGCAGTTGAAGCACCAGTGCCGAACGGTTGTGTAGGTGCAGCAGTTGCACCAAATGGACTGGTTGTAGTTGGAGCAATTGTAGTGCCAAATGGACTTGTTGTAACTGAAGCACCAGTACCAAATGGTTGGGTAGATGCAGTTGTAGCACCAAATGGGCTTGTTGTAGCTGGAGAAGTAAATGTAAATGGCGAATTCATTGTCGTGGCAAATCTAGCAAAAGGATGATTTGAAGACGGTGCCGCTGAATTTGTTCCCATTAGTGGAACAGAAGTGTTATCTGAAAAAAAGAAACGATCAATTAGAAGAATACTCAATATCTTTCATATTGTACATACTTATTGTTGTAGGATTTGTCATTGTCGATGTCTGTGATGCACCACTGCCAAATACAAATGGATATGCTGGTGTAGTGTTTAGTGTGGTCGTTCGTTGTTGTGTTGTCATCATTGGATGATTAGATGTAGCAGAAGCTCTGATGAGTTAAATATAGAATTAAATATGTGTGAAAAATTGGATGCAATGAATCAATCTAAAGAATGTGTAACAACGCAGATAATGAGAGAAACTTTGTGTAAAAACGAAATGTTTGACGTTAACAGCGTTTACAAATATTATGCAGATAACTGAAAACTACAACTGCTTACTGTAAGTTAAATACTACGAAAAAAAACATTAGTCAAGAGAGAGAGAAACGTAAGCAATGACTCCGATAAATATTACGCAACAGTCAACCAATGTGACTCAGTATTTTCTTCCCAGTTGGTTGTTGTATCAAACAGATTCTTTCGTTCTGTTCTGTATGTATATATTACATTACATTACTCACTAGAGGAGATTTCAATAACGAATGATATTCAATCGTAGATGTCGCATAGTTTTTCTCGAACATACTTATTCATCATCTTCTTGATCAAACTAAAAGAAAAAAAGCTTATTATTCATATTTATTCAATATTCGCCACATATTCATATTAATTCTTTATTTTCGAATAAACTGTTATCTGATTACTAAAACAACGAACGAATAGTATCCATTGATCGTTGTCATATTTATCATTAGTCGATCAATGGACTGTTTGCTGTCGGTCTAAAAAAAATAAATATCGTGAAGGGTAATCAAGGTTAAATGTACATTTCTCAGTTTTAGATAAACTTTGATATTCAATCTCACCTAATCAAATACGTTTCTTTTTGTCTTCTTTTCCTTATTGAATTATGGAAGAACCAACGAAATCAGACATTGATGCCATTTTTAAACGATTGAAAACTCTTCCAGCTAATAAAGTTTGTTTCGATTGTGGTGCAAAAAATCCCACATGGGCATCGGTTACTTATGGTGTATTTGTATGTATCGATTGTTCAGCAGGACATCGTGGTCTTGGCGTGCATCTTTCATTTATTCGTTCTACAAATCTCGATACCAGTTGGGGATGGCTTCAACTTCGGTATTGTTTTTTTTTCTTATGAAAGCTAATTCTTCATTGATTTTCTTTTGCATATTTAGTGCCATGCAAGTTGGTGGTAATGCAAATGCTGTATGTTGTTTCTTTCGTAGATAAACAAAAATTAATTGAGTTCTTCGATTGAAATATTTAGGAAGCATTTTTTCAACAACATAATTGTCAAACAAAAGATCTACAACAAAAATACAACAGTCGAGCAGCACAATTATATCGTGAAAAACTTCATCAACTTGCCACGAAAGCTATGAAACAATACGGAACAAAAGTAATTGTTTAGTTTTGTGTTGATAAATTCGATTGAACAGTTTGTTGTCGTTAGATTTTTCTTGATGACGGGCATAAACATGATCAAACTCAGTCAACTAGTGATAAAAAAGAAGATGATTTCTTTCATGAACATTCTCAACTCGCATCGAAATCAACTTGGAATGATGATGGTGCTGCTTCACTTTCAAGCAATACCAACAACCAAATAGCTGATCCAAGCGAAGGACCATCGGTTGATCCAAGTTTATTGGACGCTGATGGAGCAGCGAAAACGCTCGACTCGAAAAAATCGACTATTGGTCAACGTCGAGCACCAGCACCTAAAAAAGTTCGACAAGGAATTTGACTGATTTATGTTGAGTTTGATTTTGTTTTCGTTAGAAAGGCTTCGGTGCGCAAAAGGTCAATACAGATTTCAAAGAAATCGAACGTAATGTTCAAGAACAAGAGAAATTACGCGAACAACAAGCCTTTCTCGAACTGAAAAATCGCGAAGAATCTGCCAAACAAATGGAAAAACAAATGGCAGGTCTCAAATTTGTTTATCAAGATATTGACAAACAACGTGACATAGAAGAAGCGAAATTAAAACAATCGAATCCGAAAAAAGCCGAACAAATGGAACGACTCGGCATGGGTTTCGGTGGTCGAAGGTAAAGATTTTCTATTCAATTATTCGAGCAAATATTTCGAATGTTTTCAAAGCGGTGTGAGTCATAGTGCCATGACTGAAATGCAAACAATTCAACAAGAAGGCGTGACAACAACAAGAAACGTGTCTCTTGCAACGCGAAATCGAGATTTTTTCGATGATTTCGAACCGGCTGGTTTTAGTAGTCGATCAAAGTATGTATTTAGAATAATTGACATCGATTTATATCAAATCATGATTATTTAGTTACGATAAAAACGATCGATACGATGATGACTATAGAAAGTACTATCTCTATGCTTTTTCACACAGTTTATTAGTTCTTAACCTTAGTTGACATACTAAAAAAAGCAGCGTTTAGTTTAAATAAATTGACTAATTGATTAATTTCTCTACAGATTGGACGATGATCTCTTCAAACCGAAATCTTCATCGAAAGCCAATGATTCATTCAATGCTGATTGGGAAATAATCGATTCGAAACCATCGTCATCCTCGTCAAGAGATTACGGATCAAGTAATACAAATACATCATCCTATTCCAACTACGACAGATCATCAGCTAACAGTGGTGGATTCGGTTCATCATCGCAATCGTACAGTGGAGCAGCTGATGGTGATGCACAAAAACGTTTTTCCAATGCCAAAGGAATATCAAGTGATCAATTTTTCAACAAAGATTCCGACGTACGTATGTGAACGTCGTGTTCGCATTTGATAATATTTTTCAAACAACTTTCGTTCTATTCATTTCTGCATGCATCTATCAACCTAAACGGCAAAGACTGAAAAGAAATATTCATAAACGAACAATTTTCGTTTTGTTACTGCTTGCTCACTAACCCATCATTTTTGATAAACAACCATGCACGTGCTCATCTAAAATCTAGACTTCTATTCAACAAAATTTTCCTAATAAAAGAAAAAGCAATTGTTTCAGTTTTCACAGATTGACACTGATAATTTGCAAAACACTAAATTTTCTTTTTTGTTTTTCTATTCATTCTTATAGAACGATCGAAATAATGCGGCAACGCGTTTTCAAGGAAGTACAAGTATTTCCAGTGAAGATTACTTCGGTGATCCAAGTAAAAAACAAAATCGTTCGAATTATCAAGGTCCTGATATATCAGCGATGACCGCTGATTTGAAAGAAGGAGTTTCGAAAGCAGCTGGCAAACTATCATCATTGGCCAGTAGTGTTATGTCAAGCATTCAGGTATGAATCGAATTTCAATTCGATCTATTTTCGTTCTCGTTTGATTGATTTCCGAATGGGAGAATAAAGTTGAAATGTTTTTCTTATAGAAAAAATAAATAGAACTATTCATTAGCTAGCCAATGGGTAAGATTAATGATTCAATTTGACAGTTTATAATTTGAATTGTTATTATTTTCTAATGGACGGAGGATATTTAGTTACTGATATTCTAATTGAAAGAATTCGTTTGCATTTGTATGATTTTTATATATTTTCTTCTTGAATTATTTTAGGATCGGTATTGAATTTGTCAGACAAAGAAACAATTGCCAGTTGTTATCATTTCGTTTTCTCTCATAATCTAAACGTGACTGTTCTTGTTTCTGTCTCATTCGTTTCTTTTTTTTATTTTATTAAACATTTATTTAACATCATCTAGTACTATAAAATTTTCTCTTTCTTTCTTTCTTTCTTTCTCATTATTTGTTTTCTGGTTGTTTTGTTATCTCTTTCGTCATTTGTGCTTACTTTCATTTCTTTTTCTCTTTTAATTTATTTGAAGAAAAAAAAACATTTTCTGTCATTTCTACTATCTGCATACACTTACAAATACATACGTATATTAATATTTTAAATGAAACGATAGATTCGATCGTATGTTTGTTAACAATGAAAAGCTTACGAAGCCCTATTTAGCTTATATTTGGATAGTGTAAATAACAATCGAATATTTTGTTTGAATACAAGAAATTCTTGTTTTGTTTTGTTTTTATTCGAACTATGAAGGCTACTATGAATAATACTGACGGAGCAGATATGTTTTCCTGAATCCATGAGCAGAAAAAGAGAGAAAAAGAACGAAGAGAAATGTGGGACGAAAAAAATGGAAGAATAATACGATATAGACTATTGACGGATGCAAAAAAGAGAGAGAAAGAAAAGAAAAAGAACGTTATAACGTTATTTCTACCAACAGTATTTACCCATTGCACAGCGCTAAAGGACAACAACAAAAACAACAGCACGAGCCTTTTTTTCAAGCATCGTTATCCATCGTAATAAAAAAATTAATAAGTAGGTAGCTAGACAATATAGAAGAGAGGAAATATAATCGGGGCCTTCTTCAATACATCAGCATATATATATATATATTACGTCGTGCTTTTTGATAGAGTGCATCACACCTGTTGACTACCGAATAAATATATTATCTATTTTTATCGACAAATGAAGTACACAATAGCGAGACAATTTGCTATTAGAAAAGAAAAGTTCGAAATAATCTGCGATTCAAAAACTGTTTCTACAGTGAAAGTTACACGTTCAAAAGACCATAAAGGCCAATACGAGTAAAACAATAGTTTTGATTTTTTGCTATCGATGTTTATCATCTATTTTTCTTGTTAAGTGTCAAACTATCAACACTATTCTCAAAACGAACGGGCGACGAAACATGTACTATTGAACTGGATTCATCGAAGCCTCGTAGTTATTCAATTTATATTCAAACAAATGATTCCAATGGCAAAATTCTATTCGGAACTTTATCATACGAATATGTTAGCTATGATAATTATCTCTATACGATCATTATTGGAAGTAAATTGTATAAGGTACGAAGTTGTGATTTAAAAGATCGACGATTGGCTATGGTTGATACGAATGTAGATCAATATCCTGAAACATTATTTCAAGTTATTGATTCATTCTCGAAATCAAATAAAACGTATCATGTTACGATTAATGATCGAGAAAAACAACTTGGATATCTTGCAATCGTTATTTTACTTGATCTACATGAATGTAAACGAGGATAACTTCGAACGAGAAAAATCAAATTTCGATTATTTTTATAATTAGTTTTATCTATTGTAATATAATAAATCTTTTAAAGAACAGGGGCGAGTTTCATGCATATATCAAATTACAATTAGTGTAGGAGTCGTGCGTGCGTGTGTATTGTAATTGGTGACGCTTGACTGAATAGGGCATATGTGATAGGGGGTTTGATAAAGGCAAAACTGTGTGTTCTGAAAGTACAATGCGTAGGTTCTGCATTGTACAGTTTATTATGACGTTGATAATGAAGTCATGATCATGAATAAATCGCCCATTGTCAATACGGGTTTTGTTTCAAACAAAAGCGTAGGTATCCAGTAATTATAACGAAAGAACGAGCGAACAAAAAGGTTTTTTTCTATTGGACTAATTAATCAAAACTTGATCAAATAATTTGTCTATTTCTGATAACTATCTTATTTACGGCATGTCAACTATAAAGATAAGGGTTGAGATATGTGTACAAGTCTTAACTCAATTAAGAAATACGACTAATCATTGTACGACAATCGACGGAAAACATTGTCAAAATGACATCATGATAAAAGAAAAAGCATTCAAACTTTACGTTTTTAGAAATTTCTCGTCATCCGACATGCAATTTCTTTCTATTTTTGTTAAAACAATATCATCGGCATCATCTTTCTCTTTCCTCTTTTTTTTTCTCGTCCTCAAAGATAAAATAAAATGAAAATCTCAACAACATATTTTTTCTAACTTTTGTCATTTCTTTTTCTGGCAAAGAAAAAAATGACTATGAGTTGCTAACAAATAGCCGCCGTTGCTTAGCATTCTGCTTTCTTATTATAAAACCACCATCCATGAATATCAAGCTAAATGAGTGTTCTGCTCATTTTACAAACTCATACTTGAATAGTATCGTGATCCATTTCTTTTTTGCTTTTTTAAGGAGTATTTTTATTTCTTTGAAAATTTTCAGAGCTATTGAAGTTTTAATGTTTACTCGATTAGTTGTGCTCGATTTTCATTCGAACTATTCGGCAAAACACATCTACCGTCAAAAAAATATTTCTTTTATCTATATTTAAGTATAAAATTCCTTAGCTACAATCTGTTTATATACAATGAAAATCTATCGACGCATGTTATACGTTGAAAATTCTAAGAAGTATTTTTCTGTAATTACTGTTAACGCTGTTCTATTTCTATTTGTTAAATCATGCTATGCATATATTCCCGATAAAGAAAAAAGGCATGCAATGGTTAAGGTTTGTATGAACTACACTAAGAAACAAATCTCGTAGGAAAAGGTTATGCAATTTGTCAAATTAACCAATCGTAGATTCTTGTTTTGTTAGATCAATGGAGTTTTATTTACATTTTGTTGATATTTCTCAACTATTCTCCTTTTCTTTTTCAATATTGACACAACCACAACACGGATCTTTGCCGTTTTTTTTTAAAAAGTTTATAGATGAAATTTGACTAAGGCAGAAATTGAAGCCTTCGTTTGTCATTTTCCTTTTTCCATTTGATGTATTTTCATTGTCAGTTGTCAAGAGAGCTCGTCTTAAATTTTTTTTTCACACCTGAAAATTTTCTTTAAATTAAATTCTAGACTTCACATGCATTCTGAAAACTGTAATATTGTGACTTCAAATGGCAATTTTTTCGATATTACACATTCGTTTAAAGTTGGTTCGGCAACATATCACGTTCTAGGAGCGCGTAAGGACCGGCCAACATACAAAAATACGTATTATATATTCAATTGTTCGGGTAATGATCATGAATCATCTGCTCGATCGAAACATTTGACACGATCTTCGGAATTCGTATCAGTACCAATTCAACAACGTCCACGAACAGCACATCATACGACACGAACTTCAATTGAAGATCTACCAATAAAATCAACAACATCTCGTCATCGTACACAAACTGAACCGCCGAAGAAAGCCGAATTCAATGCTACAGCTATTCAAGAAAATTTAACTGAAACAATAAAAAATAATCGATTGTTATTAATTTCATCGTTACGTCGAGAATTAAACATGAAAAAGAAGTCAATTATTCGATCGATGAAAAAAGAAAAACAAGCACTTCTACAAGCAACAATCGAAGCAAATAAAAAAGACGAAATCATTCGTTTACTCGACGAACAAAAAGTTTCATTTACAAATATCTATGAACGATTTATGGAAACGATTCAATCATCGATTGAATCATTGAAGCAAACATTAATTGAAACATTAGAAATACAATTGAATTCAGCTCGATCAGCTGAACACATTCGAGATACTTTAATTCAAACAATTGAACAAGAAGTGAGAAGAATCACATTACAAAACGACGAAATTCTTCGAACAACATCAGCAGAAACAAATATTCTCAATCAATTACAAACAACAATTTGCAATAAAATCGATGATGATTCGAGAACAATAATAAATAATCAAAATGAAACTGTATCTCGTCTGTTCGATGAACAAAACCAAGTTCTAACTAATGTTCTAGTAGAACAACAACAACAGCAACAAATTCTCTCACAAGATCTCGTTAAACAAACAGTTATCGATACACTTAATGAACAAAAGTCAATGTCTGCGAATGTTGTGAATAATACTCGTCAACCACAAGAATTAATCTCGGTCGATGTTGTAAATACATCACCCCAAGAACAAAATTCACTTGACAACAATAATGTAAACGTAAACAAACAAACTAATCAAAGTTTATCTCGAACAAAACCAATTCGGTCAACAGCAAAACTCGACGTCAAAAAACCGGTGGATCAACATTTGTTTCGCATATCTGTTCGATCTCCTGAATCGGCTCATATCTATGCGAAATTATTCATTGATGGCATGGAATGTTCAAGACGATTGCATACACTATGTCAACGTGATGTTATCCAAGAAAATGTTTACAATTGTTACTTTACTCCACCGCCAACAGACGGACCTTACGAGCCTATTATTTATAGTAAAACGAAAAACGAAGTCGAATATCAAATATCTTTCAATATTCGATTGCCTGGAGCGCATCATTCTCAACCTGTTACATTCCCAATGAGATATCAAGCGTTCGAACAGCATCAATGCATTCTAATCGAACCATTACAAGGATCAGTACAGCATAATGCGCGAATAACTATAAATATGGTTGTGCCAGGTGCAAAATTAGTGAAAATTCGAAATGGTGATGAAACATTGGAATTAGATGGTAATGAATATAAGAATGATATTGTTAAAAAGAAAGTACGTGTTCGAGGTGATATTTATGTTATTGGTTGTTGGGACGAGAAAACTGATTCAGTTATTTGTGTTTTTAAAATGAATTAAACAGTTCTATTCGCTGTAGAGAGATGATTTACTTGTTGTCTGTGAAATGATTTGCTTATTTGTATATGTATGAATATATTTTCGAAGTTTGAAATCGATTGTTTTTTGTTTTATTAATCAAGAATATACAGAGAGAAAGAAAAACAAGTAGAATGAAAAGAAGAAGAAAAAATATTCAAAAGAATCTTATTTTTCAAGCTTCGCCTTCACGTTGACACGTTGTTGTTGTTGTTGTTGCTGCTGTATTATTCAACGCCCTTACTGTCAATTTTTTGTTGAAAATTGTTGGTAGAACTGATGGTAATTTATTTGATGAACGTAGAGATGTCAATTTCATCAGTTCAACATTTGGCGATGTGCTGGTGATTGATTGACGTTGACGTTTTGTAAATAATTGTTCGTCAGTTAAATCAGGAATTTTTGTTGACAAACGTTCTAATTGCTGAGGAGGAGTTGGAGGACGTCGACCTATAAATAGAACTTTGGCTAATTCGTGATCAGCCGTAATTCGATTATTGAGTGACGATGAACGACATGATAAACGATGAATGGATGGTAATTGTTGCTCGTCAATTGTTTTACTTTTTGTTGATCGATTCGGTAGGAGAATTTGTCCGAAACGAATACGATTCGATGGATTTTGTTGTTCTCGATGTAATTGATTTGCTAATTCCGTAACTAATGCTGAACGTTGTTGAAGTTCAGTACGTAGATCTCGTTGTTTAACATATTGTGCTTGTAATTCTAAAGCATGTTTTCGTTCACTTACAGTCAAACGATGTTCATAATCATTGATCAATTTATCTTTTTCTTCGAGAGAATTTTCTAAATTTTTCATTTTATTTTGACATTCATGTAAAGTTATTTCTAATTGTTTGGCTGTATCGCGAATTTTGCCTTGAATTATGTGCAAATAAACGAATATTTCTCAATAGTTTCGCTTACTGTATTCAGACGAGTCAGGTACAGTAATACCGTTGATTAATAATTGAAATGTCAAATCTGAAGGAAAAATATTTTTTATAAATTAAAACGAAATGATCGAACTTTACCTGCACATTTCTGTTGCCATTTAGTGATTTCATTATGTAGATTTGCTAATGTCGATTTATGTTCATGTTGAATAAAAACAATCGATTTTTCAGCATTTTCAAGTCGTTGAGCAAGGAGATTATTTTCTATTGAAAGACTCGATATGACAGCCATTAATCCAATCTAAAATCGCAATTCAAAACAATTGATTCAAAAGAGAAAAAGAATCACAAGACATTTTGTTTTTTTTTGTCAGTTAAAATAGCAGTATTCAAGTATTTCACGAGCTACTATTCTGCATTACTGTCAAACTCAGAGGCAGTACAATGAAAGAAATGTTTATAGGACCAAATCGATGCTTAATGGTACATGTTAAACGTAAGAATGTGCATAAAAAACAAGGCTATAGAAATCATTGCACGTACTGAACAAAAGAAGGCAACAGATTGCAGTGTCGTGTAATCGCTTTTATTACGAAAAAAAAACGGAATAATGATGGAATTAAATTCTTTCTCTTTTCTTTCTATCACGGATCAAACAATAAGCTCTTACATCTGGTCTATATAATATATTGATTGGCTTCAGAAAGACTGTCACCATTTTGTTCTGTTCAAGTTAAGTGGATAAAAGCGAAAGAATTCATAAAAATAGAAATTTGTACTCTTGACTTTTGAGTCAAAAAAATACATTTCGTGTCACAATCAACGTAAATCAAGGCACTTAGTTTTATTTAATTGATTAGAAAAAAAAACAAATTTCTTTTAATAACAGATATCAGTCAGTCGATATTGGCATTTATTATACTTTTGCCTCATTCGAAAATATTTTTAAACATTCATTAAATTTGATCTGCAGACAACACAGTTGTTCTCTTCTTTTGTTTTCAACTATCTTGAAAATATTTCCTCTTCTTTCAGCAGCAGCAGCAGCCATTTTACTTGATTGTTGCTTAGTTACAAAAAGTATTGCATAAAGTGCATTACCGCTAAGAGTCACTAGAAAATGAATATTTAAAATGCTTAAAAAATGCTCAATTGTATTTCTTCATATTTTTCAACAGACCATTTGAAGATAAAAATTGAAATAATTTTTATTTGAATAAATCCGGTTGCTAAGTGACATCATATGTAAAAATGAATTGATGGTACCAATAAGTGATTTACATTTGCTATTGTAAAAGAAAACGAAAAAGAAGAAATAATGTCATCAGCAGTCGCTACAGGTAAGCGATTGATCTCTTCATTGTTTTCTTTTTCTTCAAATTCAACAAATCTTTTAATTAATTAGATTACACATCAGGAGATAAGAATCGCTCAAAATTATTATTATCTTCTCGTGATTGGGATGCATTGCATACCGAGTAGGATTATCAGATAATCTGCGATTTTCTTTTCAAAGATAATTTTTATTTTTGTTCATGTAATAGTCGAAGTATTTTACAAAAGGAAAATACGAATCTATCGAAACTTAATAGTATTGAACGAGGAGTCAATGGTCGTCAAGGTGGTCAAACGGATCGTAGTCGTCGTGGAGTACAAATAAATCCGGAATCGGATGAATCAAGTGACGAAGATGATGATGAAGATGATGATCAATTATTAGAACGAACACGACAAGAACAAACTGATTTACCGACGGAATACTGGCAAATACAACGGTTAGTTAAATATCTTAAAGGTGGAAATCCAACGGCAACTGTTATTGCGCTCTCATCGATTCGAGATTTTAATCTATCGGTTGAAATTTGTCAATTGGCTATTCGAGATGTTGGTGGTTTAGAAGTTCTTGTAAATTTACTCGAAACTGATGATATGGATTGCAAAGTATAGTTTTTGATTTCTACTCTTCAAATATTCAACATGCCAAATCTTATTTCAGATCGGTTCATTACATATTCTCAAAGAAATTTCGAATAATCCAACAATTCGTCGAAATATTGCCGATCTTGGTGGTTTACAAACAATGGTTCAATTACTTGATGAACCTGACAAAGATTTGAAATGTCTTGCTGCAGAAACCATCGGTAAAATTCAAACCTAACAAAGAACGAGATCATCATCTTCTTCATCTTTGTTTCAGCTCATGTGGCGAAATTTAAACGTGCTCGTCGAGTTGTCCGTCAAAATGGCGGTATTAAACGATTAGTAATTCGATATTTTATTCAACAAAAAAAACAAAACTAAAGTGATGATTGACATTCATAGGTTTCTCTTTTGGAAAATGCGTCCGTCAGTGGTCATGGAACAAGTACACACACATCACACAGTGATAATGCAAAGAATATCGAAGTAGCTCGTGCTGGCGCATTGGCTCTTTGGAGTTTAAGTCGATCGAACCGAAATAAACACGCCATGCAACGTGCGGGTGTTATTCCGCTGTTAGCAAAATTACTCAAAAGTTCCAACGAAAATATGTTGATTCCTGTTGGTGGAATTATTGAAGAATGTGCGACAGATGTGCGTGATTTTTATCTTAGATTTCGATTTTTAAAAATGAATAACAACATTTTCCTTTTTCTCTCTAAAATAGCCGGTCTATCGTGCGGCAATTCGCGGTATGGTACCCGATCTCGTCAAGAATTTGTTGAGCGCCAATGCCGAATTGCAAAAACATTGTGCTAGTGCGATTTTCAAGGTGACACTCATTGATAACAACATTGTTTTGTTTTATCATTGCGAAGTTTTCTGGTTTTAGTGTGCGGAAGATCGGGAAATACGTGATCTTGTTCGAAAAAATATGGGTCTTCGTCCATTGCACGATCTTTTACAACAACAAGAAAACAAGGCTTTGTTAGCAGCAGCAACGGGTGCCATTTGGAAATGTGCGATATCTCGTGAAGTACTTTTTCATTTTCCTGTGTGTTTCATTCGATGTCTGATGATTGACTATTGTAGAATATTGCGCAATTTCAAGAATTTCGAACATTAGACGCACTTGTACAATTGCTTAACAATCAACCAGAAGAAGTTCTGGTGAATGTTGTTGGTGCTTTAGCTGAATGTGCTAAAGAGGGAGAAAATCGAACAGCAATTCGAAAAGCAAATGGAATCGCACCATTGGTTAACTTATTAACAGGAACTAATCAAGGTCTGTTAGTAAATACCTGCCATGCTTTACGTCAATGTGCGGAAGAACCGGAAAGTATTACGTAAGAAGATTCGAGGTGTTTGTTTTTCATATATTTCTATCCATATGATGTGTGTAGAATGATCGATCGATTAGATGGTGTTCGATTATTATGGTCGCTTTTGAAAAATCCAAATCCTCAAGTACAAGCTGCTGCTGCTTGGGCCATATCACCTTGCGTGAAAAATATTCGAGTAAATAGAAAAAGAAAATTCTCAAAACAAATTATTATTCGATTGATTTCGTAGGATTCCGGTGAAATGGTTCGAAGTTTCGTTGGTGGATTAGAATTGATTGTTTCATTATTGAAATCCAACGATGTCTATGTCTTAGCAAGTATCTGCGCTGCTATTGCTGAAATAGCTAAAGACGAAGAAAATCTTGCAGTTATAACCGATCATGGTGTTGTCAAACTTCTTTCGAATTTAGTTACACGAGTCTGTTTTTACTATTTTTTTTCTTAGTAATATTCGTTATGTTTAATTTTTCTTTAGCATGAAGATATTCTCCGTCGTTATTTAGCCGAAGCTATAGCTGAATGTTGCAAATGGGGAAATAATCGCCAAGCATTTGGTGAAAATCAAGCTGTATCACCATTAGTTAAATATCTCAAATCATCGGATACGAATGTTCATCGATCAACGGCTAAAGCACTACATCAACTATCAAAAAATCCAATGAACTGCGTGACAATGCATGAAGCTGGCGTTGTTCGAGTATGTTGAGTGTTGTTTTTACCGTTTCGAATCGAGAGAAAAAACAAACAACGAACTGTTTTTAGTTATTAATGGAAATGGTTGGCTCGAAAGATGATGTACTTCAAGAGAATGCAGCTATTTGTATTTCATATATTCGACGATTAGCATTGGCAAACGAAAAATCACGAAATGGCTGACACTATATCTATTTTCTTTCTTTCTTCTCGAGTTTTAAACATTAAAAAACCAAATTTTCTTTTTCTAATGCTTTAATTACTTTAATAAAAAGAGAACAAAGACTTTATTCCTTTGACAAAATATAAAAATGTTCGACTGGAGACCAAGGCTGTGACCTTCATGAATTGTCGCTGTTCAAATTATTTAAATGTTTATCAATAATCGTATAGTTTGTTGCTAAGTAATTTCTTTCCACTTCTATCGATCGATTAGAAGAACTTGAAACATCAACGGAAAGCAAAGAACGCAGAGAAGAAGAAGAAGAAGAAGAAAAAACTGCTTTTTCGAATAATTTTTCTCTTTCGATTTGAACATATGGCATTTGCAATATTTATTATATAAGCGAGAGAAAATAAGAGAATAGAAATCCTCTGAAAAAAAAGTACCGTACAGGTCTTCGACATTCGTAGAGAATAAAACATTTTCATTTGCACGTTCGAACACTTATTCTCATATTCCACTTCACTTTATTTTACTGATGTCGACCACTACACATAAATAGTGCAACATACGTACAGACATTCATGAAGAAGTATAAAAAAAACGAAGAAAAGAAAAAGAAAATGCTAGAAAAACGACAACCATAACAACAAAAACAATAACAACAACGTCAACAGGATTTCTCTTGTTTCTTTTCTCATTGTCGAATAAAAGCATTACTAATGCAGACCTCCATCAATCCATTGAGTCTCCATAAAAAGAAGAGAAAAATTGACGAATTTTTCTATCAACAGAATAGAAACCGAGAGAATAGGAAGCACTAGAATAGTATTGACGTGAACGTGTGCTTTGCTGATTGATTGAAAATTACTTCTTTCTTCTTCTCCTCCTCTCTTCTCTTTTTCTCTTCTTTTCTTTTTTGCATTTGATACGAATAAAAAAAAAAGTTTTTCCACTAGCTGATTGTTGTCGCGGGCGTCAAGGTGCTCACACTGTCTGCTATCGTTATTCGTTGGCAACCATCGAAATAAAAAGGGGGTAAAAGATGAGAAGCGTTTACATTATAAGTGTGTTTGCGACATAGAGAGAGAGAGAGAGAGAAAGAGAGAAAATGAGAGAAAGCGTATATGTATGAAAAACACCGTCATTCGTATACATTTCTAATCATCAATTACATGTCAGTTTTCTTTCAAAAGATTGTTCGAGTCAAAATATTTATCTGCAATTATTTTCTTTTTTGGTCTATTTAGATAAAGTCACATAAAAGATGGTTATCACTGAAACCAGACCTCGTGGTCCTATTTCGGCCATGCATTCAACGCCAGGCCCAGTTTATCTCCTACCGGGTTTAGTCGGTAGTAGTTTCCACGATCCACGTTCGGTTCATTCGAAACAACCGGCATATTCATTCGGTTTAAGACATGGTAAATACAAAGACGAAGCTTCACCTGGTCCATGCTACTTTCCGAATCCTAAAATTTCTCGAACGGGCAAAGATGGTACGCCATCTTATTCGCTCTACGCTCGACGTGGCGACTTAAAAGGCGATGTTTGTCCTGGTAAGAAAAACCAAATGAAAACGAAGACCAAGTTTTATAACCATTTCAATTAGGACCTGGTGCTTATAAACCTGAAGAAAAAGGACCAATGAAAACTGTTTTTCAATCACCACCAGCTTATACATTTGGTTCTCGACATAAGAACTATGGACTTGATAATACACCTGGTATGTTCAGATTTATTTTTATGTTCAATTTAATGAACTAGATTGTGTTTTAAAGCTCCAAATGCCTATGGTCTCCCGGCTATGCTCGGTAAAACAGTGCAAAGTATGAAGAAACAAGCGCCCATGTTCACAATGACAGGACGAAGCAAACATGGTGGTTTCGATGAAGATTTACAACGAACACCAGGACCTGGTAATGGCTAATTTTTTTAAAAAAATTATATGTTTCGACATGAATTTCGTTTCAGGTGCTTACAATGTGACTAAACCAGGTATATACAAACAAGAACCACCTCATTATAGTATGACAGCTCGTAATGAAATGCCCGGTGATACAACTCAAAAGCCAGGACCCGGCAAATATTCACCTGAAAGAGTTTGGCTTCATAAAAAACAATCGCCTGGCTATTCATTCGGTATTCGTCACTCGATGTATGAAGCACCGCTTATTGTTGAAGTGAAAGAATAAAACTATCAACATCGTCATTACCTTGTCTATTCTTGTATGCTCATATTTTCTTCCTGAACTAAATAGAAAAAATTTTTATTTTAATTCTCATTCTGTGGCTTGTACAATCTTTTCTTTTCTTTTTTTAAATATTATTTTATATAATGATTGATAACAGTCTGAAGTGATGATGTGATGTGTTGTGTTGTTTGCGAAACGTATAAATACCTATAAGCCGTCAAGGAAAAAAAAAGAAACTAAATTTATTCTCTTGCTTTTTTTGAATTGAAAAGGAATGCAAACAAACAAAAAATACATTGAATAGAAAGCAATAGAAGTGTTTAGAATATTCTTTTATTAAATCATTATTTTTCTTGTTGTTGCATGTTTTCTAATACTTACGATGTTTTATTTTAAATAGCAGAATAAAACAGTGTCATGGATAGAATTGACCTTGGAACAGGATTATTCGAATAGTCATATAACTATTTAGATCATGGATATCCGACTTTTAATTAACTAAATGTTTTCTTCGTTATCAAGAGAATTATTATAGATTTCGATAAAATTTTTTTTACAATTATGAAATTTCAAATCCACAGAAAATGATCTCTTCAATCAATATGAAATAACAGAATTTAAAGAAAATGAAGAAATTCAATGCCAGTACACATTTATTGAGATTTGTTCTTTTTCATCGGCATCATTCTATTCTCAATGTTCCAAATCGAATCAATACTGTCAATAAAACTTATATTTTCGTTTCGAAAATATGTAATTTGATTCTCAAACAAAATTTTTTACTAGCTGAAGTAGTTCAATAGAAATCTAAAAACAAATATCTTCCGTTCTCGATCGAAATGAGATTAAATATTCATGCCATTAGTCTGCACTATTGTCGTTTTGTCCGAAGAAACAAAAATATAAATTGAAAAGTACTTGAAGTTTCTTTCTAAACAATGTTAATTTATTAGCAAGAAAAATAAATAAATACTCATTTTGGCAGTAACAAATAGACATAAATGAAAAGTTAAATAGCCTATTCAAGCTCGTTGAGAAGAAAATATCACCAATGTCTCTATCAATCGATCCTTTATTATATATTAAATATTTCTCAATCGTCCAGTTGATGATGACGTTGGTAATTTCGATGTTGTTGTTTTACCACCTGAATAAACGTAGGACAACGATGACGAATCATCGATAACAACTGCTGTTAATAGTTGATAACGTTGATTGAAATTACTACTTGATGGTGATGAATGAAGACCATTTCGACGGTAAATCAGCGATCTTATTGTCGCTCGTAAAGCTTTTCGATAGAAAATTAATACACATACGAGTAACATCGTAAAAATCAATAGAAGCATCATGGTTGATTCGGTATTATGCCGTCGATAATGAACAGCACTTTTCACTTGATTAATTGATCTGAAAATAAATTCAGACGCGACATTATTTCGAAATAAAAGAAAATATATTTCTATCGAACCTCAAGGGAAGAAATCGAGTTTTATAGAGTATAGCACCGAGTGTCCATTGAACATCATTATTATTGACAAGTGATGCCGAACGTAAACGTTGATAATTAACAGGAAATTTAAGACCATCATGAAGAAAGGCATATAGCCAAGCTGATTTAAAACATTGTAATCTAAATAAATTAAAAAATCGATCGAATAATTGTCTCGTGAAAATTCTCTTACAAAAATCGATTTAAATCAGCTCTGGGGAATAATTTTCCCGCATACCATTGCCGAATTTCTGTCCAACTTGCATTACAATAATTCTTTAAATAATCGAATATATCTATTATTAATCACATGAATCTCATTGTTTTTCTTTTCTACTTACAATAGATGCATTCAAAAACGCTAATCTCGCATAGGGACCACCAATTTTCAGTATATCTACAAAAACAAACAATACACTTCAAGCACAAAGAAAAACGAAACTTTCAAACTAACCTTCCATCGTATACCAAAACTCTGAAAAGCCATAGAAATCTTGTGCTTCATAATTAATATCTGGCTGATAGACACCATTGACTGAACATGGTTTTCTCTTGCAAGTTGCATTTAAATTCAAAAGTGTAACTAAATGTTTGGCACAACTATGAAAATCTCCTTCGCCAACGACAGTAATCGTTTTATTAGCTCGTGTATAATTAACAGAATAATCACGAGGAAAACAATCTGCATTATTGATGAGAACGTGAGAAGAATTTGTTGGCGAACTTCTAAATTGTTGTTTGTTGAATTTATTGATGAAAAGAAAAACTAAACAACAAAAATTCTTACTCAAGTGCAAGAGAAATAATACGATCGATATATTTTTCAAATGCTTTATTTGCGCCATAGCCAAGAAATGTTGTCACATAAATTTTGTACTTAAATATTTCTTGATGTTCGTCATAACCTAATGAGAATTCAGCAATTTCTTCACCTTCTACAGGTGTCTAATAGAGAAAATATCTTCGTAAATAAACTTGAATAGACCAAAAAAAAACTTACATCTACTGAAACTTCGACTATACAAAAAAACATAGTTTTCATTTCGAAGAATTAATAGATTTAAAAACTTACAAGCTATCTGAGCTGATGCACCACCCATGTCAAGAATGCCCATCGTCGACAATCGTTTTCGTGAAATCGATATTGAATGACCATCGGAAACAGAGACTAAATTTTTTTTAAAACAAAAAAAAATCGTCGATTGTTGTTTTTATTTGAAAATGATTTACTGGATTCAGTTGAATTCACTTGAAATCGACCGAGAACATAATTAATTGCTATCCAACTATAAATACCTTCTAATTTACCAGGAATAACTTGAATATGAGTTTTTTCTATTTGAAAATTATAATCTCGAGTAATGTCTTCGAACAAATCGCTGAGTAACATTTTCTGATCCCTTTACAGAACATATTCATTAAACAAAAAAATGTCTCGTATAGTTAACTTGATTTATTCTTACTCATCGCTTAGAAAACGAAGACCAGCTGTAGCAAGTATATATACTAGACAAAACAATTCGTATGAATTACAAAATAAACGATTTTTTTTTAGAAAACCTACGTGGACTTTCACGATGTTTGTCTGGTGGAATCATTTTTGCCGCGAAATCTGTAAAAAATTTCGAAAATCACGCTGTATAAGTAAGAAAAAAGCATGTCTAACCGAGCAAAGATTTCATATATTCAGTTGCATTTTGTGGTGTTTTGGCCATTGATGAAAGTCCTAATGAATTCACGTCGAAAATTCGATGAATTGTCAAAGAAAAATTCTCAACCTGGTTCAATTTTTTTAACAACAGGATTTCCGTTTTTATCGAGAAGTTGTTTTATTTGTAGTAATTCATTTTCTTTTCCTGAATGTTCCGGCCAAACATAAATATAAAGTCGAGATCCACTACTTCCACAGTCAATAACAACACCATAATGTAGATTAGGATCTTCGTTGCCAAGCTTTCGAGGTACGTAAACACCACCTGCATCACCTTGTTGAATAATTTCTCGACTTTTTTCAATGGATTTGAGATCGAATGTGTCAACAGTTGCTTGATTAGCCTAATGAAACAAGAGTTCAATAGGATTTTGAAGAGTTATTGAATACATACGGGACTTAGCATTAACCAAACGAGAAGACAGCTGAATGCAAAAGCCACTAACATAACTAAATATCCTGGATTGCAAGAAAAAAGCTTCAACGACGTCATCCATTAGCGCATCTAAAGAAATATAACAGTAAACTATTTATTCGTTCATATTTTTCTCTTATTATGATGATCATGAAACGATATGATTTATTTATTTATTTACTACCATTCGTAGCGTAACGTCACTTTACATACTCCATCTATCATTTTATATATCCAATGAGAATTTAGTAAAACGATCACTGTGAAATTTGTCGCTGATAACAGATCTTCGGATGATATATTTTGACATTTTTGAATAGCTTCATTTCGAAGATAACAAAATGTTAAACGAATGAACTTCAGTTTAGTTAATGTGTTCTATTTATTCGGTCATATCTTTTCTACAATGTAGTCAATATACTCTATTTGATTTTCAATTGATTTAATAAGAAATATTTCACAAAAAAATGTATGATATTATCAGTCATCACATACAAGTCATTTGAAAGACAAATACGTAGTAACAGTAACGAAATATTCAAAGAAAGAGTTGTACTCTTTCTTTTTATTTCACGAGTAAATAATAATCATAACATAGAGTTGTCGTTCAACGTCGTTTACATTCTACACAAATATAAACAGGTAATGTAAAACAACCAACAACAAGTACCGTAGGAATTCCAACGGCTATCAGAGCAATAAGTGCAGCAAACACAATGGGTGACGCTAAAAGTACGCCGCAAAAAATCGTGCCTCTTGTTAACCAACGAAGTAGTGGTCGATTGGGCCATAGTTTGTATCGGCAACCAAATATCGAATATTTGGCATCGTGTCCAATCAAATAAGGCAAACGCATTCTCGAGCCACATCGATAGCAAAATTTCGAGTTGCATCTCGAGCAAACCATGTGATCGCAACCATCGATTTTTTCAATATAAATCGAACATTTCGGACAACGTTGCGCATTACGTTGATTGTTTTTATCAACTCGACGGATTTTCGCCCAAGTGTCTAATTGTGAACGATTTCTTCGAATTTGTCGACAGGTTCGATTCGGATGTGCAGGCGAATAACAGGACCAACACCATTCTTGACCGCAATGTTCACATGTAAGGAAAGGTCGAATTGAACGATGAGATTTTCTCTCGTGAATATGTGGATCATTTTCATCTAATATTGTTATATATGTACAATGAGGACATAATTTAATGAAGATATTTTTTTGTTCGGAAAAAAGATCACGAGCCAACGCTTGTTGATAACGTTCGCGTATTGATGCGGGTAATTCAGTATTATATAAAATTGTTGTTGAATCGATGTGTTGAGAACAGGATGGACATTCGATTTTAGTTTTACCATTATTGATATTTGTGATTGTATGAGTTAAAAGGCATAATGAACAAAGTTTCACTGCACAACAGGGCATTTGCTTAATATCATCGTCACTTATATTTTCACAACATATTGGACATGTGAAAAGAGTTGTTTCTCTGTTTGAAGTCAATTTACGGAAACTTGTCGTAATGAATCTCCTACAATTGACATGATTCTTTCATTCGAAAATTCAAGATTTCAAACAAATAATGACATTCTGCATTTTATTACATCTGTATGTCATATGAGATTGTGAAGTGTTTATTAACAGTTATAAAGTCTTACTGACATCAATTCACTTTTTTAAAGAAACTAATCTGTCATTAGATTTTTCTTTCTACTTTCTCAGAGAATAACTCAATAAATTTACCCCGACTTCTTTGAAGTTGTATTTCGATTTTGATGATTGATTTCAATATTTCGTGATGATGCAGTCATAAATATTGGATTATTTGAATCATTTCGCGTTAAATCAAGTTCAGAATCGTGATAACTAGTTTGATTTACATGATATTCGTATGATTCATCGAGTATCGGACGACGTTTTTGAATTGGCCATGTTCCTAATACCTGTTGATTTGTTTTTAATGAATTTTGTGTTGAAGTCATCTATTGCTGAGAAAGAAAAAGAGAGACAGAGATTCTTTTTTTTTCAACTGTACCCATTTACAAGAAGAAAAAAGTGAATGAAAGAACGAGAAATTTGTGTAGGAAGAGAAAAAGAATCTGATTCTATCGAGCACGTTTGATATATTTCAGCATATATTCTAATTTCCTATCATCTTCCAATGCTGCCGTAGAGTCGATAAAGGTAAAAGCAAAAAAAAAACTACTCTTTCGGTCTCGATTCAGAATATACTAAAAAAAAACGTAAAAGCGAACATTATCATTCAAAAAAAGTGACACATTTATATTTGCGTAGGAAGAACGGGAGAAAATATTGTCGAAATCAAATAAAACAAAAAAAAGAAACGACTGATATACTTGACTCGATCACATGTTTAGAAAGCGAGTCAGAATATTATTTCCGATCAATTTAAAGTAGTGTTAACAAATATATAATTGAGTATGGTAGTAATCATGCTTTTCTTCAAGATAACTTTTGATCGACATGATATTCGAGTTGAGTGTCAAAACAAACATAGATACAGGTAAGTTTCTTCCTTTCCTTCGTATTTTATGAAAAAACATGATTTCAAATATCATGTACAATGTCTTCCGAATCAATGATTTAACTATCTGACTACGTGTGAGGGTGTATGTATGGCATGTACATTTAATCATTGATCAGTTATATAGTCATATATATATATATATAATTTTTTTCTAATGTCGGAAATATGAAAGATAAATGTTATCGAGCCGATATTTAATTGACATTAGTTGTCATGAATAGAAAATAACAGGAAACTAAACGAAAACAAAAACGATGAGCATATAGAAAATGTCATCAAAACGTCTGCTGATTTGTCTCATTCATCATTATTGTAAAAACAAAGATTTTGGAATCACCATCAAATATAATTTCCTTTCGAGCATGGATCGTATCGTCTTCTGGTACATGTTTAACGAAGATCGACGATTCAATGAGACAGTTGAAGAAAAGCGAGCAAGAAAGAAAGAAAAAAAAACAATGATGAGATGAAACCGATTGAGGACATAAGTTTTCTTCGGAGACTTAACAACATATGGAATATACAAGGTCAAGTGCTAGAATTTTTAATTGAAAATCGAGAATTCTAAATTTAGTCGTTTTATTTGTTCGATTCGAGGTATTGAAAGAAAGAATCTCGGTGACGTGCGTGAATATGTGTACATAAAGAGAGAAATTCAACTGATTGTCATGCACATGAACATTGCAATTGTGATAGAGCAGATTCTTTTTATATATTATATTCTTTGTTTATTGCAAATATTAGTATTTTAAATATTTTATTATTGTTCACTAAAGAATATTCTCATCATCATCAACGAGAAAGAATAGCATTGAATAGATACATCCAGTTAGAATGACATCATGCATTTAAAAGCTCTCAGTATGTGTTAAAAAAAAAGAAAAATAACCTTTATACTGACGTATAATCGTAACAGCTGCATCTTATAGTACATAGCAAGTACGACAGTCAAGAAAGGAAAAGAAAAATAGAAACAGAGACCGAGAAAGAGAGAGAGAGAGAGAGATCGAAGGAAAATGATGTGTACTTGCAGACGAATTTTCAAGTATCTACCGTCTATGTAACTCTATTGCTCTCTATATCTCTCTATCTCTTCAAAATCTTTTAATGCGAGAATGAACGTCCGCTCGAAGCTCTATCCATCAATCTATCTATCTCTCCATCCTTCTTTTCTATCACTTCGTTAACATCGAGGTTTGTTGCAAATTTTCTTTATACATATATATATATATATATATATATATATATATATATATATATATATATATATATTATATTTGTCTACGAGCTTGTATGTGCTTTGCTTGATAGAAATAATAGGCATTAGTTATTTAGCATAGGAAACAAATTGAATAAACTAGAATGTCCACAAGCATTTGTATATGTTTTTTTATAGCCTGCTCGTGTTTGATCGTTGACAAAATGACTTCATATGCACGCAAGTACATTGCAAAGAGAAAAGAAAGAAAAAAAGAGGACACAATGAATTAGAATAAAAAAAGCAAACGTCATCAAAATTATCTTTGTTCTCTATTGTACAGAACAACCAAGTTTATATATAGTCTCATTCAGAAATAAATGTACCACTGCCCTTGTATTATTAGCGATTCTTTTTTTCGTCATCATCATCATCATCATCACTATTGCTGGTTTTGTCTAGCTGTCATCGACAACGGCATCGACCGTCGTCGACGACATCATCTTCTTGTTCGTCATCTTTCTGCCTCTTGCTGCGCATTGCCTATCTAACAAATGATGGAAACAACACGGAAGAGAGATGAAAGAGAGAGAGAGAGAGGGACGAAGGGAAAGAGAACGAGATGCAGAATAGAGAAAA